>WNFY01002200.1_pt1 | contig 27593 bp, 16 predicted proteins | sample 5400091 | NCBI WGS metagenome assembly WNFY01 (sample SAMN13153364, study PRJNA577476) | soil metagenome | isolation source: 60 cm soil or saprolite under grassland replicate 1 | place: USA:California | collected 2016-06-15 | reverse complement strand
TCCGGTTCCTGGAACGCTTTACGAAGCTGATTGGTGCGCGCGAACGACCAGCGTAATAACGGCATGGTGAAGCGCCCGGCAGGATTTGCCGACCAGCGCGGGGCGGAGATTGGCGACGCTTCCAATGACATTTCATCCAGGGCCATCTCGGCCAAAGCCCTGTGTTGCTCATCGGTGAACAGTGGAGCGCCATGGTGCAGGGCCGCCCGCGCAACGTTCTCCAGGCGCATGCCCCAACGGGTCATGGCCTCCTTGACGGCATCGAAGGAACCGGCTTCATCCAGGAAGGTTCCCTTCGGATAGCCCAACATCGCCGCGGTGAAAGAGAAATCATGGTTATCGATCTCGGCCGGGTGCGCGCGAAGGTAAGCAACCGCCCGCGCGGCTAAGCCTCTGAACCTGCCCCAGGTTGACAGGATGAAGCCCTCGTTCATCGCCCGTGAAATCATGGAGAATGGCGCCGCCTTGAGCGTGGGATAAACGCCTGTGCCAACACCGGCCTGGGTGATGGCTTTGCCAAGGCGCGTTGCCTTGATGATCCCCGCCGCGAGCCTGCCCGCGCCGTGAACTTCTTCATTCCACGCGGCGCCGATCCTATCCATCAACCGGATTTGGGTGTCCGAATCGGTAAGGCCAATCCGGTCCATCAACAACCGATCCTCAATGTTGAGGTTTAGTTGAATGCCGAAGGTCTGGAACAAAGACCCAAAGCTGGTTGCAAAGAACCCCTTCCAGTTGTCCCGCACCTGGCGCAGGGATTCGGCTGATAACCCGTATTGGATCACTGGCCCGCCAAAAAGGTCCATCGTATTGATCATCGCCGTCTTCGGCCCCTGCACCATGAAGCCGGTGATGAAGCTCAAGATTTCCAGGAATACCTTGGGCTCAACGGAATCCTCCGCGTGACTCTTGAACCATGCGGCGAATTGGTCCTGGGTCTTTCTCAGGATCGCCTCGTTGTTGCGCGCGTTCTCCAGCAGGGTGACGTTTTGCCCCTCTGTCCCTGCCAGGACACGGGCGGCTTTCAGAATCTCCTGGGTGCTCTTTGTGGGGTTGGCGTCACGCGCGCGGGAAAGGTAGTCCTGCCATTGGTTGGCTGCCTTGCCTAGCTCGTCGATTGCCGCGTGGAAATCGGCTGTGACAGTGCTGCCGCCCCGGCCAAAGGCCGCGTGGAAAGCGAACCGGTGAATGGCCTGGCGCGCGTTATGTTGATCGACGTGTTGATAAGATAACCACGCGGTTGGGTAATCCTCCGAGATGCGCGCGTCCATGAGGAAGCGGGGAACGCCTTTCTGCATCCCGAACTGCGCGCCTTCTTCGCTCTCGGCCATGATCCGTTCGATGTCATCGAAATAATTCTGGAACGTTTCAAGGGTTTCGCCAACGAACGTTGGCAGTATATCGGGCGTGTTCCCCTCCAGTTCATGTAGCCGGATGGCGAAGGTCAGCGCTTTGCCGCCAGGAGTTGGGACTGCAGACGCTTCCTGGTAAGCGCGCCGGACATTCTCGACGGCTGCGATGGTCCATTTGCCAGGCGCATAGAGCCGGCCGGAGAACATCGAGCGACCCTCGCGGCTGGCCATGCCGCCGACGAACAACCGCCAGACATCGGAGGTGAACCGGCTGCCAAGGCTCGTCGCCAGCGCGTCTGGATCAGCAGTGAAACGCTCGGCAATGTCTGCTCCTTTGATCTTCGGACTCTTCACTCCGTTCCACGCCCCGCGCATGGCGTGAAAGACGAGTTCAAATTTACTGTTCAACCCGCGCGGCATGGCGAACATGGGATCGCCGATCGGATCCCGGTACATTCCAAGGTTATCGTCCTTCAGCTTGTTGCCCATCTGCTTGTTGTTCAGGGCTTCCTCGCGCACGTACCGGACGCATTCCTCGTAGTAGGTCTTGAGCCGTTCCCAGGCCGCTGGAGTAACCAGGGCGTGCGTGGCTGGGTTGGCCAGCAGATGAGCGCGCCAGGCTGCCAGGGCCGCTTCATGGGCATTGGGCCGTTCCTGGAGGTCTTTCCTCTTCTCAAAGTAACCGAAGGCCCCGTCGTGGAATGTGGTTATGAAGTAGTGCGTATCCTTGATCCCAAGAGCGCGCATGGCCCGGCCGCGCGCGGCTGCGGCGCGAACGCCGATGGCGGCAAGATCATTGGTGAACGATCCTTCCAAGTAAGCGTAGCGCGCCAGGGCTTGCCCGATGCGTTTGCCTATCACCGAACCTGTCCCGGTAACGGCATCGGACAGGGAACCCATCAGCCGTGCCAACCAGGTCTCGCGCAGGCCGGTCAGTTCCTTGGCGGCATCCACCACGTTCAATCGTTTCACCAGGTCCCGGAGCGTCTCTACCATAGCGCCCCCGGTTGCTTCGTTGGCCCTGATCCAGGCTTCGTAATTCCTGAGCATTGTTCCCACCTGTGCCGGCGTTGCCTTGTCATCCCCGGTGCTGTGATATTCCCAGGGCTCGGCTGCGGCAATTTCCTCCGACGTATCGTTCTCGGTGCGGACGTAAGGAAGCTTTGCCCCTTCCTCCAGGGCGACTGGTCGGCTACCGCCAAGGTCCTTTTCCAGCAACCGTATCCTCGCCCCGAACACCGGCGCGGCGGCTTCGTGGAACTGGATGATGCGCGTGTTTCGAAGCTGATCGTCCAGGAGAACCTTGGACTCCTTCCTCACCAGGTTGTACTGGGTCAGAATCCTGTCGGCTTGCTTGGCGAGGTTGGGCACTTTGTTAGCAAGTCCCCGGGTTGCGTTCAAGTCCTCCGTGGTATCCGTCTTCGCCGCATTCATCATGGCGCGGATGGCAGCGATCGCCTCCATGTTGTTGCTCTGCCGGACTTCAATCCAGGCGATATGATGATCGTTGGCCCGCGCCCAGGAACCGATGAGCGTAAGACAGATATTCCGTTCCTCATCGGTTAAACCGTGGAACAATGGGTTGGTGTCCAGTAGAACGCGAAGCTGAGCTTTAAGCTGCGGCAATGTCCCGGCCTGCCAATTGACGTGCAGAGCGGCCGTCTGCTCCAGGAACTCCGAGAAATGTTCGGCGTCATCGAAGATCCGCTTTGCCATCTTGTCCAGCAACGCTTCGTAGTGCGCCGGGATCGGATCGATGTCGGCTTGGAGATCCTTCAATGCCTGAGTCAGCATCCCGGCGCCTTTGGCGTGGTAAATGACGCTGCGAATGTCGGCCTTGGTCTGGGTGATAAGGTCCGCGATGGCTTCCTTGGCCGCTTCGACGTGGAACAACATGTTTTGAAACCTGGCAACCAACGCCTCCGATTTGGCGATCTTTTTCTCCAATTGATTCTTGATGCTGTCCCGCCTCCTGTTCTCGTCTTTGTACAGGCCGTTCATGCTGGCGAGATACTGGTTCGCATGGGAAAGCGTTATCGCCTGAGCCTGCTTCCGGGTCGCGTCGTTCTCGAATGTCACCGGCCCGTTGATGGACAGGTCCGGGTTCAACGGCGGCGCGCCAAGGGCAGCCAGTTCCTCATGCGCTCTATCCATGATCGCCTGGGGATGGTCCACCGTCATGTCCTGAGAAATCAGGCCAATGAAATTGTCCAGGGTGATCGCCCGCACACCGGCCGTGTTCACCGGATTTGCGCCCGTGGCGTTGAACGCGTCATAGCCGGCCTGCAGAAATGCTAGGGTCTCCTTCGCGGCGGCGAAGTTCCAGCCGGCGCGCACGGTGGGATCTTCGCCTCCAATGACCTCACCTTCGGCAACGTAGCCTGGACGGCGGAATCGTGCCGGCCCGCGCAATGCACTACGGACATCGCGCAATGCGTTGCGTATGTTGGCAGCTACGGCATCGCTCGTGGCCGAAGCATCAAAGGCGTAATCAATCCGCCCATTCTCCCAGTCCACAATCACCGGTGCGAATGCATCTGAACCATCGGTTTGAACGTAGAACCGCGCCGCGCGCTCCAGAGAAAGCCTCTTACCACCCAGGAAGTTTACGAACGACATCGGGGTAGGATCGCCGGCAAGTAACGAACGCAGCCGATTACGGAAGTACTCAACGACCCGTTCCGGGTTCACCGCATCCGGGCCGAACAACCCATGCTGTATGCTTATACAGGCCCGGTTCCAAAGATCCTTCAATGCCCGAAGAATTCGTTGGCTCCAGGAACGCGCCATCACAGGGTCAAACCCTTCATTGGCCAAGGATTCCATCAACCGTTCCTCAGCCAACGTTTCCGGGTTTAACCGTCCGATGTTGTCCAGGCGTGCGCGCGGATCCCCGGTCCCTTCCAGGGCGAGAGCCGCATCGCTCAGCCGGTCAATGGCCCGGTGCAACATGCGCTGCATCTCAGGGCTTTCGCGTCCAAAGAGTTGATGGCCGATCTCGTGTACGGCGCTGACAAAATCCGTTGTGGACGGCCTGGCTATGTCACGCATTAGCAGGACGATCGCGTTGCCGTCCGACATTCCCCCCTGCATTGCGGACTCAACCACGGACACGTCTATGCCCGCCGCGGCTGCCGCCTCCAACACCGCTTGCAGCTTTGCCCGGACATCGGCGCTGGACGCGTAACCGCCCTCTACAACTCGGAATCTGACGGGACCTTGGGCTGGACCGGTTGTTGGGCCAACCGCTGGTCCGCTAGCCACGCCAACGTTTTGGGGGATAGCTTGAACGGGAACCGCGGGTTGGCCGGCCCCCCGTTCTGTTCGATCACCTGCAAGGACAGGAAGTCCTCCGATACCTCCCGCGGCCAGGACGGCTTGGCCGGCCCCAGTCCTGCCACCTGTGGAAATTGCCTCAGCAAACTCCTGGCTTGTGCGGCTGAGGTTATAGGCCCCGACGATATGGTTGAGGACGATTCTGGAGGCTTTGCGTTCCCCGATTTCGCGGGCGAGTTCCAGGATGGTGTCCCGTATTTCTTTGCCATACTTACCTTTCATCGCGTACTGCGCGATTGTGCTGATGGTTACTGCGTCAGAGCCAACAAGTTCCTTCTGTGGCGACTGAGCCAAAGCCGCAGTCAACCCGTTGAACATGTCCAGACCCAGTTCCTTGGAGAACGTAATCTCCGCCGGTAACGTAGGCTGGACAACGCCAGGCTCCGTGGCAGCCGCTTCTTCCTCCGTCTCAACCGCTGGCCCGGGTATCATCGCCGCCGCGCTCGCCGCGTAGCTTCTCGCGGCGGCAGCCATTCTTTGCCTGGCATGGCTGGCGAAGGTCTTCTCATATTCATCCACACCAAGCACCGGCTTGGCCGCTTCGATCGCGTGTACGGCCTTCTCCGCGCGAAAGGAGGCTACCGGTATGAACCCGTTCTTGATGAGTTTAACGACTGGTGTTCCCTTCTTTTGCCCCGGTTCAGCCGCCATGATTTTTTTCTCCGACTTATAGGTGGGCAGGAAATAAACCTTGTTCTCCTTCCTGAACACCGTCCAACGATGCGTCCAGGTATTGCGGCTGCCACGATCTATCTTGCCAGTGACGCTGGCTTCGCTGACCAGGCCAAGATTCTGGACTGCTGCTTCCGTTGCCGCTGGGGCCTCCTTGATTTCAAAGAACGCGGGCGCAACCACCAGCGCTTGTCTGGCCGGCTTCCGCCCCGCAGCCTCCTCTGACATTGCCTTCTGAATCGCAGCCAACGATTTGTATTCGCCTTTGTCCACCAGGATGGCGTCGCCATTCTTGAGTTGGATCCAAGCCTTTTCCTCAGAGGTCCCTTGATCGGTGATCTTTACGATCTTGCCCTGCTGGCCTTGATGTTGGCCGGCTGAGACAACAACAAGGCCCGGGTCAAGCCCGGCCAGGTTCGTCCGTTCCCCGGTGCCGCGCGCGGAGAGTTCGAATGTCAACGGTGAATCGCCATCGAAATCAACCGTGTCCAGGATCGAAGAAGGATGCAGCAACCTTGCCAGCTTGCGCTTGGCAACCAAGGCAATGGCTGTCGCCCGGCGCCTGGCTCTCGTCAGATAACCTGGAGGTACAAAGACGTTGCTGAGAGAAGGGGCGACGGGGGCGGTAGTGGCAGGGGTGGGAACTATGGGAGTAACAGGAGCGATGGGAACAATGGGGGGAGCAGCCGGCGCGGCGGCCGGTGGCGCACCTTCCCTGGCAGCCCGCACCTCCGCTTTCCTGGCCATGTAGCGCTTGTGCAGTTCCGGCTGGTTGGTGATGATGTCGTTTAGAAGGGCCTGTTCCTCCGGGCTAAACCTGCCCACCTTTTGCGCCAGGGCTTCCAGGGCAGAGGGTAGGGTCGTTGCGGCCGTGGCTGCGGGGACGGTTGGCGTTGGCGTAACGGAAGGCGTCACAGGCATCACGGTTGGCGCGGCCGTTTGTTCTTTGATGGCCGCCTGCGCTTTGGCTGTCTCCGCTTCTGGCAAGGTGAAGCCCGCAAGGTTCTGTTCAGTGAGAACATCGCCAGGCTTGTAAATCCCGCCATCGGCCCCCCTCAGTTCAGCCGTGGGCGTGTAGTAAATCAATGGGGCAACGCCGGGAACAACCATTGCGCTGTGAAACAGCACGGGGGCGATCGGTGGCGCGGCCGGTGGGACCAGTTCCTTTTCCGGGGCAACGGGCGGTTGGACGGCGGCCGGTGGGACCTCTGCCGGAGGCGCGGCTGCCGTCTTTACCTCTGCCGTGGCGCTGGCCGCCTCATGCTCCTGCCGCGCTTGCTCCGCCATCGCGGTGTAAATCGCCTGCTCACCAGGGCTCAGCTTGGAAACGAACGCAATGTCATCGGTGGCGAACGGCCCGGATACTGACCGCCTGGCCACCTCCTGCATCCTGGCCGCACGCTCGGCCGCCTTCTGCTGCTCGCTGGCATACTGGGCGGCAACATCGGCGGCGGTTGCTGCTGCGGGGACGGCTGCGGTTTGGGCTACCGGTGGAGTTATCGGGAATGTTCCATACGGAACATTCGCAGGTGCCGGAGGCGCAGCCGCTTCCGGTTTTGCACCTCTGACTTTCGATCCAATGAATGAAGCTGCAAGGCTCAACACGGCGGCGGAGATACCGCCCGAAGCCGCGTCCTCCGCCAGGCTGGAGAAGATCTTCCTGTCCGGCTCGTACTTGGCCAGCTTTGATGCGATGACATCGCCGGCAACACCCTGGAACCCGTTCTGCAACGCCTCTTCGAAGGAATCTATGCCCGCCTGCAACAGGGCTTTCTTCAGGTTCCCGCTGGATAAACCTTCCAACCGGTTCAGCATACCGGCCAATGGCACCGCCTCTGTCATTCCAACCGGAAGATTCAGGGCAAACGCAAGCCATCGGGTGTGTTCATCTGCTCCAGCTTTCTTCGCTTCTTCATACCCTTGCTGTGCCTGAGATAGGGCGCCAAGACTGGCGATGTTCCCATAGTTCAACCGGCGCAAGGCCGACGCTGCCGCCGCCTGCCCGGCAGCGACAGCTTCCTCCTTTGCCAGGCCGCCCTCGACAGCTCTGGCCATCGCGCGGGCTCCAATGCCTTCGATTATACCCCGCTCAGCCAACCCGGCCGCACCGCCAGCAGCCAGGAACCCGATGCCCGAGCCGACCGCCGCTGGCACGGTCGTTGCCAGGAACGATTTTTGCAGTTGTTCGACTGGCTCAGGACTAATAGCTTCGCCCAAACGTGCGATGCCAGTTTCAAGCGGTGTCGGCGTCGCTTCTGTGAACATCGGAATGTGCTCGGCGCCGGGAATGCTGTAGGTGCCCAAAATCCGTGATGCGGTCCCGAACGCTTCCGGGATCGAACTAAGCGTGCTTGTTATACCTCGGATACCGCTTCCAACGATTTGTTTGGCGTAGTCCGATGGGCTGGCAGGATACGGTAAAATCTCTGGTGGTATTTCTTTTCTCCCTGGCTGTGGAGCGGTTTCTCGCGTCAATGCCTTCAAATCGCTGCCAAAATCTTCAAACCTGTCAGTGTATTCCGGGTAGCTCGCGGCGATGGACTGCATCACTTCAAAGTCAGACCGTTTGTCATCCGGGAACTGCTGGCGATAAGCGTTTAGAACAGCGTTAGCCACGGTTCTGGCATCATCCCATCAAAGAAAAGGCGCGGTCAACACCGTTTGACCACGCCTTCCTTTGCCTTGGATTGCAGCGCGATTCAGGGCGACGCAGCGCAGCGCCAAGGAATGAAGCGGCGGGCAACGCATAGCCTCGCAGTGACCCACAGGGCAGCGCAGAGAAAATCAATTCTCCTCATTCCACTCAATCACGTTGAACGTTCCAAAAGGTCCGCCTTTTTCCGGACGGTAATCGCCAATGCCAAGCTGTTGCCCGCCTTCCGTCAGGAGCCGATGAACGAAATCCACTGGAAGAATCCCTTCGTTGATCCTCACCATGAATTCGGCAGACCAAACATCAAACCTTGGGCGATGCCGCATGACGCGCCCTTTGGTGCTTGGAACTACGACTGGGCGTGAATCGACCTCGAAATCCAACGCTGGTTTGCTGTCGCCATTCAGAATTGTAATCGTATCCTGCACGACCAGCACGGCGCTTGGCACCAGAAACCGCGTTGAACGACGCGAACCTTTCATTTTGTGATTGGCGCCAGCTTCTCTGATGAGACGCTGTATTGCCGCTCCCGGAAAATAGAACCGCCCCTGCTTGTCTCTGTAGCACAACTTTTCCGCTTCCTCCCTTGGCGTTCCTCGATTGACAAGAACCGGCCTTGTGGCTCCAGGCAGTTCTGCCGACTCGTTGAATCTTTGCTGAAGTAATGGAGTGCATCCTTTGATCTTAACTGTGATCAGTTGCATTCGTGCCCTTGCTGCGCCTTATGCGCAAGCATCCGCCCGCCGAAAGTTAACGCAGAAGTAGCAGAGAAGCCCTTCCCAGACAGCAGACGGATGCAAGATGGTTAGTGTGAACATCGGGCGTTAAACCGATGCTGAGAATCCTACATAGCTAGGCCGGAAAGTCAATAGTATTTTGACTTTCCCGCTTTGCGAAGTGCGATGGCCGAGGCGATGCGGCGCGCGTGAGCCGCGGAGCGCGGCTTCACATTGCCGATCCGGCCTTTCTTTTTGAACGAGGAAAACGCCACGGCTGCTGCCTGATTTCAGGGGCATGGGGTTCCTTTCTCAGCGTGAAAAGATTTCAGAGGGCCAAGGTCCGGTGTCCGGTGATGGCAGCCGACTGTACCCTGGCGATGGGGCTGCAATGCGCGGAGCAAACGTGGTTGGGAATGGTTGCTGCTCTAGTTCCAGCCTGTCGTACAGGTCTTTAAGTTTCTCATACGGAATCACGTCGAGATTCAAAAGCTGCGTGGCCTTTGGATATTTCAGGCGCATGGCCTCCCTCAACCGGGTTGCGCGCAGCGCATCGGCGCCCATGACTTCGTAGGCTGGTGTAGGTGCTGGCAAGGCAGGACGGCTTGGCCCCGGGCCACGTCCAGCTTCGATTGCTGCCCGGCTTTGGACATTCAACATCGTCGGATCAAACACAGGGGCAGTGCGCCGGGCGTAGTCCTGGAGAAGACGTTGCTCTAAATCAAGCCGTCCAAGCGTAGCTTGCGGCGGCGGGGCGATTTCCGGCGCAGCCGGTGCTGGCGAAGGTAGAGGCATCGAACCGTAAACTGCTGGTGCTCTGAGCGGGCCTCTCCTTAATGTCGCATAAGCCGCTATTTCCGCTGGCGTCGGGGCGGGAACCGATTCAGGCAATGTCCCCGGCAAACCCATCCCGCGCAACTGCGCCTGGACAAGCTGCGGATTCTCTTGGAGTTGATCGAACGCTCCGGCCGCCCTGGCGCGTTCGGTCAATGAGAACTGTGGCGTGCCTAACCACTGATTGGCGATCGCCCCTCCGATGTCCAACGGAACAGTCACCGCTGGCAAAGGATTCCAATTGGATATAGCCGCGCCCGCTTTAGTCACCGGTTCGGAGAAGGCGCCGATCAAAGGCGTTCTCTGTCCAGGTGCCCAGCCATAGTCAGGGCCGGTGCCGCCATAAACTTCGGCCGCGCTTGGAGGGGCAACTACTCCTGGAGCGGCAGCGGCGGCGGCCGGCCGTGGTACCGGTGGTGCTAACGGAGTAGGCGGCAGCCTCGGACCGATCTCCGGGGCGACCGCTGGCGCGGCAACGCCAACTGGAAGACCTCCGGGTTGCCGCGCCGAGCCTGTGCCTGGTGGAGCGATGCGTGAAAAGTCAATGCCACCGCCTGCGCCAGGAGCCGGTTGGCCGATCAACCGGTTGAACTCTGGTATTGCCGGGGCGTAGCGAGGATTCTGGATAAGCGTTTCAAATGAACGCGCCGCCGCGCCAGCCATGTTTCGCAGCCGTTCAATTTCAATTTGCTGCGTCGGTTCCAGGGGGCCAACCGCGGTCTGTGCCTTGTCCAGTTCCAACTGGTAGGTGCCGCGCAATGCCACGGCTGCCTTGCTGGTTCCCAGTTTCGCCAGGGCGGCTTCGCGCGCGGCCGGGTCTTTGACCGCCTTTAAGGCTGCTTGCCGCGCCGGATCGGATTCCTGCGCCACGGTCCTGGCCCAGGCGTAATCGGAGAGACGCTGCGGATAGGAGGCTGCCGCCTTGGCCGCGATGTCGTTTATCTGCGCAACATAAGCCTGGGACTGATTATGCAGCGCGGCCAGGTGTTGGCCGCGCACCGTGCGCGCTTCGCCTTGCGCCCGGACGATATAATCCTCATCGGATTCTCCCTTCTTTCGTTCGACGCCCAACTCCTGAAATTCGCGGATGAGCCGCTGCTGTTCCTGCTGCGTCTCGGCCATCGTCCTGGCCTTTTGCGCCGCGTCAGCCGCTATCTGCGCCCGTTTCTCCGCCGAAGCAGTGGAGAGTTCGGTGCGTTGATAGGCGGCTTCCTCCCGTTGCTTTTCCAGTTCGGCCGCCAGCTTTTGTTGCTGGGTCAGGATCTCCTTCTGCCCGGCAAGATGCTGAGCCGCTTGTTGCTGAAGGAACCCTTGGTAAGCCTGCTGCTGGGCAAGGCCGACCAGGCCGGCGCCGTATTCCTCAAGCGGGGATGGGCGCCTGGAGCGTTCCAGTTGTTCCTGCAGAAGGATCTCGTATTGGGTAGGCACAGGTTAAATTCGCTTAAACTCCCGTTGGGTAGTAATCGGCGTAACTGGCTTCGGCCGGGAAATCGGAGTAACCACCGTAATCGGTGGATTGAGTCGGATAACTGGCGGCTGCCTGGCCGTATGTAGGTTCCCCGCCTGGAGCGCCGCCGCCTCTGCCACCGTACCGATTGGCCAGGTCGCGCTGCAAAAAATAACGCGCTATCGACGAGCCGGAACCTCCAAGCGAATCCAGGATTTGCGCCAGCCCGGGCTCGGGCGTAGCCCAGGGCGCCATGACCTGGCCGGGCGGCGCGCCGGTTCCGATGCGGAACGGGGACAAGACACCCATCTGCGCCCCTTGAATAGCGGCAACCGTCTCAGCCGGGAGTTGCTGGAAACGAACGTCCTGACTGGCCAACGCCCCGGCCAGTTCCGGGCTCCTAAGCTGCAGATCGAGGATCTGATTGCGAATGGCCTGGACATCTGCCGCATTAGCAATGGCGGCGGCCGCTCTTGCCCCACCGGCTTGTTGCGCTCCTTCAATGGAAGCCTGCAGGCCAAGCCGTTCCGAGCCTGCGCCCGCGCCGACAAAGCCCCTGGCCGCGTTTTGCGCCCGGAGCGCGTTCAACCGATTGGCAATGCCTTGCATGGTCCCCGATGCCACCGTTTCGGCCGCGGCAGTGCGCGCTCCAAATACTGGTTGGGCTGCCGCAAGGCGTTTTGCCTCTTCATCACCCGAGTAAATTCCGTAGATGGATTTTGTCCCGGCGGCCAGCAGGGGTTGATACCTTGCGGCCGTGGCGGCTCCCCTGGCAGCCACGTCCTGCGGTGTCCCGTAGTAATCGCGCAGGGCGCGCGCGGTATCCACCGCGCCCTGCCCGAATTCCTTTTCCGCGCCGCCAAGATATTCTGGAAGAAGCGCGTGCCCGGTACTGCCGCGCGACTCATGGTACAGATCGCGCAACATCTGGTTGTAGGAAGCGGCGGACGCCGCATTGATCTTCGCCGCCTTCTGCTCGGGCGACTCGAAACCCAACAGGCCGTACACCAGTGGAGATTGGTCAGGCAGGCTCATGGAAGGATTTTCGTGTAATTCACTTCGTTAACTTCATAACCTCTGGCGCGATAAAACTTCTCGAACTTCGCGGGCATCAGCCGGGCAAGATGCCCTACGCTTAAACGCTTTGCGCCGATCTGAAAAGCCCAATCTTCAAAGGCTTTGAACAGCCGCAGTCCCCTGCCTCTGCGCCCCGGTATTGTGTAACAGAATACCGTCGCGGCCGTCAGAGCGTCATTGTAGAGCCAGGGATACTTGATGGCGCCCAGCGCGCCGTCTAATCGCCGGCCTTTGCCATCGACGCTTTCCAGGACCCAAACTTTTCCGTTGCCGCATCCGATCGTTCCTCTCCAGAACCGTCCAAAGGTTTCCGGGTCGAAGCCTCCGGCGAAGCTGGGATGCCCGAATCCTTCCTGGAAATAGGCTTTGGCACCATCTGTAAGCCTCCAGAGTTCTCCCGGAGCGATCTCACGTACTCGTGACGATGGGCGTTCTCCAATTTTTTTTTGTGATGCTCGTTCAGGCCATCGCCGGTCCAGTCCTCAGAGGTGAATCGTGGATTGCCCTCCAGCCAATGCTGCACGTTGATGAAAGCCCCGCCCATAGGACCGGTGCCGGCCCGGTGAACCTGGCCGGGCAGCAGCCGGATGAAGTTGCCGTTTGTCTTGGTGACGCCTGTGCGTTGGTCCGGCACGGTCTCTGCCGGACCGAGTACAAGCTTCTCATCCACCCATACCCGAATCTCACCGCAGACATGGACCAGGTAAATATCCACGTTCGGATGGGCATGCGCCGGAGACTCGGTGTTAGGCGGGAGGATCCAAAGCTCAACCTGAAAAGGAGGCTGGCGGTACAGGATCATCCCGGTGTAATCGCCAAGACGGCAGATGCCCTCGTGCTGCGAAGGCATCAGGCCGCCTTTCCAGGCTCTTGTCCACCACATAAAGAAATGATCCAATAGATCGAATTGTTGTTGAATCATGGCTTCCTCACCATTTGATGATTATCACGCCATCGGTGCCGGCACTGCTGGCGAAGCCTCCGGCTGCTTCGGCATCGCCATGCCCTCCGGCCCCGTAACCGGTAGGTAATGTCACAGTCGCGCCGTTGATCCAACCACCATAGCCCATGCCGCGACCGGAACCGCCGCCGGTACGTTTGGTCGTCTCGCTCAGCACTCCGCCACCGTAGGCCCCATTCTCACCTGGAATGTTCAGGTCCCCGCCAGCGGCCGTTCCGCCCGCTCCCTTGTTTGCGTCCCCGCCTTTGCCCCCGCCAGCGGTCAAAGTGCCGAAGGTCGTATCGCCTCCATCACCGGCATTGCCGCCCGTCGATGCTGTGCCGGCCGCGCCAACCGAATAAGCAATGATGTCCCCGGGCGTCACTGCCATTCGTTTGTACACGTAGCCGCCGCCGCCGCCGCCGTTGCAGTCCGGGTCTGTGCCGCCACCGCCACCGCCAGCCCCAACGCATTCCACTTCCAGAACGTACACCCCGACTGGCACCGTGAAGTTGCCGGCCCCGGCCCCGATAATTGTCTGGCCGTGTCCAAGGCTCGGATCACTGATTGGGGACACCATCTGGAAGTTAATCCCGTCATAGATCAGGACGTGGACGCTGCCCGCGGCAATGTCGCCGGCAATCAAAGGCGCGCTGCCGCCGTTCTTCCTGATGTCCTTGGCCCCGCCAGTGTTCACGTCCAGGGTCGCCGCGCCCGTGTTGGCGTTGGTGAACTTTACGATGCAGAAGAAGGCCGTGGCGGCGCCGTCCCCATACCCGAAACCGGCGTTCGGGCTGATCGTCGCGGAATAGTTATCGACCCCAGATGCCGTGGTGAAGAAGTTGGCCAGCCAATCCAGCTTGGCCTGCGTCACCGCGCGGTCCTGCAAGGAAGCGCCGGGAACGGTGTTGTTCTTCAGCGTCCCGTCCGGGTTGAAGGCGATCTCGAACAGGCGCGCAAGGCCATCGCAGAAATCACGGATTAATTTCAGGTTCTCGTCGTGCTCGGTTGAAGAAAGCGGTGAGCCCTTGTCGATGCGGAAGGTCAATGGCGGAACTTTCATAGGCTCAGTGTTGGCTCAATATCAAATAAAGGCCCAGCAGGGCCAGAACGCAAAGCACGACCCAGACAATACGGCGGTTGCGAATTTCCTCATCGCTCACCGCTGTATCTGCCAGTTGCTCGCCGCTGGCGGTGTGTTGGCAATCCGCTCGCGTTCATCCCGCACGCCCCAGCGCCAACCAACGTAAATCCCCACAGCCAGCATGACGATGCTCCAGGCTACCCACGTCACCCAGAACTCCCAGCGCCGATCCGGTGGCGCCTCGCTCATCGGCCCTCGAATCCCCACGCCGTCCGGCTGGCCGCAGCTCCGCCAGCCGTCATAATCCGTATCCCAATCTCGGTCCCGGCTGGCACGCTAACCGTATCCAGAACGTTGCTGCCGATTGTCGTGTTGCCCACGATGTTCACCGATAATGGGCTGGCCGCGCCATTGGTCATCACCGTCACCGTGTTTGTCCTGGTTGCTCCTGGCCCAGCGCTCACCACTACAAACAGGTTTTGCAACGTCGTGAGCCGCGTCGAGGGCGTCCGGGTTATTGCCACGCTGTCTGTGGTTGGCAGGGAATTGTGCGAGTTGTTCGGGGGCAAATAGACCGTGCTACCTGCCCCTGGCGCAAGCCCCCCTGTCGTGCCTGACCATTGCCCGACCCCATTCGTCACCGCCGAGACCCAGCCTGTGCCGCTACTGAGGATGTCACCTTGGATGGGGCGATTGGTGACTGCCGCCCAGAGAAAATGCAATCCTGCCAGCCCACACAAGACAGCTACAATGACACGTGCGGCTTTCAATTCGCATCAAGAGGTTGGACCAGGAAATTCTCAAGCGTTGCCGCATTACTGGCAGAAGCTGCTGAGAACGTCACGCTGATCTGGAACGTTAATGAACCGTTGTTGGCTATCGTCGTTGTGCCATTGGAAGGTTTGATGGACTCGTTCAAGACGCCCAGGGTTCCCTGGTCCATTTCCCATGCCGACTGGCTGCTGACCGTGCCCGACCCGCCAATGGTTCGGCAGGTGAACATGCCATGTGCGGTCCACCCAAGGTTCGCTGCTCCTGCTGCGGGTAGCGTTAGTGTGTCGCTGGTATTCGCTGCCGTGGAGCCGAACTTCGTCTTGAAGATGATCGTGCCGGGACTGACGTTGGTGCAGGAATACTTGCCCCAAGCCTCCCACCGGAAAGCGCGGCCCACCTTCCACGCGCTCGCGGCAATGCTCTTGGTCGTGGAGAAGTTCGATTCGCTGGCCGTGTTGCTGATCTGAGTCGAGTCCGCAGTGTTCATCGCATACGGTCCATTCCAACCGGTGTAGAGCGGGCAGTTGCGTATTTCGCCCGTAACCGAAGCCTGCGCCAAAGTTGTGGCCACGCCGGTAGATGGAAAGCATCCGATCATAACGCCAGACATGGTGCCAGCATTGCCGCCGAAGCTCGCCGTGCCGTCGCCACCTTGGCATTCAATGTAGGTGCCGCTCGCCGTGCCGCCTGATGCGAGGCCAAACACATCGCCGCCCATGCCAGTGTTCACCATGCGGCAGCGAAAGAACTTGCCGCTGGATGTCTGCTTGCCGAACGAGTCACCGTCAGCCTCACAGTCCCAGAACTGTCCACTTGCCGTTCCAGTCCCACCCGACCATGAACCGCCAAAACTGTTTGCCTTAGACTTGCACCTGTAAAACTTGCCACTTGCGTCCCCAGTCCCGGTCGCAAACGAATCGGGGTTGCGACTAATTACGTCGATGTATAAACCTGCAAATGTGCGGTTTTCGGGCATACTATCATTGCCTGCACTACCCGTATTTACGATGAGGACCTGAATCAATTTCGTGTTCTGGTCCGTATCGGCATTCGGCTTATATGCCTTGCCACTGCCGCTGTTCACGAGGGCAACTCTGGCAATCAAAACGTCCTCGTTGGACGACGCACTCACGGTTATGGTGGCCGTGCCAGAGGACGACGTTATTATAGTGTTGCCATTGTCAGTTGAACTCCACGACGCCGTGGATTGCCAAGCCGGATCGCCAAGCCCAACAATGTCCACGAACGCCGTGTCCATCGTCAGCGTGCTGGAACCCAAGTCATACACACCCGGCAGAAGCAAAATCACATAGCGGTTGTTTGCCGCCAGCGCGTTGCCGTTCGGTGTGGCCGTTTGTGCCACTACATACGCGGCAAGCAACGCTGTCCCGTTCGCCGTGCCGCTGGCCGAACCTCCAACGATTGCAAATTGACTGGCACTCGTTACAAGGCCGCTGGATGGCGCGGCGGCCCAGGCAGGATCGGCACCCGCACCTGCGGCAGTGAGAATATATCCGGACGTGCCCGCACCTAAAGCCGTCCACGCGCTTGCCCCGCGGTAGAGTATCTGCCCGCGCGTTGAACCGATCCAATCCAACTCTTGCGTGGCCGTCACTTCCTCCCAGTTGCCGCTCCCGGCCGTGTTGCGCCCTAGCACCCGCTGCGTTGCCGTCGCGTTGACCAGCTTGGGCAGGGTCACGGCATTGGCCGCGATGGTCGCAGCGTCGCCGGAGGTGGTCACGTCTCCGGTCAGCGCGTTTCGCGTAAGCACGCCTCCACTAAGGGTCAATCCTGTCCCAATCGACGGGCCAGCGATAGTGATGTTCGTTCCGCTGGTCGGATTGGCGTTTGTCGTGAATGTGATCCCCGTTCCAGGCTTGATTGCATAGAGGTAGTAATCCCCGAGCGTGATGGAGTTGGTGATGAAAACCGTATTGTTCTTGCCGTTTACCGTGAACAGGTTGCTGATGTAGGCGAACTGCGAAAAGAAATTCGAGATGTAGGTGTAATCGAAGAAGTTCGTCGTTCCCGCCGCCCCGCTGTTCGTCGATACCGGCACGCCTCCGATCAGAAGGGAATTGGTCACGTTCAAATTGTTGACGTTGAGGGTGGTTCCGTCATCGGTCATCACCGAGTTGCCGATCGTCCCCGTTCCCGTCCATTTGGCCAATGCCCCGGAGGAACCGCCGATCACATTGTTGAGCAGATTGCCAGCATCCACGCGAAGCAGGGTGTTCGGCGTTAACCCGCTGAGCATGACGTTGCCGACAAAGTGCGCCACGCCGTTCGACATGAAAAAGTTCGGGGCATACTGAAGGCTGCGATCGCTGCCGCTGCCATCCGGTAACAGCACCATGAGCGGATAGAGCGGACTGGTCGTTGTGCTTAATAGAACCGGTCCTTTGGCCGGATTATTCGTTGTGAACGAATTCGCCAGGAGATTGCTGCTGGCCACGCCGGTCCCGCTCGGAGCGCCGTTGGTCCATTTCGTCCCGTTCCAGACCAGCGCGGCCCCGGCGCTCGGAGCCGAAGCAGTGCGCACGTCCAGCAGATCGTTGATCCGGCGCACCTGCGCCACCGGTTGGGCCTGGACAATGACTTCAATGAGCAACCAGATCAGCCAGAGGACAAGGCCAGTGATCCAAAACCAACAAAAGAATTTTTTCATAGAGAGACGTTGCATCTTACGTACGAACAATTGATGGCTCAGTTTCAAGTGACTATTGCAACGGTGCATTCCATAATTCACCGCAAAACATGGATCGAATGAATCAAGTCAATTCGTGCCCGATTACGCGGACACCATCACCATTGGTAGTAACACGGATTTTGAAATCTTGAGGATACATGTAGCCCGCGTCATAGGGAGGTTGTGGCCACGTCAGTTGTTCTCCAGGATCTAATTTGATCGCGTCCACGCCGTCGATCTGAACGTAGATCTCACTCGTGTTATCGGTTCCGACAGCTTTTTCCGCTATGAAGTAGAGCCCATAAAGCCGCATGTCATTGTTAGCAAGGAATTCCGGCGTGGCGGTGTCCGCTACGATTTTCTCGATCATCAGTGGTTTGTATCGTCTGAGCATATCGGGCCTTTCATTTCGTTGTTTTCAAGGGCCAGGTTCCACGGTCGCGCGGCGCAACGCCTGCTTTAGCTGGTCGTACCAGGTTTCCATCTCCTGTTCCCAGGCGGCCATCGAAGGGAACCGTTGTTTAATTTCATCCGGCAGCCTTGGAAGCCTGTCTGGCAACTGCAAAGGAACCGGGTCAGCCGGGGCCGATTTTCTGGTCATGGTTTTTTCTGCGGTTCCTCAGTGTGAACGAAGTGGCTCCAGACCGCGCCCAGGATTACAAAGGCCAGGCCAATGGCCATTTGCAGGAGTTGATCTTTACTGAAGCCTTCGGCCAGCATGACCCCGCCACCGACCTTGAGGATCGTCCGGGTATGCGAGGTGAATTGCTCTGTGTTCACGGGACAAGCACTCTCCTTCCGAAATGGGCGCTGCGCACGCCGGAGATCTCAAATATCCTGGCAACAAGTTCGAACGGATTATCCATGCCGCCGACAACGATCTGGTCTTGAAAGTAATGGCTCCGGTAGAACAATGGCGCCAGGTTCTCGGCCGGGTCCACCGTGGCAACAACAAGGGTGCCCGGGCTTTCCACCGGGTTACGGGTTCCGAACAAGGTAAATTCCATCGCCGTCTTTGCCGATTTACTGGACAACAATGGGACCCAGGATCGGACATCCTTGTCGGCTGTGGCGTTGCCGAATGAGGACAATCCGCTTTTCAATCGGCTGGTGTAGCCAAGCTTCGTGCCCGAATAAGGATTGGCTTCCCTGCGAAAGTAAATCTTCGTGGCAGTATCGAACGTTTGCGATTCCAGATATACCAGGCCGTACAGGAGAACGACGCCCTTTGGCGTTCCCATGATGAACCAGTCTTCTATCTCACCAACAATGATCCCCGCCTTTGGCCTTTTGACGCTGGCCGCCGCGCTGATCAGCATGTCGGAGGTTGAGACCGTCATCGGTTGGGTCAAGTAATCCAGGCAGAGAACCTTGTCATCGCCGTCGTATGGAAAGTTGCCGAAAAAGATTTCTTTGGTCAGGATGTTGTTGGCCGCGAAGATCCACTTGGAATTTTCCAGCTTGGCTTTGCTGAAAAATTTGTCCTTGCAAGCTTCGATCTGGGCAATTTCGCGCGGGAACCGGTCCACCAGGGAAAGGCTGTAGAAGGAATTGCGCCCGGCATAAACGTGGTAGTCGTTGTTCACCAGGACAAGCGTGTTTCTGTAGAAGAGCCCATGACTGGAAGAGATGCGGCGAAGCTGGAATGCGAAGGGCGCGTTCACGTCCCCGGTGTAACGGCCCAGGGCGATGGCGGTGTCCTTGTAAACGACCAGGAAACCGCCCAGTTCAAGCATGCCGATGATCCCGGATGAATCGTCTTGAAGGTAATCAACGCCCACGATGCTGCCCCCGGCATCGGTCTTTTCCACCAGAACGGAGATTGGGCCGGTCTCATCCATGACTCCAAGCCGGGCGCGCTGGTCCACCGCGATGACCCGGTGGGCCGCGACGTAGAGGACCGTCACCAAGAGGTTTCCTCCGTTCACGCCCGCCCCTGAGATGGTGAGCTGATCGCCGACGGCGATGGACTTGGCCGGTTGATCCAGTTTCAGCAGGAAGCTGCCGAAATCCATCGTGCCTTTGAACACGGGGGCGAACCGTGTCGGCTGATCGTTCATGCTCCAGGTGAGTTGATAGCCGACCCGGTTGATGAACTGCCTGTCGGTGAACGCGGCGTAGGTCTCCGGGTTGTCGATGCCGACAATGTTGGCGATGATCTCGCCATCGGCATCGGTATAGACATGTGTGCTGTCGATGTAGCCGACAATCCTTCGTTCCGTCCCATCGTCCCATGAGATGTTGCGGCCCACCATGCCCGGCTCGAACAAAGGCGCAAAGGCGTTGACAATGAAATCGGCCGATAACCCTTCTGGCTCGGAGATGATAAAGAATGGCAGGCCGGTGAAGGCTTCCGGGGCGGCATCATCCAGGATGACGTTCGTGGCGTCGGTGAAGGTGATGATCGGCGATGCCCAACCATTGACGTAACGCAGCCGAGTAGTGCCCGCCATCGGCGCGGTGAAGATGGCAGCGCTGGCCAGGACGTTCGGACTCGCCGCCGCCTGCGTCCCGCTGATTGTGCCGGAGAAAAGAGAACCGCCCTGGCCCGCCTTGGTCCTCAGTTTGAACCGTTGGGCTGTCACGGTCTGTGAACCGCCCACCGTGACCGTCATGGCATCGACCAAAACCAGAATATCAACCGGCGTGCCGCTTTCATCCCAGACGATGGTTCGGCCCACGTCATCGGCGGTGAAGAAATTTCTCGTCGTGGTGACAGTCGTTCCGCTCTGCGCGGCCGTCATGGCGCCGGACCTGCGCACGCCGATGGGATCGAAAAGTTCAAGAAGCTTCTCGTTCTGAATCTCGGAGATGTCCGCCAGCATCAGGACGCCGAAGAATTCCGCGATAACCCCGGCGGCCGCGATGCCCGCCTCGCGCAGTTCATAGACGGCTTTGGCGCTGAATTGCTCCACCCGATAGGTGAACATCGGATCGCGCCCGTTGTTGAATATCGAATCGCCATTGATGCAAACGGCCTGCCACCGTTCCGCGGCCGGATCAAAGCCATCGGCAATGATGATCCAGTCCCCGGCCTCATCCGCGAAACAAGGCGCGTTTGGGGCCGGGGCCGCCTCAAAGACGCCAACTTCAAACACGTCGCCATTATCCAGGGCGAAGAACCGGTAGAGCGTTGTTGGCGTCCCGACAATGACGGCCTTCTGCCCGTTTGGCCGGCGCGCTTCATGAATCAGTGTGATGGGCGCGTACTCGTAAAGATGATAGGTGCGCGCTTCGCCGATGGCCTCGGGCTTTGGCGACACCCAGATTTCATCGCCGATGGCCTGCACCAGATCGGCGCCGATAAGTTCCTCCGGGTCGCCGTCGTTCAGCGCGTTCTCCTGCTCGTTTTCTCCGGCTACGTAAAGGTAGGACCAACCCTTGCGCACGGTGATCTTGTCCGCGCTCCCGCCCCAGTTGCCGCCCTCGGCCAGGTCGCTCGGTTCACCGTAGGGGAACGGCTGGTTGCTGAGCCCCGCCTCCTGGTTCGGCCATATATAATCATGGCCCTCTCGACGGATTTCAGCCTCCACGTACCTGCGGAAGTTCAACTTATCTACGTAATTACTCAGCGAAGCAGTATCAGCAGATAGATTGCTGATTAAAGCTCCTCCTTGCGCGGGTCGTACTTCAATAGGCTGATATCCTTGCGGCACGGTATTCCTTCCGTTTGATTGCACGGCATGACTTGCAGACCGCGCTAAGATTGTCCCAGCTAACTACATTTGAATTGAACTGGTCTAGCGATTTTACAGCGTGACAGCAGCAACACCGTTTCATATCCAAAGATCCAGTGTCATTCAACCGGTCCTCCCTCGCGTGCAAAAGTCGATGATACTTTTTGTTCTCACAGATGACAAGATTCCCAAGAGAATTGTTCTGTCGGTTCCGGTCTACATGATGAACCTCCGCCTTCGGAGGCAGATATTTTCCCAATGCTTGTTCCGCCAAAATGATGTGTTCATCAACATAGCCATTGACTTGGCCACGCGGATGTTCTGGCATCAATAGTTTAATATAAAAGTTAGGATCGGCAGGCACTATCTTCTTCAACCTTCTGGCTGTGGCTTCCCTCCCGTGAACGTCCATCGCACATTTGCGGCTACAATATCGCCGTCGCTTACGGACTCCTTCGTGTAAGTACGACAAATATACGCTCTGAAAAAGCTTCTGACATTCTTCACATTTGAGCGTGTACATAGGTCAATTACGGGAACGGATTGAATGCGACGAATTCCTTCGTCGTGACGTTGAGCACCTTGATGCAGGGGTCAAGCCGGTAGGCGTAGGGCGTCTTTGTGATGGCGCCCAGTTCCCCTTTCTGGGCCTCGAACACGAAATCATTTGCATCTCCTGTCAGCGAAATGGCGATGAAAGCGTTCGTGTCGGTGTTAAGAAGGCTGAAGTAACCTCCATAGAAGCCGTAGCCCTCCGCCGAGCCGGTGATGCAATCGTCCCAGACCGGCGCTTCAACGCCTTCGCCGATGTCGAATTCTTCCTCACCAACGTCCCCGGTGACGGTGATGCGATGCCACAGGTTATCCCCGCCCTTGAGATAGAAGTAGCCGCCGGAAAAACCGCAGTCATCGGTCGGACTGGTGAAACAACAGACCGTCACGTTGCAGTCGCAAGCGGAGATCTTCTCCGGCTGCGGCGAGGTGGACGCGGGCGCGCCTTCGGCCCGGCGTTTCCAGTCCAGGAACAGCCTTGTTCGCAATCCCATCATGGCTGGACTGCCGGCGTAGGATAGCCAGTAGGAAGCGGCCAGGGTCAGATCCTTGTCCACCTCGCGGCAGATGTGTGATTTGACGTAGTAAGCCGCGGCCTGCGCTTCTTCTTCTCCGAACTTCACCTCATCGGCGTCCTGCCATGAGGACTTGATCCCCGACCAGTAAAGCCAGAGTTCAGATGTACTGCTGAGCTTCGGATAAATGACGAATTCATCGGCGAACGGGTTTGTGGCGAAGAAATACTGCCAGCCAACGATGCGCGGTTTGCCGCAGAAAAGGTCGAAACGAGATTCCCAGGGATATGGCGAGAATGGCCGGCGGATGCAGTGACAGGTCTTGGTGACGTAATAAGAATCGGTGATGATCGCGCGGTCCGGTATATCGCCAATGGACGCCTCGCCTTCTTCCGTGACATCGAATTGCTTGAAGACGGTGCGGTGCCCTTCCTTGAGCTGCGGAACGAAGGATTGCAAGTCCAGGAGCGCGGCAGTGACCAGCCGATCGAAGTACTTCGCATTGCCAAGGGATACGCCGTGCCTGGCGCCATCGACTGTTATTCCGTCTCTCACGGAATCCTTGAACGCAGAAAAAGCCTGGCTCATTATCCTTTCATTCCTTTGGGTTGCGCCGGGTTCATCTTCGCCACACCGCCGCTTTCATCCACGGCCCGTTTCCTGAATTCGCGCACTTTATCCTTGGCCTTGTACTTGTGGGATTTGGCCTTTGGCACAGGCGGACTGCCCGGCCCTGCCTTGACTTCGCCGATCTTGACGACCTCATCAATCGACTCGTAAACGCGCGGCTCCAATTCCGGTGCGGGCGCGGCCGCGGGCGCGGGCGCTTGCTCAGCGGCCTTTGCCGCAAGGCGTCCCGCACGGTCGGCTATGATGGCCGCTTGAGGCGGAACTGATGGCGATGCGACCAAGCGTGGCGAGTTCGGCGGAGGCGTTTTTTTTTGCAACGCCTTCTTGTATTCTTCTTCCGTGATTCTCTCGATGCCGGTTTTCGGATTGAGACTCAGTTCATCCAGGCCAAGAATGGCATCGGGATCTTCGGTGGCGACAACTCCCAGCCAGGCCCCGGCAAAAAAGCTGTACACATCGAAGGTGATGCGTTTCTTGCCCCCGGGCAGGACCGTGCTACGACTGGCATTGGCGGTCTTATAGAAGTTCACTTCGATTCGCTCCAGTCTTTGTGTGATAAAATGAACGTGTCTTCCCCGCGTAACTCCTGCGGATAACCTGCCGCCTGGATGAAGCGGGTGATGTTCTCGTGCGCCTGATCGCTGATGGCGTTGCGCCATACGTCGATGGTTTCGCGCCGGACGATGGCGAAGCCGGCGCCGCGCAGCATCTCGTCGATCTGATAAGGCGGATATTCCCTGGTGTGCGGAATGTAAATCATCGGCGGTTGCAGGTGCAGCGCGTGATGGATCGCGGTGATGCTGCAAGGATTGGGCGTGGTCAGGAATAAATGCCCGCCATCTCTGAGCGCCAGCGCGCAGGAAGACAAAAACCTGCTGACGCCAGAAGCCATCCATTGGGTGGAGACTTCATCGGTTTGCCTGTCGTGCAAGTGCTCCACAATTTCCATAGCCAGAATCAAATCCATAGGCAACTCGCGCGGTGCCTCCAACCGGAAGCCTTCGCTCAAATCCCCGCCGTAGTGTGCAACGAGTTTTCCCGGCCAGAGTTCATTGAGCATGTCGGTGAAGATGCTCTGCCCGCCCAGTTCCAGGATGCGCTCCGCCTTGTCGGCCAGCGGCGTGATCCATTTGAGGCTTTCCTCAAAACGTTTGGCGTGGACCGCATTGTAATCCTCGCTCATTTGGTTGTTTGATACTTCTGGAAGGTTGCCGCGTCGATCTCGCGGGTGTCCTGGCGCTCTTCGATCAAACCGATGATATTTGGATCGCCGCTCGCAAGGTAGCCTTTGGCCGGGCCGGAAGCAGAGTTCCGATGGCGCAGTTTCCAATGCACGACGTAGCCGTGCCGAACAATCGGCAGCGGACCGTTGTCAGCCTCGAAGTAGCGCTCGGCTTTGCCCGAATAAACCGCGGGCGCTTTCCAGTCCAGCGTCGATGGATCAAAGGTGGCAATGGCATCGAAGGAATCATTGACGCCCAGGGACACCTTGATGAGGCCGGCTTCCCACCAGGCCCCAACCGGGAACACCACCAGAGGATTCCAGCCGCGCACAGAAGGATTGGGCGTCATGGCGTCATGGTCGCTGGCCCGCAACAGGGCCGGACTCATCGCCAGAATGGAAAACGGCGGCTGGCCCTCGAACAGGTAGGCCCCCATCGCGTAGCGCCGGTTGCTCTCCCGGTGCTCGGCGTGGCTGTGAAAGAAGGTGATGTAACATTCCCTGGCTGCCCACCACAGAGGCGGTGTGCCCCCGCGCAAGACCTGGCCCCAGGGCCAGCAAAGGGGTTCCCCTGTGCGATATTCCTTTTCCGGCGCGAAGTTCTGGTCCAGCACCACAACAATGTGAGGAACAATCGAATAGATGAAATGCAGGCGGCCAAGATGGTTGAAAAACTGCCAGTTCTTCTGCGAACGCCGCCCGTTTGAGGCATAGTCGATCTTGCGGATTTCCTCCGGCTGCCAGTCCGCACCCAAAAGCGCCACCTGCTGGACCGCCAGGAAATTACCGGGATGATAAATCCCTTCGGTGAAGGCGGCGTGGTTTCTGCCGGCGTGCGCGAAGAGCCGCCCGTCTTCGTAGTTGTTCGATCCCGGGTTTTCAAACGGTTCCTCCGCAATCAACCGGTTTTCCTCGCGCCGCTGCCAGATCAGACGGCTGCGCTTTTGACGCGGGTCAAAGGCCCGGCTCAAAAACCGCCGGCCATCCATCGTTCCAGAGTTATAGGCGTGAAACGCGCTCTCTAGCGCCACGACGGGAACGCCCTGCTGGAGAACCGATGGAAAGCGCATAAAAAAAATCGGGACCGCCCTCCGCTAAAGACGATCCCGACACCAAGAACCAGGAACCAATGTCCAACTATCCGATTGCCCCGAACTAATCCGATGCTGCAGCAATCGACTTTGGGCGTCAAGGCGTTTTAATCGTTGGCGGTAATCGGGTCTTGCCAGATTCGAACTTCGCATTAAGATCGCAGCAGACGCTCGGTTCGAGCCGAAGCGTCTGCCACTTGCAAAAACATTGAACGACCAATGCCATGCCCTTCAAATCAAATCTCATCGGCAAAAAGTTTGGAAGACTTTTCGTAGAATCGAAAGCTCCCTCAAAATACAAAACAAGCTACTGGAACTGCCGCTGCGACTGCGGAGTAACCAAAACAGTGCAATCTTCGGCGCTTATTCAGGGCGCAACAAAATCATGCGGGTGTTTGCAACGTGAGATGGTTACTGCCAGGAAGTTCAAGCATGGCCATAACACCAGAGCGAACGGAGCACTGCCATCTCGGACTTATCAATCTTGGCTTAGTATGATTCAGAGATGCACTAATCAAAACCTGAAATGCTACAAGTACTATGGCGGCCGAGGAATTACCGTTTGTGAAAGATGGCGACAGTCGTTCGAGAATTTTATAGAGGACATGGGCGAGCGCCCGCCAGGGTTGAGTCTCGAAAGAATCAACAACGACGGGCATTACGAACCTTCCAATTGCAAGTGGGCAACGCGAGCGGAGCAACACCGCAATCAGCGACATGGAAATAGGTACACTGTCAAACACCATAATTCCTAACTAGCTGCTGTGCAAGGTGTTGCTGTGAGGGTAGCACAATCATCACTAAAGTTTTCCACGATGAGATGCCGGTTCGGATCGCCCAACTGGACTTGGATCGTTTTGCTCTGCAACTGGTAGTGGTTCACGTTCGGTTGGATAATGCAGTTGTATAGGTTGTCCGCGATGTTGGTCTGACGGTTCACCGATCGCGTATCCGCCATCGCCACCGCAATGTCGCTCCAGTCGATGACCCAAAGCTGGCGGCCGCGGGATTTGATCGCATCCGGGAACGCCGCCAGATGATCGTCGAAATAATCGTCATGGAAGAAGTTGACGATGACGCCATCCTCCGGGAACTCGAACTTGTCGTAGTTCCACATGACCTGGTTCTGGAAGGTGATCTTCTGGCCAGGCGTATAGAAACGCGTGGTGTCCAGGCCATACCTGTCTTTGACGTAGGAAATGAAGGCCGCCTGCCAGATGGTGTAGGTGAACCGGTCGCCAAACACGTCGATCTCAACCAGTCCGTCCAGACCGCGGTGCCGGCGCAGGGCGTAGAGCAAGGCCTTGATCAGGTCGATGTCGAGGTTGGCCCCCTGCATGTCAATCACCCGGCCGCATTCGGAAAGCTGGGTGCGCGCGCCCAGGGTATTGGCCTTGTACTCCAGAACACAGCCCGGGTTCGCCGGATCTTCAACCTGCGGCAGGTCAACGTAACCAGTGGAAGTCTGCTTTTCATTGATGCGCTGGCCGTAGAACAACGTGTTGAACAGGTCGCGCTCTTCTTGGTCGCCCTGCCGTTTGCGTTGATCGGCAAGGGGCAGCGTGCGGAACTTTTGGAAAAAGGTTCCCGTCAAAGGCGCCTGCAGGGCCTTCACGTATTCATCGTTGTAACACCAGGTCGTGCGGACGGTTTGCCACCAGAAATCCCGCAGCTTAAGCGTGTTCTCGGCCGGGTACTGATAGCACCATGACTCGTAATTGCTGACCGAGTTGGCCAGGTTGATGACCACGCCGGTCTCCGGCTGGTAAACCGCCTGTTCGGGGCCGGACAGGGCCGCCCAACCCGCTTCGGTGTAGGGCGGCTCCAGGTCAATTGTGGCCTTGGATACTCCGCCGGCATCCGCGTTGGCCGTGTCCAGCACCTTGAACTGCAACGTCCGCGTAACGCTCGACACCGGGTCAAGCGTGAGCACGGTCACGTATTTGCCCGGCAGAAAGTATTTCTCAAGATGCACCAGGGACGTTGCGAAGGCCCCGGCCTCGTTGATGACCTTGATCGTCCAGGCCCCGGTGTGATGCAGCCCGCCCGCGTCGCCATCGGCCGCCGCAGATTCGATGACGAAGTAATTGGAGTTTACCACGCTGCGCTGCGGGACCAGCGAGAACGGCGCGATGACGCTCCGATTATGTTGGTCGGTGCCAAGCACACCCTGTTTGCCAGGCCGAATACGCGACATGAGAAGATCGGTGAGCGCGCGTTGTTTGACTCCGGTCATGCGCAGTTCTTTGGTCTGCGCTACGATACGGTCCATCCCAACCTCTTTGAGGCCAAGATTTTCAATATCGGCGGCGGTCCAGGCCGTGATGGAGGC
>WNFY01000900.1_pt1 | contig 27609 bp, 24 predicted proteins | sample 5400091 | NCBI WGS metagenome assembly WNFY01 (sample SAMN13153364, study PRJNA577476) | soil metagenome | isolation source: 60 cm soil or saprolite under grassland replicate 1 | place: USA:California | collected 2016-06-15 | reverse complement strand
GCGCATCGTGAGTATAGGAAAATCAGGTGACGTAACGCGCTCTGTGGAGATGATAGTGTTCAAGCCGACGGCACCACTTGGTGCAGCAGCTGGGCTGGGAGCCTCAATCGCGGCTGGCCGCCCTCAAGTATTCAGCTGGAAGGAGCTTTGATATCGAGCCCAGGACTCCATCGATTTTCATAATCCCAACCGGGCACGGCTGGAATTTTCTTCGCTCGGCTGAGCAAAACGGCTCGTGGAATGTACGCAAGCTGCAGACGTTGGAGGAAGCGGTGCCGCTACTCGGTGTGACCGATGATTTTGTCCTTGGTCTGCCCGTTTCAGCTGTGCTCGCCCAGCGATTTCGTCTGCCGAGCATCGATCCTGCGGAATTTCCGGAAATGCTTCGGATCCAGATCGAGAAGTTACTGCCGTTCGCGGCGGATGAAGTAACAACTGATTTTGAGCTGATCGGGCAAGACGAAAGCGAGAGTGTGGTTTCAGCTGTCGCAATCAGAAACGAACAACTTGCCGAGATGGCTTCGCCGCTATTGGAGCGCGGTTATATTCCGCGGCAAATTACTGTGTATGCAGCGCAGCGCGCGAGCACCCATGCTCCCAATGGCAGTGCTGTTCTGATCTATCCAGAAGGTGAGACACTCGTTTATGCGGTGACAGAGAACGGCAAGTTAAGTCTTGCGCGTGTGTTTGAAGGCGGCATTGGCGACCAGCTTCAAGTTGAATTGCCGCAGCTGCGATTGAGTGCCGAGTTACAAGGCATTGATGCTTCTTCTACAAGCGTGTTGTTGGACGAGACCTGTTATGAAATGCGCGACACGGTACAGGAAATTTTGTCTACGCCGACCGAAATAGTGGGCATCGAGCTGCCACCGGCGCCGGTCAAACTGAACCTTCTACCAGAAAGCTGGCGCCGGCGCCGTTTGCAACTGGAGAGGCAATCAGAATGGCGACAACGACTGCTTTGGATAGGTGGCGCATATGGCGGCCTGCTCTTACTTTTGCTCGCGTATCTCGGCCTGTTGCGTTTTCAGATAGCACGGCTTGAGCGGCGCATAGCGCACGATGCACCCGGGACGGAGTTCGTCCGTGCGACAGAAGCAAAATGGAAGGCGCTCGCCCCGGCGATTGATACTCACTATTATCCGGTTGAAATCCTGCTGCATGTTTTTGAAAGCCTGCCATCTGCTGACGTGCGAATCACAGCGTATAATCAGTCGGCGCGGCAGATTTCCGTCGATGGCGAAGCGAACACCGCCGCTCTTGCTTACCAGTTCATTGAGAAGGTAAAGAAGAATCCAGACTTGCGAGCGTTTCAGTTTGATATGGCTGCGCCTCGCATTTTGCCCAATAACCATGCGCAGTTTCGATTGGAGGGAAGAGCGAAATGATGCCGGCGTGGTACAACCGAATGAATCCACGGGAGCGTATGCTCTCGTGGATAGTTGCCGGAACAATCTTCGTGCTGCTCAATGTTTGGATTTTGAGTCGGATCTTGGGCGCAGTCGGCGGTGCGCACAAGGAAGTGGTGGCACATCGAGCCAAGCTAGCCGAGCAGGCTCTTTACATCAAAGAACGGGATCTCTGGACCAAACGCGAGGAATGGGTACGGAAGCATCAACCTGTCCTCAACAATCCGGCGGAAGCCTCTGCTCTGCTTGATCAACTGAGGGAGGTGGCGAACAAATACAACATCCTCATCGAGAATCCGGCAATTGGGACCGGAGAGACTACCCCGTATCATCAGACCATTTTCGCTTCCATCGAAACCAAAAGTCCCTGGCCGCCGTTGGTGCATTTCCTTTTTGACGTCCAGCGACCGGACGCTTTCGTCGTGTTCGAAAATGTTAATCTTGTCATTGATGGCAGTGATCCTACAATGATGCGTGGCAAATTTAAGATTGCCCGGTGGTTTGCGCCGGCGCAGCGAAGTAAGTAGTAATAAGCAATTAAAATAATGAAATATTCCCTTACGCTAACGTTGATCCTGGCACTTCTCGGGGTGATCCAGTGTGATGCGGAGGAAGTTTTGCCGCCACAGTTCAATTTCGATCGGTACTCAAAGATGGTGGACCAGTCGCCATTTGCACTCGCCACGGCCGTCGCGGCGCCTGCGGCGACTCCTGATTTCGCAAAGGACCTTTATATCGCCAACGCCGCGCATTCGCCTGATGGCGACATGGTGACGCTCGCGTCCACTTCCGACCATAATTTCAAGAAATATCTTACAACCAGAGAGCCGGTGGACGGCTATAGCATTGCCAATATCGAATGGTCGGACAAAGTGGGTGCGACTAAGGTGACAATCAGCAAAGACGGAAATTTTGCGACCATAGCGTTTAATCAGGCCCTCTTGTCGCAGCCCGGGGCGAATCCAAGCCTTGCTGCCAGGGGGTTGATGCCGCCCACGCCTCAGCTCCCGGCTCCTAACCCCGCCGGTTTCCCTAATCCAGCCTCGAAAATCCCTGCTGGGTTGCCGCCGGAACTACAACAGTTGATTCCTCAAGACGCAGCTCGGCCCCATTCGCGTGGTTTGATTCAGCGCAGCCCAAGAGGGGGAACGAAAGTGACGCAGCCCACGAAGCAGTAGGCTCAACACCCTGCCGCATTGCTGCGGCTAACCGCCACCCCAGTCGTCGTCTCCCGTGTCCGCTTGCCGGTCCGGCCCTGCCGAATATAAGTCGTAGCCGCCTGAGTTTTTCTGACCCGGATTACGATAGATATAGTCGCTGCCCCAGGGGTCTTTCGGCAATTCTCTGAATAACTGATACCAGCGTGTCGGATGCGGGTCGTTCGATGGTTGGGTTACCAGCGCCTGCAGACCCTGTTCCGTTGACGGATAAAAGCCGTTCATGCTTTCGTACAGTTGAAGCTGTGTCTTAATCGCCTGAAGATCGGCTTGAACGCGCATGGTTTTGGCGATGGCAGTTGTATTGCCGAGTTTTGAAATCGCTACTCCCAATATGATCACGATGATACTCACCACGAGCATGATCTCCAGTAGCGTGAATCCCTGCTGTTTTCTTTTCGCTCTCATCTCAAGTAAATAGACGACCCTCCGTCCAGTGCGCGATTACACTACCCAGCTCTTCGAGAAATGCTAGTGGCTGGCGCGCAGAAGATAATCCGACTTGTCCCAAATATACTTTAATTGAATCTGCGTCGCGCGGATAGCGGAGGATCCGCTGCCAACTCCAGTGACGATAACCAGATCATTCGACCCGACTTTAAATATTGTGGCCGGCACGATTTTCTGCCCCCGCAGCCACCCCGTGTAATGGAAATGCATTTCTTTCGTAAGCGCTTCCACTTCGCCGCGGTAACCTGGGTCAGCCAGATCCGGCAGCATCATGGAAGCCGCGCCGATGTCCTGGCCGTTAACATAAATTTCAGGCGGAGCGTCAATGCTGGAATTGGCGAGTTCGAAAGTGAGCAGCGCCGTTAGCGGTTGCGCTTCAATTGGAAATTGAAATGCGGCGCTTTGCTGACTTTGTCCATCAATCCGGATTGGATCGGCGGAGAGAGTTGCGGTGACAGTACCAAAGTTTTCAACGTCCTCGGGAGGCGATTGCAGACTCGGCATCAATGAGAATGGCTCGGGGATTACATCGCGATGTTCCGCATTCACTGGATGCACCACCTGACTGGTGGTCATCCAGTCGAGGTAGGCTGCCCGGATTGTTTTTCCATCGCCGGGCACTTCGATATCGATCGCGGACGCGCCGGCCATCGGAATGAGGACAGAATCTGAACTTGGCAGATTCATTCCCACCCCGAGAGTGCCCGAGCGCAAAATGTGTGTGCCAGATTCATCCCATGCGATCAATTCCGGCTGCTGATTTGGTTTATCGTCGAAGAACAAACGGAAAAACAGAACCTGGTAATCGGGCCCTGGCTGCGCAACGCGAATCCGAAAGATGCTCTTCGAGTTGCCACCGCCTTCCGTCGCCTCGCCCGGTAAAAGAGTGAGCGCTTCGACCCATGCCGGCGCGTTTTGAGGTTTTGAATTTCGAGGCGCGTTTTGGCGGAGATCAAGCCACGCGCTTTCTGGAAAAGGCTGCGCGATGAATTCGGCTGGAGAGGGCAGGGCATCGCTCAAAGCTTCCTGCGCGCATACGCGGCAAACCGCAGCGAAGAAGATCGCAAAAACAGCGCGAAATAGCATTTGGGCTGGCGAGATTATTCCCACGCAACCCGGTTTGCAAGCTCAGTTTTCAATGCGGTCGGAATTGCAAACTGTGTGTCATTTCAAACACAGCCGATAGAATACTGAAAACGACAAGGCCAACCAGAGCAGCGATTATCACAATGATGATCGGCGGAATCAGTTGGGAGATTACGCCAACGCTCCGGTCAAGCTCGCGCTCATAAACGTCGGCGATGGCTTGCATGGTCTCGGCGAAATGTCCCGTTTGTTCTCCCACCGCCATCATGTCGGTAAACAAATCCGGAAACATTTTCTGTTCTTGCAAAGCAGCGGAGAGCGTCGCGCCATCGATCACTGCCTTGCGCACATCGACAAGCTTACGTTCGAGAAAGCGGTTTCCGGCAATTTCAGTTACCAGATCAAGCGCGCGAAGCAGCGGAACTCCATTTTCCATCAAGGTTCCCAGTGTCCGCGAGAACTGTGCGTAATAACGGTGGCGAATGACTCGTCCGTAGCCAGGGATGAGCAGCCGGAACCGGTCCCAGCCGGTGCGCCCTTCCTCGCTCCGCACGAGAGCGCGAAAACCGATGACTCCGCAGATCCCTGCGACCACGCCGACCCACCAGTAGCCTGTGATCGCGTGATGAATGTGCAGCAGAATCCGTGTCGGCAACGGCATCGCGCCGCCAGTTTGCGCCATGAACCCAGTCAACTGCGGCACCATGAACGTGATAAAGATCGTGACCAGGACAGCTCCGGCCAGCGCGAGAAAGGCTGGATAAATCAAAGCCTGTTGCACTCGATCTCGCAGTTCTTTTGCCTGCATCAAATGCTTCACCAGTCGCAGCAGAATTTGCGGGAGCGCGCCGCTGGCCTCGCCCGCTGCCACCAGATTTACATATAGCGGAGCGAAAATTCGTGGCATCTCACTCAGTGCCTGCGAAAAACTGCGACCGTCGACAAGGGCCTGATGCAACGAATGCGTCATTTGCTGAACGCGCGGCTGCTTCAAACGTTTTTCCAAGATCGACAACGCTTCATCGAGCGTCATCCCCGCTTGCAGCAAATGGGCGAGTTGCTCGGTAAAAATGAGCAACTGGCTGTGCGGGATTTTCAGGTTCTGGGTGGGAGAGGCGGGTACTGCGGCCTCTGCAGCTTTCGTCTTCACCTCCGCGCCCACTAATTCGATGCGGACCGGAATGCATTGTTGCAATTCAATTTGACGGATCGCAACAGCTCGATCTGCACAATCGAGCACACCTTCAACCAGGCCGCCCTGCGGATTACGGGCACGATAAGCAAACTGTGGCATCGGCGTGGAAAAATATCCGGAAACCCGGAATCGCAAACTGGAATCTCGCTTCGCCAGATTAAATGGTTAGAAAGAAGATTGTTTTCGAAACGATGTAACCATTTCGAGAACGAATTACCTAGGCTTGTCCCTGATTGCCGCATAGGTAGAAATTTTACTTGTCATGCTGTCGGATTCTGATAAGACGGGCCACCATGAGATGTGCAGCAGCAGTAGCCATGGTTGTTTGCATTGCGTTTGCTTCGCACGCGTTCGCGGTGTTACGACCGCTCTTTCCGGCGAAAGCCGGACCGCCGTTTGGCACTGAAGCGATCGTAAAAGGAAACGGTTCAGTCCAACATTCTGCGAAACAAGCGTCTGCTACCGCGCCGAGATAAGGCGCGTATCAGCCGCGACGCGCAGGCCCTCGCCTGCGTGACAGGAGTTCTCTCACCTCTGTTCCAAGCCTTTGCTTTAGGACCCGGTATCCCACCCTGCATCGCTATGGACCTTCGGTAGTTGGCTTATTTGCTGAATCGTCGGTCTTACGATGCAGAAGATTACGATTTCTCTCTGACCAGGGGATCTGTTCGAGCAACTCATCGCCTTTTTGTCCATAAACAGGCGGGGGCGGGAATCGAACCCGCGAATAGCGGTTTTGCAGACCGCGACCTTACCACTTGGCTACCCCGCCGATGTGCGAGAGCGGACAATATCGTTGTAGCGGCGCTTGTATCAAGCGCTGACCGTAGATAGATAGGAAGCACCTCTACAAAATGAGCTCGCGTTCTTCCGAATTGTTTGCTCGCGCCCGACAACGGATTCCTGGCGGGGTCAATTCACCAGTCCGCGCATTTCGCAATGTAGACCGCGACCCGTTTTTCGTTGATCGCGGCGAAGGGTCGAGGATTTGGGACGTCGATGGGAGCGAATACATCGATTACGTCGGCAGCTGGGGACCCGCTATTCTCGGTCATGCACCGAAAGTGGTTGTCAAGGCGGTGCGCGAGGCTGCCACGCGTGGCCTGAGCTTTGGAATTCCAAATCCGCTCGAGGTAGAAATTGCAGAGTCGATCTGTGACTGGATGCCATCGATCGAGAAAGTGCGGATGGTGAACAGCGGCACGGAAGCGACCATGTCATGCATTCGCCTCGCACGCGCGTTCACGGGACGGGATAAGATCATTAAGTTCGACGGCTGTTACCACGGACACGCAGATGCATTACTGGTCAAAGCTGGCAGTGGTGCGCTGACACATGGTCAACCGAGCAGTGAGGGCGTTCCACAGGCATTTGCCGAGCTCACGATTTCGCTGCCATTCAATAGTACAGACTTGGTAAGGAAAGCCTTCCGTGAAAACAAAAATCAAATCGCAGCCGTAATTCTCGAGCCGATTCCAGCGAACGCGGGTCTTTATTTTCCGCAGGAAAATTTTCTATCAATTTTGCGCGAAGAATGCACAAGGCATGATGCGCTCCTGATCTTCGACGAAGTAATCACCGGTTTCCGCGTGGCGCGTGGGGGCGCACAGGAAATTTACGGAATCAAACCTGATCTGACTGCGCTGGGAAAAATAATTGGCGGCGGTTTACCAGTCGGCGCGTTTGGCGGACGCGCCGAAATCATGGACCAGCTTTCGCCAGATGGCCCAGTATACCAGGCTGGGACATTATCCGGAAATCCGCTCGCGCTAAGCGCCGGTCTGGCGCAGCTACGTGAGCTCGAGAGGATTAACGGCTGGAAATTGCTGGAAGAATCCGGCGCGCAATTCGAACACCTCGCGCACGACGCAATCAAGCTCGCCGCAGCGAATTCGACCCGTGGCGGACATGCAAAGATCGACATCACGTTTCATCGGCTAGGATCGATGTTTTGCTTGTTCTTTGCTTCTGGGCCGATTGTCGATCTTACCGGCGCGCAGCGAAGCGATCTTAAAATGTTCGCAAGCTTCTTTCACGCTTGTTTGAGACGCGGTATCTATTTCGCGCCATCGCAGTTTGAGACAGGATTCATTTCCACCGCACATACGCCGGAAGACATTGAGCGCACAGGCGCGGTAATTCGCGAAGCACTGGGTAGCTTGTAGGGGAAGCTGTCAGCTTCCCCTACAGAATATGCCAGCGGCCAAATCTGAGAGGGCCGTTTTCCTTTGTTTCGTTGTCATTCCGAGCAAAGTCGCTTGCCCGTCTGTAGCTTTATGCGAAGGCTGGGAGGAAGCTCTTGATTCCAAGGCAACAAAGCACTGGAGTGAGAGATGTCTCGGCTGCTCTCGACATGACAAGGATGGCAAACTCACGAATTCGCCCTGCCGCGAAATTCTTTTTCGAGGGCGACAAAAAGTTCTTCGTCAAAGGCGTCACTTACGGTCCCTTCAAGCCGGACACCGACGGAAATTATCTTGGGCGGCCTGAGCAAGTCGACATCGATCTCGCGCTCATGCGGCAGGCAGGTCTGAACTTGGTGCGAATTTATCACGCGCCGCCACGCTGGTTTCTTGATCATTGTGCTGCTGCCGGCATGCGCGTGCTGGTGACGCTTCCGTGGGAAAAACACATCGAGTTCCTGCGTGAAAGATCAACACGCAAACAAATTGTCGAAGCTGTTCGTGCTGCCGTGAGAGCGAACGCTGGGCATCCGGCGTTATTTGCCTATTTGGTGGGCAACGAAATTTCCAGCACCATGGCCCGCTGGCTCGGCGCGCGTCGTGTAATTGAATTTGTGGAGGAATTAATCCGGATTGGACGCTCGATTGATCCTGACGCCCTCTTTTCCTACGCCACCTATCCGCCTACCGAATATCTACTGCCGCAGAATAGCGATTTTTGCTGTTTCAATGTTTACCTCCACAACCAGGACGAGTTCGAGCGGTATTTGTTGCGGCTGCAAAATCTTACAGGCGAGCGTCCGCTCATCCTTGGCGAATTCGGCATGGACACGATCCGACATTCGCAGGATGAGCAGGCCGACATGCTCTCCTGGCATATCGATAGCGTGGTAAAATGCGGTCTTGCTGGAACGATTCTTTTTACCTGGACCGACGAATGGTTTACCGGCGGCGAGGAAATTACTGATTGGGCATTCGGAATCGTCACGCGCCAGCGCGAACCGAAGAAGACGTTTTACCGGCTTGAAGAAAAACTGGGAAAAAGCAATTCCATCGCGCCTCATCAGCCGCTTCCGCAATCGCCTTTCGTCTCGATAATTGTCTGTTCGTACAACGGAGGCCCCACTCTTGCTGCCTGCCTGAATTCGTTACGAAAACTGAACTATCCAGCGTACGAAGTTATTCTGGTCGACGACGGCTCGACGGATGACACAGCGAACATTGCGGCGCAGTTCCCAGAGGTCCGCTACATTCATCAGAGCAATCACGGATTAAGTCATGCCCGCAACACCGGGGCGGCGGCTGCCAAAGGCGAAGTGCTTGCCTACACAGATTCTGACTGCATGGCGGATGTAGATTGGCTTTATTACCTCATCAGCACGCTTGTAAGCGGCGATTATGCCGGAGTCGGTGGACCGAACATTACACCACCGGCACAAAATTGGGTTCAAGCGTGTGTTGCAGCAGCACCGGGCGGCCCCAGCCATGTTCTACTTACCGATACAATTGCCGAGCACATACCCGGTTGTAACATGGCGTTCTATCGGTGGGCGTTCGAAACCATGGGTGGCTTTGACCCTGAATACCACAAGGCCGGGGACGATGTCGATTTTTGCTGGCGCATTCAGCAGGCCGGCTGGGTAATTGCTTTTAGTCCTGCTGCAATCGTTTGGCATTATCGACGCTTTACTCTTCGCGCTTTCTTGAAACAACAGGATGGCTATGGCGAAGCAGAGTCACTGCTCCGCTTTAAACATTTGATTTTTTTTGGCCCGACTGGCACTGCCAAGTGGCGCGGCCAAATCTATGGAACGCCGCGCTTTAGTTGGTTTGTTAATCGACAGGTGATTTATCATGGGATTTTTGGCGAAGGATTTTTCCAGTCGATTTATCCCACACCGCAATCCGACATAGCCGCATACCTGAGCAGTATCGAATGGTTTGCGCTGACCATTTTCCTTTTTGGTTTGGGAATTTTTCTGCCTGCTCTGCGGATTGTTCCCTACCTGATGCTGGGCGGTACTCTGTGCGTGGCGGTCTCCTATATGGTGCGCGCTTCCATTGAGCCTAAATTCGACACGGTGCGCGCCCGGCTGCTCGTGATGCTGCTGGCGTTTGCCCAACCGCTTGTCCGGGGATTCTCTCGTTATTTTACCTGGCTACGATTCAAACGCACACCGGCCAACGTGATTCGCCGGCACGAGCATTTGCCGGAACGTGGCCGCTTCGCAGGCAGCCTGAGTCGCCGGCTTTTTTGGAGCGAGCAGGGCAGGGACCGCCACTATTTGCTAGGGGCAATCTTTCAGCTGCTCGACGAAGAAGGCTGGCGCTATTCAACCGACAGCGGGTGGAACGAATGGGACATACAAATCTACGGAAATCTCTGGTGGAGCATAGCGCTTCAAACTGTCACGGAATACCACGGCGGCGGAAAATGCCTGACCCGCGTCCGGCTGCGCAACCGCTTGGTGACGACCACAGTTATTTTTAGTCTGATTGCACTTAGCCTTTTGATTTACCGGGAGCTGAACGTTTCGCATGTTGAGCTTTGGTCCATCGGCGCGTATTTACTGTTTCTGGTCTTCCTATGGACGCGAGCGCGTGCGTTGAAATCACGAGTGGCTGAACTGGTCGATGCAGCTGCGCTTCGCGCGGGTCTGCAGCGGATGGCCCGCAAACAGAAAATTGCAAAACCAGTGGCGGTTGCCGAGCCGGAGCCCACGATCAATGTGACTGATCCCGCAGCGCCGAATCTGCCCGGATGATGCGGCGAACTGTAGCCGGAGTCGTTGACTCCGGCATACGCGGTCAGTGACCGCGGCTACAGCTATCACAAAATCAAACGTACTTTCCCTGCGCCGCGCTCGATGCGACCAATTCGCTTCGCTCCTAAAATTGACATTGCACTCTGTGCATGTCCCTCAGGGACAATCACCACCATTCCAATGCCCATATTGAACACTTGATACATCTCCTGAGGATCTACCTTTCCGTTTTTCTGCAGGATTTGGAAGATGCCCGGGACACGCCAGCTTTTCGTTTCAATTACCGCATTACAATTCGAGGGTAAGATTCGAGGCAGATTGTCGACGAGACCACCACCGGTGATATGAGCGAGCCCTTTGATTACGCCAACGGGAACTTTTGCCAGGAGCGGCTGATAGTTTTTGTGCACCCGCAGCAATTCTTCGCCGACCGTGATTGTCAACCCGGGTAGACGCGAACTCGGTTTGAGCCGCATTTTCTCGAACAAAATTTTTCGTGCCAGCGAGTAGCCATTGGTGTGCAGACCATTTGAAGTCAGACCGAGAACGACGTCGCTCTCCTTAATGTTCCGGCCGTCGATGATCTTCGCGCGTTCGACCACACCGACGATGCAGCCTGCGAGATCGTATTCACCCTTGCGATAAATCCCGGGCATCTGCGCAGTTTCGCCTCCCAGAAGTGCGCAGCCCGCGGCGCGACAGGCGCGGGAAAGGCCGCGAAGTAATTGCTGAAATACGCGCGGCTCGAGTTTCTCGCAGCCGATGTAATCGAGGAAGAAAAGCGGACGCGCGCCGAGAACTGCGATGTCGTTTATGCAGTGGTTCACAAGATCAGCGCCGACGGTGTCGTGCTTGTCCATTGCAAAGGCGATCTTCAATTTTGTGCCGACGCCATCGACGCTCGCGACCAGAATCGGCTCGCGCGTCCCGGGAAAGCTTGCGCGAAATAATCCGCCGAATCCGCCAATTTTCCCGAGCACCTGCGGTCCATGCGTTTGCCTAGCGAACGCGCCGATGCTGCCCTTCAGCTTGTTTGCCAGATCGACATCGACTCCAGCGCGCGCGTATGCCTTCTTTTTGTTATCCACAGATTTCACAGATCCCGCAGATTAGTTTGCAGAAAAAATCTGTGTCAATCTGCGTAATCTGTGGATGCCGATTTTATTTCAGATCGGCGAACAACGTCGGGTGCCTTTCCTGATCGGCTAGTGCTTTGGCACGTTGCTCGCGTCGTTCCATGATGAACTTGTCCAATGCAGGATCGACGGGCAGGGGATAGTCACCGTTAAAACAAGCCAGGCAAAAGCTGTTCAATGGCTTGCCAGTAGCTCGGACCATTCCTTCCACATCGAGGTAACCGAGGCTGTCGACGCCAAGATATTTGCAGATGTCTTCCATCGACATCTGATTGGCGATCAACTTTTCAGGGTCTGGAAAATCGATCCCATAATGGCAGGCAAACCGATGTGGCGGACAGCTCACGCGCATGTGCACTTCTCTGGCTCCGGCCTCGCGCAGGTTCACCACACGCGCGCGCGCAGTGGTGCCGCGCACGATCGAGTCGTCCACAACCACGACGCGTTTTCCTGCAACCATTTCCTTAATCAGATTTAGTTTCACTCGCACGTCGAAGTCGCGGATCAACTGACTCGGCTGCAAAAATGTGCGCCCGATGTAGTGGTTGCGGACGAAAGCGTGAGCGTAAGGAATATCTAGTTCCTGAGCGAAACCGAGAGCGGCATAATTTCCCGAGTCAGGCACCGGCACGACGATGTCGGCTTCGACGGGGAACTTGCGCGCGAGTTCACGTCCCATCTCCATGCGTACCTTTCCGACATTCATCCCTCCGATCATGCTGTCCGGTCGCGAGAAATAGACGTATTCGAACATGCAAAATGCGGGCTTCTCATCTGGGAATGGCCGTTCCGAGCGCAATCCGTTTTCATTGATGATCAGCACTTCGCCTGGTTCAATTTCGCGAATGAACTCGGCATGGATCAGATCAAAAGCGCACGTTTCAGACGCAAGCACGTAGGCACCGTCGAGCTTGCCGAGCGCGAGCGGGCGCCAGCCAAAGGGATCGCGCACCGCGATCAGTTCCCGCTCGCTCATGATAATCAGCGAGAACGCGCCTTGGATCCGGCGCAACGCTGCCAGCACATTTCCGCCATTGTCCGACGGCTGCGCGAGCAAATGCAAAATAATTTCGCTATCCGCGGTGGTTTGAAAAATTGAGCCCCTGCGTTCGAGTTCGTCGCGCAGAACATCGGCATTAATCAAATTGCCGTTGTGCGCAATCGCCATCTGACCGCGCACACAGTCGACCACAAAGGGTTGCGCGTTCTTGATCGTGCTGGTGCCCGTGGTCGAATAGCGCGTGTGCCCGATTGCCCGTGTTCCCTTCAGTTTCGCCAGTTCTTCCTGGCCGAACACCTGTGAAACGAGCCCCATATCCTTATGCATCAAGAAGTTTGTGCCCGGCCCGTTGCTCGTGACGATCCCGGCGCTCTCCTGTCCGCGATGTTGCAACGCAAACAGACCGTAATACGTCAGTACCGCCGCGTTCGGATGGCCGAACATGCCGAAAAGCCCGCACTCGTGCTGCGGCAGTACGGCAGAGTCGGATGCGGATTCCGGATCAATTTTGCCCAACGGGGAGATCACACTAAATGATCCACCAAATTGTTTCACATTCAATCGGGATTAAAACTTCGTCGCCTGCCACACGATTACCCGCATTGTGCTTTCAACCGAAGCGGAGCCGAAAGCCGTCGCAATTTGTTTCGCCACCGCTTCAATCAAATCCTCAGGATCGACGCCGCGCTCTGTTGCTTCGGCGCCGACCGGATTGCCGCGCACCAACCCGGTGGCGAATCCCCGGGCTGAGTCGCTCCGGCAAGGCTTCATTTCTGAGAACGATTCAATCTTATCGAAGCCAGCGTCCTGGAGCATTCCTCGGATCACGGTCGAATCATGAAAACCAAACGGAATCTGGTAAAAGCCAGGCGGGTCATGATCGAAGAACGAAGAGATGGTTGCGTGCGCAGTTTGAGCAAACGGATTCGCCTCAAAGGAATCCCAGACGTTGAACAGAAAGACGCCGCCACCGCGAAGGACGCGATAAGACTCGCGCATGGCAGCGGCCTTGTCCGGGACGAACATCACGCCGAACTGGCAAACGGCGGCGTCGAACGAACAATCAGGAAACGGAAGAGCGGACGCATCGGCCTGTTGCCAGGTAATGTTTTCATCCTTTCTAAATTTTCGCTTCGCGAATTCGAACATGTCCGGGTTCAAATCAGTCGCAATGATTTCGGTCGTCGCGGGCAATGCGTCGCGCAATCGACGGCTCACAATTCCCGTGCCACAGGCAATTTCAAGAATGCGTTGGTATTTCGTGCCCGCCAGGCGCAACACCAAATCTTCGGCCCACGGCTCGAACATGACCGGACCGAGATAGCGATCGTAATTTTTCGGGATCGCTCCCTGGAAAAGAACATTCCGATCGTGCTCCATTTACAAACTTGGGATTCGTTCGGCCGATGCGTCGCTTTCGACCAGGCGACGGATCGAATTCCACCAATCGTCATAAAGATTGGCGATTGACCATGCGAACTTTTCGTTGTTCACCTGAATGCGTAATTCGTAGTCGCAGACTTTTCCGAGCGGCTGAAAGAGAACGTCACCCTCGCGTAACACCGATAGTATGGTGTCGAGATTTTCAGGCACGCCCGAAATCACAATCCGAGACTGTAATTCGTTAAACAGAATTGTAGCCACGTCGCTGCGCGACGTCTGTTCCCGACCGCCCAGAGGACGGTGGCTACAGTCGATCTCCGCTCCAAAAAGTTTTTCAGGGTTGAAACAACTTTCTGCTAGTGCGACAGCAAGCCCGCCTTCGGAACAATCGTGCGCGCTTTTTACGAGTCCTAGCCGGATCAGATCGCGAACGACATTTTGAACTTTGATTTCATGCGCGAGATCGACATACGGCGGTGGCCCGATTTTCAATCCGTAACAGACTTTCAAGTATTGTGATCCACCGAGGTTGTAGCCGGGAGCGGTGACCTCCGCTTCTGTGGAGTGGCCAGGCTTTTTCCCGCCGGGGTCACCGCCCCCGGCTAGAGTAGCGCCGATGAGAATGATCACGTCGCCTTCGTCTTTGAACCATTGCGTGGTGACGTGCTTTTCGTCATCAATCAATCCCACCATGGCGATCGTTGGCGTCGGATCGACCACCCCGGCGGGGCTTTCATTGTACAACGAGACATTTCCGCCGGTGACAGGCGTCCCAAATGCGCGGCATGCTTCTGCTATTCCTTCAACTGCTTCACGCAGTTGCCAGAAGTTTTCCGGCTTGTAAGGATTGCCGAAATTCAGGCAATCCGTAACAGCCAATGGATTTGCGCCCGAACAGGTAAGGTTTCGCGCGGCTTCGGCGACGGCGATCTTCCCGCCCTCGCGCGGGTCGAGCGCGCAATACATCGAATTGCAATCCGTGGTCGCCGCCAAAATTTTGTTGGCGTAGCGAACGAAGAAAACTGCAGCGTCAGAACCCGGTTTCACGATCGTGCCGGTGCGAACGGTGTGATCGTATTGCCGGTAAACCCAATTCTTGGACGCGATCGTGGGGTTACTGAGCAGTTGGCGCAGCGCTTCATGTGTATCAATGTCAGGGAGATTCTCGATTCGGCGGTCGTAGACCGCCGCTACAGAGGATGCGGGTTTTACTTCACGCGAGTACAGTGGCGCTTCGTCGGCGAGCGCTTTCGCCGGAATCTCCGCAGCAATGTCGCCGTTATTTCGGACGCGCATCATGCCGTCGCTGGTGACGCGACCAATTTCTGCACACGCCACGTCCCATTTCTCGAATACTTCACGCACAACGTCTTCTTTTCCGTGACGCGCAATGATGAGCATTCGCTCTTGTGATTCGCTCAGCAGGATCTCGTATGGGGTCATGCCTGGCTCGCGCTTGGGCACTTTGGCCAGATCGATCTCGATGCCGCTGCCGGCCCGGCTGGCGGTTTCGCAGGTGGAGCACGTCAGGCCCGCCGCTCCCATGTCTTGAATTCCAGCAACAGCGCCGCGAGCGAGCAGTTCGAGGCAGGCTTCCAGCAACAACTTTTCCTTGAACGGATCGCCTACCTGCACGGCGGGACGATCTTCGCGCGATTGTTCGGTCAATTCACGTGATGCAAAAGCTGCGCCCGCGAGACCGTCACGGCCCGTTTCGGCGCCGACGTAAAAAACAGGATTTCCAGCGCCTTCTGCCGTGCCGCGCGCGAGTTGTTCGTGCCGCAACACACCGAGACAAAAAACATTCACCAGAGGATTGCCCTCGAAGCTTTCGTCAAAATAAATCTCGCCGCCGATAGTCGGAATGCCGACACAGTTTCCGTAATGTGCGATACCGCTTACGACGCCAGTGAAGAGCCGCCTGTTGGCGGCTAATTTCAAATTTGAAATTTGAGATTTGCGATTCGCGATGATTGGCCCGAAGCGCAGTGAGTTCAGGCAAAACTCCGGGCGCGCGCCCATGGTAAAAATGTCGCGGATGATACCGCCCACGCCGGTCGCTGCGCCTTGGAACGGCTCGATGGCGCTAGGATGATTGTGGCTCTCCATTTTGAACGCGACTGCCCAGCCGTCGCCAATATCGACAACCCCGGCATTTTCTTCGCCGGCTTTGACCAAAATATTTGGGCCGATGGTGGGAAATTTTTTCAGCTCTTTCCTGGAATTTTTATACGAGCAGTGCTCGCTCCACATGACCGAGAAAATTCCGAGCTCGGTGAAATTCGGCTCGCGACCGAGAATTTTTTCGATCCGCTCGAACTCTTCTGGAGTGAGACCGTGCTGCTTGACGAGGTCTGGTGTAACGACTGGATTCGCAGGCGGCGTTTTGCGGCTCATTGACGGCTTACGTTAATGATTCGCGAGGTTCGCTCAATCGCGCAAACAGCAAATAATTCGAATACCGCTGTAGGGAAGCCAGTCAAAGCAGAGGACGGACAGGGAGCGTCCGTTCAACCCGTGAGTCACGAACTTGTGGGTAAAATTAACCATAAAGAGGAGGGATCAGAGTGAAGAAAGCAATTATTGGTTTGGTCTGCGCGCTGTTAACACCATTAGCTTTTGCGCAAACCAGCATGACGACGAGCGAGGAAACTACTACATCAACAAAACCAGCAACGACGACGTCCGAGGAAACTACTACATCGACAAAACCAGCAACGACGACAGAGACGACTACTTCCACAACTTACACCGCCGGCACGGTGACTACTTACGAGCCTGGCAAGACTGTTGTGGTTAAGAGTGATGAGGGACCTGTCAGTTTTGCTCTTGGCACAGCTGCACGAGTTGTTGACGGTGCCGGCAACGTGGTGACAGCTCCGCTGCGAGCTGGTCAAAAAGTGCGTGTTTACTATACGGGCCCGGTAGATAGTCGTACCGTTGAGCGTGTGATTGTCGAGGATTAACGGAAATCAGTTCGCAAATTTAAAGCTGCAGGATCGTTTGTGGTCCTGCAGCTTTTTTGCTGTCCATTGTAGGGCGTCTGTGTCAGACGCCGACCGTGATTATCGCCAGCAGATTCCGACACCATTCTGCTGTCAGAGAGTGTGATACATTTGCTGATGGACCTTTCGACTTTGGCAAATGTGGCTACGGCATTAGCTGTTTTGACTGCTGTCGCATTCGGCTTGCTGGAAGCGCGTCGCGCGCGTCATGAACGAGCGGAGCGCGCAGCCTTTGCAGCCGTTCAAGCGATTCTCACTCCAGAATGGATGAAGTCGATGATCGTCGTGCAGACCATTCCCGACGGGTCGACAGCGTCGGAGATCGAAGGAGACGCCCGTGTGTTCGCCGCAGTGCAGGCGGTGGGCTGCATTCTCGAAGGCCTTGGCTATTCTGTGTATGCGCGGATTGTTCCTTTGCACGTAGTTGGAGATTTGCTGGGTGGCACTGCTCGGCTGGCTTGGCGTAAAGCGCAGCCCTATGTCGAAGAAGAACGTCACCGCAGCGGATCACAGAAGCATTTTGAATGGTTCCAATGGCTCGCCACGCAATTGGAACGATATTCACCAGGAAAGACCAATCTGGAGATGGGTGCCCACCAAGCGTATCAGAATTGGAAGCCGTAGCAGTTGCGTTCCCTAAAGACATCGGAGAACGTTGCCCAATGTCTTTTGATCTAAAAGAAATTATCGCCGCGCGATTGGGTGAAAACTACCAACTGCACGAGCGGCACGTGAATCCGACGCTGGTGGCTGCCCAGCGAGTGATCGGGTTCGACAAGGTCTACGCGCGAGCGGAGGGCGCATACCTGTACGATATGGATAACCAGCCATATCTCGATTTTTTGAGCGGCTACAGTGTTTTCAACATCGGGCGGAATCATCCGCTGGTGAAACAAGCGATCTGCGACGTGCTCGATCTGGACCTTCCAAACATGGTGCAGATGGATTGCTCGCTTTTGAGTGGATTGTTAGCCGAAGCAATTACAAAACGCACACCGCCTCATCTGAACGCCATCTTCTTCTGCAATTCTGGGACTGAAGCGATGGAAGGCGCGCTAAAATTTGCTCGCGCCGCGACTGGCAGGAAACGGGCGGTGTCGCTTGCGAGCGCATTTCACGGCCTTAGTCTCGGCGCGTTGTCATTGATGGGTTGCGAAAGTTTCACCGCCGGGTTTGGCCCCTTGATGGAAGGTTTTGATGCTCGTGTAACGCTTGATGACCTCGAGGCGCTTGATCGCGAACTGCGTTCACGCGACGTAGCGGCTTTCGTGATTGAAACCGTTCAGGGAAAAGGCTGTCAAACTCCGAAGACCGATTTCTTTATTCGCGCGCAGGAGCTTTGCCGCAAATACGGAACGCTCTTGATTTCCGACGAAGTGCAGACTGGGCTTGGCCGCACGGGAAAGATGTTTGGATTCCAGCATTGGAATTTGGAACCTGACATCATCACGCTCGCAAAAACTTTGAGCGGCGGTTATGTGCCATGCGGCGCAATCGTGACACGGCGCGACATCTATCAGAAAACATTCAGCCGCATGGACCGTTGCGTTGTGCATTCGACGACTTTCGGCCGGAATAACCTCGCGATGGCCTGCGGACTCGCGGCGCTTGAAGTGATCGACAACGAAAACTTAATCGAGAACTCGGCGAAGATGGGCGCCCTGTTGATGGAAAAAATTGATGCGCTGCGCGCCAAGCATTCGTTCATCAAAGAAGTTCGCGGGAAGGGCTTGATGATCGGCATCGAGTTTCACGAGCCGAGCGAGTTCAAGTTGAAGATGGCCTGGAAACTTCTGCACAAGATCGACAAGGTGCTCTTTGCTCAAATGGTTGTGACACAGATGCTGAGCAAACACCGCATTCTCACCCAGGTAGCAGGTCACGCGATGGACGTGATGAAAATTCTGCCGCCGCTCATCATCGGCGAAAAGGAAGTCGACATCTTCGTGAATGCTCTCGACGACGTTCTTACCGAATGCCGCAAGTTCCCTGGCCCGATGTGGGAGCTTGGGAATAATTTCGTTAAAGCAGCGCTGGGCTCGCGCCGCGCGGCGGAGCCGCGTCCGGTCTCGGCCTGAACGTATGCTTGACTCAATCTTAATTCTCGTTTGGGACCGCGAAAGATTGGCGCCATGAAGATGGCTGCCACCTCGCTGGTCTTCGGTCTGGCGTTGCTGCTCTACACATCACAGAGTCTCATAACGGCAGCGGACAAACAACAGATTGCAGCGAAGGCTACGTTCCTTGTCATGTATCGCCCAGGCCCGGCGTGGCTGCCAGGAAAGTCGGTTTCTGAACAACCGCTGAAAGAGCACGGAACGTACATGCGGACTTTGTATGAACAAGGCTCCGTGAAGCTGGCAGGACCACTAACCGACGACGCCGGTGGAGCGGTTGTATTGGAGGTTGCAAACGAGTCTGTGGCCAAAGCGATTGTGACAGAAGACCCAGCGGTAAAGTCCGGGGTCTTTGTATACGAAATGCATCCGTGGGAATTAAAGCTGGGAGGCGAGTATGCAAAAAAAGCCAAGCCCAGTGCCGAACAAGGAGCTCCGTCGGCACGTTGACTCGTTGGCGCTCTCAATGTCCGGTGAGCGTGTGCGCTAGACCAGCGAGCGCGACAATCAACCCACGCGAATTAGAAAATCTCTCATTTTTGTCATTGCTTCAGCAGACCGGCCACGTACCCAATATTGTCCGCGGTCAATCTCGTTTCACTTTTTCACGGAACGACGAAACTGAATGAGAAGCGCGACCAAGTCCGCTCTTTCCAAGAATCTAGCGCCCCTTTTGTGAGGGGGTTACAGATTTTTGATTGTCGATCTCTTGTTCGGGCGTACGTTTGGGACCAACTCAAACAAAGGATTTATTATGAGTACTGCTGTCGCGGAGGAGAAGAAAACGAAACTGAATCAGCTCGAGCAACTGAAGAAATTCACCAAGGTCGTAGCCGACACGGCCGACTTTGAATCGATCAAGGATTTCAAACCGCAGGATGCGACGACTAACCCCAGCCTCGTGTATGCCGCCACGCAAAAACAACAATACACGCATCTGATCGAGGAGGTGCTGGCTGATCGGAAGAACTCAGGTTTGAGCGGTCAGGCGCAGATCGAAGATATTTGCGATTATCTCCTCGTGCAATTTGGCTGCGATATTCTAGAGATCGTGCCGGGACGCGTTTCGACTGAGACCGACGCGCGGTTGTCTTATGATGTGGAAGGTTCGATCAAGAAAGCGAAGCGATTGATCCAACTTTACGAGGATCGCAAAATTCCGCGTGAGCGGGTGTTGATTAAGATCGCATCGACCTGGGAAGGATTGAGTGCAGCCGAGCAATTGCAAAAAGAAGGGATCCGCTGCAATTTGACGCTGATGTTTTCGCTCGTGCAGGCGGTTCGCGCGGCCGAGGCAAAAGTGCAGCTTATCTCGCCGTTTGTCGGGCGCATTTACGATTGGTACAAGAGAGAATACAAGCGGGACTATACCGGTGCGGAAGACCCAGGAGTGCAGTCTGTTAGGGAGATTTATACGTATTATAAGAAGTTCGATATCTCGACCGAAGTAATGGGTGCCAGCTTCCGGAACATTGGACAAATCCGGGAACTGGCCGGCTGCGACTGCCTGACGATTAGTCCCGAGCTGATGAAGGAGCTTTCCGAGTCGAGTGACGCGCTGGAACGCAAACTTGATCCCGAAAAAGCGAAACAGGCGACGATCGACAAGCTCGGGTTGGACGAAAAGAAATTCCGCTGGTTGCTAAATGAGAACGCGATGGCGTACGAAAAAACTGGCGAGGGAATTCGCAAATTCGCCGCTGACGTGTTGAAGCTGGAGAAGTTCGTCGCGTCGAAGCTTTAGTGCCTCTTCCTCTACCTCTGCTTCTTCATCTCAATTTTGGGGAGAGCAGATTAAGACTAAGCGGAAGAGGAAGAGTAAGAGTTCGTGTTCAATGTTGTCTTAGTTGAACCGGAAATTCCGCCGAACACCGGCAACATCGGCCGACTTTGTCTCGCAACGCGATCAACTCTGCATTTAATTAAACCACTGGGTTTTTCGCTGGATCATCGTGAATTGCACCGAGCAGGCCTCGATTACTGGGCGGAAGTACGCCTGCAATTGTGGGATTCGTTTGATGCACTGCTGCGCGTGCAGCCGGCTGGGACTCGCTACTTTTTTCTGACGACAAAAAGCAAACGTCCTTATTACGAAGTCAGATTTCAAAAAGATGATTTCCTCGTGTTCGGGCGCGAGACGAAAGGTCTCCCGGAAGATCTACTCGCTGCAAATGTTGGTAATTGCATCACGATCCCGATGCATGGGACGCGAAGTCTGAACCTGGCTACCGCCGTTGCGATTGTGTTGTTCGAGGCTGTGCGCCAACAGCGCTGAGGACTGGAGGGCTGACGCGATGACCAGCTCGTTTTATGGGGAGCGAAGGCATCCAAAAACTGTCGCTGCATCGTTGAATAAATAAAATCACCAAAGGGTCTAACAACCCCACATGAAAAACTTATGAAAATATTCGTTGTATTAATTTGCAGTCTTGGGCTCGTGACTGTCGCGTACAGTGCGCAGCCAGAAGAAAACAAACAAAAGAAAAAGCAGCCGCCAGCGGCGCAGCACGCACCTCCGCCTACGATGGGACATGCGCCGGGCGGTGGAGCGGGTCCAAAGAGAACGTCGACGGGAGCCTATGAGGCAAAGAAGGGCCAGGGTCAGGGCCAAACCTCAATGGGAACGTACCAGGGACAGAAGGGCAAAAAGGGCCAAACCCCGATGGGACCATATGAAGGTCATCAGAGCAAGAAGGGCCAGGCCTATGAAGGACAAACAGGCAAGCCAGTGAAGGGCGGAAAAGTAGCAGGACCGGGCAAGCCGGGGAAAGCTGCTACGACCGCAGCCGGAAAGACCGCGAAAGCAGGCAAGCCGTTTAAGCAGCAGCACTTCAATCTTCCCAAACAGCCAAATACCGCAAAGGCCCCGCCGGCGAAGTTCCAGCAGGGCAGACACATTGAAGGAAGCCAAAACTGGCAGGGGCACCAATATAATGTTTTCCGCAACTACCACTCAGAGTGGCATGATCAGGGTTGGTGGCACAACCATTACCCGCGTGTCGTTTTCGCATTCGGTGCTCCGTATTACTGGAACGCCGGTTACTGGTTTCCTGCCTGGGGCTACAACGCCAATGCGTATTATGCCTGGGATGGGCCCATCTATGCTCCCCACAATCTGCCGCCTGATCAGGTAATTGCCAATGTTCAGGCCGCGCTGCAGCAGCAAGGCTACTATCAGGGCGAAGTGGACGGTCTCCTTGGGCCGATCACGCGTGATGCAATTGCAAATTATCAACGCGATCATGGGCTTTATACAACATCCACGATTGACGAGCCGACGCTGCAATCATTGGGAATGGCGTAACAGGTTCTATTAACAGGAAGCCGCCGCGAAACATTTTTTCGACGGCGGCTTTTTGCTGCTAGGTCAACTGCGGCAGTCAGCTTTAAAACAGTGCTTGCCAAAGCTGCGGCCAAATAAGTAAAAGCTCGTAAGCGTATACCAACGGAGAAGAAACCTTATGAGACTGTCTGTTATTTTGATTTGCAGTATCGCCCTCGTTTGTCTGGCGCCCGGCGCGGAAGCAGGGAACAAGAAGGACAAAAAGAGTGCGCACGGCGGCGCCGTTTCAAAACCCGCGGGACAGCAAAAGAGCAAAACAGCGGAATGGGCCAAGCCAAAAGGGGCAGGCAAGCCGAACAAAGCAAACAACTGGAACAACGCTCAATATTCCAAAAAGGGAAAGAAATGGAGCAACGAGAATTACGCTAATAAACCATCTGGGGGGCAAGCCTACAAAGCCAAGTGGAAGACCCAAACAAAGCACTACAATCTTTCCTATAAGTACAATCCGAAGATCCAGAACGTGAGGTTCGAAAACAACTATTACATCAAGGGCTCACAGAGCTGGAACGGGGAGAGGTACGCGGCGTTCAGAAGTTATCACCCGGAATGGCATGATCAGGGATGGTGGCGCACTCGCTACAACCGCGTTGTCTTTAATTCTGGCGGCTGGTACTACTGGAATGCAGGCTGGTGGTATCCAGCCTGGGGCTACGCTCCGAATTCGTATTACGCCTACAACGGCCCGATCTATGGATACAATGGTTTATCACCTGATCAGGTGATTGCGAACGTGCAGACTGCGCTGCAGCAGCAGGGCTATTATCAGGGCGAAGTGGACGGTCTGCTTGGGCCACTGACACGCGCAGCGTTAGCAAATTATCAACGCAACAACGGGCTGTATATGACTTCGGCAATCGATCGCCCGACTCTCGAATCATTGGGAATCGCCTGACAACAATTTCCAAACCGCAGTCTGCAATCTGTAGGGGAAGCTGTTCTTGTGCGATGGCGATCCTGGTGGGAAATAGTTGCTCGTGCAGCAACCTCAGTTAGTCGCCCGCGACATTTATCAGTCGTTTCGAATGGGCTCGCGCCGGATCGAAGTTCTTCGCGGCATTTCGATGCAGGTCGAGCGTAACGAAGCAGTATTTCTTTCTGGCGCTTCCGGCGCCGGTAAAACGACCCTTCTTTATACATTAGCCGGTCTCGAGCGTCCCGAGTCGGGAACCGTCGAATTCGAAGGCCGGCGACTATATGGTGGCGGCTCCTCCACAGAGGCGCGGTTGCGGAATAAAAAAATGGGCTTTGTTTTTCAGGGTTACTTTCTGTTATCTGAGCTTACCGCATTTGAAAACGTCCTCCTGCCGGCAATGATTGGCCGACGGACAACAAGAGACGAAGCCGAGCAGAGCCTCGCCGCGGTCGGCCTGGCTGAGCGCATGCGTCATTTGCCAGCAGAGCTTTCAGGCGGGGAACAGCAGCGCGTCGCCATCGCGCGGGCGTTGACGAACGATCCCGACATTATTTTTGCCGACGAACCGACTGGAAATCTCGATTCGAAAACAGGCGACGCGATTATGGATCTTCTCTTAAATCTCGCACGCGATCGGAACAAAACTCTACTTGTCGTTACGCACGACCTTCGTCTGGCAACACGCGGCGATCGGCAATTGCACATCATGGATGGGGTGTTGCAATGAAAGCCCTTTATCTTCGAATACGTGGACGGTTGAATCGGGATGCTCTCGCGTGGCCGTTTCAAAGCGCTTATTTTTTGCTGCTTGAATTAAGCAAGTAAACGTCGAAGATTTTTTTGCCTTTATGAAAACGACTGATGCGGTGGTATTAGACGAACCGAAAATTCATGAGCCTACTGCGGACGCAGTAGTTGAACCGGCAATTGAAGCTCGCGCCACGCCTTCCGCGGTGGGCGTCAAGGACGCGAAAATTTACATCGACGGAAAATTTTACTCCGAAGCGGACGCCAAAATTTCTGTGTTCGACCATGGTCTCCTATACGGCGACGGAATTTTTGAAGGGATTCGTTTTTATAATGGGCGTGTTTTCCGGCTTGGAGAACATCTCGATCGCTTGTGGGATTCGGCTCGGTCGATCTGCCTGGAAATGCCAATGACCAAGGAGGAAATGACGGAAGCACTCCTCGAGGCAATTCGGCAAAATCATCTGCGAGACGGTTACGTTCGGCTGCTGGTCACGCGCGGCATTGGCAATCTGGGATTAAATCCGATGCAATGTAAATGGCCCAGTGTGATCATCATTGTGGCAGCGATCACACTTTATCGTGAAAACCTTTATCGAAAGGGATTGACGATTGTGACATGCGCAACGCGCCGCTGCAGTCCCGGCGCGCTCAATCCGGCCGTCAAGTCCCTAAATTATTTGAATAATGTAATGGCACGGCTGGAAGCGAATTTGGCTGACGCGGACGAAGCGCTGATGTTGAATGATGCGGGCAACGTTGCCGAATGCACGGCCGACAACGTTTTCGTCGTGAAGCGCGGTCAAATTGTAACGCCACCTGTGACTGCAGGCGCGCTTCGCGGTATTACTCGCTCGGTAGCGTTTGAGATCGCCACCGAACTCGGCTTCAAAACGCTGAAGGCAGACATTACACGGCACGATATCTATACCGCCGATGAATGTTTCCTCACAGGAACGGCTGCCGAGATCATTCCCGTGGTTAAAGCCGATGGGCGCCTGATCGGCAATGGAAAACCCGGTCCCATCACTGCGCGCATAATTACGCGCTTCCGAGAAATGACACGCGAAACGGGTACACCGATTTTCGCCGAGCATTGAGCAAAGCCACTTCTGACACAGAAGATGTCGCGGAAACATTCGGGGTTGAATGTTTCCAAATTTTCAGGGTCTAATTAATCGAGATGTTGTGCGACGTTTGCAAATGCAATGATGCGACGGTCTTCCTGACACAGATTCTGGAAGGCAAAATGCACAAGGTGAATTTGTGCGAAGCCTGCTCCAAAGAAAAAGGTGTGCAGGATCCCACGAGCTTCGCTCTTGCCGATCTGCTGCTTGGCATCGGAGCAGCGGAAGAGATCGAGAAGGGAGCAGCGAGCCAAAAATGTCCGGTATGCGGTTTTAGTCAGGTTGATTTCAAAAAAACCGGGCGTCTGGGATGCAGCGAATGCTACGTGACATTTGCAGAAGGTCTCACCTCGCTTTTGAAGGCAATGCACAAAGGCACCGAACATGTAGGCAAATTACCGGAACGCGCGCAGCGGGCGATAGCGCTCAGCCACCGGGTGCGCGCGTTGAACGAGAATCTACAAAAGGCCGTTGCGGATGAGAACTACGAAACGGCTGCCTCGTTGCGCGATCAAATTAGACAGCTCGAAAGCGATCTCTCCAATTCGCCATGAAATTTTCAAATATGCTCGCTAGTGCGGGAGAATGGCTGCGAGGTGAAGGCCCTCATCACGAAATCGTAATCAGCAGCCGGGTGCGCCTGGCTCGCAATCTGCGCGATCGTGCTTTTCCCGGCTGGGCTAAGAAAGCGGAACGCAACTCGATCCTGGAGCTGGTCAGGTCACATGTGGAAGCGCTTCCGGAAATGCAGGAGTCTTTCTCCGAAAGCTTGCAGGAGCTTTCGGCTTTGGACCGCCAGGTTCTGGTAGAACGCCATTTGATCAGTCGCGAACATGCCGCCAAAGGCGGGGGGAGCGCTGTGGTGGTGAATCGGCGGCAAACGGTCAGCATCATGATCAACGAAGAAGATCATTTGCGGATGCAATCGATTCGATCGGGACTCCAGCTGAAGCAGGCTTTTAAGCTTATCGACAAGATCGATAGCGCGCTCGAGAGCAAACTGGATTTCGCTTTCGATCCGCGACTGGGATATCTGACCGCATGTCCTACGAACGTCGGCACCGGCATGCGCGCCTCCGCGATGCTGCACTTGCCAGGCCTCGTCCTGAGCGAGCTTATTAATCAGGTAGTTCAAGCAGTGAGCAAAATCGGTCTCGCCGTCCGCGGGCTTTACGGCGAAGGCACCGAGGCAATGGGCAACCTCTTTCAGATTTCAAATCAAACCACCCTCGGTGAGAAAGAAGACGAGATTATCAATCGTCTGACCAAAGTAATTGAAACAATCATCGAAAAGGAACATGACGCGCGTCAAATTTTGCTCCAGAAAAAGCCGAACACGCTTTGTGACCAGATCGGTCGCGCCTACGGGGTTTTGACCTACGCGCACGCAATGGCTTCGAAGGAGGCGCTCAACTTGCTCTCTGTCATGAAACTCGGGATGGACCTGGGCGCATTTCCGGAAGACCAGCGCTTGCAGATCGATGAATTGTTTATTGAGACACAGCCGGCGCACTTGCAAAAAAGCTCTCAACAAAAACTGAACGCCGAAGAACGCGATCATTTGCGCGCTCAAATCATCCGCGACCGTTTGAAACTCTTTCCCAAACCTGATATTAGTAAGATGGCAAGGGAGTCGGGCAATGGTTCGACGACTGCGCCATCGGACAATGAATAATTTTACACCGCGTGCTCAACAGGTCTTGGCGCTTGCTCGCAAGGAAGCTGACCGGTTTAACCACAACTACGTCGGCACCGAGCATCTGCTTTTAGGGCTGATCAAACTGGGGCAGGGCGTTGCGGTGAACGTGCTGCAGAAGATGGGTCTTGATCTTGAGACCGTGCGCATGGAAGTGGAAAAACAGGTCGGCTCAGGACCGGAGACCAAGATCGTCGGGAATGTTCCCTACACGCCACGGGTCAAAAAAGTGTTGGCGCTGGCGGGCAAAGAAGCTAAGGCGCTCAATCATTCCTACGTCGGCACGGAACACATTTTGCTCGGACTTTTGCGGGAAGGCGAGGGGGTTGCTGCCAGAGTGCTCAAGAGCCTTGAACTCGATATCGAACGTACCCGCAACGAGATTCTCAAAGAGCTCGATCCAAACTTCACGCCGTCTGAATCGGAGCAGGAAGGGGTTGAGCCGGCAAAGAAAGACATCAAGACCCCAGCGCTTCGCGCATTTGGCCGTGATTTGACGGAGTTGGCGAGGAAGGGAGAACTCGATCCCGTAATTGGCCGGCGCAATGAGATTGAGCGGGTAATTCAAGTGCTTTGCCGGAGGACAAAGAACAATCCGGTCCTAATTGGCGAAGCGGGCGTGGGTAAAACGGCCATCGCCGAAGGATTGGCCCAGGAGATTGCAAACGGGAACGTGCCCGAATTGTTGCACGACAGGCGCGTGATCACGCTCGATTTGGCGTTGATGGTCGCCGGAACAAAGTATCGCGGCCAGTTTGAAGAGCGAATCAAAGCAGTAATGGACGAAATTCGCCGTTCCAAGAACGTGATTCTTTTTATCGACGAGTTGCACAC
>WNFY01000897.1_pt1 | contig 27625 bp, 24 predicted proteins | sample 5400091 | NCBI WGS metagenome assembly WNFY01 (sample SAMN13153364, study PRJNA577476) | soil metagenome | isolation source: 60 cm soil or saprolite under grassland replicate 1 | place: USA:California | collected 2016-06-15 | reverse complement strand
TCAGCATTCTCCACCTCGTCTGGTGAAACTTCGAAGAATCTGTCATAACACTGCACATGAACCTGAAGAATGCACATCGCTGATTTACTTTCCTCTCTATTGCTTTGTCGTTTTGACTTAAGTATACTTATGAAGGTTCTACTTTCCATAACTTCGGTAACCCAATATCTACTCAACTTCCACTCAACGACGAACAGAACAGATTACTCTCTGGGAGGAGCACACGTGAGTAAAGGAATACACACGAATGTTGAGGCATTTAGCGACTGCATCCAAAAGCATCTTCGTAGCAGTGGCTATTCTCAGAAGGAACTGGCAGATGCCCTTGGCCTGCACCCAAAAGTACTAAGCCGTAAACTAAATGGCAGTGGGAACGCTCGTCTTACCCATCTGGAAATACAACGCATCATCACCACGCTGGCACGCTGGCATGCGATCACTACTCGCGACGAAGCACTCCATCTCCTTGAACTGTTACAGATGGAGCGCACCATCTTTAGCGACGATCAATGGCAAACGCCTCCTCTTAACGCGCTTACAACGAAACACACTCACTCCATCATCTCCAGCACTTCAAGCCTTTCCACGCCCCCTCCTCAGCACAATCTCCCTGCACAGGTCACGCGGCTCATCGGACGGGAATGGGCGGTTGAGCGTCTGCAAAACCTGCTCCAACGCGATGACGTGCGTCTTGTCACGCTTGTCGGGTCAGGTGGCAGCGGCAAAACGCGCCTGGCGCTGCACATAGCACGTGAGCTGGTCGGCACGTTCGCACATGGTGTGTGGTTTGTCGCGCTGTCGGGAGTGGGTGATCCTGCTCAGGTACCCATGAATATCATTCAGGCACTCAATATCCAGTCCATGCCCAGTCTGACCCCACTCCAAAGTCTGATCACGACACTGAAAAACAGACAACTCCTGCTGGTGCTGGACAATTTTGAGCAGGTGAGAGCAGCGACGCCTGTCCTGGACGAGTTGCTGGCTGGCGTTCCAGGACTCAAAGTGCTGGTGACCAGCAGAGCGGTATTGCACCTGTACGGCGAACGCGAGTTGAGTGTACCACCTCTGGACGTTCCTGATCTCACCATCACGCTAGATAAGAAGGAGCTTTCGCACTATGGAGCAATACAATTATTTGCCGAACGCGCACAGGCTGTCCTCCCTCATTTTGCGTTGACCGACGAAAATGCAGCCGTCATCGCACAGATTTGTGTCAGGCTCGATGGCTTACCATTGGCACTGGAACTGGCAGCCGCGCGGATCAGGGCCCTCCCGCCAATGTTGCTCTTAGAACGAATATCGCAGGCCCGGCTTCCCGTGCTCACTAAAGGGGCCAGGAATATGCCGGGCAGACAGCAAACACTACGCGACACGATCACCTGGAGTTACGACTTGCTCTCCCCGCTTGAGCAAAGGTGGTTCAGCCGCCTGGGAATATTCACTGGAAGCTGGTCGCTTGAGGCAGTAGAGGCAATGATGCAAGGTGCCACAGTAGATCAGGAGGACACCACTGTTTCCATCTCCGCGCTGGATATGCTCGAACAGTTGTTAGACAACAGTTTGTTAGTACAGTTGCCAGGAACAGAGAGACAGGCACGCTTTACGATGCTAGAAACACTGCGTGAATATGCATTGGAACGGTTGACCGCTCGTGGAGAGTTTGAGCGGTTGCGGGATTGGCATGCCTGCTATTACCTGAAGAGCGCGGAAGCTGCCGAGAGAGGTATGAGAGGCCCAGAACAACTCGCCTGGCTGGCACAATTGACAACGGATCGTGATAATTTCCACGCAGCCATGGAGTGGTCGCTTCAACGAGCCAGAGATGGCTTGAGAATACGCACTTCCTCGGGTCAAGAGCCGTCCGAAGGGAGCGTATCTTCGCAAGAAGGGCCCGGCACTGGTTTGCTTGCAGTTGAGCTGTGCCTGCGCCTGGTCTCGGCCTTCAGGCCATACTGGGAGTGGCAGGGCTATCTGGCTGAAGCGCGGCACTGGTTGGGGGTAATACTGAAAGTGCCACCTGGAAATGAAGCCGGGACAACGGTGCTGGCCGCACGAGCCAAAGCATTGAGCGAGGCTTCTCGCCTGGCTTGCCTGGAAAATGATCAGCCCCGGGCGGTAGAATTGGCTGAAGAGAGTATTGTTCTCTGGAAACGACTGAATGACCCGAGTGGGTCAGCGGCTGCACTGCTCCATCGCGCCTGGGCTGCGTACGCGATGAGCGAGTATGAAATCGCAAAGCGCGTGTGCCAGGAGGGGCTACAACACCTCTCTGCGACGGACGATCCCTGGTTGCGTGCTCAACTGCTCTTTTATCTGGGTACAGCGGCAGGGTTCACAGGCGATTTTGAGCAGATGCGATCTCTTTACACGCAAAGCAAGGAATTATTTGAGCAGTTGGGAGACAGAAGCGCCATTGCCGATGTACTGAAAGATCAGGGGGCCATGTTGCTCCTGGAAAGCAAATATGCGGAATCTATAGACTACCTTATCAAGAGTATTCAGTTGTGCTACAAACTGGATCACAAGCAGTACATAACGACAGGGATGTGTTGGTTAAGCATCGCCTTTGGTATGAGAGGAGAGCCAGACCCGGCTCTTGCGAGCATTCATGCTGCGCAATTGCAGGGTGCTGCTGACGGCTTGATGGAGGCCATTGGTTTGACGCCCTGGACAAACTCCAACCCTTTCGTTCAGATGGTACACCAGTATATTCGTTCCCAGGTGGACGAACAACGTTGGGAAGCAGAATGGACCTTCGGGCACTCCTTGACGATGGAGCAAGCGATTGACCTGGCCTCTCAACTGAACCAGGAGGCACCTGGATGATGTCTCTCTCTACATCGAAATGGTGCCACACGTCGCTCACCAGCCCGCAGCTACACCTTCAGCACGTGGGTCGGACCCACCTTGCATCACCCCAGTCGCCGGGTCAAAGACAATGCCCTGCGCATGCCCCATGGCCCTAAGCCAGTCTGCTCCAACCTGGACGCCATGACCAGCCTGACGTAAGGCCTCTACTGTCTCTGCTGGGAAGCGACCCTCTACCAGCAGCTTCTCCTGGCCCGCGCTGGCACCATGTACCCAGCGTGGCATCTCAATAGCCTGTTGCATATTTAGTCCAAAACGTGCCAATGCTGTGTACACCTGTAAATGGGTCTGTGGCTGACCATCGCCCCCCATCGTGCCAAAGACCACCGCAGGTCGTCCGTTACGTAAAGCCATAGAAGGAATCAAGGTGTGTAGTGTGCGTTTCGCTGGCCTCAGTGCGTTGGCTGCAGCCGGATCAAGCGAGAAATACGCACCACGGTTTTGCAGAACGATGCCTGTATCGTCTACAACTACTCCGCTGCCAAATCCTCTATAGTTGCTCTGGATAAGTGAGACAACGTTCCCTTCTCTATCAGCCGTGCAGAGGTAAATGGTATCGCCCGTAAAGCTACCCAGTGCTACTGAGGATTGTGCTCTTGCCGGGTCAATAAGCGCGCTCCTCTGATCAAGGTAGGACACATCGATAAGCGCAGCAGGATCAACACGCATATAAACCGGATCGGTGAGATAGGCTGCACGATCCGCAAATGCAAGCTTCTTTGCCTCCACAGCTACATGGATCGTTTCGGGGGCAAGTGGATTGCTCCCAAGGGTCTGTCGATCCAGAATACCTAGCATCTGTAGCGCTGTGACTCCCTGGGTGTTGGGTGGCAATTCATAGATTCTAAGATCAGAGAAGGAGACGCAGAGCGGCGTAACCCATTCACTCCGGTGAGCAGCAAGGTCGTTACCTGTGATCAGGCCACCCTCTTGAGAAAAGAACGTAGTTATCTGGCTTGCGATTGCGCCCCGGTAAAATGTATCGGGCCCTTCCTTCCCAAGGATACGCAGAGTGCGAGCCAGCGTTGGGAAGCGGATGACGGTGCCAAGCGGCGGAACGGTCGCTTCAGGAAGAAAATGCTTATGCCAGGAACGGTGCACTTCCGGTCGAGCACTGAAAGTGGCTAAAGATGCATGCAGCCCCGGGCCAATAGCAAAACCTTCTTCGGCATACTCAATAGCCGGGGCAAGCGCCCTTGCGAGGCCCACACGACCAAAACGGCTGGCTGCCGCCCCCCATCCATCAACACAACCAGGCACCGTTACTGAGTGGATGCCCAGGACCGGCATTGTCGTATAACCCAATTCACGGTAGCGCTCAATGGTTGCAGCGCTGGCCGAGCGTCCACTACCATTGAGGCCATAAAGTTTTCCGCTCCTTGCCTCGTAGATGATCATGAATACGTCTCCCCCCAGCCCACAAACAAAAGGGTAGACGACCTGGAGCATAGCATTCGCAGCAATGGCCGCATCGATAGCATTGCCACCCGCTTTAAGGAGGTCAAGTCCAGCCTCAGCTGCCAGGTAGTGAGGCGCAACTACCAGCCCCCGTCGGGCCAGCGTTACAGGGCGATGCTGGGGAAATAGAGTCATAGTTGCCTCTTTCATAAAGGGGCCGCCGGATACCCCTATCTTTCAAGTAGGAGTAAGACGGCCCGACGTGGCACTTCTGGAAAGCTAGAATAAATGTTATAATGCTGTGGATGGAGGCACAGCATACCAAACACGTCACCTACAAATTGGCCTATCACTTTGTCTGGTGTCCCAAATATCGGAAACGTATCCTCACTGGCAGGATTGCTGCGTTTGTCGAACAGGAAATCCGCCGCATCTGCGAAGCCAACACCTGGATGATAGGCGCTCTGAATGTTCAGGAAGATCATGTGCATCTCTTTCTCAGCGCTCCTCCCTCTCTTGCTCCTTCACAGATCGCTCATACCTTGAAAGGCACCACCGCTCGTCGTTTTTTTCAACGCTTCCCTGAAGTGAAGAAACAGCTTTGGGGCGGTGCCTTCTGGTCTCGTTCGTACTACGTAGGCAGTGTCGGAGATATGAGCGTGGATGCGGTGTTAAAATATATCGAGTTGGGTCAGAACTGAAGCAGGGAGAGACAAAAGATGTCAATTCCTCTTGCTCTACCGTTGGCCGGTCTCACGGCGTCTCAAAAAGTCCTCGTAATCTGATCGACGGATACGATAGGAACGTTTCAATTGGACAGCTTTCAGTAAACCATCTCGTATATATTCACGAATCGTTTCGGGGTGGACTCCTAGTTCTTGGGCAATCTGCTCGACAGTGAGCCATTCTGTTTTATCAGCCACATCTCTACTCCTCATAATTTTTATCAAAGTGTGGGTTTTTCTCATTATATGGCTTTGTTTAAGCTTCGTCAACAAAAGCGGAGAGAGTTCTTGAATAGGCTTGACTTTCTGTGATAATCTGTGTAAACTTGGTATAAGTAAGTTATCACTTGGTAGTGCTCTAAAAGTGCATCTAGTTAGTGTAATCTGGCATTTAATCTGCTAAGACTGCTGACCCGTAGGCTTGTACGAGTCAGCAAGAAGAGTCTAAGCATTGTCAACAGTCGTTAGACTCTCCGTGTCGCATCATAGCGGCAGGGGAGCCATCCGTCAAGCGAAAGGAGAGCTTGCGCATGGCATCACAACAGGTCTCGTGGGGAACCACTACCCTGTACCTGGACAATGAGACGTTTCGGAAGTCGTTTACCAGTGGACGAAGCATGTATTTCGATGACAGCGAGTATGATTTCCCCCAGATTGCTCACCGTATGAGTACACTTGATGTGGTGGGGTCAGTCCTCGACGAAGACGGCAAGGGCGGCTACTGCTTTGATCGTATGACGTTCAAAGACTCCTTTGACATCCTGGGCTTCTTCCTGGGGTACATGAGCGGCCCGATCCTGGCCGAAACCGCCGAAGAGCGCGAGGAACGCCACAAGCGTGTGGTCATGTTGCCGGAACCAGCAAGCCCAACCAGAATAGCTTTGTAGGAGCGTACCAACGGAGGATGAGGGACGAGAAACGTTTCTCGTCCCTCTCTCAAACCGAGCGGAAAGATGAGGAACGACATGCAACAGATCATCACCGCGAAACTGAAGCTCAATACGAATACGGAACAGTTTCACGCATTACGCCAAACGCAACTGGTCTATCGTGATGCTCTCAACGCGGTGAGTCAGTATGCTTACGTACATGGTAAAACCAGTAGTGCCATCACCTTACATCGAGGCATGTATACTGAACTCCGTGCCCGCTATCGTCTTCCCTCGCAACTAGCCTGTAGCGTGGAGCGACAAGTCGCCGCTACCTACAAAGGACTGTGGACCAGGCTCAAAAAGAATGCCGAACATTGTCGCCACAAGATCACCAAGAAACGCTTTAAGGGCCTGGATAAGCCCCCCAAATACAGTTCTCCAACCGTCCAGTATACCTATGAGCGCGACTATACGTTTCAGTGTGACCAACGAGTCAGCATAGGTACGCTGGACGGACGGGTCAGTATCGCGTACCAGGGCTACGATGAACACATCGCACTCATTCGACAGGGAGCCAGCATCGGTGATGCGAAACTGTGGTACGACAAGCTGAAGAAAACCTTCTATCTCCTTGTTTCCCTGGAAATCAACGTGCCTGAGCCAACCTGTGAACAACTGAGTGAAGTAGTCGGAGTAGATGTCGGTATTCGCTATCTGGCGGTGACTTCTACTCCGACCAGCAAAGCAAGCTTTCATCCAGGGAAACGAGTCCGACATAAAGCCAACCATTACGCACGACTGCGCAAACGCTTGCAGAAAAAAGGCACTCGTGGAGCAAAACGACGCTTAGTGCGCATTGCCCGACGAGAGAGACGGTTGAAATTGCAAGCCAATCACCTCGTCGCCAAACAGATCGTCACCGCGCATCCTCACGCCCTCATTGGGCTAGAAAACCTCACCGACATTCGCGAGCGCACGAAGCGCCGCAAACGTCGGCGCAAGCAGCACGGCAAAGGATACGAGCGGGTGTCCCCAAAGGCCCGCAAAGCGAACCGGGTGTACTCCCAGTGGTCCTTTGCCGAATTGCACTCCTTGATTGCGTACAAGGCAATGCTGGCAGGCTCGGTCGCCATCAAGGTCGATGCCGACTACACCTCGCAAGCCTGTCCCAGGTGTGGACATACCTGCGAGGAGAACCGGCCACAGAAAGGCTTGCTTTTTGCCTGTCAGAACCCGGAGTGTGGGTACACACTGCATGCGGATCTGATCGGTGCGAGAAACGTGGTGATGCGAACGCTCTTGCTCCGGCAGGACTGGAGCAGGACGGGGCATTTGTCAATGGCCCCTGATCGGTCGGATAAGGAAGCCAAAGCAGCGCGCCTTAAGCGGTACGCTGAATTGCGGTGGAGTCCAGTCCGAAGCCTCCGGCTTGAAGCCGGAGGTGATTGACATTTTCAATTACCATGTCTTCTTGAAGACGCTAGCAACACACTTTGCTCACAAGTATAGAACAACTTGACAACAAGTGAGGTGGCGGAAATAATAAATAGTATTGCTCAGCCTGAACATTCTGGGTGATGCTGTACGCGATTATCTCGATCCACGTGATATGACAGGAGCAAACAGGCCAATTTAAAGGAGTACAATCATGGCAACCGAGGACAGCACACCCGGTTATGCGCGAGACATTCAGCCGCTGTTCCGTGAAAGCGACAGAGAAGCTATGGAGTTCGCTTTCGACCTCTGGAACTATCACGATGTCTCTACGAATGCTGAGGACATCCTCGAGCGACTGACAGACGGCACAATGCCATGTGACGGAGAGTGGTCCGAGGAGCAGATCGCTCAATTTCGCCGCTGGATCGAGGCTGGGATGCCAGCCTGAGTGTGGTTCCTCATCTCTCTCCGCCAGCAACTGCTACCAGTAATGTTAACCGATCTTCATCATGGAGCATGGTCGCAAGAGTTGCATCAGGGTCGGGACGTTCATTATTGATGAGTGTACGCATGTGCGATGGAAGTACGCCAGTTTCATCCAACAGGTAAGGCCGTGCGCGTGGGTAGCAAGCGGCCAGTTGATGCAACACCTGACCCAGTGTGATCGTGTCGGAATCGAACTCTACCGCAACAACCGTTTGCCCAATGACGACGCGCGCTGCTCCATAGAGTGCTACACTCACACGCATGCTTCCACCTACCTCTCAAGAGAAGAAGCTGTATTGTCCTTGTCTTGTGAAGCAAGGACAATACAGCTCGCCGCCTTACAGACCGTATTGCTGGCGAACGTAGGAACCAATGCCGATTGCATCGAGTTTGTCCAGCGGGACAAGCATGTTTAACTGTATGACACCCGGCAAGCGACCAATCTCTACCCCGCCGGTAATCGTGCAACGGTTCCGTACTTCCGCCTGGGTCATACCTAACACATCGCCTGCACGCTGGATCGCATTATCGGTTGCCTCGTTCAGAGTTGGACCAGTACCGATGAACTGCACAGGGCCAACATTGCGCTGTAAGGTGATATGGTAGCGTTTCGCCAGTTGCTCACCTGCTTCCAGTTCGGCCTTTGAGAAGGGACGTGCAATGAAAGGCAAGTCTTCAAGTACAGGTAATAGAATGGGACCATCTAACGACAGGTTTTTGATGATGTTGACGCGGACGCGGGCTTCGGCGGTAATATCGGTGGTATGCAGCCCAAGTTCGCCATCGCCCTGATTAGCATGGCAATCGCCAATATAGACGCCACCGCCATCGATTTTCACTGGACAGATTAGGACCGCGCCGGGACGAACTTCGTTGGTATCGAGGTGCGCATCGGTCTTCACACGATTGAGGGTTTCCAACGACATGCCATATGGATGGCGCGCTCCAACCAGGAAGCTGCCGAAGTCCCCGGCGTTGTGTGAGTCAGGAAGATCAGCACTCGGCGTCGTGCCGATGTTCCCAATAAAGGGACGCAAGCGAGCCAGTGTTCCTGGAATAGTATGTGGCTCAAAAAGGAGAATGGGGTGCTGGCGCGCATTTGGCGGTAGGGCCGCCACTTCGCGCGCTCGTTGTGCAAAATCATGGGCATTAGAGGCATCCACAGTCAGTCCGACCTGGCTATCGTGGTCGAAGACGATCGTATATCCCTCCTCAAAGCCAAATGGAGTAACGACTGCCCCACAGTTGACACAGCGAATACTGCTCTCTCCGGTTCCCTCAACGCGACTGGCGGGCCATGCTGTGCCGCAGCCAGGGCACTTCTTATCAACGAATGGATCGTCGCCAAAGGCCGCGCTGTTCGTCACCATCGTGCCAGAGGAGGTTGCAAGCGAGAGGACGCGCATCGCTTCGATGGTGATCGCCAGAGCATCACCCACTTGAGCTCCCTCTACAGCCACCGGGCGCGTCACTTCGTGCCCACCGTGGAAATCCGGGGTGATCATCGGTCCCCAGCAGCCGGGAGGCACGACACAACGAATACGTCCACCGTCCTTAATCGTCGCCGCGAAGCCCAGGCCCGGACCAACAAGTCCACCAGTATACTCATCTACAAAAACCTCATCCTTGACTTCATTGTCTTTAGTTTGCATAAGTGTTATCTCCTTGAGAATACTGAGTTGACGCCGCGCAAAAATACATTTACTCTATCAAGAGTAAGCATTATGAGAGGGTATGTCAATTGTCAGGAGAGAGTAAACGTCCTGGTAAGAAAATGACAACGTTGCTCGTCTCACATACAATGTTCGTCTTGTTTTTACCCTCTAAGATGCGAGAAAACGTCTAGAAGATGTTCTTCACACGAAGGAATCTCATTACTTGAAAAAGGAGAAAAGCTATGGCGATTCGTACAGCAGATGCCGAATGGCAAGGAAATCTGCAAGAGGGTCAGGGGCATATGCGCCTGGGAAGTGGCAGCTATGAGGGGAATTATTCCTTCCGCTCTCGCATGGGCGATGGGGCCACAGGCACAAACCCGGAAGAGCTGATTGGGGCAGCTCATGCCGGATGTTACTCGATGGCGCTGGCTGCCAGCCTCGCTGGTGCTGGCTTCACCCCGACGCGTGTACATACCACAGCGCGCGTCCATTTCAATCCTGTTGAAGGCGGCTTCGCGATCAATCCCATCGATCTCGAAACGGAGGCTGTCGTCCCTGGCATCGATGAGGCAACCTTCCAACGCATCGCACAGGATGCCAAGGTCAATTGCCCTGTCTCCAAAGCACTGGCATCTACTCCAATCAATTTAAAAGCGACCCTGATGCAGTAATTCGGGAAACCGCGTGCAGAGAGGACTGCTTGCCTCTGACAATGGGGAAAGGCGGAGCATGGTTTATGAAAGACTCCGAGTGGTGATCGTATTCCATGATCTCGCCTTTCCCAACAAATCACAGTGATCGCACGCAGTACCAATCAGGTTTAGACGACTGTTTTTGTCGATCCTTTGCTCATGAGCAGCAATCGCTCTGCCAGACCAGTGTTGCGCCAGGCTACGCGGTCATTCCTCACAGCAATTTCCAGTGCATAGGGCTGACCTACCAGAACACAGAAACGTCTGGCACGCGTAATCGCTGTATAGAGCAGGTTGCGCTGGAGCAGCATACGGTGCTGATTGACCAGTGGAATAATCACAACAGGATATTCGCTGCCCTGACTTTTGTGGACGGTGACGGCATAAGCCAGGACCAGCTCATCCAGTTCGTGAAACTCGTAGCTGACAAAGAGCGGACCGGCCTCCTCTACAAATTCGACTTTGAGCGTGGCGCTCTCCTTGTTGATGCTGCGTATCCAGCCCACGTCACCATTGAAGATGCCTTTGTCGTAGTTGTTGCGCGTCTGCATGACTTTGTCGCCTACACGCAGGATATGATCGCCCCACTCTATCTGCACAAAAGAAGAAGGATTGAGATGAGCCTGCAATCTCTCGTTGAGGGTTGTCACACCAACCGGCCCTTTATACATCGGCGCAAGTACCTGGATATCGGTCAGTGGATTAAAATGGTAACGCGCAGGCAATCGACGTTGAACAAGATCAAGTATCAACTGCTGGGCGCGCAGGGGATCCTCTTCAGTCATGAAAAAGAAGTCGCTGCTCGCTTCGACTTTTGTTGAGGGCATATGTCCGGCATTGATACGGTGTGCATTGACGATAATTTTACTTTGCTGAGCCTGACGGAAGAGTTCAGTCAGGCGCACCGTGGGAATCACCCCACTACGCAGCAGGTCACGCAACACGTTCCCAGGTCCAACAGAGGGCAGTTGGTCGGCGTCACCTACCAGCAACAGATGCGATTCACGTGGCAGAGCTTTGAGCAAATGATAAAAGAGCAGGATATCGACCATCGAGAACTCATCGACGATCACAAACTGATACGGCAGCGGATTATCTTCATTGCGCTGATAGGAATTGTCATGCGGAGCGTATTCCAGCAGCCGATGCAGCGTTTTCGCCTGCGCCTGGCCCTGAACGCCTGCTGCTTCAGAGAGACGCTTGGCTGCTCGTCCCGTAGGTGCTGCGAGGGCGAAATCGATCTTACGATTGCGCAAGACCATCAACAAAGCCCGAATAGAAGTAGACTTGCCGGTACCGGGGCCACCGGTCAGGATACTTACCTTCTGACTATATGCCATCTGCACCGCCTCACGCTGCCTATCGGTCAGGTGCATATTACGTTTCTGCTTGAGCAAGTCAAATACCCGGTCCCAGAGCTGCTGCGTTACGGGTGGTAGACAGCTCGGAGCCAGTGAGAGCAAACGTAGAAGACGCGCTGAACCGTTCTCAGCGTACCAGAAAGGTGCGAAATAGATCCGTGACTGTGGCTCCTCGATCTCACTCCAATCGACCGGCGGCACATCCTCATCCTCAAGCGCCTGCGATGCTGCCACCGGAGTTGTGATGGGAAGCGGAGGCTCGACAAAAACATCGTTATCGCTGCGCAACTGCTCCATGGCGGGCACAAGCACCTCTTGAGGAACCTTGAGAATACTTGAGGCCAACTGCACCAGATTCTTCTCTAGCAAAAAGCAGTGTCCATCATCATTAGCGGCCTGTGCAAGGACGTATTTCAGTCCGGTCGCCAGACGTGGCACACTATCAAACGGCAGACCAAGCTTCACTGCAATCTCATCGGCGGTACGAAAGCCGATACCCTGCACATCTTGCGCCAGTTGATAGGGATTCTCCCGAATAACCCTGATCGATTCCTTCCCGTATTGCTTATACACACGAGTCGCCACATTAATCGATACCTCGTGCGATTGCAAGAAGAGATGCAATTCTTTAATTTCGCTATGTTCTGCCCATACCTTGATGATCTGATCACGGTCTCTAGCACTGATCCCCTTCACCTCGCTCAGGCGTTCGGGTTGTTGCTCAATAATCGCCAACGTCTGTTCACCAAAATGATCGACGATCAACTGTGCCTTCTTTGGCCCGATCCCTTTAATCAAGCCAGAACCAAGATAGCGCGCAATACCCTCGGTGGAGGCAGGCAGGCGCTCAGTGAAGTTTGTTACATGCAGTTGGCGACCATAGCGCGGATCATTTTCCCACTCCCCTTCAACCGTGAGAAGTTCGCCCACGTGGATATCTGGCAGAGTCCCTACGATCGTCATCAGATCATCACGAAAGAGGCGACCAGTATCATTTGGCCGGAAACGTGCTACCGTATAGTGATTATCTTCATTACGAAAGACAATACTTTCAACAGAACCCTCAAGCGTTGGCATACTACCCTATTCCATACATGCGTCGTGATATTGGAAACTATGATGAGACGAAATCATCTTAGCATAATCATCCAGGGGCGTCGAGTATCTGAATCCGTAGTGGCAGGGCTTGCCTCTGCCAGGTGGCTCGGCAGAGGCAAGTCCTGCCACTACGAGGATGTTTCCATCGCCCATTGATATCCACCCTGCTCTCGCTGCCAGACCATCTCTGTCTCGTTACTGTCCATCTGGAAAACGAAGGACTGACCCTGGTTCTCAGATCAAGTCAGACGAGCGCTGCGTGTCCTGAATGCGCGCAGCCATCTACTCATATCCATGGTCACTACACGCGCCGGATTTCCGATCTCCCCTGGAAGGCGGAAAGCCGTGGGAGTGCGACTGGAGGTACGCCGCTTTGCGTGCCGCACCAGGGGGTGTCCTCGCATTCCCTTTGCGCAACGCTTCCCGACGTTGACGCACGCTTACACTCGGAGGACGCTGCGACAAGCCGACGCTCTCAAGCATGGCGAGATTCCCAGCAATATCACAGTCGATGGGCAGCAGGTGAGCTATGGTCACCTGACCGGGCGTGTGGATGCCACACTCTGGTATATCATTGGCGTCTGTGCCTTGCTTAATCATACAAAACGTTCTTCGCAAAAAGTGCGCTTCTGGCTGAGTGTAGAACGTGCACTCAACCTGGCCGGGTGCTGGGAATATAACGATAGAGGTTTTATTTACACTCCTATTTCTGGCAACTGGGCCGATGAGTACATGCAGCAGGGCTATGTATGAGAGTTCGCGGAATATCATCACGGGCAGACACATGATCCCATGAGAACTCATTATCAGGCATGGAGCGCTGCGTCTGCCGTGCTAGCTCACCAGGCGGTCTGGCATGATAATGTACCGTGGCCACTATATATAGAATAGCCTGGCAAACACGAAGTTTTAGCGCCGTTGTTGTCGTCGCTGCACAATCGCGGCGAACACCATTATAAAACCAGCAATACAGAGTGGGAGGCCGATCGTCTGTCCTACATTACCCCATAACAACACGCCGCCAACCTCCAGTAGGATACCACCGACGAAGAGGATGGTGATAGCCAGGTTCGAACTCTCAAATTGGGTACGGATCTCCTGACGACCGAAGACAGGTGTGGGAGGCTGCGCCGTTTCTTCTCGCCCAGTGTCATCCTCAAACTTTGACACAGATGCTTGAGCATACGTCTCAATTGTAGAGCGTAATTCGGCATACAACTGTTCGATCTTCTGGCGGGGAGCGCGAATGTAGACCTTACGTTGACCAGCATTGACCAGCAACTCGCGGAAGATCGGCTGGTAACTCTTTTCGCGCAGGGAGACGTTGCGGATGCTTACGAGTGTAAGTGAATCTAAAAAGAGACGTTCGCGCGGAAAACTCACAAGGTAATAACCCAGCAAGCGCTGATTGGTTACGATTACATCGCAAGGCGCACTACGCTTTTCTTGTCCATTATCCCAGATAGCGGGCAGTGCCAGAAGCGGTTGCTCGTCAGGTTGCAAGTGGTTGCGCAAACCCTTTACCTGCGCTAAAATCTTTTCTGCCGTACTTGTCTTATTTGCCAATGCGCTAGCACAACCTTTCCTTGATCGAGGTACCCCAGAGAAGTTGTCAATCACACCAATGATGTCGCAAAAGATTATAGCACACATTTAACAGACCCCAGCTATCTTGTTTAATAAGTATCCCAAACCGTCGCAAAAAGTAACATAGAACACCCTTGTGCTAGAATGTATCTCATTAAGAGATCCTGGCGTGTACAAAGATGAATATTAACGAAATATAAGGTGTTAACGATGTCTACATTACTTGGGTTTGAGATCGCCATTACGTTTTTTTTATTCCTGGCGAATGGTTTTTTCGCAGCCTCTGAGATCTCTATTGTTTCAGCGCGGCACAGTCGTTTACAGCAGCAAATCGACGCTGGACAGAAGAGTGCGAAACAGGCGCTCGAACTGGCAGAAAATCCAGACCGCTTTCTGGCAACAGTACAGGTTGGCATTACGCTGATTAATACACTTGCGGCTGCCTTTGGTGGTGCCACCTTTAGCGCTCCGTTAGCAAGCTTGTTTGAACAGGTTTCTTTCCTCAAGCCTTACGCCGAGACGCTTGCGCTGGTTTGCGTAGTCGTGTTGGTGACTTACTTCTCGCTAGTGATAGGAGAACTCGTCCCTAAGCGCCTGGGCTTGCAATCACCAGAGCGTCTAGCGACACGAATAGCCCCCTTTATGACAAAATTGTCGCTTATCCTGCGGCCAGCGATTGTCTTTCTAAGCTTCTCAAGCAACGCCATCTTGCATCTGATTGGACAGGGGCACGCCACTAAAACTCCAGTAACCGAAGAGGACATCGTCTACCTGGCACGCGAAGGAGCGGTCGGCGGGACCGTCGAGACAGAAGAAGAGCAATTTATTAGCCGCGTCTTTCGTTTTACCGATCGTACTGTCGGAGCTGTAATGAAGCCGCGCACAGAGATCACAGCGGTAGAGGTAGGGACCCCGCTACAAGAAGTGATTGAGATATTTATGGCTTCGGGGTATACGCGCCTGCCATTATATGAAGAATCGCTCGATAACATCATCGGAGTGTTGTATGCCAAGGATCTGCTGCGCATACATACTGGAGATGACAACATCGATCTCAAAAAGTTAGCACGACCACCATTTTTTGTTACTGAATACCAGCATGTTGATGATCTGCTGACGACGTTTCGGCAGCGGGGTATGCATATGGCTATAGTTATCGATGAGTATAGCCAGGTCGTTGGACTGGTCACGCTGGAGGACGTGCTTGAGGAACTTGTGGGCGAGATCCAGGACGAATACGATCAGCCAGAAGCGAATGCTTTTGTGAGGCGTGAGGATGGGAGCTGGCTGGTAGATGCGATGGTTCCTCGTGAAGAGGTAATGGAAAAACTCAATCTCCCGGAGCAGGAAGGTGAGCCAGATAGCAGCTATAGGACGCTGGCCGGTATGATTCTGGCCCACATGGGACGGATTCCGAAGGTAGGCGACAAGGTGACCATCGGCAATTTCGTGTTCGAGATTGTCGATATGGACGGCAGGCGCATCGATAGGGTACTGATCCGGCCTGACAACACAAAGGGGAACACAACAACCGGTCAGTTAGCGCCTCGATAGATCAAAGAGAACTCAAGTGTCTTCATCTTTAAGAGCACAGCTTATATTAAACGTTCCATCATCGTTGGCTGATACATAAAATAACTTATCAAAGCCTTCTTTATATGTAGGGCGGACAAGTTTCTTTATCGTCGCAAAAATGGCGATATCCGGTACCCTATCTTTATCGCTGCGTTGCCTGTTACGAGCAAGGGCCTGGCTCACCGAGGTTTCAAAATAATAGCCGATGATCTCAACTTTATAGAGACGCCCGAGTTGAATAAGATCTGCGCGGTCTGATGCGGTTGGATTCGTATTATCGACCACGACGGAATGTCCGGCTTGCAGGGCTTCTTCGATAAGCAGGTACTGTCTGCGCGCCGGACGCCCGTTATTGCGTATGAGATCTTTGCTCACGAGATCGTGTGTGGAGGCAAAATGTGTGCGAAAAAATGTACTTTTTCCTGCACCCTGCAAACCAACAAAAATGATGAGTTCCATATTAGAGCTATACCACAGTTCTGCTGATCACGAAGCGACGCTCCTGCCTGCGCGGCATATCAAGCTCGTTTTCGTAATAGACATCGGCCCATTGCCACAGGCGCTCGGTTGCGGCAGAGAAGATAGCATCAGGTATCGACCAGGTACCGGACCAGTAGCGCTGAGTAATATTCTCAATGACCTGCCGCGGCGTCACCATCAGATACCAGGAAAAAGGATAGAGGAGCTGAGGCTGCAATCCCTGTGCACGCAAGCAATCGGAGACGACCTCGGGCGAAGATGCGCCAGGGCGACTCGATCCTTCACCTAACTCGCGCAGAAATTTGCGCCATTGCTCCCCAATAAGCTGTACATCCACCTTAGCATCCTCATCCCAGCAGTGCAGGAGTATGCCGCCAGGACGCAGCACGCGCCGCACCTCGCGCACAGCCTGCGCCCATTGCGCGACAAGATGAAATACATGAACGGCAATAACAACATCAAAGGAAGCATTATGGAAAGGGAGCTGCGTCATATCGGAGAAGACCAGACGCATTGAGGCATGCTTCGCAGCACAAGAGAAGCGTTGCACATGGGGAGTAAACGTTGTATCTTCGTCAAGCCAGGTACCCCAGGAACAGGTGTCTTCCTGCCAGTCATTTAAGAGGAGTTTCTTCCGCAGTTCCGCCAGCATTTTCTGCGAAATATCGATACCGGTATATGTATGACCCAACGAGGCCAGAGGGAAGGCAATACGCCCGGTGCCAATGCCAACCTCAAAAAACGCGGTTTTGGGAGTGACCTCCGCTGACTGCTCGATAGCCAGCGCTATCTGCCGTGCCACGTGCTCAGGATAGCCGCGGGTAGCATCGTAGAGATGAGCGATAGGATCAAATGAGACAGAAGACATAGATTAGCACTCTCCATTCCTGGTAGGACTGGTAAAACATGGCACCCTGGGCCGAGTGCCACATTCTTTTCAGACCATTCTTCTCAGGACAACGCATCATGCGTCCGTAAGCAGAGCACGTGCAATTACCAGACGTTGGATCTGGTTTGTACCCTCGTAGATCTGTGTAATCTTTGCATCGCGCATCATACGCTCAGCCGGGTATTCCTTCATGTATCCATAACCACCCAGAACCTGGATAGCATCACTTGTGACAGCCATCGCGGCATCCGAGGCAAAGGTCTTCGCCATAGCGGAATATTTGCTGAAGTGCTTCTCGCCGCGATCAATCATCTCAGCGACATTGTAGACCAGCAGACGCGCCGCCTCAACCTTCGTCGCCATATCTGCCAGCATAAATTGAATGCCCTGGTTCTCCGCAATAGGCTTGTTGAACTGGATGCGCTGCTTCGCGTAAGAAACAGCCAGGTCAAGTGCTCCCTGTGCGATACCGACGGCTTGAGCACCGATACCAGGACGTGTGCGATCCAGCGTCATCATCGCAATCTTGAAGCCATCACCTTCTTTGCCGATGAGATTTTCAACTGGCACCTCACAATCCGTGAAGATCAATTCAGCGGTCTGCGAACCTTTGATGCCCATCTTCTCCTCGATACGTCCTACGGAGAAGCCAGGAAAATCCTTCTCGACGATAAAAGCGCTGATACCACGTGTCCCCTTCTCAGGGTCCGTCATGGCAAAAACAGAATTCACCTGCGCCAGCCCACCATTTGTAATGAAGCGCTTCGAACCATTGAGAATGTATTTATCGCCTTTGCGTGCAGCAACCGTAGTCATTGCCGCCGCATCTGAACCGGAACCAGCCTCGGTCAGGCCGAAAGCAGCCAGCCATTCACCGCTCGCCAGGCGAGGAAAGTATGTACGCTTCTGTTCTTCATTGCCTGCCAGAATGATGGGAGTAGCCCCCAGTTGTTGCACAGCCAGTAAGAGGCCAGTCGTCGCACAACAGCGCGAGAGTTCCTCAATCGCCCTTACAATAGATAGTTCACTTGCCCCGAGGCCACCATAGTCGGCAGGAAAAGGCAGCGCCAGAATATCCTGCTGGGCGAGTAATTCTTTCATATCCCAGGGGAATTCCCCCGAATGGTCAATTTCGGCAGCGCGTGGTGCGACACGCCGCTCTGCAAGCTCACGAATTGCCTCGATGAGTGCCTGTTCGTCGTCAGTGACATGAGACACAGCCATCTTTTTGCTCCTTTGTTCCTGATCACCAAAACCTACATAAGTCTTCTATCCCTCTCTATTAATGAGTATACCACATCAAGCGTATGCTCTTTTGAGGCGGTTTGAGACACTATCGCTTGCTTTACCGAGCATAGCACCTTCGGGTCATTCCGCAAGCGGGTTGAGTGACATGGGATGTCTCTAACATGTATAATTGATCTGCTAATTTGTGTTATATCTGTCACGAACCCCCGCTTAAAAGCGGGAGCTTGCACGTGAGGGTGCGTGTCATCCTCTCTGGAAGCTTCAGAGTGTCCAGCCTTAGCATCCAATGACTCAGGCAGTCAGATGCGGATGCTCCGTTGGATGGGTCACGAAACCCAGGAACGCTTCTTCAATTCCTGGCTCTTTCGTTCCGGGTTAAAAGCTCCGCAGGGGTCGGAGCGGTGCTCTGAGCGCAACAAGCCCGTCCACCATTGGCGAGAAGAGATGTTCAGGAATGCCGTCCTGGACGCGTTAGACAGCCCTTTACAGGGACTCTCCGCTGGGAGAGGAAAGGATCTTTCAATGGTTTTCGTCCTTGATCGAGACATTCGCCCACTGATGCCCACGACGCCTAAACGAGCCAGACTCCTGCTTGCCCAGGGTCGAGCCGTGGTCCACCGGATTGCCCCGTTCGTGATCCGGTTACGGGACCGACGCGTGGAGGACTGCGTGCTCCAACCCGTTGCCCTGAAAATTGACCCGGGGAGTCAGACCAGCGGGATGGCCCTGGCTCGCGTGGAAGAAACCGAAGCCGGGGATGTCCATCATGCGCTCTTTCTCTCAGAGGTGAGTCATCGGGGTCAGCAGGTGCATCGCAACAAAGGCACCCAACGCAACGCCCGCAGACGCAGACGAAGTGCCAATCTTCGTCATCGAGCTCCACGCTTCAACAACCGGAGTATCCCTCTCGGCTGGCTTGCGCCCTCGATCCTTAGCCGCCTTGACAATACCGTCACCTGGACCAACAGACTCTCACAGTGGGTACCCCTCATCAGGATAGATGTCGAGCGGGTCCGCTTTGACACCCACCTCTTGCAGAACCCAGAACTCACCGGGGTGGACTATCAGCGTGGGGAGCTTGCCGGATGGGAGGTCCGTGCCTATCTGCTCATCAAATATGGCTATCACTGTGTCTACTGTGGGAAGACAGACTGTCCCTTCGAGCTTGACCACCTCCTTCCGCGCAGTCGGGGCGGCTCCAACCGCATCAGCAATCTCGTGCTGAGTTGCCATGAGTGTAATGCCACCAAAGGGAACCAGACGGCGACCGAATGGGGCCATCCGGAGGTGGCAGCGCAAGCGAAACAGCCGCTCAAGGACGCGGCAGCGGTCAATGCGACCAGATTCAAGCTCGTCGAGGCGCTAACCGCCTTTGGCCTGCCCGTGGGCACCTGGAGCGGTGGGCGTACCCGGTGGAACAGAGCGCGTTTCAGCATCGAGAAAACACACGCCCTTGACGCCCTGTGTGTGGGTGAGCTTGCGGGAGTGGAACCTGGGTCCCTCAAGACGCTCGCGATCACCGCGACCGGGCGAGGGGATCATTGCCGCACGAACTGGACGAAGCATGGATTTCCACGGAGCTACAAGATGCGGCCAAAAATGGTCGCAGGGTTTGCCACTGGGGATCGGATCAAAGCGCGCGTCCCAGCGCCACTCAAGACCGAGGGCATCTATGTCGGGCGTGTGGCCGTGCGAAAAAGCAAGTCGTTCTCGATCACGACCCATACCGGCGAAGTGGATGGGGTCAATGCCAAATATTGTCACCTCATGCAGAGAGGGGATGGGTACAGCTATGCCATCGTTTGAAAAGGAGGTCAGGCCCCCCCTTGCCCTGAGCAAGGAACGGCCATTCCTCCCTGGGCTGAAACCGCAGGGCTTCCTGGCCCGCGTTCTGTGATGACCGCGCTCGCAGGTCCGATTGAACAGAGAAGACGCAGGGTTATTTCAATTGTTGGAACTCTGGCCTTCCTATTAGTATGGCTCGTCTTCTTCTACTTTATATTGCCAGCAATCATAACGCTTATGTTAGGGAGACCAAGATGACGCATCCCGTAGCGGCATGGCTTGCCTGTGCCGGGTGTGCGTGGAGAGACCTGATATTCGTGGAACCACCCGGCACAGGCAAGCCATGCCGCTACGGGATAAATGAGATCGTGTTTATGCGGGAATATTGAGAGGCAGTACGATGTTTTCTATATCAGGTAGTTCCATAATGATGTTCTTGAGGTTTTTAGAGGCTTGATTTTGGGTGAAATCATACTTGCATCCCCCTAGTCAAAAGAATTTCTACGTGATATAATACCCTAAGAATTGAGGAAACTTTTTTGAGAAAAGTGGGCATTCACCCACTTTTCTGCTTGCCAGAGACTTTTTTTTCTTTGCACTCGAACAAATTGATGTAGTTTCTACTGGACACCAGCGGGAGGACATGGCATATGAGGAGCGAATTTCAAACAGCTATCCAACAGCTAATTGCCGAAAAAGGACTACCCCGCGAAGTGGTAATGGAAACCGTAGCGAATGCCCTGCTTGCGGCTTATCGTAAAAGCTTCGGCGGTGGAGATAATGTACGTATCGAAGTTGACAAAAACGGCGAAGTGCACGTATGGGCATCGAAACGAGTAGTAGCCCAGGTCAAAGATCCGACTGAAGAGGTTTCTCTGGCAGAGGCACAGCGTCTCATCCCGAAAGCTGCACTTGGGCAGTTTATAGATGTCGATTCATCATCTATCTTCGCACGTATTCCGACACAGACGGCCAAACAGGTCATTCTACAACGTATTCGTGAAGCTGAGCATGAGCATCTCTACGACCAGATCAAAAACTGGATCGGCGAAATTCGCCTCGGCACTCTTACCCGCAAAGATCCCGTACGTGGCTGGTTGCTTGATTTTGATCTCAACAAGGCTGACAAAGTAGAAGGTGTCATGCCCCTGAGCGAGGAAGTAGCAACTGAGCGCTATCGTGCCGGACAGAGACAACGCGTCTACGTGTACGATGTGCGGCGTGTGCAGGGACGTATGCTACAAATTCTTGTCTCGCGCACACATCGCGACCTTGTACGTCGCCTGTTTGAGTCGGAAGTTCCAGAGATTTACGAAGGAACGATTGAGATTAAGGCCATTGCACGCGAGCCGGGTAGTCGTTCAAAAGTAGCCGTCGTTGCTCGCCAGGAGGGTCTTGATCCGATTGGTTCATGTGTTGGTGTGCGTGGTTCGCGCATCAACAATATCGTACACGAACTGAATGATGAAAAAATCGATATTATTCAGTGGAATCCCGATCCTGCGACCTTCGTCTCGAACTCGCTCAGCCCGGTAAAGCCGCTCAAGGTAGAACTGCGCGAATCCGACCATACGGCGATTGTGACGGTTCACGAGAAGCAGTTGTCTCTTGCCATTGGGAAAGATGGGCAAAACGCTCGTCTCGCGGCAAAATTGACGGGCTGGCGCGTCGATGTGACGAAACCTGTCGAGGGCGAACATTACGACGAACGCGTGGATGAAGTACAAGAACCGGTCACGACCTATGCGCGACGTGAACGCAACGATCGCTCACAGGGTGGACGACACGAGCGTAACGACAATAGCTCAAGACGTTCAGGACGTGGCGGTAGGCATAATAATTCATCTTATGGATATGACAGAGAGTAGGAGGAGCGTGCATGGCAAAGGCAGCAAGTAAGCAACCCAAACGACAAAAGCACGTTCCACTGCGTACCTGCGTTTCCTGTCGAGAAACGAAACCGAAGCGCGAACTCTTACGCGTCGTACACACGCCAGACGGGCATGTGATAATCGACGCAACCGGCAAAAAGTCAGGGCGTGGAGCTTACCTCTGCGCCAAACTTTCCTGTTGGGAGAACGCGATGAAGAAGCATAAGCTCGAACAGGAATTTGAGGTTACGCTTTCTGAGGAAGATCGAGCCGACCTGGACGCCTATATTGCTACATTACCGAAGGACGAACCAGCAGTAACGACAGCAGCAAAAGCCCGGCCAGCCCGAAACAAAAAAGTAGCAGAAAATCAGACCTGACCTTGAGCGTGAAAACTGCGTGAAATGCAGCTTTCAAGCAAACAGGTTAATATTGCAAGTATCAGTAGAGTACGCTATACTGAGTAAGAATGTAGATTGTCCCTCTCCCAATAGGAAGGAGAGGAAATATTCAATACTGGCATCCAATCTTCGGGTCGGATGAGGATTGAAACAATGCGTCATTTTATCTCTACTCTTGATAGAGACACAGCCCCTCGTCTAAAGGGCAGTTGTAGCAAGCGAATGTTTGCGGAGCGATCAGCTATGATTAAATAAAAAACCATAGCCACTACGCCAGAGAGCGCAGACTGAAACATGCCTGGCACTGCACCAACGAGGGTCTGTCCCCTTTCCACTATTACGGAAGGCGACAGACCTTTTTTATGGCTGTGAAGAGAGATTCCATCGCCACTTGTGGCGCATCATTTGATAGAAGGGAGTCTTCTTCATGAGAGACACATCTGAATTCCCAGATGCCACTGAGCAGGCCAAACCGGTAGGCACCAGAACAAAAACCAGTGCCCGCTCAAAACCAGAAAGCACTCCACCAGGCAGCCAGGAACACGATCCAAAACCTGCGACTCGGCGGCGTACAGCCCCAAATACACATGGGACAGCATCAGCACACATACAAAACGAGAGCGACGGCACAACAACGTCTCCCGCAGCCACTGCTCCAACGCAACCAGTTGCGCAACAGGGTGGAACAACGGTAGCCCCTCAACGTGCTAATAACGCAACACAGGGACAACGCGCTGGTAACCCGGCGCAGGGACAACGCTCTGGTAACCCGGCGCAGGGACAACGCTCTGGTGGTCAGCCAAGATCTGGCGGTCAGAATCAAGGACAACGATCTGGCGGTCAGAACCAGGGACAACGCTCTGGCAATACTCCTACACAAACGCCTCAGCAGCGCAATGGTGGACAACCATACACGCCATCAGCACGCAGCGGCCCCTCACAAGGCCAGCGCCCAGGCGTACCAACGCAAGGGGGACGACCCGTGCAAGGATATCGTCCTGCAGGAGTCGGTACACAGCAATCCCCGCGGCATCCACAACGTCCCGGAACATCTAATGGCAGTGGGCCGCAGCAGGGAGGATATCAGGGAACACAACAGCGACAGGCACCCAGACCAGGTCAGGGAAGTGGGCGTCCTGGCGGGCAAGGACATGGTGGCGGACGCCCGGGCGGACGTTCCAGCACATCAGCGCAACGAACACAAGAACGGCGCGCACCAGTCGTCAAAGAGAAGCCAACCGGTCCTATCACTATTCCACCACAGATTATGGTGAAGGACATGGCCGAATTGTTAAGTATCACACCCAACGAGGCCATTCGTGGCTTGATCAAACACGGCATCTTTGCTAACATTAACCAGATCGTCGACTACGATAAAGCCGCGCTGGTAGCACAGGATCTTGGTTTTGAGCCGACGCAAGGCGCAATTACCACTGCACCTGCCATACAAGGCGAACGCCAACCCTCGGCCAACGAAGCAATGATAGCAAGCCGTGAGGAGGACAACACCGTCGTTATTCCGCCGGTCGTGACCATTATGGGACACGTCGATCATGGCAAAACATCACTGCTCGACACCATCCGCGAAACCAAAGTGGCTGCCGGTGAAGCTGGTGGTATCACGCAGCACATCGGCGCTTATCAAGTCGAAGTCAATGGGAAGAAAATTACCTTCCTGGATACGCCGGGCCACGAGGCATTTACCGCTATGCGTGCACGCGGTGCTCAAGTAACGCATATCGCTATTATCGTCATTGCAGCTGATGATGGCGTCATGCCACAGACACGTGAAGCAATCGATCATGCACAGGCGGCAAAAGTACCGATCATCATCGCACTCAACAAGATCGACAAAGCGAATGCGAACCCGGATCGTGTCAAACAACAACTGGCCGATATTGGCCTGCTGGTTGAGGAATACGGCGGCGATATCGTCTGTGTGCCAGTTTCCGCCCGCAAGGGAATAGGTATCGACGACCTGTTGGATTACATTCTGCTGGTAGCCGAGGTACAGGACATCAGGGCCAATCCCAATCGTCTGGCAACCGGAGTAATTGTTGAGGCATCGCTGGAGAAGAACAGCGGACCAACAGCAACCGTTCTGGTCCAGCAAGGCACCTTAAAGATGGGTGACAATATCGTAGTCGGAGCTCTAGCAGGCAAAGTGCGGGCTATGTTTAATGATCGCGGCAAACGTATACAGAAAGCGCCGCCTAGCACGCCAGTCAGTATCATTGGCTTACCCGAAGTTCCACAGGCAGGAGATCGCCTGGAAGCCACACCAGACGAGCGTACAGCCAAACAACGTGCACAACAGGAAGCTGAGAAACGCAAAAACGAGAGCATGCCGCTGGGGCAGGTCAGCCTCGACACCCTCTACATGCAAATGCAGGAGGGCAAGGTCAAAGAGCTGAACATCGTACTCAAATGCGATGTTCAGGGTTCTGCTGAAGCCATCAAGGGTGCGCTGACTAGAGTCGGTGAAGACAACTTGAAGGTCCGGCTGATCCACGAGGGTATTGGCAATATTAGCGAGACCGATGTACATCTGGCAGCCGCCTCTGGGGCCATCGTTATTGGCTTTAACGTCAAAGCTGATGGGGCCGCAATGCGCGAAGCGCAAAAAGAGGGTGTCGATATTCGCTATTATAATGTCATCTACAAGCTGACCGACGATATCCAGGCAGCTCTGGTCGGTATGCTGGAGCCAACCTATCGCGAGGTTGTCGAAGGACATGCCGAGGTTGCTCAGATCTTCAAGGCCGGTAAAAACGTCGTTATCGCGGGTTGTCGTATTACCGAGGGCAAGATCACACGTTCTGCACAGGCACGTGTATTGCGCAAAGGCGAAAAGGTACACGAGGGCAAGATCGGATCGCTACGTCGTGGTAAAGACGATGTACGCGAGGTAGCCACTGGTTACGAGTGTGGTATTGTTCTCGAAGACTTTACCGAGTTCGAAGTTGGTGATATTATCGAGGCATTCTCACAAGAAAAAGTGAAGCCTGGAGCATAAACGAGGTTTCGCCGTATCGTCAGGCGCCTTCCCTGGTGATGGCGCGGCAGGGCGACTCTTGCGGTCGCCCTGCCAGTGTGGTGATACGGCGAAATTGTCTTGAAGGGATAGAGAGATGCCACATCAACACAGACAAGAGAAACTGGGCGAACTAATCGTAGCAGAACTGAGTGATCTGCTGCGCAATCGCGTCAAAGATCCACGTGTCGGTTTCGCCAGCATTACGCACGTTGAAGTGAGTGGCGATCTGCGCCACGCGAAAGTCTTCGTGAGCGTGATGGGGACAGAGGAGGAAAAGGTTGCATCAATGAAAGGACTGAAAAATGCAGCCGGATATCTCCGTCACGAGCTAGCGGGCCGTATTGTTCTACGCTACATGCCAGAGATAACCTTTAAACTGGATACATCGATAGAAGAGGGAGCACGCATCCTCGCCCTGATTAATAAGATTGAGGAAGAAGAACGCGTAAAATCGCAAACGTCAGAGGTCGAATGAGCACAACAACTTCCAACGCGGCACTTTCCGAGCAGATAGATCCAATACTGCTCCAACAGGCAATGGCACTCATCGAGCCTGCTCAGCGCATTGCCTTACTCGCCCACGAACATCCCGACGGTGATTGTCTTGGTTCAGCGCTTGGTTTCGCCCATATTCTGTGTCAGTTGGACAAAACCTGTGTCATTGCGTGTGCGGACCCGGCACCCAGATCATTCTCGTTTCTGCCAGGCATCGAAGCACTCCAGAACACGCTGGCAGATGAGAACTTTGATCTGGTGATCGCCCTGGATGCAGGCGAACTGCCCCGCTTCGGCGCGCTCTACGAGCAACATCGCGCCTTTCTTGATTCCGCAACCATTCTTAATATAGACCATCACGTCAGCAGTCAGGGCTGTGGGCAGGTCAATATCATCGATCCTATCAGTGCCGCCACAGGCGAACTGCTGGTGCTCTTCCAGTTGCAGGCACAGTTACCACTAAACAGGGATGCAGCCACCTGCCTCCTGACAGGTATCATCACCGACACCTCCTCATTTCAATACACCAGCACTACAGCGCGCACACTGGAAGCTGGTGCAAGCCTGTTACGAGCAGGCGCGATACCAGAAACGATCGTCAGACCTGTCTTTCGTGCTCATCCCCTGGCACAGGTACGCTTTCGCTCCCTGGTTATCAACCAGGCACAAACCTCTTTCGGTGGCCTGCTTATCTGGTCCTATGCAAACGACGAGATGCTAGCAGCTTCGGGAGCGACACCCGATATGGACGATAATTTTTCTGGCATGCTGCGCGATATCGAAGGCGTGAAGATTGCGGCCTTCTTCAAAAATTATGGAGAGCCAGAAACGACGCGCCTGAGTTTACGCACTGCCGAACCATATAATGCAGCGCAGATCTGTCAGCGCTATGGCGGGGGTGGTCATGCACGCGCAGCCGGAGCAACGCTCACTATGCCGATGGGTGAGGCGATTCCACTGATTGTAGCCGAACTGGAGCAGGAGATTAAAAACCTGGAAAGCTAACAGAAATAGGGGCAACATGGATGGGATACTAAACATTAATAAGGCTACCGGGATGACCTCACACGATGTAGTAGCAAAGATACGCAAGCTCCTGAAGCAGAAACGCGTCGGGCATGCGGGGACACTTGACCCTGCTGCCAGCGGTGTGTTGCCTATCTGCATCGGGCAGGGGACACGCGTCGCCGAGTATCTGAGCGAGAGTGGGAAGGCCTACCGGGCTGAGATATGCTTTGGCGTTGTAACCGATACCTACGATGCCGAGGGAACAATTCTGCGTATCACAGATGCAAGTGCGCTCACATTAGCACAGATCGAAGAGGCTCTGCCGGAGTTTCGCGGGGCACAGATGCAGTTGCCACCACTCTATTCCGCGCTCAAGATCCAGGGGCAACCGGCTTATAAACGTATGCGAGCAGGCGAAGAGATTAGCCTTGAGGCGCGACCAATTGAGATTGACCAGTTGCAGATTATTGGCTGGCAACCACCAGTACTCACGCTGGACATTGCATGCAGCAAAGGCACCTATATCCGTTCGCTGGCATACGATCTGGGCGAGCGAGTGGGTTATGGCGCTCATCTCACCGGGCTGGTACGCACACGCAGCGGCCCGTTTACGCTGGCGGAAAGTATTTCGCTTGAGCGACTGGCAGAAGCCAA
>WNFY01002807.1_pt1 | contig 27631 bp, 24 predicted proteins | sample 5400091 | NCBI WGS metagenome assembly WNFY01 (sample SAMN13153364, study PRJNA577476) | soil metagenome | isolation source: 60 cm soil or saprolite under grassland replicate 1 | place: USA:California | collected 2016-06-15 | reverse complement strand
TCGAAGCGAAATTGTGCTTTGCCACATGCGCGTAAACTGGTCGCGCCTCTATCTTGGTCAAGAATTGGGCCAGGGCCGCACTAGCAATCCCCTTTCCCCAATGTGTCTTGCCGAGCCAGTAGGCGATGTTCGGCTCCCCAGCCGCTTCCCAATAGACGACGTTGCCAGCCACGGTGCCGTCCGCGAGGATGGTGTTTAGGATTCCGGTCTCGTTGGTCTCCTTACTCATGATTCTGGCCCAGTGCGCCATAAAGGCGGCGCGGTCGCGGCTGGGGAACGCCGCCATTCGCGTCGCCTCGGCATCCAGCTGATGCTCAAAAAAAATCGGCAGATCTTCCTGGGTCACTTCGCGGAGTGTAACAGTCATCCGATTCTGACCTAACATCGTAATAAGCAGAATTTTTTCTGCCTATTTCTAGAGGTTGCCTCTAATATCGGTTGCAAATGCAGAAGAGGAGTCGGCATTTTTCGGGCGTTCGTTCAGCCAAAATAGATGCTTTCCAAAGGGAAGAAAAGCAATTTCGCGAGCCGGCGCGGCCGGTCTTCGATTCATTTGACATTGAGAGCAATTGCTATCGTGGGCCCGGCCATGGCATGGCCGTGATGCGGATCCTGCTGCCCTCTTGGAAGGAAATACCACACGCCGGGCGTCATTTGGCCTCGTTCGGGTAGCTGTTGCAGCCGAGTCGTATCCAAGCCTGCCCCGATAAGCCCGGAGGCGTCGAACTCGTAAACAACATCTTCTTTTGTGCGCTCGGGTTCGGTAGCGAAGTGAACCATGGTACCAAGGCCGCTGTTGAAACAGTATTCGCCACTCGCCGCCGTCTTATCGATCGCGACCGCGGGATTCGCGCGCAGAATCCTCGCGATGGCCAGAATCTCGCCTTTCGATGTGCCCTGAAGAGCGAGAACGTCGGCGTACTCGCGCTTAATTCTGGCGAGTTCGTCTCCGACTGTTGGCTGGTCGCCGGCGAGGAGGCGGCCTGTCAGAAAAGAGATGTGGACAGCGACGATTGTGAGAATAACGCGTTGCATGAGGATAGCTCCGTATGATGTTTTGATGGTCTGTCAGCTGTATTTTGCAATCTACTGCAGAGCTGAGCAAGTGAAGCGACCTGATGATGCAGCTCGCGGTGCGAAGAGAAAGAGTATTCCAGAGATTCCTCGACTCGCTCGGAATGACAAAGGGAAGCGCGGAAATGCTGGCTCGACTTTGGAGCGCATGATTTTAGTTTCGTAGCGAGTGGAGATGTCGAAGGAATTTCCAAAGAAAGAATTGGAGACGCTGTGGTGCCCGTGGCGGGTGGAATATTTTGAGCGGGAAAAACCAAACGCCGATTTTCTGGAAACCGCGGCTCGTGCGAGTGATGACGCCGCGCACTTGGTGATCACGCGCCGGAAAAACGCATTCCTGATGATGAACCGTTATCCCTATACCGTGGGTCACTTGATGGCAGTGCCGTATCGTAAAACGGCCGATTTAGCCGCACTTGGCGAAAATGAAATTGTCGAGCTTTGGAATTTAGTGGCGCACGCACAAGCGCTGCTGCGCGCCGCCGCGAAAGCGCAGGGCTTCAATGTCGGCATCAACCTTGGCGAATGCGCGGGCGCGGGGATTGTCGATCATCTCCATATTCACATCGTGCCGCGCTGGAGCGGTGACACGAATTTCATGCCGACCCTTAGCGGCACCCGCATGCTCTCAGAAGCGTTGCGCGCGCTCTACGATAAATTGATCGATGCGCAATCTAAGATGGCGGAGCACGGAATGTGATCGATGATCTGCGAGCAGTGATCGGCAAATTCGGCTCGTGACAAGCCGCGGATTCGCTTATCACTGATCACCCGTTACTGATCACGTCCCATGAACACCTGGGTTGAGGCGCCGCCGCCAAGAAGAGGATTGGGCTGTTTCGCCCGCGGCTGCCTTATTCTTGTCGTTTTTGGAATTGTGATGGCCCTTGCCTGTTTGGCAGGTCTTTACTGGGGCCTTCAGCGCCATTCGGCGATAGTCCACAGTATTTTTTGGCTCGGGAAGACCCATTCGATTTCGGAAGCGCCTGCGCCGGTTCCCGGATTCGCCGCTTCAGACGAACAAATCCAAGCTGTCCGGGAACGATGGCAGGATTTCGAACAGAAAACGCGCGCAGGTCAACCGGCCAAAATCGAGCTCACAGCGGATGATCTTAACGGTTTAATTGCGGCAAACTGGGACCCGCGCTGGAAGACCTTTGTTTCAATCGAAGGCAATCAACTTCGTCTTCAGACGAGTTTGCCCCTCGGGGAACTGTTTGGTCGATCCGGTTATTATTTCAATGGCGACATCGTGATCCAATCAAGCGGCGCCGAATCACTGGAAGCTCCGCAATTAAACCGGATCATCGTGAACGGGCAGCAGGTGCCAAAGGATCTCCTGGATTGGAAATATCATTCGCGTCGACTGCGCGAATACCTTGCCGAATACCGCGACAGTTATGGTGTCGAGACGGTTGAAATTCGCGATGGGAAATTGATTCTGCGATCCCGGAGGGATTAATCAAGCAATCCGAAGGCATGAAGTTGCCTGTTTTTTGACGGTTATTTCCAAAAGAAATTCCAAGCCACAGACGAACCCAGATTCACACAGACAAGGGATGCTCGAATTTAAACCTCAAGACGAAACTGCATTTCCGCACGAGGAGATCTCTGTTTTTTTTGGCCACAGATTGACACGGATGAAACACGGATAAGCACATGTTAGAAATCCACAACGAACACCCGGACAAGTTGCTGCATCGCGCCACTACCGAGACGATTATCGGAGCTGCATTTGAAGTGCATCAAGAACTTGGGTACGGATTTCTTGAGCGAGTTTATCAGCGCGCATTGCAGGTCGAATTAGTCCGTCGCGGGGTCGCCGCAGAGATTGAAAGACGCATTCAGGTTCAATACAAAGGAGTTGTCGTCGGTGACTACGACGCCGATTTGATTGTCGCGGATTCTGTCGCAGTCGAAATTAAGGTTAACCCACAGTACGACAAACGAGACGAAGCTCAGTTGCTCAACGAGCTAAAAGCAACCGGTCTTAAGGTAGGACTGCTCGTTAACTTCGGACGAACTAAAGTCGAGTATAAGCGCCTTGTCTTCTAATCCGTGTTTCATCCGTGTTCATCGGTGGCTGAAGGAAATTTGATTCTGCGATCCCGGAGCGATTAGCGTTCAGGATGAGGGGCCTCGGCATCTAAATTGTTGTTCCACAGATAGCGACGTGTTTCGGCAACGATGACGCCGTTGAGCGCAATCAGCGAAATCAGGTTTGGAATTGCCATGAGGCCGTTGGTAACATCGGCAAGAGACCAGACCGTTGGGAGAGAAAGGAGCGAGCCCATCAAGACCGCGCCAACCCATAACCAGCGGTAGGGAATAACTACTTTGGGCCCGAGGAGGTACTCGGCAGCTTTTTCACCGTAGTACGACCATCCTAGAATCGTGGAAAAGACAAAGGTCAACAAACCTGTCGTCAGGATGATCGGTCCGACGATGTGAATATCGGAGAATGCGGCTTTGGTGAGGGCCGCGCCTTTGAGGCCCTTGATCCATTCACCGGAGTTGACCAGCACAAGGCCGGTCATCGCACAGACAACGACCGTATCCCAGAAGGTTCCCGTGGAAGAAACAAGCGCCTGGCGAACCGGATTTTTTGTTTGCGCGGCGGCGGCGACAATCGGAGCGCTGCCCAGGCCAGACTCGTTTGAGAAAAGTCCGCGTGCCACCCCATAGCGGATCGCTTCCTTCATCGTGGCACCGGCAAAACCTCCGAACATTGCGTGGCCGGTAAAGGCGCTTTGGAAAATCAGTTGTATCGTTGCCGGAATTCCCGATGCATTCATCAGCAAAAGGATGATGCAGCCGCCCACGTAGAAAATTGCCATGAACGGGACGAGCGCTTCGCACACTTTCGCGATCGATTTAATTCCTCCGAGAATCACGAACGCTGTCAGTACCGCCATCAAGAGGCCGGTGATCCATGGAGCAATACGGAACGTTTCGTTTACCATCGAGGAAATGGAATTTGCCTGCACCATATTCCCAATGCCGAACGCGGAGACGGCAGTAAAGATGGCGAAAATTACCCCGAGCCATTTCTGTTTCATGCCGCGCTCGAGGACGTACATCGGACCGCCTGCCATCAGCCCGTCTTTGGTTGTGATGCGATACTTCACCGAGAGGAGTGCCTCGGAATATTTGGTGGCGATGCCAAAGACTCCGGTCAGCCACATCCAGAGCACCGCTCCTGGGCCACCGGCAGCAACAGCCGTGGCGACACCGACAATGTTACCTGTGCCGATGGTGGCGGCGAGCGCAGTCGTTAACGCGCCGAATGGGCTGATGTCGCCGCTCCCCTCATGCGACCTTTGAAGCGAAAGTTTAATCGCCTTCCCGAGATACCGCTGAATGAAGCGAAGGCGGAACGTGAGAAAAATATGAGTGCCAAGCAGGAGGATTAACAACGGCGGTCCCCAAACAAAATCGCTCAGCTGCCCGATAAGTTTTTCGAATTCTTGCATGAAGCTCCTTTGAAAAAGGGATAACAACTACAGAATCGTGTCAGCGAAGGCGAGAGGAAATATGGCGAATTTTGGGCTGAGCCATTGCAGAATGGTAGGGCGCGACCGCCGGGCCCGCTGTCTGCCATTGGACGTGCTGCGCCTACCCTGAAAGTTGGCGGCGCGCTGCAATACAAAACAGAGACCAGCCGTCCAGACTATCTTGGCCGATAAGCATCCTGCTTGGTTGATTTGAATTGTAGACGGCAGGCAAGATGCCCGCCGGCCCAACAGCCAGGTTGGCTGTGCTACACCGCGAGAGCTGATTATCTCGGCTGCATTATTTCGCGCACGAAGACGTTGAGCTGTCCGTCTTCCTGTTTGCGTACTTCAGTGATCTCGAACGGCCGCATCTCATCGCGGCTGACAACTGCACCTTGCTGCGGAGGAGTGTAGCCGGCCGGAAATTCAACAATAATGCGTGCCGATGATCCCCCGCCAAAATGAAGCACTTTGTCCGTTAATTTCGTGCGCGGACGGAGCACGGCACGATTGGCATCAGAAAAATTTACGACAAACTGCCCTTTTAGATACACGCGTTCACCTGCGAGCCCGCGCTCGGCGACATCCCGCAAATCACCCGTCCCGATCAGGCGACCAAGCGGCATCTTTCCCGCTGGAAATGTCTTCCAACTGCCGCCGCCCGCGTTTGAAGCCAGAGTTCCGGCGGAAGTATCGGCAGGGACTGGCTGCGCGGGCAACACTGGAATCGGCGTTGCAGTAGTCACAGGTGAGGCTTCGGCAGCAGTCATATTCGACGCGCGCTTGGCAACCGGAGCTTTTGATGTCGCTGCCGACGCGACTGTGACCGGTGTCGAAGTTGGCGCAGGCGAATTCTGGGCGATTACCGGCTGAGCAGGCGTAACCGCAGGGGCCGGCGATTCGACCTTCCCTTTCCTGGCCGCTTTGCGCCTTTTTGACGATGGAGTCGCCTGGACAAGCTTTTCACCCTTTCCTTGAACCCCGAACGCTTTCGGGCTTAGCGCCGGAGTCTCGACCGCTCTGGCTTGCTCGACGCGCACGAGCTGATTGTCGGCAGGCGGGGGCGTAGCGGTGGGACTCAATCCAGGTATCGGAACCACGCCTTGCGCTGCTGCAATCTTCTGGCGGGCCTCCACGATGCGCTGCTCGATTGTGGCGCGTTCTTCAGCTTTAAATAGTGGCCAGCCTGCGGCAAGGTTGAGACTGAGCGGCGGCTCAAGGCGAAAAGTCCCAAGGCCGCGCGTGACCGTATAACTCCCATAAAGCAATGGGACGGCAGTAATCAGGATGCGGCCATCTGCCAATCGCTCAGCATGAATCAGGGCAGAAATATCATGAGTGCGCTCCAATTTGATTTCCAAACCGACGTTAAGCGTTTGCTTCATCAGCGGAAGAGTTTCGGGATTCGTCGGGTAGAGATGCTCCATGAGCAATTCACCACTATCCAAGGCGTTGGCCAGGACGACCATGCCCGAAGTAAACACATCATCAGGGCCGAGTTCCCGCGCCGCCACGATCGTGTATCTGCCTACCACGTAAGGCACCAAGCCGCGCACCAACTGGTAATTTCGAATATAATTGCGCACCAGTTCGGCGTTGGTCCTGGCCAGTTCGGCGCTGCCCATCCCGATGTAGCGATCATATAATTGTTTCGCGTTCAGGAATTCGCCGGCCGGCGCGGCGGTAAGCTCAAAACGTTTCGGTGGATCAATCTTGTGCAGTCTTTGTAAAATCCGGTAACTGTCGGGACGCTCCGGTTGATCGAAAATGTAAAAACTTCCCAGCCAGGCTGCGAGAGCGAAGCCAGTCAGGAGCAGAATAGCAATTGTCCACGCAAAATAATTGATCCCTCGCCGTGGACGGGCGTAGGGCTCGTCGTATGGGGAAACACCATAGTCCATCACGTGAACGCGAGAAGATTTCCCCGTTTCAAGCTGGTCGCGCCGTTTCGAACGAGGAGCCGCATCCACACGTCCGCGACGCGTTTGGATTGACGATGTGAAAACCGGCGCCGGTTAGGCCATCGTGAAAATCCAAGATAGCATCACGCAAGTATGGAACACTTTCGTCATCGATAAGAAATTGCATCCCATCCCGTTCCACCACGGCGTCGCCGCTCTTTTCGTGATCAAGCGCCATCTCGTATTGCAAACCCGAACAGCCGCCTTTTGCAACGTGAATGCGCAGACCTTGCCCGGAATTTTGCGGCTGCCCTTCGAGCAAGCTTCGAAGCTGCCGAACAGCATTGTCCGTCACGTTAATCATCTCTGCAGAAAATACGGCACCGGCTTGAGCAAGTCAAAAGACTCGAAACACTGCCGATGTGGAAGAGGCTGTCAGCTTCGTATGTGTTGTAGCCACGGGGCTGCGTCGCCGTGCGGGCCGCAACACGCTGAGGCGCCTCGACACAGCGAGGCGGCTACAACAGCGCTAAACAAGATACTTATCCTTTAGATTCCGTTTTCCTTCGCAATTTGTAAGCCGAAAACTAAAATTCAAGATCGCAAAATGAGCCGGATCCGTTTGCTACCAGACACCGTCGCCAGCCAGGTCGCGGCGGGGGAAGTGGTGGAGCGTCCCGCCTCCGTGGTGAAGGAACTAATCGAAAACAGTATCGACGGCTGGGCTCGCAAGATAGAGGTCATGATTCGCCGGGGAGGAATTTCGCTCATTCGTGTAATCGACGACGGGTGCGGAATGGATCATGATGACGCGCTCCTCTCGCTTGAGCGTCACGCTACAAGCAAGATTCGGTCGGTCGGCGATCTTCAAGCCATCGGCACATTGGGTTTTCGCGGCGAAGCGCTGCCGAGCATCGCCAGTGTTTCGCGATTTCGATTAACCGCGCGCGAGTCCGGCGCCATTGCCGGAACAGAGATCATCGTTAATGGCGGCAAGATCGACATCGTCCGCGAGAGCGGTGAAGCGCCCGGAACGCAGGTCGAAGTGCGCTCGCTTTTTTTCAATCTGCCGGCGCGCCGGAAATTTCTTCGCTCCGAAAATACTGAAAGCCGCAATATTGAGCATCAGATTCACCTGCAGGCGATTGGCCATCCGCAGATCGCCTTTACGTTGCTGCGAGACGACCGCCTTGTGTTTCAATTACCGGCAACGGCAACGCTTCGCGATCGGATTCGGGATTTATATGGTGTCGAATTATTGGACCGCTTGATCCAGGTAAACGGCAGCGGCCCACGGAAGATTCAGATCAGTGGCTTCCTCGGGCGGGCGGGCTTGAGCCGGCAAACGCGTGCGCAGCAGCTCATTTTTGTAAATGGCCGCGCGATCGAAAGCGGCCTCATCACGGGCGCTGTTCGTGAAGGCTATCACACCGCGTTAATGAAAGGACAATATCCAGTCACGTTCCTTTTTCTTGACCTCGATCCGGCCGCAGTCGATGTAAACGTTCATCCGGCGAAACGTGAAGTGCGCTTTCGCGATCCGGCCGGAGTTCGCGAAGCAATCGTCGCCTGCGTTCAGCAAACCTTGGAACGCGCTCGGACGGAATGGCAGGAAAAATTTCGCGCGCCGGCTATGCCACCGCCTTCCATTCCCCAAAAGACAACTGTGGATCTAAAATTGCGGCACGAGATAACTTCTCCCGAAGCATCAGATCGCGAGTTGCCGAGTCTTGGTCCCGCAACAGTAGTCCCGACGCGTCGGGACTTGGCCGCCTCAGCTCTAGCAACGGCGGATCACCCCGGCCAGGCTAACCAATCCGATAAAGCTCTCTCTCCGGTGGCGAGCGGAGCCGATGGCAACCGGCAGCAATTCCAGATCATCGGCGTGCTCAATAAACTCTACATCCTGATGGAGAATGCCAATGGGCTTGTTCTGGTCGATCAGCACGCCGCGCACGAGCGCATTCTCTTCGAAGAATTACGGCGGAAAATGGAAGAGCAAGGAGTTCCAACGCAAAAACTGCTGCTTCCTCAGATGTTCGATCTGCCGCCGCGCGATGCGGATTGGATCGAGCGCAATTTGCCGACCTTGGAAAAAATGGGCATCGGAATCGAGAGCTTCGGGCCAAATACATTCAAGATCGACAGTCTTCCGGCCTTTTTGGATGTGTTAGATCCCGCGCAGTTCATGAGCAAAGTGATCGACGATCTCAGAAGCGTCAGCAACAGCAGTTCAGCCATGCGAATGGGTGAAGAGATGATCGCCAAAACAGTCTGTCGGCATGCCGTTAAAGCCAATGATCCGCTGGGCTATCTCGAAGTTGAGAAACTGATCCGGGATTTGCTCGATTGCGACCTGCCTTACTGCTGTCCGCACGGGCGGCCAACGATGATTCAGATTTCGCTTGCCGAGCTGGAGAAAAAATTCGGACGCAAAGTGTGACGAGTTCGTCGCCAACACGCATGGGGGAGATTGTGCAGAGATGGTCAGGCAGAATGCAAGCTGCAATACTATCCGCGAGATTTCCTTCGTCGGCGAGCGCGGCTTCCATTTCGCGGAAGCGTTTCGAGGCTGGTGACAAGCAAGACGTCGATCATTTCGACGGTATCATCTGGCAGGTCCACCATTTACCAGCGACCGCTGGGTGATAGATGCATGAAATCCGGGCGCGGCACGTCAGCAGACCTACCGCTTGCCATATGAACCCGAAATGGCACAAACGGAGTCGCCTCGAAATGTCTGCGGATTTGCTCGCCTGTCATGAAACACAAAATACCAGGATTTCGCATTAGCGGCAATTAGCGATTCCAATGAATTAACGATTTACGTTTTTGAGCGCGCAGCTAGTTTGGCTGCGGTGAAAAAGATCGAGGCGATCATCAAACCCTTTAGAACCGAGCCGGTGAAAGAGGCGCTGATGGCAGTAGGCGTGGCAGGAATGAGTCTCAGCGAGGTAAAAGGCTTTGGTCGCCAAAAAGGGCACAGCGAAATTTATCGTGGCACCGAGTACACAGTCGATTTTCTTCCGAAGATAAAATTCGAGATGGTTGTTTCCGACGATCAGGCGCAGCGCGCGATCGAAGCGATTCTGGGTGCGGCCAAGACTGGCAAGATCGGCGATGGAAAGATCTTCGTTGCGCAAGTGGAAGAAGCAGTGCGGATCCGAACGGGCGAACGCGGGATGGAGGCGCTGTGAGCGCGAAGCGCTCCCTCCGTTAAATCGTTAAGAGAGTTACAAAGTTAAAAAAGGCAGCCCGTTTGCGACTCAAACCGACAACCGCGCATAGCACGCCATTGAGATCGTGTAACGATTTAACGATTTAACCTATGCATGATTACGTGTTGTCGATCTTTCTCGGAGTGATCGAGGGTCTCACGGAATTTCTTCCCGTGAGTTCAACCGCGCATCTGCGCGTCTGCGAAGCGTTACTGCACATCGATCTTCACGATGGTTTCTGGAAAATGTACACGATTGTCATTCAGCTCGGCGCGGTGCTGGCGTTGCCGGTGTATTTTTGGCACCGCATCGTGCAGTTCACCCGCACATTTCCAAGAGGCGAACGCGGAGATCGCACCATCTTAACCCATCCATTGAGTCTGACATTGATCGCGTTCGTCGTTACAGCTGTGCCGGCTTGGGCCTTAACGAAACAAATCGGCAAGAATCTGGAAAATCTCTGGGTTATGGCGCTGGCGCTCATCATTGGTGGAATCATCATGTGGATCGTTGACGCGATTTTCACGCGGCCGCGCACAATGCACATGGAGGAAATGACTCTGCCACAAGCGGTCTGGATTGGCGCAGCCCAGATTCTTTCCGCCATTTTCCCGGGCACTTCGCGCTCGATGTCTACGATCGCGGCTGGGCAGACGGCCGGCATGTCACGCCCGGCCGCTCTTGAATTTTCGTTCTTCCTATCAATACCTACGATGTTCGTGGCGACCGGCTATGATTTTGTAAAGAGCGTAGTGCCACATCGTCACGAATCGAACATCGCGCCCCTGACAATGAGTGGTCACCAGTGGGTCGTGCTCGCAATTGGCTTCGTAGTTTCATTTTTTGTAGCCCTCGGCGTTGTGGCCTGGTTCATGCATTGGGTGCGCCAACGGGGTTTTGTGCCGTTTGCGATTTATCGAATTGTGCTCGGGATCGCATTGTTGACTCTGCTGATGCGCGGGCTGATGTGATTGGTTGCCGATGGAGAGCGACGTCATACTCCCCGATTTGCAAAGCGCCGTGCTGTGCGAGGATGTTCGCTGCGAAATTAATGGGATGCAGACGTTGGTGGGCGTGCTCAGTGTAATTCCGGCGACGGCGCTGCCGGTCACCTGTATGCGCTTGTGCATCTGGGCGCGCTGGTGCGGTGGGGCAGGAAAATTCCGGCAAAAATCTCGCATCATCGGCGTGGACGAACAGCAGGTTCTCGCACAGGCGCAAGTTGAATTTGTGCTGAAGGACATGGAAGGCCACGCGACAAACGTGCATTATTTTGGCGGGGTGCAGTTCCAGCAATACGGCTTACATCACGTTGAGATTTATCCGGACGATGAATTGCAACTGCGTTTTCCGCTGCCAGTGATGCAGATCACGCGTCCCTCTGGAGGTTAGGCGCGGCTAGTGTTCGATGATCCCGAAAGCATTCGGGGATGATTGTTGGATCGACCAGGCTTCTGCACGGAAATCCCTTGCAGGGTATCGCCGCCAACCTATGATTCGTCGGCAGTTCCCGAATGTGTCCTGGGCAAGATCATCGACGTGCTGACCGGCAAAGCCGACATTGTGGTCCGCAGCCAGGGCGGAAACAACGCCGGACACACCGTCATTCATCGGGGCGTCAAATATGTCCTGCACCTCATCCCGTCGGGAATACTCCGGCGCGCAAAAATTTGTGTGATCGGCAACGGCGTTGTTATCGATCCGATCGCCCTTGTCGCCGAGATCGACGGCCTGCGAAACCTGGGCATCACAATCGGCAAGAATTTACTCATCAGCGACTGCGCTCATCTGGTTCTGCCTTATCACCGCCTGATCGACGAGCAGCGGGAACTGCGCCAGGGCCGGGCCAGAATTGGAACGACCAAACGCGGGATCGGGCCGGCCTACGGAGACAAAGCTGCGCGCACGGGTCTGCGGATGTCCGATTTAATGCAACCAACGGTTTTCTCAAAAAAGTTGCAGGCCAAGGTGATCGAGAACAACAAAATCCTCCAGGCATTGGGTGCGAAACCAATCAGCTTTCGCGAGGCCAACGAAAGTTATCTCAAAGCAGGAGAAAACTTACGTTCCTTCGTCCGCAACACGGTTCTCTACCTTCATCGTGCCCTTGAGCGCGGTAAGGAAATCCTTTTCGAGGGAGCGCAAGGGACATTCCTCGATATCGACCATGGCACCTATCCCTACGTGACATCCTCGAACACCACCGCGGGCGGCGCGTGCACGGGCACCGGTGTGCCGCCGCATCGGATGGATCGAGTGGTTGGCGTCATGAAGGCATATACGACACGCGTAGGCGAGGGAGCATTACCCACCGAAGATCAGGCACTGACCGAAAGACTTCACAGCCTGGGGCGCGAATTTGGGGCGACCACGGGGCGGAAGCGGCGCTGCGGTTGGTTTGACGCCGTGGCAACTCATTATGCAACGATGATCAATGGGATCGACGAGCTGGCTATTACAAATCTTGATGGGCTCGATGACGTCGATCCCATTCGCATCTGCGTCGCGTACCGGCTCAATGGAAAGCGCTTGGACGTTCCGCCGTGCGATGCCACCCAGCTAGCCAATTGCGAACCAGTTTACGAAGAGGTGAGCGGCTGGAAGAGATCTACGCATTCGGCGCGAAAATTCTCGCAACTCCCTTCAGCAGCAAGAAAATACATCAAGTATATTTCCAAACTGACGGGAGCAAAACTATCCATAATTAGTGTCGGGCCGGCACGCGGTCAGACCATCATTTTATAACCAATATCTCAAACGTGAAGACCGTTCCGCGCCATGTCGCGATCATCATGGATGGCAATGGCCGATGGGCCAGGGCGCGTGGTTTGCCGCGAATCAAAGGTCACGAAGCAGGCGCTCAGGCAGTTCGCGAATGCGTGGAGGGTTGCGGCGAATTGAAAATAGAATATCTGACGCTTTACGCCTTCTCCGCTGAAAACTGGCAGCGTCCCAAAGGTGAAGTCCACTCGCTTATGCGTTTGCTGGAGAAGTTTTTGAGAGAGAAGACGCCGGAACTAATTGAGAAGAATGTCCGCCTTCAGGCCATCGGCCGATTGACCGATCTCCCCGAGAGTTCGCAGAAACAACTTCACAAGACAATCGAGCAAACTGCGGGGAATACCGGGCTTACCCTGATCCTCGCGCTCAGTTACGGTGGGCGACTCGAGATCATCGACGGGATCAAAAGTTTGCTTCGCGCAGTCGAGCTTGGTCACATCGACAAGGGAATGATTGATGTCGAGATGTTCAGCAAACACCTTTACACGCGCTATTATCCCGATCCCGACCTGCTCATTCGTACTTCTGGTGAAATGCGATTATCGAATTTTCTTCTTTGGCAGCTTTCATACACGGAAATATACGTAACGCAGAAACTCTGGCCGGATTTCACAAAGAAAGATCTGTTCGCTGCGGTGGAGGAATACGGCCGCCGGCAACGTCGCTATGGAACGCTTGACTAATTGCTCGTTCTGTAGCCGCTTCGCTCTGCAAAGCGTGGCGCTGACGTGTTAGCAAGCTGCGGATCGCGTCGCCGCCCGCCTTCGCGGAGCTTCCGGCGCCGCAGGCAGGGCGATGCTATACAAATGCTTCCGCAACGGAATCGGCAAGAAATTTACCTTCGTGAGTCAGCACGAATCTGCCATTCGATTCACGAAGCAATCCGAGCGCAGCAAACTCATCTGTTTCTCGCGCGGAGCGTTGCAGTTCCATAGCTGAAACCCCGTCGCGCGTCCGCAGGGAAAGAGCGATTCTCTCTGTGCGTTTCAATTCCGCCGTCAGATTTTCTGTTGTTGCGATCGGCGATTGTCCCAGCAAAATACGGTCCGCGTACGCACGGTAATCAGTGAGATTTTGCCAGCGACGCATTCCCACTGTCGAAAATGCGCTTGGTCCAACGCCGAGGTAATCTTCGCCCGACCAATAGGCGCGATTGTGCACCGAAGAAAAACGGGGACGGGCATAGTTTGAGATCTCGTAATGTTCATAGCCGGCCTCCTCCAGGATCGACATTCCCACCTCAAAGAAATCCGCATCGGAATCAGGATCCGCTTTGAGTTCGCCTCGTGCCTGGCGCAGAAAAAATTCCGTGTCCTCCTCGTAGGTAAGGCAGTAAGCGGAAATGTGGTCGGGGCGCAGCGAGATGGTTTTCTCCAGGGTCTTTTGCCATTGCTGAACTGTCTGACCCGGGAGGCCGAACATGAGATCGACATTGATATTCAGGCATCCTGCCTCACGCAGAATATGAAACGATTGCTCGGCCTGCGCTGCGTTATGTTCCCGTCCGAGGATTTTGAGCAAGGTATTGTCCCAGGACTGAACACCGAGACTGATTCGATTCACTCCGAGTTTGCATAATAAAGCTGCTTTGCGCGCCGAAACGCTCCCTGGATTCGCTTCGGTAGTCCATTCTTCCAATGCGGAAAGATCAAGCCGCCGATGAAAACCTCCGAGCAGAAATTCTAATTGCGAAGTGCTCAGTGCCGTAGGTGTACCGCCGCCGAAATAAATTGTTTTGGGCACGACTCCGAAGACGCCGGTCCTTTCGTCGATCTCACATAATACGGCTTCGCAAAATCGCTGCGTTTGCGAACGATCGAGGAGGTCTTTGTAGAACGCGCAATACGGGCAGATCCGCGCGCAAAAGGGGATGTGAACATAGATGTGGCGAATTGGGTTCAACTTATCTGCCTCCAGATTGTAGGGCGTCTGTGTCAGACGCCGGCCATGAAGATGGCGTTTCACAGAAACGCCCTACAAAGCTGTGTCCGCGTTTGGGGATGCAGTTGTGATTTGCTCTGTCGCCTATAAAATCCGTTGCCATCTCAAGGTGCCTTATTGATGCGAAACGTGGCCATTGTTCTTTTTTGCACTATTGCCTCCGGGTTTGGCCAGGGTCCGCAGCCTGCGGCCACCCCGTCGATCGTATATGCTGTGCACGATCCCGACGCAATCACAGACTACAAGACGAATTCGCGCGTTGTGCGTGAGATGGTTAACCGGCTTGTCCTCGCCGCAACCGGCCAGCCTGATGTGGCCAGGGCATGGGCATCGCTGGTTTCTCCCAGCGACAGGGTTGGAATCAAAATCTCCGCGGCAGGCGGCGAACTTTTCACGACGCATCATGATGTCGTGAATGCGATCGTCGACGGGCTCGTCGCGGCAGGTCATTCGCGCGGCGGCATTATCGTTTGGGACCGGTCTTTGGGTGGAATTAAAGAAGCCGGGTATCGGCCGGAGATTGATGGCTATCAACTCAGAGCAATAGCCCCACGCAACGGCTATGATCCAAAAGCGGTCCTTTCCGCACCGCTGATCGGGAACCTGGTTTGGGGCGATCTCGATTACCGAAGCGACGAAGGCAAGATGCCGCTTCTTTCCGACACGGAAAATACAAGCAACGTCAGTCATTTTTCGAAGATCATTTCGACTGAAGTGACGAAGATCATCAATGTTCCAGTGATGAGCAGTAGCGAAATGAATGGTATCGCCGGTTGCATTTACAACGTGACAATGCCGAATATCGATAACTGGCGTCGGTTTGCTCAAGGCTCTCGCTTTGGCGCCGAAAGTCTCGCCGAAATTTACAACGATCCGGTCCTCGCAAAGAAGGTCGCTTTTAATCTGATGGACGGCCTCGTCGCGCAATATGCCGGCGGCCCGCAATCGCAACCGAACTATGCAGTTCATCACGCCACGCTCTATGCGAGCAAAGATCCGGTAGCTTTAGATGCCGTGGCGTTAAGACGTTTGGAGGAATGGCGCGCACGCGCGAGTCTTCCTCCCATCGGGGGGGCGGCTGCTTATGTCGGCTTTGCCAGCCAGCTCGGCCTGGGTAACTCGGCGCCAAATCGGATCGAGGTCCGAAATATCGGCCGATGAAAAGCGCGGTCCGAGACACGTCTATTCGAAAATTACAAACCGCGATTCTGCGCTCAGTCTCGCGCTCGTTTTATCTTTCCATCCGGTTTTTGCCGGTGCAATTACGCGAACCGGTCGCACTGGCGTATTTGCTCGCACGCACGACAGACACCGTCGCCGATACAGCACAGATTTCCGGAACTGTGCGAGCCGAAACCTTAAAGATGCTGTCGAATGGGATTCAGGGCAGAGCTTCGCGCGATGTCGTTGTCGATCTTATCGCATCGTTTCTGCCCATGCAGGAGAACACAACCGAGCGCAGACTCCTCTGCTCCCTCCCAGATTGTTTGGAATGGCTGGAGCATTTGGCGGCGGCGGATCGCGATCACATTCGCGGCGTGCTTGAGAAAATCACCCGTGGTCAGATGCTCGATCTGGAGCGCTTCGGTAACCCGGCAGAAATTCGCGCGCTCGAGAGTGCGGTCGATCTGGATGAATACACTTACCTGGTAGCGGGCTGTGTGGGCGAGTTCTGGACGCAACTCTGCTGCAGGCATGTTCGAGATTTTGCCAGCTTGAGCCAACCCGAGATGCTTGCGCTCGGGAAGCACTACGGCATGGGACTGCAATTGATCAACGTTCTGCGCGACGCCGGCCCCGATCTCCAAGCGGGGAGATGTTATTTCCCGGAGGAGGAATTGCGCGCCGCTGGTCTTACGGCTGCGCAGATTCTCTCCGAACCCGAGCGCTTCCAGCCGATTTACAAACGTTGGATCGAGAAAGCGCAAACTGAACTGGAATGCGGGATGCAATACTCTCGCGCGGTCCGAAATAGGAGAGTGCGCGCTGCTACAGTTTTACCGGCATTGATAGGCGCTCGCACTCTTGTGCTTTTGCGTGACGCCGGCACGACCGCGTTGCAACGCAAAATCAAAGTGCGCCGTCGCGAGGTGCGCCGGATGATTTTGTCGATCGCTGTTACTCTTGCGTCGCGCAAGCGCATCGAAGCGATATTCGAACGAGGGAAGCTGTAGACGTCGACCTCTGGGCGACGCGGCGCGCGGGAACTAGAAGCTTCCGCGCCGCGCTTCGCAGAGCGAGGCGGCTACAGAAAATAATTTCGCTGTTTCTCAGTGATCGGTCGCTCGAGCCGCTCGAGCACTTGCAGCATATCTTCCCAGACTTTCCGTTTCTCCGAAGGCGCCTGATTCCGCAGCAAGTAGGCCGGGTGGTACGTAATCATCAGAGGCGTTCCGCTGTATGAATGCCATCTGCCGCGCAATTCCCGCATCGTTGCCCGTGTCCCGAGCAAACCCTCGACGGCGACCGCGCCAAGCGCGACAAGGACCTTCGGCTGAATAACGTCGATCTGCTCGACGAGATATGGCCGGCATGTCTGCATTTCGAGCGGCGTCGGTGGCCGGTTGCCAAAAGAACCTGGTGGCGTGTCCGGACGGCATTTCAAGATATTGGCAATGTAAACTTCCTCGCGAATGAGGCCCATCGCCACGATAATTCTCGTGAGCAATTGACCTGCGCGACCGACAAATGGTTCGCCTTGCCTGTCCTCGTCTACACCGGGTGCTTCACCGATAAACATCAATTCCGCATCCGGATTTCCGATACCGAAGACTGTCTGCGTCCGCGAACAGGCGAGATGCGCGCATTTTGTGCAAACACGGACGCGTTCGCGCACCAGCGCGAGCAATTCCGCTTTGTTCGGCGCAACGAACCGCAATTGTGCGAGCGTGGCTCTCGATGCCTGGGGCGGCCGGTCGCTTGTATCGCGAATCCTTTCCAACGCCGCGATGACTAAATCGAGAGCCGCTTGTCTCACGTGAGGCGATCATCCAAAATTTTGCGCTCCGCTGCAAATTGTTTATAGGGGAGCGCGGGCATTCTGCCCGCTGTTTGCGGCATTCTGCCGCAAACCGACTGTGTGCGCTTCAAGCGAATGCAACGAACTTCTTTTTTGCGGCGCGAAAAGAACCCCCCGGCAAAATGCCGGACGGAGCGGGCAACATGCCCGCAGTCCCCTTCGCAAGAACATGGCGGACGCGGTAGGGTAGCTGCCAACCATGAGCACACGGCTGAGCGATTACGATTACGATTTGCCCCGGGAATTGATCGCGCAGCGGCCGGCGACGCATCGCGCGGGTTCTCGCATGATGGTCCTTCGTCGTGATGGGCAAACGGTCGAGCATCGGCAATTTCGTGAACTGAAAACATTTTTGGAACCGGGCGATCTTCTTGTTTTAAACGACACGCGGGTACTGCCCGCGCGACGATTCTCCGACGATGGCGCAATTGAGTTTCTATTTCTCCAACGGGTTGGCCCAAAACGTTGGAAATGCCTGGTCAAGCCGGGTCGCAAAATGCGCCTTGGCGCCACTGCAATGATTGATAATGCGACGTTGCAGGTGGAGAAAATCACCTCCGATGGCGAACGGATCGTGGTGTTGAATCAAGACGTCGATCTCTATTCCGGCGGTTCAATGCCGTTGCCGCCTTACATCAGACGCGACAGCGACGCTGGAGATACGACGCGTTACCAAACTATTTTCGCCCAGGCACCGGGTGCGCTCGCAGCGCCGACTGCCGGTCTCCATTTCACGCCGGAAATTTTGAATGAGATTCCGCACACTTTCGTGACCTTGCACGTGGGGACTGGAACATTCCTGCCCGTGCGCTCAGAGAACATTGCCGAGCATCGCATGCATGCCGAGCGCTTTTCCATTTCGGCAGAAGCCGCAATGAAAATGAACGACGCCAGGCGAATCGCAGCTGTTGGCACAACGGTAGTGCGCGTGTTGGAATCGGCGGAGCGCGCAAACGGAAAACTCATCGCGCAAACCGACTCCACAGACATTTTCATTTATCCTCCATATCGGTTTCAAGCCGTCGATCTTCTGTTGACGAATTTTCATTTGCCGCGCTCAACTTTGCTCATGCTCGTAAGCGCATTTGCCGGCCGCGAGTTTCTGCTTCGGGCCTACCAGGAGGCACTTCGCGAACGCTATCGATTCTACAGCTATGGCGATTGCATGTTGATCCTGTAACTCTTCCTCTTCCGCTTCCTCTGGAAGATTCTTCTACGGAAAGACAAAAGAAGCAGATGCATAGGAAGAGGAAGATTGCGAGGTCGCAGATTGTGCTATTTTCCGCTCAAGTGCCCAATCAACCCAAAGGTGAGCTGGTTATCCAGACGATTGCCATGCCCAAGGACACGAATCCAAATGGCGACATTTTCGGCGGATGGTTGACATCGCAAATGGATTTGGGCAGTGGCATTCTTGCCGCGAAAACCGCGCAGGCGCGTGTTGTCACCGTGGCCATGGAAGGGATGTCATTTCTCCAACCGGTGCGGGTAGGAGACACGGTTAGATGTTATGCCCGGGTGGAGAAAATCGGGCGGACTTCGATGACCATTCCGGTCGAGGTGTGGGTAACGCGTTATATGACCGGCGAAGAACTTCGCGTCACCCACGGCGTGTTTACCCTTGTCGCTGTCGATGAGTCCGGGAAACCGATTCCGGTGAAGAGGAATCAACCACTAATGGACACGAATTGACACAAATGAAGATCGAGGTCACACAAGCGAGTTTGCCAATGGATTCGTGTTTATTGGTGTTCATTCGTGGTTAAAGCAACCTCGTCATTTTGCCGATGACGTTCGCTTATCTTTTCGAGCGGTTCCCGTCATTTGGGCAGACGTTCTGTTATCGGGAGGTTGCCGAGCTTGCTCGACAAGGGAGCGCTCCGCCCATTTTCTCCATCCGTAAGCCGAAAGACGAGCCGCCGCAGGATTGGGACGAACGTATTGTCGAAAGCGTGCATTATCTTCCGGAAGAGGAGGATTTGTTGCGGGAAGTCCGGCGAGCTTCCAAGAAGGGAAAGCTGGCGGGAGAAATTATCGTTGCTCTCGATGAGTGGGGCAGGCGCCCCGATTTTCTTCGTCTTTATCAGGCGGTCGATGTTGGATTACATCTGCAGACACTTGGAATTCGCCACGTGCACGCGCACTTCGCCGGAATGGCTGCGCGCACCGCTTTCTGGATCGGCAGATTTTTTCCGATCAGTTTCAGCTTTACCGCACATGCCAACGACATTTTCGCGCCGCGCGATTTTCAAATCGGTCTGGACAAGCTGGTTGATGCAGCGCGTTTAATCGTTACCGAAACCGATTACGCAGAAAGATTTTTGCGCGAGCGCTTCTCAGGTAGCGCGAATCGAATTCATCGCATCTACAACGGCCTGGACCTGACCCCGTTTAAACGCGCGGATTTTTCGTCCACTCCGCCGTTGATCGTCGCGGTCGGCCGTTTGATCGCGAAAAAAGGTTTTGTCGATTTGCTTCGCGCCTGCCGGTTGCTTATGGAGCGGGGGCAATCATTTCGGTGCGAGATCGTTGGTGAAGGCCCGCTCGAGCAAGAACTGCGCAAAGAGATCGCGCAGTTTGATCTGGAAGGTCGCGTCGGACTGCCGGGCGCAAAGCCGCAACATGAAATAAGGGAACATTTGGCCGCGGCCACCGCTTTTGTGTTGCCAAGCGTGATCGATCCCGATGGCGGCATGGATAATCTGCCGACCGTAATCATGGAAGCGATGGCGGCGGGGCTGCCGGTTGTCTCGACGTCGGTCGGCGGGATTCCTGAAATGGTAATCCAAAATGAAACCGGATTTCTTGTTCCGGCGGGCGATGTCGCTGCGCTTGCAGGTGCGATCGAGCGTCTGTTTGACGAAATCGGCTTGGCGCAACGTCTTGGCGAGGGTGGATTTCAACGAGCCAAGGAATTATTCTCGATTCAGAAAAATGTGCGCTCTCTTCTCGCGCTCATTGATCCCGACAGCAACTGCACCTCTCGATGAGGAACTCTGGGTATAGGCAATTTTTCGCTGAGGACAGCCGCCACTACACCTCGCAACTCTTTATTGCACGTTTGGCGTTCGGCCTTCGACGTTTTTCGGAGGTGGCATGAGTGAGAAAAGAAACGCTGCGCTCTTAATAGTCGGACAGGCTCAAGCGTGCACCTACATAAGCGCACGCCCTATTTTTAGTCGCAAATTTTTCGACAGTTCGTCCCAGCGGCTTTCCTGAGAGTATCCGCTGGGACGATTTACAACTGCGATCAGAGCGGAGTCGTTCTCAGATGGGCAATTATTGAGGGCAAGGCGTAGGCGTAGGTGAAGGACAAGTAAATGTTGGGCAATTAGCTGGCTGGTCAGCTTCGAGCCTTCTGAGCTGGCCCGCCGGAATAATCTGGACCGCGACATCTACCGCGCAAACCGTCCCCTCGTTCCGCACCAGGTGTACGGCCCCGCAGCCTATGTCGGTGAAGCTCTCGCCTGCGCTATAAACGTGCGAAGTGCAGGTGGGGTCGTCGGCCTCGTAAACTGTGAGTTGTCCAGCTGTAACCGTGATCAGGCTGGGACCCGGATGCGTGTGCCACCCAGTGTCAGCCCCGACTGGGAACGTGCTTTGGGTGATATAGACGTCCGAATCTCCCTTCACCTTCAACTTGAGGTTCCACCCGTATAAGTTGAACTCATTGCACATCAAGTCGAGCAAGCCAGACGAAAAGTGGCCCGGTGTCGGCGTCAGAAATGTGGTGGTAACCCCGCACGAGGGCGTTGCGAGGGCCGGCGCGGCGGCGGCGGCGAGCACAAGTGCGATGAGAAGTGGCAGAATTGGTATTTTTTTGAACTGAGTCAGTGGATTCATTGTTTTTCCTTTCTTTCTTTTTCCCCGGCGGTCAGCCGGATTTCTTAAGTTTGATTTTTTTATTGAGACTGGATTGCTATTGGCACGTTTGGATTTTCGTATTGGTTTTTGAAATGATGTCCGTCGTGTCAATGGACCGGCTGGAAGTAATGCTTCTTGAGGTATTGAGCGACCTTCTTGCCGAGCACGGATCCTTGCGTGTCGGCGGTGCGGAAGTGGATGCCCGCCCACACTCGGGCGTCGATGACCTCCGTGAGCGCGTCGGAGAACCGGTCGAAGCTCCGCGTGGTACAGGATTTGTTGCTGAAGGCGCTGAAGCCAATCTTGTCGGTGCCGAAGAAGTTCTGGAGCGTATTGACGAACGCACTAGTCGCGCAGGCGTGCCCCGAGGGGTGGTCAGGGAAGGGCGGCGTGAAGAGCGGGAACAGAGGGTTGCAGACTGGCGTCGCGGGGTCAAACAGCGGCAACCACGTCGGGTCGGCCTGGGTGTCCGGGTTGCCGTCGGTGTCGGCTTCTCGGATCGCCGTTATCGGCCGCCAGAACTGCCAATAATACTTGTCGTTCCAGCAGCCGATAGCGGCATCAGCCGCGGCTAGGTTCTCCATCGCGAATAAGCGAGCGCTATTCACGATGTCCAGTCCCTGGCTGGTGGCCAGCGTGCGAAAGATGCGGTTAAAAAGCGCGTGGGCATGGTCTTGCCAAAAGATTGCAGCATCGGTTTGGTCCGCCGTTCGGGTCGTGCTGTAGAGTGAGCCAAGCTCCTTCACCTCGTTGAAGTCCTCTGTGTAAGCAGCACTGGTAAGCGCATTCGGTCCGTCGGTGCGGAGCATCTCTGCGCTCGGGACGAGGAATGGCCGCACGTTCCCGACCCACGGCGCGGGGTCGTTCAGAAAGTTAGGCGGTGTCGGCCGCCAGATGCCTGGGGCTTGCGGGTACGGCGTCGGCGAGGGCCCGAAACGACCGTCGTTCAGCCGCGCGGTGAGCATTGCCCTGGCTGTCGCCTCGCCGATGGTGACTCCAGCAGCTCTCGATCCCGGTGGGTTATCAGGCAGACCTGCTATGTACGTATCGTACTGCGGCTGCAGCGTCGGCTGCTGTGCTGGGAATAGGCCGGGGAGATCATCAAAGCCCACGAGCACGCGGAAGGCGGCCGTTGCGGTGGCGGCCTCTTTCGAGTCCGTCGGATTTGAAGGAGGCTGGACGAGGTACGGCTGGTGGCCACGGTCGATCGCGTTGACTGCGTCATAGACCGCGCCCTGCACCATCGCAAAGCTCAGCGCCGATACTGGCGGCGGCTGCCCCGCAGTTGCCACGATCGCGGTGGAGGCGATCAGGTTCCAGTCGGTCACGGCATCCGCGCGCGCGACCGGGGGCGACACGACGACGACGAGCGACAGTGCGATGAGAAGCGGCAGGATTGGTATTTTTTTGAACTGAGTCAGTGCATTCATTTTTCTCCCTTTCTTGGTTTTGAAATGATGATTGCTTTCCCTTTACAAAGGGATTCTGGACAGCGTGCTGCACGGAATCGTAATTTTTATCGCGGCTTGCTTTTCTTGTGCGGTCTTGATAAAAATCGCTGACGTGAATACCCCGGCAGGGAACGGGCATAGCCAGAGCGATTTGTTTCCTTCGACCCACTGGAGCGTGGTTCTCGCGGCAGGGGAAAGCCAGGCCGACCCAGAGATTGCGCAGGCCGCGCTCGCGGAGCTTTGCCAAACCTATTGGGCGCCGCTTTACGGTTTCGTGCGCAGCCGCGGGCACGCCATGCATGATGCGCAAGATCTCACGCAGAGTTTTTTCGCCTACCTGATCGAACATAAAATCTACGCCCGCGCCGATCGGCAGAAAGGCAGGTTCCGTTCATTTCTGCTCGCTTCCCTGAAAAATTTTCTCGCGGACGCTTCCGACCGCGAACGGACGCTCAAGCGTGGCGGCGGACAAAGTTTTCTGCCTCTGCATGAAGAGCAGGCCAAAGAGGCGGAGTCGCTTTTCCAGACTCACAGTGCCACGAGCAATGAAGACTTGATCTTCGATCGCAGTTGGGCGGAGGCATTGGTCGCAGCTGGATTGGAACGGCTCTCGGCAGATTACAAAGATGAGACCAAGAAGAAGCTCTTCAACGAATTGAGGATTTTTCTTGCCAGTGGCGCTGACCCGCCACCGACTTACGGTGAGCTGGCAGTTCGATTGGGGATAGCGGCGTCAACACTTCGCAGCGATGTCACCCGCCTTCGAGCGCGTTACCGGGAAGCGTTGCGCGCTGAGGTGCGCCGGACGGTGGACACTGAAGCGCAGGTTGATGAAGAGTTGCACGAGTTGCTCCGTGTGTTAACGAGAGGTTAAGGGAGACGCGCCATGGCAATACCAGTGGCATCCGCCGTCGCAGTCTGCTCGAGATGCGGCGAGCCGTTGAACGCAAAAGGCGACTGCCTGGCTTGTCTGCTCCGGACGGGCCTCGACGAATCAGTCGTCGAAACCAAGCCGCTTGCCTCGTTAGTTTTTGGCGACTTCGAGGTCGAGCAACGCGCAGACGGCTTTTACTGGGAACTCGGTCACGGCGCCATGGGCGTGACCTATCTCGCGATGGACAAGGTGTTGCGTCGCAGGGTTGCGCTGAAAGTGATCGACGTGCCAGAGGCGGCGCGCGGCGTACGATCGATGCGCGAACGCTTTTTGCGTGAAGCTCGCGCCGCGGCCGCCTTGCGGCATCCGAATGTGGCTGCCGTGTTCCAGTTCGGCGCTTCGCCCGATGCCAGTCACTGCTATTACGCGATGGAGTTGGTCGAGGGCGAAACCTTGGAGGCTCGGATACGGAGAGATGGTCCGCTTAAGGTGGAACTGGTTCTGGAAATCGCGATCCAAATCACGCGGGCATTGATGGCTGCGGCGGCTCACGGTTTGATCCATCGCGACCTGAAGCCGGGCAATATCATGCTGACGCCCGGTAACGCTGCGACGACGGGGCTGGAAGTAAAAGTCATCGACTTCGGTCTCGCCAAGGCGATCGCGGATGCCGGAGGAGAAACGGACCTGACGCACGGAGAATTCGTGGGCACACCGAATTTCGCGAGCCCTGAGCAATTTGAAAGGGGGCCGGTCGACGTGCGCTCGGACATTTATTCACTCGGCGCCACGCTCTGGTTTGCGCTCACTGGATTGGCACCGCACTCCGGCAGCACGATCGAAGAGATTCGCAATCATCAAACCGACGATCCGCCGGTCGAGCAATTGGTCGCAAGGAGAGTTCCGGGACCGGTAATAAGATTGCTGCGCTCCACGCTTGCCGTCGATCCCAGCAAGCGGCCCGCGTCGGCTCGGGAATTGATGGAAGCCCTGGAATCCTGCCGCAGGAAGCGTGCTCATCGCATCGGCGTTTTCTACAAATTGGCTGTGTCAATCGTGGCGGTGGCGATTGTCGCGGCAGCGTTGCTTTTGCTCCGAGTAAATCGCCAAAAGATCACGTCCGTCTCTGCGAGCAACATCGCGCCATCAACATCCGCACCGACGGCCTTGCCAGAAAAATCGATTGCCGTGTTGCCGCTGGAAAACTTAAGCGATGAAGAGGAGAACGCGTTTTTCGCGGCCGGCATCCAGGATGAGCTGCTATCGGACCTTTCCAAGATCAGAGATCTGAAAGTCATCAGCCGCACATCAGTCATGCAGTATAAGAGCGGCATCAAACGCAATCTCAAAGAGATCGCCCAGCAACTAGGTGTCAACAACGTGGTGGAAGGCAGTGTCGGTCGAGCCGGTAACCGGGTGCGGGTGTCGGTGCAACTAATCGATGCGCGTACTGATACACACCTTTGGGCTGAGCATTACGATCGAGATATCGCAGACGTATTTGCGGTTCAGACTGAGATCGCGCAGCAAATCGCCGATCAGCTTCGCAGCAAACTTTCGCCCGCGGAGAGAGCAGCGATGGCGGAACGGCCGACCGCAGATTTAGCAGCTTATGCCCTCTATACCAAAGCTAAGAATCTCGACTGGGCTAAGAATCTCGACTTGGACGATTGGGAGGGCGCGGAAAAAAGCCTGAACCGAAAGGTGGAGCTTTTGGAAAAGGCTACGCAGCGCGATCCGAACTTTGCCCTCGCCTATTGCGCGCTCGCGAAAACGCAGTGCGACCTCTTTTCAGTGACCGGGGCGGGAGGGACAGATTTGTCGCGGACGCACCTCGAATTGGCAAAGAAAGCGGCGGACGCGGCGTTGCGGGTCCGCCCGGACTTGGGGGAGGCTCATCTAGAACTGGCTCGCTACTATTTTTACGCTGGTATTCTCACTGACACTGGTGATTTCGACCGGGCACGTGACGAGTTGGTTATCGCTCGTCGTACGTTACCGAATGATTCTGAAGCGATTTACATTGCGGCCCGAATCGATCGCCGCCAAAACCGCTGGGATGATTCGCTCGCCAATTTCCGAAAGGCAAGCGAACTTGACCCGCGCAACATTGAGATCGCAGTCTATCGCTGGGGGGCTTATCGTGACATGCGCCGCTACAAAGAGTTGGAACAGCTCTTTGCGAAGGATGCTACGAGCGGCACGCTACAGGACCCTTGGACTCAGCTTTGGCTGGCTGAGCTCAAACTGGCCGAAGGTGATCCAGTCGCGGCTCAGGCTCTTCTCGCCCAAGTGCCGCTCGAGTTTAGTACGATTGAAACGATATGGGAGATTCGATTCATGGCAGCGCTTTACCTGCGGGATTACGACGCGGCGAACTGGGTGATTGCCGCTACTCCTGCGAAGTTCGCCTATGTTCTCGGCGGGCAACCTCCGGAGAGTTGGGCTGAAGGACAGGTTGCGCTTGCGCGTGGCGATAAGCAGAGGGCGCTGGTGGTGTTTGCAGCTGCGCGGAAAAGGCTGGACGCGACGTGGAAGACCAAGGTCAAGGACGAATCGTACTTCGCGTTCGCCGCGGGCCTCGATGCTGGGCTTGGTCGAAAAGAAGAGGCCATTCGCGAGGCACGGCGTGCGGTCGATCTTAAGCCGATTGCCAAGGACTCTGTCACAGGAGCGGGGCTCATCGCCAACCTGGCGCTGGTTTACGCGTGGACGGGAGAGCGCGACCGCGCGCTGGAGCAACTCCAAATTGTCGCGACGATTCCGGCCGGCCCATCCTACGGCGATCTCAAGTTCAATCCATGCTGGGATGATTTGCGCGGCGATAAGCGCTTCGACAAGATCGTTGCCGCAGCCAAAGCCGCCAGCAGATAGTCCGCCGCCGAGAAAAGGAGATCGTCCTGCTGCGGCGGCGGTCCATGACAGTCGCTCAAACTGAGATCGAGACTACGACGGTGCCTTCGGCTCCGCTCCCACCTACGCAACGCTTCGGCGTGGCAGGCAGGGGCGGACGCCAAGTGCGGTTACAACTGCGACCGGGCCGTTTCGTGCGCTCAGGCCACCGCGCTTCAATCGCCCCGCCTACAGCAAATCGCGAACACAATTGACGGCATGCAGATAGACATGGTGGGGTCCGCCGCGCATCAGCTCTTCACTCATCAGGCTGACCGGATCGTTCTTTCCCGCGGGCATTAACTGCGGGACGTGCTTCTCGCCGGTTTTTCGGCGTGACACTTCCAGGAGATCGCCGCACTCGGCGTGGGTCACGAGAAACTCCATCTCGGATGTTTCCAGAGCGATTTCGCGAATCGGTTCTCCTGATCGTTCGCGCAGTTCGATGTCGATCCTTCGATCCGCCGGCCCGATGAATTGCAACTTGTGTGCCGTCGCCTTGTCCGCGCGCCAATTTAGTTGTGCGGCAAGCCAGCCGGCAAAGAGGACCGCGGTCGATCGGAATCCCGGGGCGAAATCGATTCGCACTTTCTTAATTTTGGAGAAATGATGATGCGAGGCCGGATGATCGAAGAATTGGGCGAGTGCGAAGCGAACCTTATCCAGCCGCGTCCAATTCAAATCGCAAAGAACGACGCGCTGCCGGGCTTCCTGCTGAGCGGTCTCGACCAGATGCAGTTGCGCGCGAAAATCCTTCCATCCCTGGCTGTCGTAGATGACGCGGTCGACCCAAGCCCAAAGTTGTGGATCCATCGGCTCAGAGAATTCCTCCTGCCACCAGAGGTAGAACGGCAAGTCGGAATCCAAGTGCGAAAAAACAATGCTTGGCAGTAAAGTCGTACATGGCCCCTGGAGCAGAAATGAGATTTGTTCGGAGCAAACTTGTTTGCTGCCGGCGCGGCTGACATGACAATGCGCGCTGATCCAGGCTTCCACGCGATTCTCTTTCGCTTTGCAATCAGCTCCGATAACAATGGCGCGGCAGGCGTGGTTCTCGGTAATCTTTGCGATCAGCTGCGTGTTCTTTTCCAGTGAACCGGGTTGTTCGCTGTAAACGGCAAG
>WNFY01002139.1_pt1 | contig 27644 bp, 24 predicted proteins | sample 5400091 | NCBI WGS metagenome assembly WNFY01 (sample SAMN13153364, study PRJNA577476) | soil metagenome | isolation source: 60 cm soil or saprolite under grassland replicate 1 | place: USA:California | collected 2016-06-15 | reverse complement strand
CCGATTGCCCCCGCGACCGCCGAGGGGAAGCCGGTCTGCCGGGAAGGCGGTGGGTGGGCGGGCGACACGGTGGCGGCCCGGGCGGGGATCGCGGCGGGGAATGCCCGCTGGATCGCCGCGTTCAAACGGGGGGACGCGGGCGCCGTGGCCGCGCTGTTCGCTCAGGACGCAGTCCAGTTTCGTCGGTCGGGAGGCGTCGTCCGCGGGCGGGCCGCGATCCAGAGCGACTTCGCGGCAATGTTCCGCGACAACGGAGCGGCGGACGCGACCATCACGACCGCCAATGTCTGGCTCGTCGATGATCAGGCCTACGAGACCGGCAAGTTCACGTTCACGTTCCATCCTGCAGGAAAGCCGCCGGTCACCAACGCCGGCCGGTACGTGACCGTCTGGGGGCGCCAGGCCGACGGCTCCTGGAGGATCGTCGTGGATTTCGGCGTCCCGAGTGATACCACGCCGTGACGGAATCCTGACAATTCCGGGCTCTTTCCATGCAACCTTTCCCTCCCCGTATGCGTCTTAGAGGGTGTTAGTAGAGACAAACGCCTTTGCATGGGAGGGAGCAATGCAACGCGTGGCACTGGCCGTCGCGATAGTGATGACCCTCGGGTCCGGCTACCTCGCTGGGGTGGCTGTGAACTCGGCCTTGGCGGCTCCGGCCCGCCCGACCGAGCCCACGACGGCGGCACCCGCGGCCGAGGTAAGCGGAAAAGTCTATCAGGGCGGCATTCTGGCCCCGATCACCGTAGTGGCGCAGGCGTCGCGGGTCTCCGCCGCGTCCAGCGCCGCTCCGTGTCGGCAGACCCGCATCAGCTGAACCTCGAAACGCCGGCTCGCCAGCTCCCGTAGGGGGATGCAGTTTGTAGGCAATCCCTCGCGGGAGCTGGCCATCTTATGAAGGACTTCTGGCTCAAGTGGCGCCGAGAGATCATTCGCGGCACGTTGCTGTTCACCACCGTGCTATGCGTCGGCCTGCTGGTGATCTCCTGGGTGAATCGGGGGATCCGTTCCATTCCGGGCCGCTTCGGCCTCAACTTCAACAACGCTGATTTCGACGTCGACTTCCCGGGCCTGGGCCCGGGGCGCACCGTGGCGGACACGTGGAGCTACCACGCTCGCGTCGCGCCGGCCCAATGGGTATGGATTCACAACACCAACGGCCCGATTCGCGTCGAGCCGGGGCGCGGTGACTCGGTCGAAATCCTGGGCATCAAGAGCTACCGGCACTCCGACCCGGCCACCGTCCGGGTGACGGCGAATCGCTCCGGCCCCGGCCTGACGATCTGCGCGCTCTGGGGCGAGAGCCCCGCCGGGTGCGCGCCGGGCGCCGAGTGGAAGCCGACGTCGGTGAAGGGGAACGACGTGGCGGTCGAATTCGTGGTGCGGCTGCCGCGAGGAGTCGCCCTGGGCGCGACGACGGTGAACGGCTCGGTGAACGTGCTCGGCGCCTCCGCCCCGCTCGTGGCGGTGTCGGTGAACGGCGGCGTCTGGGCCCGGACGACCAAGGGCCCGGTGCAGGCGATCTCGGTGAACGGCCCGGTGCACGCCGCCATGGCGGCGTTCGGCGACACCGGCCAAGTCAAGGTCGTCACGGTCAACGGCTCGGCGACGGTGGAGCTCCCCGAGCGTCTCGACGCCAAGTTCGACGTGACCACGATGAACGGCAATATCAGCAGCGACTATCCGGTTACCGTGGAGAGCAAGTTCGTCGGGAAGAAGTTGCGCGGGGTCGTAGGCGCCGGTGGGCGCGGCATCCACGTGACCGTGATGAACGGCTCGATCAGGCTGCTGAAGGCGGGGCAGGATTCGACAGGTAGCGCGCCACCTCGGCGGGGAAGGTCCGTACGTCGATCGGCTTCGTGATGTAGCCGTCGAACCCGGCCGCGAGCGCTTTCTCGCGGTCGCCGGGCATCGCGTGGGCCGTGAGGGCGACCACTTTCCAGGGGTGGTCGCCCTCGAGCGTTTTGAGGTCTTCGAGCAGCTGAAAGCCGTCGCGGCCCGGGAGCTGAATGTCGAGCAGCAGCAGGGCGGGCGGGGGCCGGTGCGTGTGCAGCACCTCCAACAGCTCGCTCCCGCTGGCGAGGCCGATCACCTGGTGGCCCTTCAGCCCGAGCAGGGCCGTGATCAGCTTCAGATTGTCGGGCTGGTCCTCCACCACCACGATCGTCGCCATCAGGGTACGCGCTCCACCGGGAGGGTGAACCAGAACGTGCTGCCACGGCCGGCGGCGCTCTCCACGCCCATGGCACCGCCGTGCTGCTCGACGAGGCGGCGCGACAGGGCGAGTCCCAGCCCCGTCCCTTCGTAGCGGCGGCTGGCGGCGGCGTCGAGCTGGACGAATTCCTGGAACAGCTTCTTCTGATCTTCGGGGGATATACCGATCCCTGTGTCCGTGACCGCGACCCGCGCCAGGCGGCCGCCGTCGTCGAGGCGCGCCGTCACGGTGATGCGGCCGCCCTCGTTCGTGAACTTGATCGCGTTGGACAGGAGGTTGAGCAGGATCTGGCGCACGCGGATCCGGTCGGCGCGCACGGTGAGTGGTGCTTCCGGCGGCTGGAGGTCGAGCCGGTGTCCGCGCTTCTCCACCTGAGCCCGGACGCTCTCGGCGGCCTCCCGCAACGCCGCGCCGAGGTCGAGGGCCTCGGCCTGCAGCGACAAGCGCCCGGCTTCGATCTTGGAGAGGTCGAGGAGGTCGTTGATCAACGCCAGGAGGTGGTGGCCGTTGCGGGAGACGGTCGCGAGGAAGTCCCGCTGGGTCTCGCTCAGGGGTCCCAGGTCCTCCGTGAGCAGCATTTCGCTGAAGCCGATGATGCTGTTCAACGGGGTGCGCAGCTCGTGCGACATGTTGGCCAGAAACCGGCTCTTCAGCTCGCTGGCGCGCTCCAGATCGGTGTTGAGCCGGGTGAGCTCGTCGGACTGATCCTCGAGGAACGTCGCGGTGCGTCGCGTCTCGGCGGCCTGGCGCCGGGTGCGCTGGTGGGTCGACTCGCGCTCGCAGGCGACCGCCAGGCTGGGGAGCGCGATCTCCAGGGCCGCTCGCTGGTCTGGCGTCGGCGGGTCCGCCGAGCACAGGACGAGCAGGGACGCCAATCGGCCGCTGGCGCGCAACGGCACGAGCGTCAGGACGGGCGGGGGCGAGCCGCTGAGGCGTAGCTTCTCCCGTGCCTCGTTGGCGGCACTGCCCTGCAGCTCGCGGATCTCGGGGCGGTCGCCGACCAGGTCCCGCACAATCGGGCGCCCGATGCCCTGCGCTTCGACCCCTGAGGCAACGGCCGCCGTCCACTCGTTCGCGTCGAAGCTCGGCAGGTACAGCACCAAGGCGCCGGCGCCCGTGGCCGCGCCGAGGATGCCGAGCGCCTGGCGCAGGCCGGCCGATTCTCCCGTCGGCGTGTTCAGCGCGGTCAGCAGCCCGGAGAGGTACTCGTGCATGCGGTCGCGCCAAGCGAGGCTCGCGGCCATGCGGTTGATGCCGCTGACGACGACGCCGAATTCGTCGGGGGCTCCCTCGGCGAGCCGTTTGGAATAATCGCCGGCGGTGATCTGCTCCAGCGCGGCCGCGACCTGGGCGAACGGCCGCGCCAGGCGACGGCGGTTGTACCACAATCCGATGGCGAGCACCACGAGCATGGCCGCAAAGATGACCGAGGTGGCGGCCGCGGCCTGAATGGCGTCATCCGCCGCGTCGGCGGCGAGGTCTCGCGTGGCGTCGAGCTGGGTTTCGATGGCCGGGGAAGGCGTGAGGCGTTGCGCTTCGTCCAGCTCCCGGGTCAGCTGCAGCATCGCTTCCTGGGTGCCGCGGGCGCTGCGCCAAATCGCGATCTGGATCACGGTGCCGACGACGGCCACCGCGACGAACGTCACCGCCAACAGGCGAGTGATGCTCGGCGCACGGCCCAGTCGGGCCGGAGCGCGCGCGCGAGGCGCTGACGCATCCATGCCTAGCCAGTATAGCGCAAGTTTTTTAGCCGCGCGCTGGCGGGGCCCCGGCGCGCGCCGTATCGTTGTCGGGCCGTGACCGACTCCGGTGCCGTTTCGCCCCTCCTCGCCACGCTGGCGCAGCACCTGCAGGACCGCTACGGGCTCCAGCGCGAGCTCGGGCGCGGCGGGATGGCCACCGTGTTCCTGGCCGAGGACCTGAAGCACCACCGCCAGGTCGCGATCAAGGTCCTGCACCCCGAGATCGCCGAAGCGATCGGCGTCGACCGCTTCCTCCGCGAGATCGAGATCGCCGCCCGCCTGCAGCATCCGCACATCCTGCCGCTGTACGACTCCGGCAAGGCCGGGCCCTACCTGTTCTACGTGATGCCCTACGTGGAAGGGGAGTCTCTGCGCGACCTGCTGAACCGGGAGAAGCAGCTCTCGCAGGAAGACACGATCCGGATCACGACCGAGGTGGCGAGCGCCCTGGGCTACGCGCACGTCCACGGCATCGTCCACCGCGACATCAAGCCAGAGAACATCATGCTCTCGGGCGGGACCGCCGTGGTCGCCGACTTCGGCATTGCGCGGGCGGCCGCCGGTGCAGAGAGCGCCCAATCGCTCACGAAGACTGGCACGGTCATCGGCACACCGGCCTACATGAGCCCCGAGCAGTCGGCGGGCGTCGCCGAGATCGACGGGCGCAGCGACCAGTACAGTCTGGCGTGTGTGGTCTACGAGATGCTGGTGGGCGAGCCGCCGTTCACCGGACCGACGGCGCAGGCGATCCTGGCGCGGCATTCGCTCGATCACGTCTCGCCGCCCTCGATCGTGCGGGAGTCGATCCCTGAAACAATGGAAGGGGCGATCCTGCGGGCGCTCGCCAAGACGCCGGCCGACCGCTTCCCGACGGTCATCATGTTCGCCGAGGCGCTGGCGCGCCCGTCGACGGTGACGGCGGCGAGCCGCCGCATCACAAAAGCGTCGCGGCCTCCGGGGTGGGGGCGCTGGCGGCGCATGGCGGTCTGGGCCGCACCGGTTGTGTTCCTTGCCATCGTCTGGGCGGGGCGCGCGCTGTGGCCGCGGGGGCGGTCGGCGCCCCCGGGTGGTGGTCTCGATCCCAAACACATTGCCGTGCTGTACTTCGAGGATCTCACGCCCAGGAAAGAATTGGCCTATCTCGCCGACGGTCTAACCGAAGCGCTCATCACGGATCTCAAACGCGTCTCGGGCCTCGACGTGATCTCCAAGAACGGCGTCGCGCCGTACCGCGATCCGGATGTCCCGCCCGACAGCATCGCGCGAGTGTTGAGCGTCGGCACGCTGGTCCGGGGGAGCGTGGAAGCCGCCGGCGACCGTTTCCGCGTCTCCGTGCGGCTCATCGATGGGGCCAACGGCGCGGACTTCCGGCGCGCCAGCTTCGAGAAGCCGAAGGGCCGGTTGCTGGATCTGCGCGACAGCCTCGCCGCGGACGTCGCCGACTTCCTGCGCCAGCGCCTCGGGGAGGAAATCCGCCTGCGCGAGGAGGAGGCGGGGACCAAGAGCCCCGAAGCCTGGGCCTTTGTGCAGCAGGCGCAGGCGGTGCTCAAGACGGTGAACCCCAACGACGCGGCGGGCGCAGCAGCGGCGTACGCCCGCGCCGACTCGCTGCTCGCCGCGGCGGAGGGCGGTGACGGCACGTGGCTGGAGCCGATCATCCAACGCGCCCGCGTGGCCTCTCAGCGGGCGCGGCTCGAGCGCGAGCCACGGGTGATCGGGCAGTGGCTCGACCAGGGCCTTCGCCACGCGGAACGCGCCCTTGCCATGGACCCGGAAAGCCCGGACGCCCTGGAGGCCCGCGGCACCATTCGTTTCCGGCGGTTTTCCCTCGGGCTCGAACCCGATCCCGCGGCCGCCGACCGGCTCGTGGAATCGGCCCGCGCGGATCTCGAGGCCGCCACGCGGCTGAACGCCGGTCAGGTCGGCGCCTGGAACACCTTGTCGATTCTCTACTATCAGCACCGTGATCTCGTCGAGGCGAACCGCGCAGCGCGGAGCGCCTACGAGGGCGACGCGTATCTCGCCGCCGCCGACGCCATCCTGTTCCGGTTGTTCGTGACCTCGTACGATCTGGAGCTGTTCCTGCCCGCCATCGACTGGTGTGACAAGGGCCGGCACCGCTTCCCCGCCAATCCGAACTTCGCGCATTGCAAGCTGATGATGATGTCCTCCAAGGCCGTGGACCCCGACGTTCCCCTCGCGTGGCAGCTGGCGGACGAAGTCGTCCGGCTCACGGCTGAGCGTGACCGACCGCTGAAGCGGCTGTACGAACAGATTTACGTTGCCGCGGTGCTGTCGCGGGCCGGCCTCGCCGACAGCGCGCGCCACGTGCTCGAGCGCTCGCAGGGGGACGCCGAGATGGATCCGCAACGGGAGTTGCTCGGGTACGAGGCGTTCGTGTACGTGATGCTGGGCGACAAGGAGGAAGCCCTGCGGCAGCTCGATCGCTATCTCGTCGCCAACCCCAAGCACCGGGAGGGCTTCCGCAAGATCGTCCACTGGTGGTGGCGGCCCCTGCAGGACAATCCGCGCTTCAAGGCACTGATCGGCGCACGCTGAGCGGTCTGGTGGTGAGTGTGATCTAGATCACACCGTCCGCGGTTGGGGGTCTAGCGCATCGCCTTCGTCGCTGAATATTCGTACCCCGTTCACCATTGAAGCCCGTTTCGTTGCGGCGCAGCCACAACTCCGGCAGGCGTCTCATCCGGGCCCCCCGTTACGCCCAGGAGCAGCCATGAGCCGCATCGCAGGTGTTGCCGCCGCCGTCACCGTCAGTGTCGCCCTACTCTCCACTGGATGCGCGAAGGACCAGCCGCTGCAAGCGCCACGGGTCGGTGCGCCCGCGTATCTGATTTCCGATGGAGCACACTCGGGGAATTCTTCCTTCTTCTTCCTGCCCCCGCTGGTGTCGAATCCCAGCGCATTCTTCCATTCCGGCACGTTCAACGGCAGTCTCTCGCCGGCCGTTGACGTGTGCATCCTCGACCACGACCCACGGCTTCTCCCTCCGACGCCGCCGGCGACTTGCGTGGGAAACCCGGTGTTCGGCCCCGCGACGATGGCACTCGATGTCGCGCACCAGCAGTACACGCGCAACTGGGACACCAAGTCTCCGGAGCCGCTCGACCCCAGCAAGTTCTATCGCATCCAAGTGCGCGGCGCGCCCCAGGGCACGGTGCTCGGCTTCCTCGACGTCGATCCCGTGACCGGGGGGATGAAGAACCTGAGGGACAGCACGGTGGTCCAATTCCAGGACGGCCGCACGCTGCCGATCAGCGTGCGCATCGAGCAGGGCGCATTCGGAACCACCAACCCGGATCATGTCGAGCAGACGGTGGGCAATGTCGCGACGATCGTCACGACGAACACCGGATTCGCCGGGGCGTCCTTCCCGGACAACTGGCTGCCGCCCGCCGCCGTCGAAGCGGGAATCACGCAGGTCGTCGTTATCATCGAGCGCCTGCCGGTGCACGACAACGATCCGACGGACACGTGCTTCGGCAGCGGGCTCCTGGAGCTGGAGGGCTGTTACCGCTTCCGCACCGATCCCGCCCTGGGCGACTTTGGTCCCTTCAACGTTCCTGAAGACGCGACGTTCGCGCAGCAGGTCATCGCGGGGGTGTGCTTCGAACGGCCGCAGCTCGAGGAGACCGACGCGCCATTCCAGCTGTATCGCCAGGAAGAGGGCGTCGAGTTCGCTCGTCCCAAGCCCTTGGCGAGCGCTCCCGCGGGGTTCCTGAGCTGCGGGGATTTCACGCCGACCGACGTCGCCGCTCGGCGTTCAGGAGGCCTGTGGGGTCTGGTGGACGCGGGTTGGCGGTCGGTGGAGCGGGGCATCGCCCGGTTGGTGACCCCGCGGCGGGCGTATGCCGTCGACTTCGGCGCGGGGGGGAGCACCGACGCCTTCAGCCGCTTCGGCTGGGCGCGTCCCGCGGCGATGACGAAGAATGCGGACACAGACGATCAGAGCGCGACTGCGGGTACGGCGGTGCCGCTCGACCCCGAAGTCTGCCTGACGACGACGCATCACATCCCGGGCCCCCTCGGAGACGCGGATGTCAAGTTCAAGGTGACATCGGGGAGCGGGACTGTCGGTGGGGCCGATTCGGTGACTGTGAGGACCGACAGCGAGACCGGGTGCGCGAGCGCGCCATGGGTGCTGGGGACGACGCCCGGCGCGAATACCCTCGACGTCACCGCGCAGGCGGACGGGAGTCCCCAAACCTTCACGGCGACAGGCATTGGCGGCGTCGCCATCGCCAGTTTGAACTTGACCGCGACAACGCTCACGATCGGTGGCTCCAGCGTCTCCTACAGCGCGGTCATTGCCAACGGGACTGGGACAACCCTGTCCGTGGTCTTCATCCAGGCCTACATCGACCAGGGCGCCGCATCCCGGGCGGGGGGATTCTCCAATGTCACGTGTGGACCCACCAGTGGGGACCTGCCACCGGGCCCGTGCAACTTCCAGTTCGGCGTTGTGGCCTCGAACACGACGGCGGGAACGGGAACACTCGTTCCGGGGAGCGCGACGGCGCGATTCGAGCTCCGACGGTTTGATCAGGCGACGGGGGCGGAGACGCTCCTGGATACACGGACGGTTGCGGTCACGCTGAACTAGCTGTGCGGTGAGTTGCAGGCGCTACGGGCGGCTCCTTCCGGAGCCGCCCGTCGCGTTTACGGGTTCCGCGAGGCCCGCTACCTTCCCTCCCGTGCGGCCCACGACCCTCGGCATCATCGGTCTCGGCGCCATCGGCGGCTCGCTGGCGCGCCAGGCGAAGCGGGCGGGCGTGCCGCGCGTGCTTGCCTGGTCGCCGCTGCCGGCGGAGCGGGCCGCCGCCGTGCAGCAGGGCGCGCTCGACGACGCCCCGGCCACGGCCCGTGAGGTGGCCCGCGCGGTGGATCTGCTGGTGCTCGCCGCGCCGCCCGCGGCGAACCTTGACCTGCTCGCCACGCTCGCTCCCCATCTCCATACCGCGGCCCTGGTCACGGACGTCGGGTCGGTCAAGCGGGGCATCGTCGCCCGGGCCGAAGCGCTGGGACTGGCGACGCGCTTCGCGGGGAGTCACCCGCTCGCCGGCACGCACCGCCGCGGGTTTGAGGCCTCGCGCGCGGATCTGTTCACGGGCGCGATGGTGTACGTGACGCCGGCGGCGGGGGGCGAAGGGGCGGCGCGGGAGGTCGCGCATTTTTGGGAAGACGTCGGCGGGGCGCACGCGATCGTGGTCGATGCGGCGCGCCACGATGCGCAGCTGGCGGTGACCAGTCAGGTGCCGCAGATCGTCGCGTCGCTGCTCGGCAACTACCTCGCGCGCCGGGCGCCGCCGGGCGCGGCACTCGGCCCCGGCGCGCGCGACACGACGCGCCTGGCCGCCAGCGACGCCGCGATGTGGACGGAGATCCTGCTCCTCAACCGCGATGAGCTGCTGCCGGCGCTGCGGGCGCTGGAGGAGCCGTTGGGGGAAGTCGAGCGCGCGCTCGAGGCGGGCGACGTCGCCGCCCTGCGGGCCTGGCTGGCGCGGGCGGCCGAGTGGCGGCGCGGGCTCGACCCGTGAAGGTCAGCGGCGCGGTGCGCGTGCCCGGCGACAAGAGCATCTCGCATCGGGCGCTGATGGTGGCGGCGCTCGCCCGGGGCCGGAGCGAGCTGACCGGGCTCCTGAGCGGCGACGACGTCAAGAGCACGGCGCGCGTGCTGCGCCGCTTGGGCGTCGACGTGTCCACCGTGCGCGACGGCGCCGTCGTGACGGTGCGCGGCGGTCGCTTGGCGAGCCCCCGGGGGTCCCTGGACTGCGGCAACTCAGGGACCACGGCCCGCCTATCGCTGGGCCTGCTCGCCGGCCAGCGCTTCGGAGCGCGGCTCACCGGCGATGCTTCCCTCCGGCGGCGACCGATGCGGCGGGTGACCGAGCCGCTGCGGGCGATGGGGGCGCATATAGAGGAAGAGCGGGGCGACTCGCTGCCGCTGACCATCCGCGGCGGGCGGCTCGCCCCGCTCGACTACGCGAGCCCGGTCGCCAGCGCCCAGCTGAAGAGCGCGCTGCTGTTCGCCGGCCTGACCGGCCGTGTTCCCGTCACTATCCGCGAGCCGTTTCGCTCGCGCGATCACACCGAGCGATTGTTCGTTCATCTGGGCCTGAACTTGAAGGTGGATGGCACTGCCGTGTCCTTCGTCCCCACCGACCGCCCGACCGCCTTGCCGCCATACCGCCTTGAGATTCCCGGCGACATCTCGTCCGCGGCGTTCCTGGTCGCGGCCGCGGTGCTCGCCGAGGGCGGCGAGCTGTTGCTGGAGAACGTGGGCGTGAACCCCACGCGCACGGGCGTTCTCGTCGTGCTCGAGCGGATGGGCGCGCGCGTCGAGCGGCTGAACCTGAGCGAGGCCGGCGGCGAGCCGGTGGCGGATCTGCTGGTGCGCCCGGCGCGCCTCGGCGCCACCGAGGTCACCGCCGCGGAAGTCCCCACCCTCGTCGATGAGGTGCCGGTGCTGGCGGTGCTCGCGAGCCGGGCCCGGCCGGGGGCGGAGACGGTGTTCCGCGAAGTGGGCGAGCTGCGGGTCAAGGAAAGCAATCGCCTCGAGCTGATCGCGGCGAATCTCCAAGCGGTGGGCGGCGACGCAGAGGCCAGCGGCAACGACCTGCGCGTGCGGGGGGGGGGAACCGACCGCCCGCCGCGCGGCCGCGTGGACACCGCTGGCGACCACCGCCTGGCGATGGCGTTCGCCGTGCTGGGGACGGTGCCGGGTGCGGACGTGCGGCTGTCGGAGCGGGCGTCGGTCGCGATCAGCTATCCGCAGTTCTTCAAAGATCTGCGGCGCATCGGGGAGGGGGGAAGGGGGAAGGGTGCGCGTCATCGCGATTGACGGCCCGGCGGCGTCCGGCAAGTCATCGACCGGAGCGCGGGTCGCCGAGCGGCTCGGCTGGGCACACCTCGATTCGGGGGCGTTGTACCGGGCGATGACGCTGGCGGCGCTCGACAATCTCGGGGAAGAGGGAGGAGGGAAGGGGGAAGGATGGAGCGCCCAGCGGATTGTCGCGCTGGCCCAAGAGCTCCCGATCGCGCTGGCGCTGGTGGGGCGGGAGTTTACGCCGACGGTCGCCGGGGTGGACGTGGAGGAAGCGGTGCGGTCGGAGCGCGTGACGGCGCGCGTGTCCGCGGTGGCCGCGTTGCCGGAGGTGCGCGCGTGGGTGAACGCCGAGCAGCGGCGGGCCGTCGCGCGGCACCCCGCCGGCGTGGTGGTGGACGGGCGGGACATCGGGACGGTGGTCTTCCCCGACGCCCCGCTCAAGATCTTCCTCACCGCGACCCCGGAGGAGCGGGCGCGGCGGCGCTTGACGCAGCGGGGCCAGGCACCCGATGCCGAGCGGCTGCGGCGCGAGAGCCAGGCGCTCGCCGCCCGGGACGATGCGGATCGGGGGCGCCCGGTGGCCCCCCTCAAGCCCGCGCCGGACGCCGTCTTGCTGGACACGACGCATGTGTCGCTGGACGAGCAAGTTGCGCGCGTGGTGACGCTGGCGCGCGAGCGCTTCCCCGGCTAGCTTTGCGTGTTCCTTAGCCCCGGGGCGGTTTCCGGGGCGCCGTTGCTCAAACGCACAACCGGACCGGTAACCCTTGATGCTGGCTGAAGCTCAGGACGTGGAAACCCCCACCGAAGGCGCGCCCAAGAAGACGTCTCACCTCCGGGTGCGGACCGACCTGCACGAAGAGTACTCCCCCGAAGAAATCGCCAAGATGACGGAGCTGTACGAAGGGACGCTCTCCAACATCGAGGAAGGCGAGATCGTCAAGTCGAAGGTGCTGCGGGTCACGGACACCGCGGTGATCCTCGACGTGGGCTTCAAGTCGGAGGGGGCGGTCTCGATCGACGAGTTCAAGGATCCCAAGAGCCTCAAGCAAGGCGACGAGATCGAAGTGTTCCTCGAGCATCTCGAGGATCAGGAGGGGGCGGTGGTCCTCTCCAAGAAGAAAGCCGACTTCATGCGGGTGTGGGAGCGGATCCGCGAGGCCTACGAGAAGGACGAGCCGGTCCAGGGGGCGCTCGTCAAGAAGATCAAGGGCGGGGTCGTCGTCGATCTGATGGGGGTGGACGCGTTCCTTCCGGGCAGCCAGATCGCGCTGCGGCGCGTGCCCAACATCGACGAGCTGCTCGGGCAGTCGTTCGAGTTCAAGATCATCAAGCTCAACAAGCGGCGCCGCAACATCGTCGTGTCACGCCGCGTGCTGCTCGAGGCGGAGCGCAAGACCAAGCGGGACGTCCTGATGAAGGAGCTGCAGGTCGGCCAGGTGCGCAAAGGCGTCGTCAAGAACATCACGGATTTCGGCGCCTTCATCGACCTGGGCGGCGTGGACGGCCTGCTGCACATTACGGACATGGGCTACGGCCGCGTCTCCCACCCCTCGGAGCTCGTCCACATCGGCCAGGAGCTCGAGGTGAAGGTGCTCGACATAGACTGGGAGCGCGAGCGCATCAGCCTGGGTCTCAAGCAGCTGCAGACCTATCCGTGGCACGACGTGGCCCAGCGCTATCCGGTTGGCACGCGCGTGCAGGGGAAGGTGGTCTCGATCACCAACTACGGCGCGTTCGTCGAGCTCGAGCCGGGGATCGAAGGCCTCGTCCACATCTCGGAGATGAGCTGGACCCGCAACGTGCGCCACCCGTCCAAGGTCGTGTCGATCGGCGAGACGATCGAAGCCGTGGTGCTCAAGGTGGACGAGACGGAAGAGAAGATCTCCCTCGGGATGAAGCAGACCGAGGAGGATCCGTGGATGGCGCTGCCGCAGAAGTACCCCGTGGGGACGCGCCTCAAGGGCAAAGTGCGCAACCTCACCTCGTTCGGCGCGTTCGTCGAGATCGAGCCGGGGATCGACGGCCTGATTCACATCTCCGACATGTCGTGGACGAAGCGCGTGCAGCACCCGTCCGAGGTCGTCAAGAAGGGGGACGAGGTCGAGGTGCTGGTCCTGAACGTGGACGCGGAGAACAAGCGGATCTCGCTGGGCTTGAAGCAGGCGCAGGAGGATCCGTGGCTGCGGATCGGCGAAACGTACCCGGTGGGGACGGAGCTGCGCGGTCGCGTGCTGCGGCTCATGGACAAGGGCGTCGTGGTGGACATCGGCAGCGATATCGAAGGCTTCGTGCCGATGTCGCAGCTGGGGATCCCCGACATCCACAACCCCGCCGACGCCGTGAAGGAAGGGCAGGCGGTCGAGCTGAAGGTGCTGGAGGTCGATCCGATTCACCATCGGATCGTGCTGGCGGCGACAGGATTCCCCAAAGACGAAGAGGCTCCGGTAGAGGCTCCTCAGCCAGAGCCGTAGAGGCATAGAGGTGTAGATTCTCCCTCTATGTCCATCCAAGACAAACTCGAAGAGCTGCAACGCAAACGCGCCGAAGCCGAGCAGGGCGGCGGCGCGGAGCGGGTGCAGGCGCAGCACGAGAAGGGCAAGATGACGGCGCGGGAGCGCCTCGACGTGCTGCTCGACCCGGGCACGTTCGTGGAGCTGGACCGCTTCGTCACACACCGCGCGACCGACTTCGGCCTCGCCGAGCAGAAGTTCCTCGGGGACGGCGTGGTTACCGGGTGGGGCTGCATCGACGGGCGCCTGGTGTACGTGTTCGCGCAGGACTTTACGGTGTTTGGCGGCTCGCTCTCCGAGGCGCACGCGGAAAAGATCTGCAAGGTGATGGACCTCGCGGTGCGCAACGGCGCGCCGATCATCGGGCTCAGCGACTCCGGCGGCGCGCGCATCCAGGAGGGGGTGTCGTCGCTCGGCGGGTACGCGGAGATCTTCCTGCGGAACACCCTCGCGTCGGGCGTCGTGCCGCAGATCAGCGCCGTGCTCGGGCCGTGCGCCGGCGGGGCGGTGTACAGTCCCGCGATCACCGACTTCGTGTTCATGGTGCGGAACGTCTCCTACATGTTCGTCACCGGGCCCACCGTGGTGAAGACGGTGACGCACGAGGAGGTGACCTTCGAGCAGCTGGGCGGCGCGGACGCGCACGGCGCGACCTCGGGTGTGGCCCACTTCGTCCACGATTCGGAGCTCGAGAGCCTCACGGCGATCCGCACGCTGCTTGGCTATCTCCCGTCCAACAACCTCGACGGCCCGCCGCGCCGGGCGACTGACGACCCCGCCGACCGCCGCGACGAAGGGCTGCTGGAGGTCGTCCCGGACAATCCGAACAAGCCCTACGACATGCACGACGTGATCCGCCGGGTCGTGGACCAGGGCGAGTTCTTCGAGGTGCATCGGGACTTCGGCGGCAACCTGCTGGTGGGGTTCGCGCGGCTGGCGGGGCGGCCGGTGGGGGTGGTGGGCAACCAGCCCGCGGTCCTCGCCGGGGTCCTCGACATCGCGGCGTCGGTCAAGGGCGCCCGCTTCATCCGCTTTTGCGACGCCTTCAACATCCCGCTCGTGACCTTCGAGGATGTGCCCGGGTTCCTTCCGGGGATCGCTCAGGAGCACGGCGGCATCATCAAGCACGGCGCCAAGCTGTTGTACGCGTACTGTGAGGCGACGGTCCCCAAACTCACGGTGATCACGCGCAAGGCGTACGGCGGGGCGTACGACGTCATGAACTCCAAGCACATCCGCGGCGACTACAACGTCGCCTGGCCGACCGCCGAGATCGCCGTGATGGGGCCGAAGGGGGCGGTCGAGATCCTCTACAAGGGGGAGGCGAGCGAAGCGCAGATCGACGAGTACCGCGAGAAGTTCGCGCACCCCTACCAGGCCGCCGCCCGCGGCTACCTCGACGACATCATCGATCCCCGGGACACGCGGGCGCGGCTCATCGCGGCGCTCGCCACGCTGGAGACCAAGCGCGACCGGAATCCGCCGCGCAAGCATGGCAACATTCCTCTTTAGCGCGCTGGCCGTGGCGCTGTTGCAGGCCCACCCCCCTGCGCCGGCGCCGGGCGCGGATTCGCTCGCGGCGCTGCGGGCCCGCGTCGCCCGGGATTCGGGCGATGCCGACGCGTGGTTTCAGCTTGGGTTGGGGCTGCTGCGGATCGCCGCGGACTATCATCGCCACGCCGTGACCGGCGATACGATGGGGGTGCGGGCTCTGCTCGACACGGCGGACCTCGCCTTCACGCGCGCCGCCGGGCTCGAGCCGAGCACCGCCCGGGCCGACTCGGCGCGGGCGTTTCGCGTGTTCGCCTGGGGCGAGCGCGCCGTGCTCGCTTGGGAGATCGAAGGGGGCGACGCCGGCGTGCGGAGCTTCAGCCAGCTGCCGCCGGGCGCGCGGCTCACCCCGGTGCTCGAAGAGCTGGGCGAGAACCTGCTGCGCGCCTGCCCGCGTGGCGGCGTGCTGTTTACGCCGGATCCCCCCAATACCTACGCGGCGCTGTACCTGCGGCTCGCGCGCCGGCTGCGGCCGGACATCACGGTCGTGCCATACGGGATGTGGACGACCGACAGCGTGCTGCGCCGGCGCGTGGCCACCGAGCTGCGGCTGCCGCGGCCGCCGCGGCGCGGCCGCACGGTGCCGTGGATCGAGGTGATGGCGGCGCGGCGCCCGGTGTGCGCCAGCATGGGCTTCCCGCGCCCCCCCGACGACGGCTCGCGCGTGCGCTGGAGCACCCGACCGCTGGTGTGGGTGACGGGGACCGGCGCGACGCGCGATGCGGTGCCGCCGCAGGACTTCGGTTTCGCCGCCCTGCAGCTCGCGATCCAGGCGCATGATCCCTGGGCGCGGCCGGCGCTGGCGCTGTACCATCGGGCGGTGGCCCTGACGCCGTCGCTGTGCGCGACGATGGGAACGTACGGGGTGGCGCGGGAGGTCGGGTGCCGGCGGTGAGGCGGACATCAGACGTCAGACCTCAGACATCAGAACCTCAACTGACGTCTGAATTCTGATGTCTGATATCCGTCTCTCCCGCGTTCTCGTTGCCAATCGCGGCGAGATCGCCCTGCGGATCATCCGGGCGTGCCACGAAGAGGGGCTCGAAGCGGTGGCGGTCTATTCCGACGCCGACCGGCTCTCGCCCCACGTGCGCGCGGCCAACACCGCCGTCGCGATCGGCGCGCCGCCCGCCGCCCAGTCCTACCTCGATATCGGCAAGCTGATCGCGGCCGCGACAGCGACCGGCTGTCAGGCGATCCATCCCGGCTATGGCTTTCTCTCCGAGCGCGAGGCGTTCGCGAAAGCGGTTCAGGACGCCGGGCTGGTCTTCGTCGGGCCGCCGCCCGCGGCGATCAAGGCGATGGGCGACAAGCCCGAGGCGCGCCGCCGCATGCAGGCCGCCGGCGTTCCCGTCGTTCCCGGGAGCCCCGGCCCCGTGCGCGACCTCGCCGAGGCGCGCCGCGAGGCGCAGCGGCTCGGGCTGCCGGTGCTCCTCAAGGCGGCCTCCGGGGGAGGCGGCAAGGGCATGCGGCTGGTGCGGGCGCTCGACGAGGTCGAGTCCGCGCTGCGCGCCGCGCGCAGTGAGGCCGAGAAGGCGTTCGGCGCGGGCGCGGTGTACATCGAGAAGTACCTCGAGCGCCCCCGCCACATCGAGATCCAGATACTCGCCGACCGCTCGGGCCGCGTGGTGTCCCTGGGCGAGCGCGAGTGCAGCATCCAGCGCCGCCACCAGAAGCTCATCGAGGAAGCGCCGTCGGTGGCCGTCACCCCCGCGCTGCGGCGGCGCCTCGGGGAAGCCGCCACGGCGGCGGCCGGGGCGGTGGGCTACCTGGGCGCGGGCACCATCGAGTTCCTGTTGGCGCCGACGGGGGAGTTCTACTTCCTCGAGATGAACACGCGCATCCAGGTCGAGCACCCGGTGACGGAGCTCGTGTACGGGGTGGATCTGGTGCGCGAGCAGCTGCGGATCGCGGGGGGCGAGCCGATGCGGGTGCGCGGCGGCACCGGCGGCCTCGAGCCGCGCGGCCACGCGATCGAGTGCCGCATCACCGCCGAGGATCCGGCCAACGACTTTCTGCCGGCGGCGGGGAAGGTGCAGTACCTGCGGGTCCCCGCCGGGCCGGGGATCCGCTGGGACGGGGGCGTCGAGGCCGGCAACGACGTGACGCTGTACTACGATCCGCTGCTGGCGAAGCTCCTGGCATGGGGGGAGACGCGCGAGATGGCGATCCGCCGCATGCGGCGGGCGCTGCGCGAGCTGGTGATCGTCGGGCTGCCGACCTCACAGAGCTTCCACCTGCGCGTGATGGACGACCCCACGTTCCTCAAGGGCGAGATCGACATCACATACCTCGAGCGCATTGGGGCGCGACTGCTGGAGGCCGCTCCCCCGGCCGACCTGGTGCAGGCGGTCGCGGTCGCCGCCGCGATGCTGGCGGATGAACGGCGCAGTGAAGCCAAGGCTGATTCGGGGCAGGCTCGTCCGGCCCCTGCGTCCGCCTGGCTCGATGCCGCGCGCCGCGAGGGGCTGCGCCAGTGAGCGAGCTGGTGACGATCACCGGCATCGCCGCGGGCGGCGACGGCGTGGGCCGACTCGCCGACGGCCGCGCGGTGTTCGTGCCGCGTGCGGCTCCGGGCGAGCGGGTGCGCCTCAAGGCGGATGGCCTGACGCTGCACAAGAGCTTCGCCCGGGGCGAGCTGGACACGGTCCTCGAGCCGGTCGCCGCCCGGGTAACGCCGCCCTGTCCGCACTACGCCCAGGATCGCTGCGGCGGCTGCCAGCTGCAGCACCTCGCCTACGACGCCCAGCTCGCCGCCAAGCGGGTGATCGTCGGCGACGCGCTGCGCCGCATTGGCAAGGTGGAGGTCGCGGACCCCGAGATCGTGGAGGCGGTGGAGGAGTGGCGGTATCGGACGGAGATACACCTGGCGGTAAGGCGGTCTGGCGGTCGGGCGGTAAACGTCGGTTTCCACCCCTACGACCGTCCCAACGTCGTGTTCCCGCTCGTCGATTGCCAGATCGCGGACTTCCGGCTCATGGCCCTGTGGCGGGAGCTGCGCCGGCATCTCGACCTGCTCCCCGCCAAGTGCACACAACTCACCTTGCGGCTCGACCGCGAGGGGCGTCGTCACGTCCTCGCGGAATCGGCGGGTGAGCCGTGGCTCGGCGCCACCGAGCTGCGCGCGGCGCTGCCCGACGGCGAGCACGTCGTGTGCTGGTGGCACCCCGCCGAGGGCGCGGCGCGGGTCATCGCGGGACCGGCCACCGGGTTCCCGCCGACGGCGTTCGAGCCCGTCAATCCGGAGATGGCGATGCTGGCCCGGCGCTGGGCGGTGGAGCAGCTGGGCGACGTCGCGGGGCGTACGGTGTGGGACCTCTATGGGGGGATTGGGGACACGGCCGCTTTGCTCGCCGAACGGGGCGCGGTGGTCGTGAGTGTCGACGCGGACGAGAAGGCCATCGCGTGGGCCCGCACCCGAAGCCTGCCGGGTGCTGTGCGGCTCGTCGCCGGAAAGGCGGAGGATCTCTTGCCGAGCCTGCCGCAGCCGGATGCCGCGATCGTCAGCCCGCCGCGCGACGGACTGCATTGGGACGTGACGCTGCGGTTCAGCGGAGAGCCGGTGGACCGACTCGTCTACGTCTCCCGTGACCCGGCGACCCTGGCGCGCGATCTCAGCCGTCTCAGCGTCAATTACCGGGGAGGCGCACCTCGCCGCCGTCCCCGGGACGCCGCTGCACCATTTGCTCCTCGCCGGGCACAGCTGGACGATGGCCGCGCAGCCTCTGGAGGGTGTGGGCGAGGAGGGCGGGCAGCGCTGGGTCCTGGGCGCGGTGGGGCAGCGCTTCGACGTCGAGGCGGTGGACGAACGCACGCGGCAGATCCGGGCGTTGACCGGCACCCGGCGCCCGGCCGGTGGGAGCGGGATCGTCGTGGCCCCGATGCCCGGTCTGGTGGTGCGCGTGGAGGTCGCCGTCGGCCAGCGGGTCGAGGCCGGAGCGGGACTCGTGGTGGTCGAGGCGATGAAGATGGAGAACGAGCTGCGCGCCACGCGGGCGGCGGTGGTCGCGGCGGTGCACGTCGCGCCCGGGCAGGCGGTCGAAAAAGGGGCGCCGCTGGTCACGCTCGAAAACGCGGAACCCTCAAGTTGACACACGCTTAGGGCCCGACTATACTGCCAGTCTGTCATTTTTCGGGCCGGGGAATGAAGACGTATACGCAGCGGGTGGAAGACATTGAACATCGGTGGTGGGTGGTTGATGCGGCGGGGCAGCCGCTCGGCCGCCTGGCGAGCCGCCTGGCCCAGGTGCTGCGCGGCAAGCATAAGCCGACTTTCACGCCGCACATCAACGGCGGCGACTGCGTTATCGTCGTGAACGCCGAGCAGGTGCAGCTCACGGGACGCAAGCCGGAGCAGAAGCGCTATTTCCGGCACACCGGGTACATGGGGCACGAGCGCTTCACCGCGGTGAAGACGGTCCTCGCCAAACACCCCGAGCGGGTCATCGAGAAAGCGGTGTGGGGGATGTTGCCGAAGACGACGTTGTCGCGCCAGAAAGTGAAGCAGATGCTGAAGGTGTACGCCGGCCCGACGCATCCGCACGCCGCGCAGCAGCCCCAGCCGCTGGTGGTCGGGGAATCCGCATGACCGCGATCACGCCGGAGCTGCGCTGGCACGCCATCGGGCGGCGCAAAGAGAGCGTAGCGCGGGTGTACCTGACGCCGGGCTCGGGGAAGTGGAACATCAACGGGCGGACGCTGGGCGACTATTTCCCGCGCCCCTCGCTCGTCGCCCACATCCAGCAGCCGTTCACCGCGACCGACACGCTCGGCGCCTTCGACGTGAAGGGCAACTGCCGGGGCGGCGGCGTGACGGGCCAGGCGGGGGCGATGCGGCTGGGGATCGCGCGGGCGCTGTGCCTCGCGGACGACCGGCATCGCAAGAAACTGCGCGAGCAGGGGCTGCTGACGCGCGATCCGCGGGCGGTCGAGCGCAAGAAGCCGGGCCGCGCCGGCGCGCGGAAGCGGTTCCAGTTTAGCAAACGTTAGTGGGATGTGGGGTGTGGGATGTGGGTAGGCAACCCCACACCCCACACCCCACGCAGTTTGAGATTATCTCTCACGCCGCTTGATCCCGCGTTGGGTCCCCGGTGCGCCGGGGTGGCGCGGGAGATGACAGCGGCGGCGGACCAAAACCCGGAAAGGCTGGCATGGCACAACCTCAGTTGCAGGACCTGCTCGAAGCGGGGGTCCATTTCGGGCACCAGACCCGACGGTGGAACCCGAAGATGCGGCGCTTCATCTTCGCCGAGCGCTCGGGCATCTACATCATCGACCTTCAGAAGACGCTCCATCAGCTGCAGCAGGCGCAGGAGCTGCTCCGCTCGGTCATGCTGCGCAACGAAGGCGTGATGTTCGTGTGCACGAAGAAGCAGCTGAAGGGGATCATCCAGGCGGAAGCGCAGCGCTGCGGCGGGTTCTTCGTCACGGAACGGTGGCTGGGCGGGACGCTCACGAACTTCCAGACGATCAAGCGGCAGATCAAGCGGCTGCGCGAGCTGGAACAGGGCCTGTCCGACGGCGAGTATCAGCACCACACGAAGAAGGAACAGCTGCTGTTCGATCGCGAGCGCCTGAAGCTCGAGAAGTACCTCTCGGGGATCAAGAACATGAACCGACTGCCCGGCGCGCTGTTCATCGTGGACGCGAAGAAGGAGCGCATCGCGATCAACGAGGCGAACAAGCTCGGCATCCCGGTCGTGGCGATCGTGGACACGAACGCGGACCCGGAGGTGATCACCGTCCCGATCCCGGGCAACGACGACGCGATCCGCGCCGTCTCGCTGATCGCGGCGGCGCTCTCCGACGTCATTGCCGAAGCGCGGCGGCAGTCGCCGCTGCGGGAAGCCACCGAGGAGGGGGAGGCCGTGACCTACTCCACCGAGACGGGGGTCGAAGCGGAGGCGGAGGGGGGAGGCGACGCGCACAAGAAGCCCGCGCGCCGCAAGCGCCGGCCCAAGCCGGAGGCGATCGCCGCGCGGTTGAAGACGGAAGACGTACCCGCGGCGGGCGAGCCCACCGGTGGGGTCGAGGGCTAACCGGCGCCGCGCCGGAGCGTTCGCCGCAACCACCCGCCGCCCTCTCGGCCCCACGGCGCGAGGGCGGCGTTTTTACGAGGAGTGAGGAGCGTGACGACAGTGAAAGAGATCCCGGCGAAGCTCGTGGCCGAGCTCCGTGCCCGCACCGGCGCGGGGATGATGGATTGCAAGAAGGCCCTCGAGGAAGCGGCGGGCGACATCGACAAGGCCGTCGACATCCTCCGCAAGAAGGGCGCGGCCAAGGCCGACAAGCGCGCCGGGCGTGTGGCGACGCAGGGGTTGATCGCCTCCTACGTGCATCACAACGGCCGGGTCGGGGTGCTGGTGGAGGTGAACTGCGAGACCGACTTCGTGGCCAACACGGAGGAGTTCAAGCAGCTCGCCAAGGACCTGACGCACCAGATCGCCTCCACGGCGCCGATCGCCCTGCGGCGCGAGGACATCCCCGCGGATGTGATCGCCAAGGAGCGGGAGATCTACCGCGCGCAGGTGGCCGCGGAGAAGAAGCCCGACCACGTGAAGGACAAGATCGTCGAGGGGCGGATCAACAGCTTCTACGAGGAGCGCGCGCTCCTGGAACAGAAGTTCGTGCGCGACGGCAGCAAGACGATCGGCGACATGGTCAAGGAGCTCGCCGCCAAGACCGGCGAGAACATCCAGGTGCGGCGCTTCGTGCGGTTCGAGCTCGGGGGGGCGTGAGTGACGCCTGCCCCGAGGCTCGCCTATTCGCGCGCCCTGCTCAAGGTGTCGGGTGAGGCGTTCGCGGGCGGGAAGGGCGGCGGGTCGGGGATCGACTTCGCGGTCATCGACCGGCTGACCGACGAGCTCAAGGCGGTCGCGGGGCTGGGCGTGCAGCTGGGGCTGGTGGTCGGCGGGGGCAACATCCTGCGCGGCACCACGGCGAGCCAGCAGGGCATGGACCGCGTCTCCGCCGACTACATGGGGATGCTGGCCACGGTGATCAACGCTCTGGCGCTGCAAGACATCCTGGAGAAGAAGGGCGTGGACACCCGGGTGATGACCGCGATCCGCATGGAGGAGCTGGCGGAGCCCTACATCCGGCGGCGCGCCGTCCGGCACCTGGAAAAGGGCCGGATGGTGATCTTCGCGGGCGGGACCGGGAACCCGTACTTTTCCACCGATACGGCGGCGGTGCTGCGGGCCCTGGAGATCGAGGCGCAGGTCCTGATGAAGGCGACGAACGTGGACGGGGTGTACACGGCCGATCCGAAGAAGGACCCCAAGGCGACGTTCATCCCGCAGCTCACCTTCCAGGACGCGCTGGTCAAGGGCTACGCGGTGATGGACGCGAACGCGTTCGGGCTGTGCAAGGAGAACTCGCTGCCCATCGTGGTGTTCAACATCAACCAGCCCGGCGCGACGGCGCGGATCCTCGCCGGCGAGCGCGTCGGCACCATCGTCCAATGACCCCCATCCAGGACCACGTGCGGCAGGCGAAGCAGGCGATGGACAAGGCGGTGGAAGCGGTGAAGCGGGAGTTCGCGACGGTGCGGACCGGGAAGGCGACGACCTCGCTGCTGGATCTCGTGAAGGTGGAGGCGTACGGGAACGAGATGCCGCTCAATCAGGTGGCGAGTGTGGCGGCGCCCGAGCCCAAGCTCCTCACCGTGCAGCCCTGGGACAAATCGCTGATCAAGGCGGTCGAGAAAGCGATCCTCTCGTCGGACCTGGGGCTCAACCCCGCCAACGACGGCCATCTCATCCGCATTCCGCTGCCGCCGCTCACCGAGGAGCGGCGCCGCGAGCTGGTGAAGGTGCTGCACAAGTTCGCGGAGGAGGGTCGCGTGGCGATCCGCCACGCCCGCACCGAAGCGATCAGTCGCATCAAGAAGACCGAGCACGTCTCCGAGGACGACAAGAAGCACGCGGAGAAGGACGTGCAGAGGCTCCACGACGATCACCTCAAGCTTGTCGAGGAGACGGTGAAGAGCAAAGAGGCGGAGATCATGGAGGTCTGAGGTGCCGGACGATCTCCTCGGGCAGCTCAAGGTCAACGGCGCGGTGCCGCGCCACGTCGCCATCATCATGGATGGCAACGGGCGCTGGGCGCGCGAGCGGCGGCTGCCGCGGCCGCTCGGCCACCGCGCGGGGATGACGGCGGTGCGCGACGCGGTGGAAGGGGCGATCGAGGCGGGAGTCGAGGTGCTCACGCTGTTCGCGTTCTCGGAAGAGAACTGGCAGCGCCCGCCGAGCGAGATCTCAGCCCTCATGGGGCTGCTCGAGGAGTACATCGCGAAGGAGATCGAGGAGCTGAAGGGCCAGGGCGTGCAGGTCAGCGTGCTCGGCGACCGCGGCCGGCTGACGGGCGGCGCGCTCGAGGCGGTCGAGCGCATCGAGCGCGAGACGCGGAGCGGGCGGCGCCTGGCCCTGAACCTGTGCATCTCCTACTCGTCGCGGGCGGAGCTGGCCCGGGCGGCGCGGCTGCTCGCCGAGGAGGTGCTGCGGGGCACGCGGCGGCTCGAGGAAGTGGACGAAGGCGCCGTCGCGGAGCGCCTGTACACGGCGCCGTGGGGCGACCCCGATCTTTTGATCCGCACCTCCGGCGAGCAACGGCTCTCCAACTTCCTGCTGTGGCAGCTGGCCTACGCGGAGCTGTACCTCACCGGCGTGCTGTGGCCCGACTTCACCCGCCAGCACCTCTTCGAGGCGATTCTCGACTATCAACGGCGCGAGCGGCGCTTCGGCAAAGTCGGCGCCTGATGTCGCGCAATCTGCTGCTGCGGATCGTGTTCGCGGCGGTGGCGATCCCCGTCGCGCTGTGGGGGATCTACCGCGGCGGGTGGGTGCTCGCGCTGCTGCTGGCACTGCTGGGGATGCGGGGCACCTGGGAAGTGTACGCCCTGGCGCGGCGGCGGGGCATCGAGCCGCTCACGGAGCTGGGGCTGCTTGGCGCCGCGGCGCTGCCGGTGCTCGGGTACCTCGGGCTGCCCGCGACGGCGCTCGGCGTGCAGTGCCTCTATTGCGGAACGGATGCCGCCCTGCTGCTGACACTCGGCGCGATGTGGGTCTTGAGCGTGTTCGGCGCCGCGCTGCGAGTGCGGGCGCCGGGGGAGCGGCCCCTCGCCGCGATCGCCGTCACGGTGCTCGGGCCGCTGTACGCGTCGGGTCTGCTCAGCTTCTTGTATCTGCTCCGGTACGGGCCCGTGGCCACGGTCAACCCCGGCGTGGGCCTCGCCTACGCCGCGCTGCCGCTGGTCGTCATGTGGGTGTGCGACACGGCAGCGATGGCGGCGGGGACCGCCCTCGGGGGGCCGAAGCTGGCGCCCGTGGTGAGCCCCAACAAGACGTGGTCCGGCGCGATCGCCGGGCTGGTCGCGGGCGTCGCCGCCGCGCTCGCCTACAAGGCGCTGCTCCCCGCCCGGGCCACCGTGTCGCTCACGAGCCTCGAGCTGGTGCTCGTCGGCATCGTTGTGGCGTTGTTCGGGCAGGTCGGCGACGTAGCGGAATCGCTGCTCAAGCGCGAGGCGGGGGTCAAGGACTCCTCCGATCTGATCCCCGGGCACGGCGGGGTGCTCGACCGGCTCGACTCGCTGTACTTCGCCGTCCCGGCGACGGCCCTCCTCTATCTGGTGTTCCAGCTGTGACCGTCGGCGTCGCCGTGCTGGGTTCGACGGGCTCGATCGGCCGCTCGACGCTGCAGGTTCTGGCGCGGCAGCGGGAGCGGTTCCGCGTTGTGGCACTCACGGGGCATTCGAATAAAGAACTGCTCGCCAGCCAGGCGGCGGAGTGGGGGCCGAGCTACGTCGGGTTGGTGAATGGGGGGACTGCCGGGGAAGGGGGATGGGGGAAGGGGAACAGCTGCCTCGTTGAGGCGGCGACGCGCGCCGACGTGAGCATCGTGGTGAACGGGATCGTCGGGGCGGCGGGGCTCGAGGCGACGCTCGCGGCCCTCAAGGCCGGCAAACGCGTGGCGCTCGCCAACAAAGAGACGCTGGTCATGGCCGGTGCCCTGGTGACGCGCGCCGCCCAGGAGGGCGGGGGCGAAATCGTCCCGGTCGATTCCGAGCACAGCGCGGTGCTGCAGTGTCTCACGGGGCGGCGACCGACGGAGCTGGCCCGGCTGATCCTCACGGCGTCGGGCGGCCCGTTCCGCACCTGGAGCCCCGAGCGCGCCGCGGCCGCCACGGTCGCGGAGGCGCTGCAGCATCCCACGTGGAAGATGGGCCGCAAGATCACCGTGGACTCGGCGACGCTCGTCAACAAGGCGCTGGAGGTGATCGAAGCGCACTTCCTCTTCGGCGTCGCCATCGACCAGGTGGAGGTGGTGATCCATCCGCAATCGGTGGTGCACGCGTTCTGCGAGTTCGTAGACGGTTCGGTGCTCGCGCAGGTGGGCTTCCCGACGATGGAGCTGCCGATTCTCTACGCCCTGACGCATCCCGAGCGCGTCGCCGACGCGGGCGCGCGGCGCTTCGATCCGGTCGAGATCGGCAGCCTGACGTTCGAGCCGGTACCCCCCAACGTGTTCCCGGCGTACGCGCTGGGCCGGGCGGCGGGGAAGGCCGGCGGCACGGCGCCCGCGGCGTTCAACGCGGCGAACGAAGTCGCGGTCGAGCTGTTTCTGGGCGGCGGGCTGACGTTCGGCCGCATCGCCGAGGTGATCGAGCGCGTGCTCGCGGCGCACCCCGGTGGCCCCGCGGATTCACTCGAAGCCGTGCTGGCGGCCGACGCCGCCGCGCGCCGGCTGGCACGGGAAGCGGCCTGCGCGTGATGTCGGTCCTCGTTTTCATCATCGTCATCGGCGTGCTGATCTTCGTGCACGAGCTGGGGCACTTTCTGGCCGCCAAGGGCCTGGGTGTCCAGGTGCTGCGGTTTTCGCTCGGGTTCGGGCGGCCGCTGGTGTCGTGGCGCCGCGGCGAGACCGAGTACTGGATCTCATGGCTGCCGATCGGCGGCTACGTGAAGATGGCCGGCTTGGAGGACGAAGGGCTCGAAAAGCTCGAGGGCGTGAGCGGTACGGTCGTGGATCCGGCCCGGGCGTTCGACAAGAAGCCCGTGTGGCGCCGGCTCGTGATTCTCGGCGCCGGCGTCACGATGAACCTGGTGCTGGCGCTCGTGATCTTCGTCGGCATCGCCACCGTGGTGGGCACGCCGGAGCTGGCCGTCACGCGCGTGGACTCAGTGGCGGTGGCCGCGCTGCCGCCGGAGGCCAAGGCGCTCGACGCGCTGGCGCACGGCGACAGCCTGGTGCGCGTCAACGGCACCGCGGTGCGGAGCTGGGATACGTTCCTCGACGCGGTGCTGGCCGGTCCACCGGAGCTGACGGTGGAAGCGGCCGGGCGCGCCCCGATCCACGCGCGGCTCGGCGACGTCAACGCGCGGCGGGCCGTGGCCGGCGCCATCGTTCCCTTGATCCCGGCGCGGCTCGGCGTGGTGCAGCCGGGCTTCCCCGCGTACAGCGGGGGGCTTCGGGCCGGCGACCTGGTCGTGCGCGCGGCGGGAGACACGGTGCGCTCCTGGACCGACCTCCTGACCGCCATTCGCAGCCACGCCGGGCGGCCGCTGCCGTTCGTGGTGCGGCGCGGGGACGAGACGGTGTCCGTCACGGTCGTTCCCGAATCGCGGCTCGACACCATCGCCGGCACCCCGGTCACGATAGGGTTCATCGGCGCGTTCAACGACCGTCCCACCCGCTACACGCGGGTCTCGCTCGCAGAGGGCGTGCGCTTCGGCGTCGTGCAGACCGGCCGGCAGATCGGCGCCATCGCCGCGGTGTTCGGCCAGATGCTGCGCGGGCGGTTCTCGCTGCGCGACCTGGGCGGCCCGATCATGATCGGCCAGCTGTCCGGCCAGGCGGCGCGACTGGGGTTCGTGGACTGGCTGCTGCCGTTCGTGGCGATCTTCTCGATCAACCTCGCGATTCTCAACCTGCTGCCGATTCCCGTGCTGGACGGCGGCCAGATCGCCTTCGTGCTGGCGGAAGCAGTCCGCCGGAAGCCCTTGCCGCTGGAAGTGCGCCTGCGGCTCTCGCAGGTGGGGCTGTTCATCATTCTGTGCCTGATGCTGTTCGCGATCGGCAATGACCTCGTCCGCAACCTCTTCCATTAGACCGGTGCTCGAGGGCTATCTCGCGGGACGCGTGAAGGCGGAGCGCGTCGTGGCGGAGGTGGCGAGCCGGTACTACGGGGAAGGGGGAAGGGGGAAGGGGGAAGGGTTACGGCCGATCGTCGAGGTGGGGGGGGGGGGGGGGGGGGGGGGGGGGGGGGGGGGGGGGGAAGGGGCGCTACCGGTGCAGGGTGGATTCCTTGCTCGTGTACTGGCCGCCATCCGGGGCGTGTTCCGCTAGCGCATCAGCTTCACAATCAGCGCCACGGCAGCGATCAGGGCGACTGCCACGCCCGCGAGCAGCAGCCACGGTTTGACCTTCCGGTCCGGATCCATGATCGCCTTGATCTGCTTCGTACCCGCCGGCGCCATCCCGATCTCCGCGGTGGCGCGCCGCTTTTCCTGGACCTCGTCGAGGTCGGCGAGCAGCTCGGCGGCCTCGCGGTAGCGGTCATCGGGGTGCTTGGCGAGGCATTTGGTCACGACGCGCTCGAAGCGCTTGGACAGCTCGGGCCGCTTCTTGCGCAACGGCGGCGGCGGGTCCTCGACGTGCATGCGCGCCAGCTCGAACCAGTCGTTGGACGTGAACGGCACTTCGCCGGTCGCGGCCTTGTAGAGTGTGACGCCGAGCGCGTAAAAGTCGGCGCGCTGGTCGAGGGAGCGGCCCTGCGCCTGCTC
>WNFY01001900.1_pt1 | contig 27651 bp, 37 predicted proteins | sample 5400091 | NCBI WGS metagenome assembly WNFY01 (sample SAMN13153364, study PRJNA577476) | soil metagenome | isolation source: 60 cm soil or saprolite under grassland replicate 1 | place: USA:California | collected 2016-06-15 | reverse complement strand
CAGACTGCGCGCGAGATCAAGGGCTGGCCATCGAGACGGGCGACATCCTGATCATCCGCACCGGCTGGCTGAGCTGGTACCTGAACGAAGCGACCGCCGAACAGAAGCAGGAACTGGCCGGCGACCCGATGACCAACCTCAGATTTCCGGGCATCGGTCCGGACGAGGAGATGGCCTCCTATCTCTGGGACTTGCATATCGCGGCCGTCGCCGCTGATAACCCGGCGCTCGAAGCATGGCCGCCCGGGCCGGAGAGCGGCGGCTTCCTGCACTTCCGCCTGATCCCGCTCCTAGGCATGAACATCGGCGAGTTCTGGTACCTCGAAGACCTCGCCGCCGACTGCGCGCAGGACGGCGTGCACGAGTTCATGTTCACTTCGGCCCCGCTCAACGTCCCCGGCGAAGTCGGCTCGCCGCCTAATGCGCTGGCGATCAAGTAACGCCCTAGAGTGTCATTCTGAGCGCCGGCGCGCCCGATGAGTCTGGTACAAAATAATAGGCCTTGGGCATCGACTGACCCGTCTCAACTGCGAAGAATCTCGCCGACTCCTAAAATTGAGGACCATCGTCGGGCGGCGCCGCGATCCTCAAACGACCCCACCTGTCCGTAACATCCCGCCGGCTCGCCTGTTTGAAATAAGTGCGGCGACTGACCCGCTCTCCGTCTCGAGGGTGATCGTTGCCCTGGGGGCCTCCCTTGTTCGCGCTATTTCGCGCGGTCCGCCGGTTAGCCCTTCGCTCCCAGCCTCCGCCCGCCCAGACAGTGCAGATGCCGATTCCACGCTCAGGCAAGACGCGACCGTGCGGCTGGTGCCCATGCAAATGCACGATCAGACTAGGCCCCGCGCCCCGCTTTGTACCTCAAAGATGCATCCCGGCGCCGGGCGAGCACGAACGCGGGGCAGGCGTCCGGGCTCGCCAATCGAGAGTGGATAGGACAGTCACACAGGGCGAGGGCCCGCCCGCTCCGGTTGCTGGCTCTGCATCCGGAGCGGGCTTGACCGGAGACAATGCGTCCGGGAGTTTGCAGCCTCTCGTCCTTCCTTCCGATGACCGGACATCCACAACACTCCCGAACTTTTGCGACCCGAAGGGGTGGGCCACAAAGAAATGCTCGCAGGCCCGCTGATTCCCGACATTAAGCAGGTCTCAATAATCGATGAATTTTGGATGAAGAAATGATTTACGACTGGCGTGTCCCGCCGTCGCCCGCAATCGGAAGCTCGACCAGAAACGTCGTTCCATTGGTCGGCTCGCTCACCACCGATACCGTACCCCCGTGCGCTTCCGCCACATACTTGACGATAGCTAGCCCCAACCCTGTCCCGGCTGGCCGGCTCGCCCGCGCGGACTCACCCCGGTAAAAACGCTCGAACACATGCGCTATCTCATCAGCTTTAATCCCCGGACCGGTGTCCCTTACCTCCAGCTGCACGCGGCCGTTAGACCGCTGAAGCCCAAACGCCACCCTTCCTTCCCGCGGTGTGTACTGGACAGCGTTGTCCAACAGATTGCCCACCATCTGGTCCAGCCGCTCCCCATCGCCGAGCACAACAATGCCGGACTCGATCTCCTCCCTCAGCTCGTGTGAGTCCTCCTGCCTGACTCGCGCCAACGCCCGTTCACAAACCGCACTGAAATCGACTCGCGCCCGTTCGATCGACTGCGACTCCTCTCGTGCCAGCATGAGAAGATCCGCGACTAGTCTCCTCATAATTTGCGCCTCCACCCTGACTTCCGCGACGCAGCGTTCTCGGTCGGCCTGCGAGAGATTGGGCCGGCTCAATATATCGACGTTCGTCTGGAGGACCGACAGCGGCCGACGCAGTTCGTGGGACGAATCGGCCAAAAAAGACTTCTGGTGCGCCAGCGTCTGCTCCACCCGCTCGATCATCGCGTTAAACGCGCTGACCAGCTCGCGCACCTCGCCCTCGCCCGCGCTCTTGTCGAGCCTGCGCGTGAAGTCGGCCGTCTCCTCAATGTCTCTCGCCATCTGTGAGACGTTCCGCACCGGTCGTAGCGCCCTGCCGGACAGCGTGTATCCCGATACTGCAGTCACCAAAAGCGCGGCCAGACCCCCGACAACGATGACATCTCGGATCTCACTGACTGCCCCGTTCGCGCCGCTGAGAGACTCTCCGACCTCGATTGAACCGCCTGTCGGCAGCGGCTGGTACAAGATACGGGTGTCCTCGCCCCGCACGTCTTTCGTTGCGAATCCCCCCACCAACGACCGCGTATCGTCGGGCGGCGGCAGGCTGCCGCTGGGCGGCTGGGCGGAGGAGTAGAGCACAGTGCCATCCGCGCGCCGCAACTGGAATACTAGGTCCGCCTTCGAAGCTAGGGCGTCGAGTTCGCCTTTGTTGTTTTCAATGTCCTCTTGGTTAAATTCAGTACCAATCGGCTCCAGCGCCAGGGCCACAGCCTGGGCCCGCAGAGTCAGGCTGTCGTCCAGGCCTGCATAAATCCTGTGCGCCGCGATCACGTAGCCGGTGATACCCGTGACCGCCAGTGCGGCCGCCAACAGCCCGACGTATAGGAGCGTGAGGCGCAGCCGCAGAGTCACAACTAAGGCTCCTTCAGGACGTAGCCGACTCCCCTCACCGTGTGGATCAGGCGCGGTTTGTCGCCGCTCTCGAGTTTCAGACGTAGGTTCGCAATGTGCGCATCGATCACATTGGACTCCACCTTCGCGTCCTCACCCCACACGGCGCTCAGTATGTCCTCGCGTGTTAAGACCCGCCCCGGGTTCTCGAGGAACTGTTTCAGGAGCCGGAACTCCTTCGCCGTCGTTGGCAGCGGCTCACCGCCGCGGTACACCGTCCAAGTTGCCGTATCAAGTGCTACATCGCCGAAGGAGAGACGGCCCTCCGCCGGCGCCGGCGTGGTAGATCGCCTGAGCAGAGCCTGAATCCGCGCGATAAGTTCGTCCAGAGCGCACGGCTTGATCAGGTAATCGTCCGCCCCCATCTGTAGCCCTGCGACGCGGTCCGGGACGCTATCGAGCGCCGTCAACATCAGGATGCGTACTGGGGAGCGTTCGCGCACCAGCCGGCAGAGACTCAGCCCGTCCAGTCCCGGCATCATGATATCCAGCACCATTACGTCCGGCCAGCCGCTCTCCACGCACGTCAGCGCCTGCCCCGCCTCCTTCGCGATCGTTACGTCGAACCCGCTCAAAGACAGGCCACGCCGCAGTGCGTCCAGCAGACGCGCGTCGTCGTCGACTATGACTTCGGCCCGGCTCTCTTTCATATTGCGATCCGGATTGGCGGCTCTCCTACATCCATCTTCACACCGCGCTGCGATGCGAGCAACGCCGCTTTCAAAGGGACGCCACCTCCTCTATTCTTTACGACGGCGCCGGCTGCCCGGCCTTCGCCAGCGACGCTTTCAGTTCGTCGATCACCGCCGTCGGGGCGGGGTCGACCCCGTAAAGCAGCGCTAGGTATGCCGCCACGTAATCACCAAGCAGCGTGAGAGATAGCATCTGCGCGAGCGCGCTCTCCCCCCGCGCTTTCACGTCGAGCGCATCGATCGCGCCGTCGTCCAGCAGCCCTCTCATGAGGTCATAGCGCAGCCCTACCCGCGGATGATCTAGCCCCTCAGAGCGCAGAAGTACCATTGTCGTCGCCCGCGCTATCGCCGGCGGCAGTCCCAACGCGACGATCGCATTGTGCTGCGCCTCCGGCATCTCCTCGAAGAACGCACACACCTTCGCTGACTCGTTTGTCTGCGTCTTCCAGCGCCGCGCCACCTCGATCAGCACCCCGCCTCCGTAAATCACGGGCAGCCGCTCGTGCAGCCGCCACGCCAGCTGCTTTGCGGGATTCCGTGAAGAAGCAGTCTCGGCACCGTACTCCTCGCGCAGCGAAGCGAGAACAGCAATCGCCTCGTCCACATCCCCCTCGATCCCCTGCATGAGGCCCAACTTCTGTCCGATGGCCAGCAGTGGCATCAGACCCCACCCGATGGCTGCCCGCGGCTCTCCCTTGTACGTGAACGTGAACGCAGGCACGCCGTTCGCTCGCGCCGTGGCCAGTAGCCGCCCACCTGTCGTGATCGCCAGCTTCTTGGCGGGCATAGCCAGCGCCTGCTCGAACGCCGAGAGCGTCTCCTCGGTCTCGCCGCTGAAACTCGAAGCGATGACCAAAGTATCTTCGTCCACAAACGACGGCAGGTCGTACGCGCGGACGTTGAACACGCGTACGGACGACTCGAGCGATAGCAACGCTCGGAAGTAGTCCCCCGCGATCGCCGAGCCGCCCATGCCGAGGATTACGATCTGCCGGGGTGCCTCCTTCCACGGCGCCTCGAACGCCTTGGCCGCAGCCCACGCCTCTCGGCACTGCTCCGGCAGCCCATGCACCGCCTCGAGCATCCCAGCTGGATCCAGTCTGCTACGTTCAGCCGCATCGTCGAGAACCGGATGCCGCTTGGAGGTCATTCCGGACTATTGCGAACTCAAGCGCCCCAAGCCCCGACGCCTCAGGCCCCTGTCAGCTCGCGCACAGCCTCCAGCACCGACTGCACCTGCTCGCCCTCACGCACCTCCGTGTAGATGCGCATAAGCGGCTCTGTTCCCGAAAGCCGGATGAGCGCCCACGCGCCACCCTCCAACAGAAAGCGCAGGCCGTCAGTGCGGTCGTAACCCGTCACCCGCAATCCGTCGATTGTAGACGGCTCAAGCGTCGTCAGGAGCCCAGCGATACGGTCGCGCTCTGCCGGCGTCATCGTAATATCGACGCGGTCATAGTAATGCGGCCCCACCTTTGCGAAAACTTCCTCGAGAAGTTCTGGCAAGCTCTTCCCACGCCGCGCCATCAAGTCGAGAATGTACAGGCCGGACAGGATGCCGTCACGCTCCGGTAAATGCCCGCGGAAGGCAAAACCGCCCGACTCCTCGCCCGCGATCAGCGCGTCCGTCTCGATCATTTTCGGCCCCAGGTATTTGAACCCGACGCCTGTTTCGTACACGGGCACGCCGTACAGCTCGCCCAAGCGGTGCACCATGCTCGTCGTCGTGACTGACTTGACGATCGGTCCGCGCAGCCCGCGCACTTCCAGCAGGTAATACGTCAGCAGCGCGAACACCCGCAACTGATCGACGAATTCTCCCCGGTCGTCCATTACGCCGATGCGGTCAGCGTCGCCGTCTGTCGCCAGCGCAGCCTCCGCATGGGCTTGCACGATCGCCTCGCGCGTAGCCTCGAGGTTCCGCGCGATCGGCTCGGGATTGTGCATCCCCGGGAACGCCGGGTTCCGCTCAGAGCGGATCTCGATCACCTCCGTCCGCCCGCCGGAAAGCAGCTCACGCAGGTACCCCGCCCCGGCTCCGTGCATCGGGTCGACCACCACGCGCAGCCCCGCCTGACGTAGCCGCTCGATCTCAACAAGCTGTCCTAGGTGACGCAGGTAGTCCGCCCTCGGGTCGAATTTCTGCACCAACCCCTTCGCCGTTGCCTCCTCCAGCGGCATCCGCTCGACGGCGCCGTCCAGCGCCTCGGGGATCAGCGCCTCAATCTGCGACAGCACCTCCGGCGACGCCGCGCTTGCCTGCTCCGTCCTCACCTTGAACCCCGAATATAACGCGGGGTTGTGACTCGACGTGATGACGACTCCGCCGCCCGCGTTCAGCCGGCGGATGTTGAACCCGATCACCGGCGTCGGAGCCGCTCGGTCGCAGAGCTGCACCGGCACCCCGTTCGCTGCCAGCACCTCAACCACCGCCACCGCGAACTCCTCCGACGCGAACCGCGTATCGTAGCCCACGACAATCTCGCGCGACGCCGCGGTCGCTTCGTGGAAGTATCGGGCCGTCGCCTGAGCGCATACCCGCACATTCGCGAACGTAAACTCGTCCGCGATGATCGCCCGCCACCCGTCCGTCCCGAACTTAATTGGACTGCCGCTCATCTAATGGTCATATTACGACAGACCGCATCGTCTCTACGTCCAAGCAGGAAAGCACTACGCGAAGAGGTTGTTTCGGTAGCGGACTTTCATGAGACAGAGCCCGTGGGCGGGAGCCACGATGCTTGCGGCGCCCGGTTGTGGGTCATCGAGGAGTGACACGAACTGCACCTGGGTGCTTTTTTCCGAACCAACCTCGACAAGAGCGCCCACGATGCGGCGCACCATCTGTGTCAGGAACGCGTTGGCCTCGATGTCGAAGAGCGCGAGTTCGCCTTTCCTGCGCAGTTCCGCTCGCGTCACGTGACGTTCGGTCTGACGGCGGTGAGCTCCAGAGCGCTGAGCGAAGGAGGCGAAGTCGTGCGCTCCCACCAGCCCGTGTGCCGCCTCGGCCATCGGAGCGAGATTCAGCGTCACACGTGGGTGCCATGCGAAGTCGCGAAGCAGGCCGGGCCGCTGATGGCCGAGATGCAGGGTGTAGCGGTACAGGCGGCTGAGGGCGTGGCGGCGGGGGTCGAACTGCGGCGGGACCTCTGCGACTGCGCGCACGCTGACGTCGAGCGGCAGAATGGCATTCGTACCGCGCCCGAAGGTGTCGAGGGGCAGGCGGCTATTGGTGTTGAAGGCAGCGACCTGCCCTTTAGCGTGCACGCCGGCGTCAGTGCGGCCGGCCAGCGCCACCCTCACGGACTCGCCTGTTAGCGTGCCGAGGGCCTGCTCGAGCGCGCCTTGAACCGTCGGTGCGTTTGCTTGCAATTGGGAGCCAGCATAGGCCGTTCCCTGGTATTCGAGGAGGAAGGCCAGGCGGCGCGGCGAGTCACTGCCGTGCAGCTGCCTGGCCGCGAGGGCTTGCTCTGGAATCAGCGTCGTGAGGTTGATTGCTCCGGCTCGGCGGTCTGCGATGTATTGGGCCGCGGGCCTCCCTCTACTCGCGTGGTTGGGGCTAGGCCTCTCCGACGATTAGCTCGAGCTGGGCCATGCGAGCGCCGTCGCCCTGCCGGGGACCGAGCTTGATCATGCGGCTGTAGCCGCCTGGGCGGCTCGCATAGCGGGGGCCGAGTTCGCCGAAAACTTTCTCGACGACCTTCTTATCGTAGACGAAGCCCATCGCACGGCGGCGTGCGGGCAGGTCACCGCGTTTGCCGAGGGTGATCACACGCTCCGCCAGACCACGGACCTCCCGCGCCTTGGCCTCGGTGGTGATGATCTTCTCGTAGCGGAGCAGGTCCGTCACAAGGTTGCGAAAGAGCGCGAGGCGATGGTCGGTGGCACGGCCGAGCTTGCGGCCGTCGATGCGGTGGGCCAAGGCTAACTACTCCTGGACCTCGCCGGTCTCTTCAGTTAGCTGACGAAGTTGGCGCTTCCAATCAGGCTCCTCTTCCTCCTCGCCTTCATCCACCGCTTCAGGCTCCGGCTTCGCCTTGGCCTTGCCGGTCTTCTTGCGGCCGACGGGCGCGGGTTCGATGGATGGAAGCGCCTCGGGCGCCTTGAGCTCCGGCTGTGGCTGGGACGGAGCCTCGGGCGGCTGCGGAGGAATGATCGGCGTCTCTTCGGCCGTAAGCGGCGGCGCTTCGACCAGCTCTTCGCCGCGATCTATGGGGAGGAGGCCGAGCTCATCGAGTTTCTCGCGTAACTCGTCGTAGGACTTGCGGCCGAAGTTGCGGAGTGCCAGCAGCTCTTCTTCGCTTTTTTCGAGCACCTGCGCGATGGTGATGAGGCCGCTGCGCCGCAGGCAGTTGTAGGCGCGCATCGAGAGGTTGAGGTCCTCGATGGGCATGCCGTATTTATCGGGGGGGAGCTGAATGCCGGCGCCGAGCCCACGCTCGACGATGGGAAGTGAGGGCCGCCCCATGTGCGAGAAGAGCCGGAACTGGTCGATGACGACGTCGGCGCTACGGCTGACCGACTCGACGGCACTGACCGTGCCGTCGGTCCAGACCTCGAGGGTGAGCTTATCATAGTTCGTCGCCTGACCCACCCGTGTACTGGTGACCTTGTAGTTGACCTTGCGCACCGGCGAGAAGATGGAGTCAACGGGGATTACGCCGATAGTCGCGCCGTCCACCTGGCCGGCGGGCGCGTAACCGCGGCCCTGCTCGACGTTGAACTCGACGTAGAGCCTGCCGTCCGGCGAGTCCACGCTGGCCAGATAGAGGTCTTCGTTCACAATTTCGTAGTGTTCTGGCACCTGGAGATCGGCGGCGATGATTGGCCCCTCGCGGCCGCTGATGTCGAGGATGAGCGTGCCGGGTCGATCGGATAGAGCGCGCAGCCGCAACTCCTTGACGTTGAGCAGGAACTCAATGGTGTCTTCTCTGACGTTCGGGATCGTCGAGAATTCGTGGAGGACGCCATCGATGCGGACGGAGGTGACAGCAGCCCCTGTGAGCGAGCTTAAGAGTACGCGGCGAAGAGCATTGCCGATAGTGATCCCGAAGCCGGGCGGCAGCGGCGCCGCGACGATTCGCGCGTAATCGCCGATATCGCTCGTCTCTTCGACATCGATGGTGGGCTCTTCACTGGGCTGTTGAAGCGGTTGAGGCGCGAGCGGAGTGGACGCCGGGGACCCGGACCTCCGATAAAGCTGGGATTCTAACATGACCTTCCTTTAGCGCGAGTAGTACTCGACTATCGTCGCTACGTTGAACTTGGGGCCGATTTCTTCGACTTCCGGCAGAGCCAGGACGCGCCCTGTCAAATCGCGAGCGTCCAGGCTGAGCCAGGATGGAATGCTTTTGCTTGCTATCTGCTCGCTCACCATCTTGAAATACTCGCTCTTCTTGCCGCGGCCGGTGAGACCCACAACGTCGTTGGGTTTGAGCACGTGGGATGGGATGGCGGACTTTCGCTCATTCACTGCTATATGGCCGTGAAGTACGAGCTGGCGCGCCTGCTGGCGCGAGTCGGCGAAGCCGAGGCGATAGGCTACGTTGTCGAGCCGGAGCTCGAGCGTACGCAAGAGCGTTTCGCCCGTCACACCGTGCCGCTTGGCTGCGATTTCGTAGTACTTGTTGAATTGCCGCTCGAGGATCCCGTAGATCGCGCGGGCGCGCTGCTTCTCGCGCAGCTGAAGGCCGCGATCGGAGACCTTGCGGCGGCGCGTGGAGCGCTGGCCCGGGGGATAGGGACGCTTCTCGAACGGGCATTTAGGCGTGAAGCATTTCTCGCCCTTGAGGTACAGTTTGTCCCCGAGGCGGCGACATAGACGGCAAACAGGACCGGTATAGCGGGCCATAAACTCTCCTACACGCGACGGCGTTTGGGCGGGCGGCAACCGTTATGGGGCATAGGCGTGACATCTCGGATGTTGGTGACCTGGAGCCCGGCCGACTGCAAGGAGCGAATCGCTGCTTCGCGTCCGCTGCCGGGGCCCTTGATGCGCACTTCGACCTGCCTGAGACCGTGCTCCATCGCCCGGCGAGCGGCGGCCTCGGCGGCGAGGCCGGCCGCATAAGGGGTGCTCTTGCGAGAGCCCTTGAAGCCGGCGGTGCCCGCGGAGGCCCAGGACAGGACGGCGCCGTTGGGGTCTGTCAAGGTGATCGTCGTATTGTTGAAGGTGGAGGCGATGTAGGCGCGCCCAACGGGTACGTTCTTCTTCTCCCTCCTTCTTGTGCGTGTCTTGCGTTCTGCCACAGGCCTTAATTCCTCACTTCTTAGCAATTGCGCGGCGGCGGCCGGCGACCGTCCGGCGCGGGCCACGCTTGGTTCTCGCGTTGGTCCTTGTACGCTGACCGCGGGCGGGCAGGCCGCGACGGTGACGGATGCCGCGGTAGCTGCCGATTTCGATCAGCCGCTGAATGTCCTGTCGCACCTGCTTGCGAAGCTCGCCTTCGACGGTGTAGTTCTTGTCGATGTACTCGCGAATGCGGGCTACTTCGTCGTCGGTGAGGTCGCGCACCTTTGTTTCGAGCGGAACGTTGGCGGCCGAGCAGATCTTGTGAGCAGTCGGGCGGCCGATGCCGAAGATATAACTCAGCGAGATCTCGACTCTCTTCTCACGCGGTATATCGACGCCGGCGATACGCGCCAAGGACTAGCCCTGCCTCTGCTTGTGGCGCGGGTTGGAGCAGATGATGCGCACGACGCCCTGGCGGCGTACGACCTTGCACTTTTCGCAGCGTTTTCTGACTGAAGCCTGGACTTTCATTTGCCTACCTGAAACGATAAGTAATCCTGCCCCGGGTCAGGTCATAGGGAGACAATTCCACCAGTACCTTGTCTCCGGGGAGGATCCTGATAAAGTGCATCCGAATTTTTCCGGACGCATGGGCCAGAACTCTGTGCCCATTTGCCAATTCTACACGAAACATCGCGTTTGGCAAATTCTCTTTTACCGTGCCTTCAACCTCAATCGACTCTTTTTTCGCCATTCAGCGGGTAGTTTCCATCACCTCCCGGATTCGGCCATCCAAAAGAGATATTCTACTGAATGGGGAGAGTTGGGGCAACGGGTAGCAGCGAGGCGGAGCTGCGCTCGGCCATCCCGGACGGAGGTGGGGGACACCCCCCACACCCCCGGCCTGCGGCGCCTCGCTAGGCTTTGCGGGCGATCCGAAGCGTTGCGCTACCGCTGTTTGGCGAAGCCAGAGATTCCCTCCTGCGGCGGCTGGGCCTTCGCCAGCTCCCCGCTGCCGCCCGCCCCACCCCGCAAGCTCGGAATGATAGGGTGCGCTAAGGCAGCGTGAGGACTTCGGCTTCGCCGTCTGTGATGGCGAGGGTGTGCTCGAAGTGGGCGGAGAGGCTGCCGTCGAGGGTGCGGACGGTCCAGTTGTCGGCGTCGCGCTTGGTGCGCCAGTCACCGACGTTGACCATGGGCTCGATCGCGATGACCATGCCGGGCCGGAGCACGGGGCCTGAGTCGGGGGTGCCATAGTTGGGGATTTGCGGGTCTTCGTGCATCTGGCGGCCGACGCCGTGGCCGACGTATTCGCGGACGACGGAAAAGCCCTCCCCTTCGACCCAGGCCTGGATGGCGGCGCCGATCTCGCCGATGCGAGCGCCGCCACGGGAGGCGGCAATTCCCCGCCAGAGCGCATCGCGGGTGACATCGATCAGCTTTTGGGCCTGAGGCGCGAGTGTTCCGGCGCCGACCGTGACCGCCATGTCGGCGACGAAGCCTTTGTGAGTGCAGCCGATGTCGATGCTAACGACGTCGCCTTCCGCTATTTCCCGGTCGCCGGGAATGCCATGGACGATCTCGTCGTTCACGGACACACAGATCGCGGCCGGATACGGCGGCTCCCCGTAGTTGAAGAACGTGGGAACGACGCCCCGTTTCTTGAACTCTCGGCGCGCAATCTCGTCAAGCTCCTTCTCAATCACTCCCGGACGCACATGGCTCACGACGATTTCGAGAGTCTCCGCCAGGATGCGTCCGGCTTCCCGCATAAGTCCGATTTCATCGCGGGACTTGACGATTATCGGCACTAGTGCTCCCCCTCGAGGCAGGCACGCACGGCGCGAGTGACATCTTCGACATCACCCTCACCGGGGGCCTCGCAGAGTTTTCCCTGCGCGCGATAGTAATCGAGCAGCGGTTCGAGGTTCTTCAGATTGACCTCGAGCCGCGTTCGTACCGCGTCGGGTCTGTCGTCCTTACGCTGCTCCAGCTGGAAGCCGCAGTTATCGCACACGCCCGGTGTCTTAGGCGGCAGGCTGATCTCGTTGTAGACGGCGCCACAGTTCGGGCAGCTCCAGCGCCCGGACAGACGGCGGACGAGTTCGCCAGTGGCGACGGAAATGTAGATCGCGCGATCGATGCGCTTGCCGTCTCCGGCCAATGCTTCGTCGAGGGCGCGCGCCTGCTCGAGGTTTCGAGGGAAGCCGTCGAGCATGCAACCGCGCGCGCAATCGGGCTGTGAAATGCGGTCGAGTAGCATGCCGATCGTGATCTCGTCGGGGACAAGCCGGCCGCTTTCAACGAACGGCTGGGCTTTCTTGCCAAGCTCCGTGCCCAGACGGATGTTCTCGCGAAAGAGCTCTCCGGTAGTGACATGGGAGAGGCCGGTCTCGTTTTTGAGCAACGCTGCCTGGGTGCCCTTGCCGGCGCCCGGCAGGCCAAGGAGGATTACGTACAAAGGATGCCTAGCGGATGAAGCCTTCGTACTGGCGCATGAGCAGCTGGGCTTCGATCTGGCGGAGGGTGTCAAGAATGACGCCGACGACGATGATGAGACCGCTTGTCGTTATACCAAGCGCGGTCTGACGGCCGCTCGTCGTACCGGCCCCCACAAGATGAGACGTGATGAAGGGGGCGACGGCGACGATGCCCAAGAAGAAGGCGCCGCCCCATGTGATACGCAGAAGGACGCGGTTGATGTAGTCCTCGGTCGGGCGCCCGGGACGGATTCCCGGGATGAACCCGCCCTGTCTCTGGAGGTTCTCCGCGAGATTTTGTTGCTGAAAGACGACGAGGGTATAGAAGAACGTGAACACGACGACGGTGACGAAGACGAAGGCCCAATACCAGACGTTACCGGGGTTGAAAGAGTTCTTGAGGAATTCCCCGGTGTTCGCCAGAAGGCTGTTGTCCGAGCTTTCCAGAGCGCTGCCTACGAAGGCCGGCATGATCACGATGGAGAATGCGAAGATGAGGGGAATCATCCCGGTGCTATTCACGCGCAAAGGGATATGTGTCTGACCGGACTGGCGGTACATGCGGCCTGAGCGAAAGACGCTCCGTGAGTACTGTACGGGGATGCGGCGCTGCGCTTCCTGAAAAGTGACGATGAAGGCGACTAGGCCGACGATCATGATCGTGAGGAAGAAGGTGGCGGTGACGCCCTCGCCGGTACCGGTGTACAACCGCCCGCCGATGAACTGCGGCAGGCCGGCGATGATGCCGGCGAAGATGATGATCGAGATGCCGTTGCCGACTCCCTTCTCGCTGATCAGCTCGCCGAGCCAAACAAGAAACATCGTGCCGGCGGTCATCGTAATGATCGCGGAGAGCGTGGGTAAGGCGTCGGGGCCGGAAAGCGATGGCTGGGGGATGGCGCCCGGCGCAATGCTCTGGACGATGATGAGCTGCCCGTAGCCCTGCACGAAGGCCATAGGCACGGTCATCCAGTGCGTGTAGATGTTTAGCTGCTTGCGGCCCTGCTCGCCCTCCTTGGAGAGCGCCTGGAGGGCAGGCACGAGCGGCACCATCAGCTGCATGACGATCGACGAGGTTATGTAGGGATAGACACCCATCGCGACGACGCTCATGTGTGATAGCGCGCCCCCGCTAAAGATATTCATGAAACCGAGGACGGTGCTCTGCTTGAAGGCCTCATCGAGCTTTGACGGATCCACTCCCGGGACGGGGACATTGGAAACGAACCGGAAGATCACGATTAACCCGAACGTGAAGAGCAGCTTCTCGCGGATGTCCGGTTGGGCCATCGCGCTGATGGCCGCCTGAAGGAGCTGCGGACGCTGTGTCTGCTGCTGTCTACCCGCCGCTGCCATCGTCTTCACCTTCGGGTGCGTCCTCGCCGGCTGGCGCTTGGGAAGCCTGGGACGCGTCTTCGTACTTATCGTTCGGGACGGAACCGCGGTCGTGAGGTTTTTTCTTCTTGCGTTCGCCCAGTTCGACGACGGTCCCGCCCGCTGCCTCGATCTTTTCTCTGGCGTTGATCGAAAAACTGTGAGCGTGTACGGTGAGCTTCTTGGTCAGATCGCCGGCGGCGAGGACCTTGACAGGCTTCCTCAGACTGCGGAGGATACCCTTTTCCTTCAGGAGCTGGGGAGTGACCTCAGCGTCTTTGTCGAAGCGCTCGAGGACGGTCAGGTTCACTGCCTGGTACTCTACGCGGAAGGGGTTCGTAAAGCCGCGGCGGAAGGGGAGCTTCTTGAAGAGCCGTGTCTGGCCGCCCTCGAAGAAACGGCGGGGCTTGTTGCCCGCTCGCGCCTTTTGACCCTTCAGGCCACGCCCGGCAAAGGTACCCTGGCCGGCGGCGTTGCCGCGGCCGACGCGTTTGCGGGCATACCTCGCCCCCGGTGGGGGTTTCAACTGGTGGGCTTGCATCAGTCCTGGGGGATCTCAGTCACCTCGACGAGGTGACGAACCTTTGTAATCATACCACGCAGGGGGCGGCTATCTTCCCGCTCAACGCTCTGGCCAAGGCGCTTGAGTCCGAGCGCCTCGATCGTTCGTTTCTGGTTGTTTTGGTATCCAATCGCGCTCTTCTTCCAGGTGATACGAACCTTAGCCGCCAACAGACGCCTCCGGGGAGACAGCGCGGCGGCGTTCGCGGACCTCATCGGGCGAGCGCAGGCGGGACAGTGCAAGCATCGTCGCTTTCACGGTGTTGGCCGGGTTGTTGGAGCCGAGGGACTTAGCAACGGCATCCCTAACGCCCGCCATCTCAAGCACCGCGCGCACGCCGCCGCCGGCGATAAGGCCTGTGCCTGGAGGTGCGGGCTTTATGAGCACTCTGGCGGCGCCGAAGTGGACAAGGAGGGGGTGCGGCACCGTGGTACCGTTCAGCGGAACACTGATCATGTGCTTGCGGGCTATCGTACCGGCCTTGCGGATCGCCTCGGGCACTTCGGTGGCCTTGCCCATGGCGGCGCCGACTCGCCCGGCGGTATCGCCGACGACGACGATGGCGGTGAAGTGAAAACGCCTGCCTCCCCTCATCACCTTGGCGACACGGTTGATGAAAACAACCTTTTCGGTGAGTTCTAAGGCAGCGGCATCGACCCGGTCTCTCTTGGCGATGTATTTGCGTGGATTTGACATTAGCGGCTTCCTAGAATGTGAGTCCAGCTTTGCGGGCGGCCTCCGCGAACGCCTTCACGCGACCGTGGTACATGAACCCGCCGCGGTCGAAGACGACGGAGCCAATGCCTTTTTCCTTCGCTCTTTTGGCCAGCGCCTCGCCGACCAGCCCGGCAACTTCGCTCTTCTTTTTGCCATCGCGTACCGATTTGAGATCGGCTTCGAGGTCGCTAGCAGAGACGAGCGTGTGGCCCGCACTATCGTCAATGAGCTGTGCATAAATGTGGTTCAGGCTGCGGAAGACAGCTAAGCGTGGCCGCTCGGTCGTACCCGTCAAGCGTTCACGGACGCGAAGGTGACGTCGCGCCCGGGCAGCGCGGGGTAGACGTGACTTCTTCATAGGTGCGTTCCTAGTGGGTCGCCTTGCCGGCTTTGCCGGCCTTGCGGCGCACGTATTCGCCAGTATAGCGAATGCCTTTGCCCTTGTATGGCTCGGGCGGCCGGATCTTGCGAACGTCGGCGGCCGTTTGGCCGACCTGCTCTCTGTTGATGCCTTTGATGGTGATCTTGGAGGTGCCTTCGACCTCGAACTCGATGCCAGGTGGGGGCGACACATTCACCGGATGCGAATAACCAATCGCCAGCACGAGGTTTCTGCCCTGCATCTGTGCTCGATAGCCGACGCCCTGGAGCTCCAGTGTCTTGCTGAAGCCGGCGGTGACGCCGGCGACCATATTTGCGACCAGCGAGCGGGTGAGGCCATGCATCGCACGGTGTCGGGGCTGCTCACTGGGGCGGGAAACAACGATCTGTCCGTCCTTCTGCTCGATCCGCATTTCGCGATTGAGCTCGCGGCTCAGTTCGCCCTTGGGTCCCTTAACGGCGACGTGCGTGCCGTCGATGCGGATCTCCACCCCGGAAGGGATGGCGATCGGCATTTTCCCTACTCTCGACATCGGTTCACCACACGTAGCAAAGTACTTCGCCGCCCACGCCGCGGCGGCGGGCTTCCTTACCCGTCATGACGCCCTCCGGAGTAGAGAGGATAGCGACACCGAGACCTCCATAGACGCGCGGGATCTCGCGCTTGGCCGCATAGACGCGCAAGCCCGGGCGGCTTACGCGCTGGAGGCCCATAATGACCGGCTCGCGCGCGGGTGTATAAGCGAGATGGATGCGGACATTCTTGTGCGTACCCTCACTCCGGACCTCGAAGTCGCCGATGAACCCCTCGTTCTTAAGGACCTGAGCCAGCGCAACCCTAGTTTTGGAAGCGGGCATGTCTGTGTGGTCGTGGCGGGCAACGAGCGAGTTCCTGATCCTGGACAACATGTCGGCGATGGGATCGGTAACCATAACGCTACCAGCTGGACTTCTGCACACCCGGGATGTGGCCTTCCAGAGCGAACTTGCGGAAGCAGATGCGGCAGAGGCCGAACTTGCGGATGTAGGCGCGCGGGCGTCCACAAAGGCGGCAGCGGTTGCGGAGGCGGCCTGGGAACTTGGGGGGCTTGTTGAAGGTCTTCTCGTAAAGCGCCTTTCGCGTCATCTGGTCCTCTACCTAGCCTCGCCTGGCGAACGGCATGCCCAACAACTCGAGCAGCCGCTGCCCCTCTTCGTCTGTCTTTGCGGTCGTGCAGATCGTTATTTGCATGCCGCGAATCTTGTCGATTTTGTCGTACTCGATTTCCGGGAAGATGACCTGCTCGCGGATGCCCAGGCTGTAGTTGCCCCGGCCGTCGAACGAGTTTGGAGACACGCCCTGAAAGTCGCGAATGCGGGGCAGAGCGGCGTTCAGCGTGCGGTCAAGGAACTCCCACATGTGATCGCCTCGGAGCGTGACCATGACGCCGATGGGCATGCCCTCGCGGAGCTTGAAGTTCGCTATCGACTTCTTCGCCCGGGTAATCACTGGATGCTGGCCGGTAATTGTCGCGATGTCGGTGGAAGCGGCGTCGAGCGCCTTTGCGTTCTGGACAGCCTCCCCGGTGCCGACGTTCAGGGTCACCTTCTCTACGCGCGGCGCTTGCATGGCGTTAGCGTAGCCGAACTCCTTGACTAGAGCCGGTACGATCTCTTCCCGGTAGCGTTCTTTCAATCGCGGTGGCATCTGTTCTGTCCTAATCCTGGTTCGCGTCACAGCGCTTGCAGTAGCGCACTTTACGCCCATCCGCCTGCCGGCGGAAGCCGACGCGGGCGGGTTTGCCACAGGAAGCGCAAACAAGCGCCGTGTTCGCCCACGATATGGGGGCTTCGCGGTCAACGATGCCGCCAGGCTTTTGAGGGCCGCGGGGCTTCATGTGCCGCTTGACCATGTTGATTCCGGTGACGATGAGGCGCGGCGGCCGCGGCTGACCGAGCTTGCTGATTTTGCCGGTACCGAGGAGCACCTTGCGCACCTGCCCGGTGCGGCCCCTGTCCTTGCCTTTGGTTATGAGGACCGTATCATCGCGCTTAATCTTTTGCATTTCTACACGACCTCTGGCGCCAGCGAGACGATCTTCATGAAGTTGCGCTCTCTCAGCTCGCGAGCTACGGGCCCGAAAATGCGGGTGCCACGCGGGTTGAAGGCGTCCGAGAGGACCACGGCGGCGTTCTCATCAAAGCGGATATACGAGCCGTCGTTGCGCCGGTATGGCTGCGCGGCACGCACTACGACCGCGCGGACGACTTCGCCCTTCTTGACGCCGCCCATGGGAGTGGCCTGCTTGACAGAGGCGACGATAATGTCGCCCACGGTGCCGTAACGACGCCGGGAGCCGCCGATAACCTGAATGCACATCAGTTGCCGGGCGCCGGAGTTGTCGGCCACCTTGAGGCGGGAGTAAGACTGAATCAAGAGGGCTGCTCCTCTGCCGACTCTTCAGCAGCCTCTGCCGATTCTTCAGCGGCCTCCGGCGGTTCTTCGTCGGCCTCCGGCGGTTCTTCAGCCTTCTCTGCCGGCTCTTCCGGGGCCTCTTCTTGCTCTTCGCCGGCCGGCTCCTCGGCTTCGGCCTCGACGGCTTCGATTTCGGGTACCTCTTCGGCCACCTCGATCTCCTCGGGCACAACGGCTTCGGCCGCAGGACCAGCGACCGCTTCCGCGGGGACGGTCTCTTCGCTCTTGGCCTTCGCGCCACCGCGCGGCCTGGGTGCCTCTTCGATTTCCGGCTCTTCGGGCTTAACCTCGCCCAACAACTCGAGGTCGATCGATTCCGGCGCCACTTCAGGAAGCTCCGCTCGAGTCAGGACTTCGAGCAGGCGCCAGCGCTTGCGCCGAGAGATAGGCGCGGCCTCGATGATGCGGACGCGGTCTCCCAACTGCGCTTCCTCAGCCTCGTCGTGAGCCATCAGCCGGCGTACGCGGCGTACTGTCTTCTTGTACAAGCGGTGGCGGAAGTTGGCCTCGACGGCGACGACGACCGTTTTCTGCATCTTGTCGCTGACGACGGTGCCGTCGCGGACTTTGCCGCGCAGGCCGCTCTGCTTGGCAGTCATTTGCGCGGTGCCTGACCGCCGGCTCGGGCCAGCTGTCGCTGTTGCTCGATGGTTTTGAGGCGGGCGATGTGACGCTTCATTTTCGGCAGCTCCTGGTAGTTCGTGAGCTGCCGAGTCTCGCGCTGGAGACGCATAGAGAAGAGGCGGCGATGGGCCTCCTCCAGCTCCTTGCGCAGGTCCGTTTCGGAGAGCTTGCGGATATCGTCGAGTTTGGTCTTCAGCTTCTTCGCCATCGATTACATCTCCGGCCTTGCCACGAAGCGCGTGGGGATGGGGAGCTTGTGGGCGGCGAGGCGCATGGCTTCACGCGCGGTATCTTCCTGGACACCAGCGATCTCGTAGATCATGCGGCCCGGGCGAACGACGGCCACCCACGCTTCGACGGGGCCCTTGCCGCTTCCCTGACGGACCTCGAGCGGCTTCTTGGTGATCGGCTTGTCGGGGAAAACGCGGATCCAGAGCTTGCCACCGCGGCGGACGTAGCGTGTAATGGCGCGACGGCCGGCCTCAATCTGGCGGGCGGTGAGCCAGCACGGCCCAAGAGCCTGCAGGCCGTAATCGCCGAAGGTGACGTGGTTGCCGGCTGTGGCCATGCCACGCCGGCGGCCACGGTGCGCTTTGCGGAACTTCGTCCGCTTAGGCTGTAGCATCGCCGCTCTCCTGCTGAGCTGGCTCCGGAGGAGGTTCCGCCGCTGCCGCCTCTGCGCTCGCTTCCGACGGCTGGTCGGGGCCGACAGGCGCCGCGACCCCGCCCGCTTGTGGTTCACCGCTGGCCGCGCGTGCCTTTTCAAGCGCGCTGACCGGCGGCGCCGTCCGCTCCGAGATCTTGTCGCCCTTGTATATCCAGACCTTGACGCCGATGCGGCCGAGCGTGGTGCGGGCTTCGGCAGTGCCGTAGTCGACATCCGCCTTCAGCGTGTGCAAGGGGACCCGGCCCTGCCGTTCCTGGTCTCTGCGAGACATGTCGGAGCCCCCGAGCCTTCCTGCGATGCGGATGCGCACGCCCTGGGCGCCGCGCTGCATTGCCCGTAGCGCTGCTTGCTTGATGGCGCGGCGGTGCGAGACGCGGCGCTCTATCTGCTCGGCAACCGCCCGGGCGACGAGCGGCGCTTCGATTTCCGGGAGCCGCACCTCGTTGATGTTGACGCGAACGCGGCGTCCGCTCGTTTTTTCGAGCCTGCCGCGCAGCTCATCTACGCGCTGGCCGCCGCGGCCGATGACGATTCCCGGACGCGCTGTGTGGATGCTGACCGTGATCTGGTTGGCGTTTCGCTCGATCTCGACGCGCGAGATGCCGGCATCAGGCAGCATCCGCTCGATCGAGCGGCGGATGCGCAGGTCCTCGTGCAGCTGCTCAGTATAGTTCTTGTCGGCGTACCACTTGCTGTTCCAGGTATAGATGTAGCCGAGGCGAAAGCCGTGGGGGTGAACTTTCTGGCCCATCAGCCGCCTTCCTCCACGATGATTGTGATATTGCTGCGGCGGCGGCGAATGATATCAGCGCGGCCGCGCGCACGCGGGGTCATGCGGCGCAACTTAACGCCGTCGCCGACGAATGCGCGCGTGACCCGCAGATGTCTCGGGTCCATGTTGTAGTTGTTTTCGGCGTTGGCGGCGGCCGAGCGTACGGCCTTGGCAATCGTCCGAGCGTGCGGACTTTGCATGAAGCGAAGGATAGACATCGCCTCATCGACACGCTTGCCGCGCACTTCGTCGAGAATGAGGCGCACCTTCTTGGGCGCGACCTGGGCGCCCCTCATGTACGACTTAACGGCGACCACTATTTCTTCCTCACCTGGCTGACCTGCGCGGAGCGGCTGGTATGCCCGCGGTAGGTGCGAGTCGGCGCAAATTCGCCGAGCTTGTGCCCGACCATGTTCTCAGTGATGAAGACGGGCACATGGCGGCGGCCGTCGTGGATGGCGATGGTGAGGCCGACCATTTCAGGCAGAATGGTCGAGCGGCGCGACCAGGTGCGGATGACGGCCTTCTGGCCCGATTGCTGCACCTTCATCACCTTGGCGATCAGCTTGGCGTCCGCGAACGGGCCTTTCTTCGTCGACCGGGACATCGTCTAAACCTGGTACCTGCGGCGGACGATGTATTTGTTGGTGTCTTTGCGGCGGCGCGTGCGGGCGCCCAGCGTGGGCTTTCCCCACGGGCTGCGCGGCCCCGGGAGGCCGATCGGTGCGCGGCCCTCACCACCGCCGTGCGGATGGTCTCGCGGGTTCATGACGGTGCCACGCACGCTCGGCCTGCGGCCCATCAAGCGCTTGCGCCCGGCCCTTCCCAGCTTGACCTGGCTGTGCTCGACGTTGCCGACCTGGCCGATCGTGGCCATACAATCCGCGTGGATGCGCCGGACCTCGCCCGAAGGCAGCCGCACGAGCGCATAATCGCCTTCGCGGGCGAGGAGCTGCGCGGAGCCGCCGGCGCCGCGAACGAGCTGGCCGCCCTTACCTTTGTGCATCTCCAGGTTGTGGATTGTCGTGCCGGAGGGGATGTTGCGCATGGGGAGGGCGTTGCCGGGCTTGATTTCGGAGTTGGGGCCCGCCATTACACTGTCGCCGATTTTGAGGCCGACCGGCCAGATGATGTAGCGTTTCTCGCCGTCGGCGTAGTGGATGAGGGCGATGCGCGCAGAGCGGTTCGGGTCGTACTCGATCGAGGCGACCTTTCCCGAGACGCCGTTCTTGTCACGGCGAAAATCGATGATGCGCAGGCGACGCTTGGCCCCGCCGCCGCGATGGCGTACGGTGATTCGGCCCTGGTTGTTGCGCCCGGCCTGGCGCCGCAGAGGGGCGACGAGGGACTTCTGCGGCTTCGAGCGCGTGATCTCGTCGAAGCTGTGCCCGCTGGCGCCGCGGCGGCCGGGAGAGGTGGGCTTGTACTGCTTGATCGGCACGCTAGACGCCCTCGAACAGCTCGATCTTGTCGCCGGGGGCGAGCGAGACGACGGCCTTCTTCCAGTCGGGCCGGTGCTTGATGCGGTTGCCCCGCACCCGGCGCGGCTTGCCCTTCATGACCATTACGTTGACGTCTATCACCTTGACATCGAACCCTTTTTCGACCGCATCCTTGATCTGGACCTTGTTCGCTTCCGGACGCACCTCGAACATGTATTTGTTCTCGCCGCCTAGGCGTGTGGCCTTCTCCGTAATCATCGGCCGGATCACGATATCGAGACTATGCAGTTCTCTACCCATGAGCCAGCCTCACGCTCCTTCGAACGAACTCAGGAAGCCACAACCCGCAAGGGCGCCGGACCGGCGCGGAGTGCGGGCGCGCCTGCCTGCGGCGGACTATCGCACTTTAATAACGCCGCCCGTGGCGCTGGGTATGCTTTGTGCGCCGGACACGCGTCAACGAGGCATCCCGCCAGGCGGGACGCCGGATAACCTATAACAGTGTACAGGGATTTGCGTGTGGGTCAAGCGAGCGAATCGTGGTAAGCGGTCAGTTTGTCTGGCAGGCTATCGCGACGGGTGTAGGTGGGGTCGGCAGACTGTCAAGGCAGTCTTGATATTGATCATTGGGGTCGACAGGACCAGGTCTGAATACCATCACCATGACAAGCAGAAAAACACTGAGAACTGCGATTACGGTCAGAGCCCACCTGACACCACGCTTGTAGCGCAGACGCGGGCTTGCGTCAACCGTCAGACGCCGGCGCGGATGTAGCCGTCGAGGCCCGGGAAGCTCTCGAGACAGGCGCGGCGCTCGGCCTTGAGGCGCTCGACCCAGGAGCGGTAATCGTCCAGCCGGCCGAGGGCCTCGAAGCGCTCCCTGGGTTGGAGTAGGTCCTCGTCCTCAGGTGCGATTCCGGGGACGCGGACGGGCAGCTGGTAGCCGAAGTCGGGGTCGGTGAACCACTCGAGGCCGCCCTCGGCGATGGCCCGCATACAGGCGGAGGAATGCTCGACGGTGACCTTCTTGGAGTCCGGGCCGCTGTCATCGACGATCCAGCCGGTGTTCATCAGATAGACCTCGATCGGGTGTGTGCGCAGCAGCTCGAGGAAGCGGTTGCCCTGGAGCTCGTTGGGTAGCGGGAAGAAGGGGTTGGTGCCGGGCACGCGGAGGGACTTGCCCGCCTCGTCCTTGCCGCCGGCGCTCGTGCCCTGGGTCTCGCCGAGCATGAAGTAGGCCGCGGCCTGCTGTTCGCTCAGCTTCGCGAGCGCGGGGACGACGCTGCGCGCGCGATTGAGGATGACGATGGCGTTGACGGGGCCGATCTTGTTGGCGTCCTCGTAGCGGCCGAGCGCCTCCAGGGGGAACACGGCGCGGCCGTTTTGTGTGAAGGACTCGTTGAAGAAGTCCGGGGTGCCATCCTCGCTGAGGTAGACGTTCTCGAGGTAGGCGATGGGGCTCGTGACGGCTCGATAAATCTCGGGCTCGTATTCGGCGGAAAGCGAGAAGGTCTTCGCGAAGCAGCCGTTCTCGGTGCCGTAGACCTTACCTCCGGGCATGAGGGCGATGAAGTCGTCCTGGACGGCTTTGGAGTCGCCCTGCCTTCGGAAGGTGGTGGTCGTCTTGCCGGTGCCCGAGAGGCCGATCACGACGATGGTCTTGTCGCCCTCCGCCGTAGGGATGACCTTGCAGCCGGCGTGCATCGGAAGGCCGCCTTTGTCGTAGACGATCTTGTTCCACATGCGCAGGCCGCCCTTCTTCGACTCGCCGAAGTAGTCGGAGTTGAGCACACGAGTAACGCCGTTGTCGAGGTCAACCGCGATGCAACGGTCGTTCGGGTAGCCCGGGGCGGGAAGGTTCGGCGTATCGATGACGGTGACTTGCGACTCGCCCCCGCTGCGCTCGAAGTACAGGAATTTCTGCGGCGTTGGCGCGTTCTATGACCAGACGAGCGGCCGTTTGCACCTCTTCGGCGTTCGAGATGTAGCCGTCGATGACGATCATCGGCCGGCCGGCGATGTACTCCTCTTGAAGGCGAGCGATCTCTTCGTACTCGGCCCGCAGCATCGTCTGGTGGCCGCGATATTCTTCCGGCGTATCGGTGACGATGTACGTCGAGCCGCTGCTGCGCGAGTCCACGCGGGTGAAGACGTCGACGCTGCCGTAGGCCGTCCGTTTGGCGTTCGGCATCTGGAGGGTGAGGCGGCGCAGCTGCTCCTGAGGCGGGTTGTCGAGGACCACTCGGGGCCGCATCTCATGCGCCGGTTCGTGCAGGACGACCATTCTTTCCTCCCTTGGGCTCGGGTCAAAAGTGCTTCTCATAATAATCGGAAAAGCGACCCATTAGGCGTCCGGAAGCGCCACGAAGCATTAATTCTGCGTAAGAAATTAGTTGGCAGATTATGAGTGGCAATGGATCGGCAGCCTGAACACATCAGGCTGACTCGACAATGAAGCAAGCGGAATGATCCTCCTTCGAGCTCCGTCCTGGGCTGCCGCAGTGGATGGCCGTGAGCCTACCCGCCGGCGACCGGTTCTGTCAAGCAGCGTGATCGGAGCACGCGAAGTAACGACGCGGCCCCCACGATGCGAGATGCAACGACAGCGCGCTGGTCGCGTCTCCTATTGGGCGAACAATAAGGTCATATAGGGCGGTTATGTTAAACTGCATGAGCCCCATTCTTCAACTCCACCGACAACTGTCGAATGGTCTTGACGTCGTTCGGCGAAGCAGTGAGGGATGTTTGCGTCTGTCGTCTCTAGCGACAAAGACAAACCTGCGGTGGGCATGCGCGTCTGCGGCTGTGTCGGCAGTCCTAATATTCGCAGCCAGCGGTCAGGGCGGAGGCTCGGAGCCAAGCAACCTGAGCGCTGAGTCCCTGAAAGCGGCAGCGCCTACGCCAAAAGCGACAGCGAAGCCGACACCCGCGACGCCAGCCCCCACGCCGGCTCCGACCGCGGAGCCCGCACCGGTGGTCATTGAGACAGCCCCGCCAGCGCCGGCAGCGCCCGAGCCGGAGCCCGATACGGCATCCGGACCTGCACCACTCCCCGGTACGGGGCCCAATTACTACGTCGACGATGTGAACGGCAACGACGGCAACAGCGGGACGAGCGAGGCGGCGCCGTGGCGCACGCTCGCCAAGGCGACCAGCTTCACGCTAAGCCCCGGTGAGCGTTTGCTGCTCAGGCGAGGAGGAGTGTGGTCGGAGACGCTAAAGATCGAGGAGAGCGGAGCGGTCGGACTACCGGTCGTGATTGGACCCTACGGGAGCGGCCCGCCGCCGGTGATCCAGGCCGCGAACGACTGCATCGCGCTCTTCGGCTCCGGAATCGTCGTCGCGCAGATGCAGATGCAGGACTGCTGGTCGGGAGTCAGGATTCCCGCTGGGGCGTCGTCGAACCGCGTCCAGGACAGCGTTCTTGCCGGTAACGTCGCGGGCGTGCTGGTCAGCGAGGGCGCCTCCGACAACGTGATCATCGGTAACACCTTCCAGAACAACAACAAGATGTCTGTGAATACACCGGGCGGATACGACGACTCGGGGGCGTTTGGCGTTCTGCTGAACGGCGACCGCAATGAGGTCGCGTATAACCACATCTCCGGGAGCGACGCCTTCTCCTACGACTACGGGCGGGACGGCGCAGCGGTCGAGATCTACAAGGGCCAGGGCAACAGCATCCACCACAACGTGGCAGTCGATAACCACGCGTTCAGCGAGCTGGGCGACCCGCGCACTCGGGACAACACCTTCGGATACAACCTAGTGCTATCGTCTCTGGCCGACTCGACGTTCCTGGTTACAAGAGGCGGCCAGGACGGGCGTGGGCCGGTGGCGAACACGAGGCTCTTCAACAACACGGTCGTGATGTCTGGGCCGGGCAGCCAGGGCTTCGTCTGCCACGGCGGGTGCAACAGCGGCGTGCTGGTGATGCGGAACAACGTCATCCAGGCTGTGCTGAAGGCTGGGTACGCCGACGGCGCATTCGATGAAGACTACGACTTTTACGGCGGCGGCATAACTCAGTTTCCGCTGGGGCCTCACAGCGGGGTCGGCAACCCGATGTTCAATAACCCGTCAGGGGGCGACTTTCATCTTGCCGGTGGCAGCCCAGCCGTCGACAGCGGTATTGACATGGGATACAGCGCAGATCTCGAAGGCCGGAGCGTGCCACGGGACGGAAACGGGGATGGGTTTGCCGTTGCGGACAGGGGTGCGTTCGAGAGCTAAGTCTGGAACTGCGAGCGCTTAAGCTACTCTGACCGGCTCGCCGGCCGGAGTCGGTTCGTCGACCTGCCCCCGATGGCGCACGATTGCCGCCACACTTACAACAGCAACAACTGCGGACATCGCCATAACGGAACCAGCGGGCGGCGCTACGCCGGTGAGGAGGCGAAGCAGATACACCACATACGAGTCCGTGTATGGCATTCTTTCGCCGGCGCGGTGACGTAACGCCTGTTCGAGGGCGACAAGCGGGCATTGTCCAAGGAAAGCCCGGCCCGTGACCATGACGGAGATCGCCAGGTTGTGAAGACGCCATAAGACCCGCTTTCCGTGGTAATAACCGACGTAGGCGAGGACGGCCGATGGGAGCGCGAGTACGACAAACACGCCGTGGAGAACAAACACCGAATCCGCCAGCAATGCGAGCATCCAGTCCTCCTACCGAATGAAGCTGGTCGATGATCATGCATAAGCTATCACGATACGATGGTCAGAGGTTAGCTCTCGGACCCTAGCTTACGCGGTGTCGCGGCCAACTCAGTGTGTGAGGCCGGGCTTACGCGCCGTTCAACTTAAACGATCGGTCACCCGCGAAGACTCGACGGCCGGTCGCCGGATTTGTCCTCAGCGGCGAAGATGCGCCACAGCGAGATGATCATCGCGAACATGGCGAGATAGATCAGGCCCAGGCCACACAGGATCGCCACATCCTCCACCATTCGTCTGGACCTCCAGGGCGATCACAATCACCTGCTAGACGAACGACCTCCGCTGGTCCGATGCACAGGAAACTGGAGTATCAAGGCCTCGCCGGACGCCGGCGGGGCGTCACCGGTTACGAGCCGGAAGCGGGTGAAGCCGCAGCGCGTGCAGCTGATGTAGCGCCCCCACTTGTCCGTCTGGGCAAGAGCATCGCCGTGGCACCGGGGGCATGCGTTCGACCAAATCATTGGCGCTTTTAATATCCGGTTCGAATCTAGTCGCGGCAGGCAGCGCCCGCATTAAGGTGCGATGAACTCTCGATGACAATCGTGTGAAACTGCGGCGCTCGGGAATGCGGTCGCGACCGCTAGCCGCTCTCTTCGGTCTTCTTCGTGCGCCGCCTCGGCTTTGGCGCTTCCTCGGCCGGCGTGTCTTAGCGCGGCGAGCCGGCCGGTTGGGCGACTGTCGTGCTGCTGGCGATGCCGTTGCGGTGCTGGCGGGCCTCGTCTGATTTCTAGCGGCGGGCTGATCGGATACCCCCTACCGGTGTAACCCGGCGCACCCATAACCCGTCTATGGCGTCGAGGGGCAGATGCGACAACGATTCGCTGTCCGCGAGCCGAATTCATGGGTGCCGGCGCTCTTAATCTTCGGCACCGTGCTTTACGCCGCCGTCGAAGTAATGGACAGAGGCGTCAGCGCGCTCGGCTTCTGGTTCTTCGTCGCGACGGCGGAGGTAGGCTTTTTCCTCTTCGTTTTCCGGAGGAATTACGTCGAGCTGGGCGACGGACATCTAACGTGGGTGAAATGGGGCCACAAGGCGCGCCACGTCGCCTTTTCGGAAATCAAGCAGGTTTCTCGGAAAGGCGCAATAGTGAGCATCTTGCTCGCAAAGGCGCCTGCTCTGCCATCGTTCGGCTTATTTCGTAGCAAGTCGGAATGTCTCTGGCTTGCCATCCCGGTCGCCGACCCTGAGGGCCTCACCTCGTCCGTTGCGGATGCGCTGCGAACATACGGCAACCTAGAGGCGGTGCACGATTTCCAGACCGAAGAAGCTCCGGTGCCGCCGGAAACTGATCTGGTTCCGGCCGATCGGTTGCGCCGTCTTATTGCGGCGGCGCTCGATGTGTTCGTATTCGTGAGTCTGCTATGTACAGTGGCCCTGGCGAAGACGGCGCATCTGAAGGAAGGCGAGAAGCCGGATGACGTCGAGCTGTATGCGCTGGTCGTTGCCATCGCGTGGGTCGTCTACCTGTGGATCGCGAACATGGTTGGCATGTCGCTGGGTAAGCTGGCGTTCAGCCTTCGAGTGGTTCATGCGGGGACGGATCAAGCGCCGGGCCCGCTTCGCGGAACGCTTCGGGCGCTCGCGGCGCTTTCGGGCTACGGGGCTGCGCTCGTGGCACTCATGTTCACCCCAATACCGATCTTCTACATTGGGTCAGCCGGCCTGGCTATCGACTTCGCGTGGTGTTCGTCGACCGCGAGCGGCGCGCCCTGCATGACATTGTGGCGGGCACGCGGGTCGTGCAGACGGCCCTGAAGACCGGAGACGGCGCAGTTTAAGCCGGAGCTAAGATGTAGGAAACCGGGGTTATTCGGACGCTTTGGGCTTGCGCGCCCGCGGCCTGCGGGACTTGGCTTCGGGCGTCTCGGCGGCATTGGCCTTGGCGCGGCGGGCGGGCGGTTTCGGGGCTACAGCGCCGCTCGGCTTAG
>WNFY01002195.1_pt1 | contig 27679 bp, 28 predicted proteins | sample 5400091 | NCBI WGS metagenome assembly WNFY01 (sample SAMN13153364, study PRJNA577476) | soil metagenome | isolation source: 60 cm soil or saprolite under grassland replicate 1 | place: USA:California | collected 2016-06-15 | reverse complement strand
CGGACGCCTTGCGGGCCAAGATCACTGCGCCGAACGGCGACTCGACGGTATACGCGTTCGACAGCTTCGGCCAGGCGACGCGCGTCGAGTTCCGAAACCCTCAGGGACTGTGGCGAATCAATCTCGCGACTTACAACGAGCAGGGAGAGCTCAAGTCAGTCTCTACGGCCGAGAAGGGTACGACCACCTATGACTGGACGGGGCCGGATCTGACCACGGTCACGACGCTCAACACTGGAAGCGTAACGAGCTTCACCTACGAGCCCACCTACCATCAGGTAAAGGACGTCGCGGTCGACGACATTGTCATGCAGCAAACCTTCTACACCGGCGCCCGCCGCGATAGTACGAAAGTCGGGACATCGAAAACCAGCTTCACCTTTGATACGCGTGGCCGCGTGCTCACCATCACCGATCCCCTCGGGCATCAGCAGAGCGCGAGCTACGACGCGACCGGAATGCAGAATACGAACTCCATGACAACGCCGGACGCGAACGGCGTGAACAGGACGACCACATTCGGTTACGATCCCGTGGGCCTTGTGCAGAGCATCACCGACCCAACCGGGCGGGTGGTGACCACGGCCTACGACGCGCTAAACCGTGTCACGAGTGAGACGGGGCCGCTTGCCACGACTACCTCCTTCGGCTATAACGATGCGACGCGCACGTACACGGTTACAGACGCGAAGGGCCAGGTCTATCAGGCGACGCGCAATGCCATGGGCTGGGTAGAGACCAAGACGGATCCGCGCGGTGGGGTGGAGGGATTTGCGTATGACATCTCCGGTAACGTCCTCTCTTACACGAACCGACGCGGGGGGGTCGTGACGAGCACCTACGACGCGATGAACCGGCCGGTCACCATCACCGCCGATGGGCAGACCACGACATTTGGCTACGATCCGGTCAATTACTGGGTCGCGGTGTCGAACAGCGAGAGCACCGATACGCTGAACCTCGATGCGGAGCGCCGTCTGACACACGCCATCTCCTACCGCAATGGCGTCCGCTACGATCTGCAGCCGAGCTACACCCAGGAGGGCCGGCGAAACCTGCTGATGGTGGTGGCGCCGACCTGGAGCCGCTCGATCGGCTACGGCTACGATGCGCAGTTCCGTCTCAATTACCTTCGGAACCAGGGGCAGCAGGCAGCCAGCATTACTTACACGCCGGAACAGCTTGTGAATACCGTCCAGCTCCCAATTACCGTCAGCGGGACCACAAAACTCACTGAGACGTTCACCTACACGCCGGCACACCTACCCCAGTCTCTGGCGTACAACGGCGGCGCTGCGAATGTGGCCGTCGGCCGCCGATATAGCTTCGACGCTCTCGGTCGCGTGGCAACCGTGACCCGCGGCAGTCCACCTGGAAACCCAAATGCGGGCGAGTTCCAGAACGAGGTCCAGCGCACTCTCAGTTACGATGCGCTCGGGCGGCTCGTTCATTATGACGACATCAACAACTGGCAGCAGGACGGGGGTATGGTATGTCCGGATCCCTTCGACCTAACGACCTGCTATCGCGACGTCATTTCACATTCCGACCTGCTCCGCTCGCAGGAGTTCAGCTATGACTCAGTCGGCAATCGCCGGGACCTGGGTGCGGTGATCGAGACGGGCAACCGTCTCACGGCCTTCAACGGGTACACCCTGGCTTACGATATCGATGGCAACCTGATCTCGAAGACCAAGACCGGCTTCACGCAGACTCTTACATGGAACACGTTGGGCCAACTCACGAGCGTCACCACCAACGGGACGACCACGACGTTCGGGTACGATGGCGTCGGCCGCCGCGTGCGTAAGACTGTCGGTGCGACGACCACGAGGTATCTGTGGGATGGGGACGATCTCGTAATGGACCTCGACGGGGTCGGGAATCCGGTGCGTGAGTACAGCCATTATCCGGGGATAGACCAGCCGTTTGCGATGCGCCGCTCGAGCGATGGCGCCGTGTTCTACTATGCGCGGGAACTCCCGGGCCACGTGGCCGGAGTGATCAATACGGCCGACCAGGTGGTGAACGGGTATGAGTACGATCCCTGGGGTCAGGCGCTGAGCACGACGGAAGCCGTGCCCCAACCGATAAAGTACGGCGGGCGGGAGTACGACATCGAGACAGGACTCTACTACAACCGGACACGCTACTACGATCCGCAGCTCGGGCGGTTCCTTGGCGAAGATCCGATTGGGCTTGAAGGTGGTATCAATCCCTATGTATTCGCCGCGGACGATCCAGTCAACGGAAGAGATCCAACAGGGTTAGACTGTCTACGAATCGAGTTGCAAGGAGCCGAAATCGTAGTTGGTAACCTTGTGTACGAATTCCCTCCCCAGATCATTTATCTGTGTTCTGGAAGCGGATCCGGCGGGGGACTTGGCCCCAGTTCGCCACCCGGCATCGTTCTTCGAGAACCGCCCGCGCGACGACAAGGCAACCCAAACGAACCGGAGGTGATTCGGCGCCAGGTCAACCCGCCTGATCCACTCACTCGTCGAATCTGCCGCGCCGCTAGTTGGACGGCCGGGCTGGCACAGAATCGGGCCATGGGCGCAATGTTCCTGTTCCCGTTTGATGCGGCGACCAGTAGCGGCATTTCACCGTACAATCCGACAACAGGAGTGCCGAAGCCAATGACCGGCGTGCCTTTTACCCCTGAAGGCATCCCTACATCAGGGGTGGGTTGGAGCATGTTACAGCAGTCGGCGGCGCAGGCTATCCAAGCGTTCAATGCGTCTTCTCAGGGACGTGATTGCAGCAGCGTTCGGTAGGTTTTATGTATCACGGCGATGAAGACGAAACTGTTCATTGCAAACGTAGTCGTTTTTCTTGTCGTGGCGCTGGTGCTAGCGGTTTTCTTGGAACAGCCCTGTGCCATCCGAACCGTACGGGGGAGGTTGTTTTTTTGGCTGTTCATAATGCTACCAATCATGCTGGTGCGCTGGTTGTTCTTCGTCGGTCTCTAGATATCACTAGAGACGTAACTAGAGGCATTGGTAATTTCATCCTTTTCAGGAGCAATGTTGTCTCAACAAACTTTCATCAGCAGAAGACTCTCGTAGCGGCCATTGCCATCGTTCTCGCAGGCGTTCTTGCATCTAGCGCCGTACAGGTCAGCCAAGGGGGCCCGTGGCTCGTTTTCGTCCGGAATGTCGCCCTGGGCCCCCTTTGGTGGCTCGTGCATTCCTGCATTTTGCGCTCCGCTGCCGGATTTGCGTCGCGTTTCGCACGTAAGCGACCAGAGCCAGCACTTTCGCTGGCGCCGTTTCTGGCGATCACCGGTGTGGCATACGCACCGTTTCTACTCCTCGTCCTCGCAATAGCGTGGGTGCCCTATTGGCCCGTCGTCGTGTTCTGCAATGTGTGGATGATCGCCGTCCTACACCGCGGACTGAGGCAGGCGTTTGGATTTGATGCAATCGCAGCGTGGGCAACGGCCGCCACATCGACCGTGTTCCTGTTCACAATTCAGTATTCGCTGTTCTATGTCACCAGCCTTGTGATCAGGGCACGGTTTGAGAGCTACCTGAGTAGCCTAGCACCACCGTTGATGAATCAGGTTCTGGAGTGATTGTCGCCTCCATGCATGTGGGATAGATAGCTGGCCCAGGGACGGCGGCGATCGGAAGGACGCCGCCTGATCATGCGACCCGATCCACAACTCTTGACAATACCTCTCTTCTGCCTGCTGGCCAACACGTCTGGAATGCGTGTTTCAATGTCGGTAGCTAAAACTGAGTAAGCGGAGAATCGAATGCGACAGAGAGCGCGTGTGATAGAAGACGTAGAGTGGGGAGTTACCTGGGCGGCGTGGGTTGCCGCCCTGTTCTCTTTACACGATCGTGATGAGCCTAGTTGCAGGCGGTACTGAGAAACGGCCAACTTGGCAGATTCTCGCAGGTTACTGGATCGCTGCCGTCATATCCGGCGTAGCTCTTGGCCTTTTGAGGCCTTTGGCAGACCGACGTGCGGGAAGTTTCCTTCTCGGGATCATTATCGCCCTGTGTATTTACGGTTCACTGGCGTTGTCCTCTACGGGTTCGTTACCTGGGTCTGGTGGGTAGCCCTCATAGCGAGTCTCGCACGGAGCCTGTCAACGAGAATGAGACACCTCTCAGGTGAATCTACTGTAGCACCTCCACCAGCTCGGCTCCGTCCAATTCGGGGGTAGTCCTGTCCCTCCCGCGATCGAGATCGTTCGTCCTGGGGCAATCCTGTGCGGCGATTTCCTTCGGCGGGTTGATCCAGACCGCGGTGCGGAGCATCGGGGGGGTGGGGACCCCGCGGACGAAGCGCTCCTGATGCGCCGCATAGGCGCGCGCGAGCACGGTCGTGCGCTGGGCACGTCGGTCCTCGGCTCGCCCGTAGTGCACGTCGGCCGGGGTGAGCAGCGCCAGCCCCGCGTGGTGATGCTCCTGGTTGTACCAGGTGAGGAGGTCGCGGCACACCGCCCGGGCGTGCTCGAGCGAGCCGAAGCGGTCGGGGAAGGCCGGCCGGTACTTGAGCGTCTTGAACTGCGCCTCGGAAAACGGGTTGTCGTTCGAGACGTGGGGCCGGGCGTGCGTCTTCGTGATGCCCAGATCGGCCAAGAGGAGCGCCACCGGCTTGGACGTCATCGCGGACCCGCGATCGGCGTGCACTGTCAGCTGCCTGGGCGTGATCGCTTCCCGTTCGCACGTCCCCGCGAGCAGGCGCGTGGCCAGCGAGGCGAGTTCCTGGTGCGCCACCATCCAGCCCACCACGTAGCGGCTGAACACGTCCAAGATGACGTAGAGGTAGTAGTAGGTCCACTTCGCCGGCCCCAGCAGCTTGGTGATATCCCAGCTCCACAGCTGGTTGGGCCCCGTCGCCAGGAGCTCGGGGACCGCGTAGCGCGGGTTCCGCAGGAGATCCCGTCGTTCGCGCACTTCGTGGTGAGCGGCCAGGACCCGGTACATCGTCCGTTCGGAGCACAGATAGTGCCCCTCGTCCCAACAGCGTGGCGTAGACCTCGGCCGGCGCCAAATCCACGAAGCGGGGCTCGTGCAGCGTGGCGAGCACGGCCTGGCGTTCCGGCGGGGCCAAGGCCCGTAGCGCCCGTCGCGGGCGCGGCGGCCGAGCCGGGTGCTGGCCCCGGTAATACGTCGCGCGCGGCAGCCCGAAGGCCCGACACGTCCGGTGTGTTGCGCGTGATGAGCGCATGCGCTGGTCGCAGTGTGTAGGCAGAGGCGTGCCGCGAGTTGATCAGGGACTTCTTCGCGGCGAAGCGGTAACGCCTCGAATAACGTTGGCTGCCTGATCGAGCTGCTCCTCGGTAACGTAGGGAGCCGGTCCAAGCCGTAGCATGTCCCCTCGAAAATCGGTCGAGATATCGCGCTCTTTGAGAGCTTCATGTACGCGTGGAGTGTCACGCGTGTGAAGTGCGAGGAACCCACCGGTGTCATGCAGCGCGACTTCGGTTTCTATCCCCAGTGCTGAAGCCAGCGCCTCGATTTGTCGTTGACTCACCGCTCTGAGCTCTGTTGGCATGAGCTTTTGTTCTTGGAAGAACTTGAACACCGCCGCCGCTCTGTAGTGACTCGTAAAGTCATACGTCGCCCCCGCGAATCTCGCCGGCCCCGGCCCATACTCCACCCGCCCACTCGGCGCCTTGGTCAAATCCGCAAACTCGCTGAACCACCCAGTAAATACAGGACGGAGTCGCGTATCGGCAGGGAAGCGCAAAAATGCATTGCCCGGCCCCAGCTGGCAGTACTTGTACCCCCCGCCCACGACGTACGCCCGCTCCAGCCCTTCCTTCTTTAATGAAAACGGCACGACGTTGAGGGCGTGATACGCATCGACCAGCAGCTCCGCTCCGTGCCGCTCACACGCCTCGAGAGTGGCTCTGAGGTTCGGAACGATATGCGCATTCGTGTAGAGCACGGCGGAGACCAGGACTGCGGCGGTACGGTCATCGATTCTTTGGGCGAGCCGTTCCGCCAAGGTTGCCGCCGGCCCGCTCACAACCTTCACAACCTCGATACCCTCCTCACCCAGCCGGTCCAGCTGGCGCCGGATCGTATGAAACTCGCCATCGGTCGTGATCAGCTTGGCACGCGTCTTTAATGGAAGGGCAGAGAGGAATCGCACGACGAGCTCGTGCGTGTTGGGTGCCAACGCGATGTTGTCGGCCGAGTCGTCCATGAGCCGCGCAAACCCGCGCCGCACCTCATTCGCTTTCTCGAACGCCTTCTCCCAGACGTCGTCGACGTACTCCGCTGCATCCAACCATGCTTGTTGTTGGGCTTCAAACGCGACATCTGGACAGGCTTGATGAGAATGGCCGGTGAGGAGAATTCTCTCCGACACCCGAAAACGCGTGTAGTGTTTCGCGAGCTCTTCTGGATTGATCACGCCTTTGCCGCCCCTCGCCGCCCCTCGCCGCCCTTCGCCGCCCTTCGCCGCCCTCACAACTCCGCTCGAATCGCCCACAGATCCGGAAACGCAGGCTGATTCAGTGTGGTCAGCAGGTATTCCGCTCCTGCGGAGCCTCCAGTCCCTTGCTTTGTGCCAATAGTGCGTTGGACCATTTTGACATGACGATATCGCCATTCCATAAAGCCCTCATCCAAATCCACTAACCGCTCGGCGATCTGCGCGACACTCGGGTTCTTCTTGTAGACCTCCACGAGAATGCGCTGCACCTCGGGCGACGGCTCGTACACCTTGGTGTAGTCACGTTGCAACAAGGATTTCGGTACTCGGTATTCGTTTGCCGCTAGATAATGAAGGAAAGCATCCCACACCGTCGGCTCCCCGAATCTGTTCTGCACTCTCTCTCTACTGAGATATCCCGAAGGCAGAGCCTTCTTGCCCATCAAGAACTCGATCTCCCGGAACTGCTGCGACTGAAACCCGCTCCCTGACTCCAGCCGGTCGCGGAACGCGAGGAAGTTGAGCGGCGTGATCGTCTCGAGCACATCGATCTGGGCCACGAGGGTCTTGAGGATGGTAAGGACGCGCTTCAGCGTGGCCCCGGCGAGCGGCGTGTCGTTCGTGCGCAGGAGCTTTTGGAGATAGTCGAGCTCGTGCAGCACCTCCTTGAACCACAGCTCGTAGACCTGATGGATGATGACGAAGAGCGTCTCGTCGTGCTCGAGCTCGCCGGGGTGGGGGACCTGCAGCGAGAGCAGCTCGTCGAGCCTCAAGTAACTCGCATACGTGACGGTCATAGCACGGCCGTCGCTTCCATCGCGACGAGCGCTTTGGAGTCCACCAACGATTTCACTTCGACGAAGGCCATGGCGGGGTAGTGGCGGCCCATGTGCCTGCGGTGCACTTCGCCGAGCGGTGTGAGGTTGGCGAGGTAGGCGGGACGATCGGTGACGTACACGACCATCCGGCCGATATCTTCAGGTCTCCCGCCCGCCGAGCGCACCACTTCGATGACGCGGCCGAGCACGCCATCCCACTGCGCCACGAAGTCGCCCACCGGCACGATCTGGCCGCTGACGAACAGGATCCGGCCGCCTGCGGGACTGAGCATGCCGTGATTCCACCCGCTCGGGCGGAAGCCGAAGATTTCAGGATTAATGATCTCAAAGGTCATGGATGCTCCGGTGAGTTGCGCCAAATCATGTGCCGGTATGATCATCCCCTGCATGAGCACCGAGCTGCCAGAGCGCCTGAACATTGCAGCCTGGCTGTTGGACGCGCGGGTCCGCGAGGGAAGGGGAGAGCGGCCGGCGCTGCTGACGGACCAGGGCACACTCACCTACCGAGAGGTGCAGACGCTCGCGAACCGCTTCGGTCACTTGCTCGCGAGCGCCGGCGTGGAGCCCGAGCAACGAGTCATCATCGCGCTGCCCGACGGGCCGGAGTTCGTAGCCGCGCTGTTCGGCACACTCAAAGTTGGCGCGGTCGTGGTGATGGTCAACCCGCAACTTGCGGTGGACGCGATCGAGTACGTCTACGCCTACACCCGGGCGAGCGTGGCCCTTGTCCATCGTCACGCTGCACCGGCATTTCAGGCGGCGAGCCGCGGCGCAGCCCATCTCAAGCAGATCGTCGTCGTGGGGGAGAGCGCCACGACGCGTGCGCTCGAAGGCGCCGCGCCCGAGCTCGACGCCTTCTCCAGTCATAAAGACGATGCCGCGATCTGGCTGCTCTCGGGCGAGACGACCGGCAAGCCGAAAGCGGTGGTGCAGAGCCACGGCTCGTTTGCCAACACGACGCTGTGCTACGGCCAGGGCGTCCTTGGTCTCACCGAGCGCGACATCACCCTCGCGGTACCGAAGCTGTTCGTGGGCTATGCGACCGGATCGAATCTGTTCTTCCCATTCTCGGTGGGCGCGGCGGCCGCGCTGTTCCCCGAGCAAAGCACGGTCGAGACAGTCTTCGCGAAGATCCGCCGATTCCGCCCGACCGTCCTGGTCAATGTGCCGACCATGGTGAATCAGATGGTCTCTCACCCCGACGCGGCGCAACAGGACTTGTCGTCCATTCGCCTCGCCACCTCCGCCGGCGAGGCGCTGCCGGTCGATGTGTACGAGCGCTGGAAGCGCACCTTTCGCGTGGAGTTGCTCGACGGCCTCGGCACCGCCGAGATGTGGCACATCTTCATTTCCAACCAGCCTGGGGCCGTACGGCCCGGCACGATTGGCAAGGTCGTCCCTGGCTTCGACGTCAGGGTCCGCGACGGCCTGGGACACGATTTATCGGACGGGGAAGTCGGCATGCTGTGGGTGCGCGGGGAGTCCCGGGCGATCGGATACTGGCAGCACATGGACAAGACAAAGGCGGCATTCCGCGGCGAGTGGTACGTCTCAGGCGACTTGGTCCGTCGAGATGCGGACGGTTACTTCACTTACTGCGGCCGTCTTCAATGAGGCACTCGCACCGATTACTTTGTGGTGCCTGGACAGGTGGCCGAGTGGCTGAAGGCGCACGCTTGGAAAGCGTGTTAGCGGGCAACCGTTACGTGGGTTCGAATCCCACCCTGTCCGCCTGAAAAGCTGGTCAACGGGAAACGGGATATGGAAACGGACGCACAGCGGTAGACCGTCGACCGTGGACCGCGGTGCGTCTGATACGGTAACCGTGTAACTGTATTGAAACCGCCGGTCTCGAAAACCGGTATGCCCGCAAGGGTATCGAGGGTTCGAATCCCTCCCTGTCCGTCCCCATGGGAATATGGAATAGCACGCTGGTGTACGTCGGCGCGCGCACGCTGCTCGCGGGGGCGATGATTGCCCTGCTGCTGCGGCGCCGAGTCGGTCCCTGGTACGCCGGCGGTCAAGTCGTCTCCGATCTCTCGTGCGCCGCGTTTCTGCTGGCCTACGTCAACCCCGACATTCGGGACGACGTCGGTGTTCTCGTCATCCCGCTGCTGCTGTTCGTGTTGTATTGGGAAGGGACCCGATTCCTCGACAACCGGCGCGCCGCGTCCCTGCGGGAGGATGAAGAGACCGCGTTCGACTCCGTCCTCCGCGTGTACGGGTCGGTGTGGGCCTTTGGGTTCGTCACGCCGGCGCTCCTCGCGGGCTGCTTTCTCATGTTCGAGCTTCTGGCCCCGGGGCAATGGCCCTTTCCCAACCCGCGGCCGGGACTGGTGTGTGGCCCGTCCCGGCTCGCGGCCGGTTCGACACTCACCCTCCGCATGCGCGTGCCGCACGGCGCCGAGCTCAGCATGTTTACTCCGCAGGGCCGCTCGCTCGTGATCGTCCCGTACGTGCGGAAAGGAACGCAGCCGCCGGGGTCCGGATTCGACTACCTGTCACGTTGGGCGGTTCGCGCGGATACGCTGGCGGGGCTTGCGTTGGGGGGCTCGCGCCCTGAGCGTGTGTTCACCGATTCTGGCGTCTACACGGTGAGAGTGAGCTCGGAGGCGGAGTTTTCGGCGTCGCTGATCTGCCGGGTACGCTACACTTTGGAGAGATCATGAGCATGTTCCTCAGCCTTCTCGCGCCACTCTGTCTGCTGCAGTCGGTCGAATACCGCTCTCCCGCCGGGGTCGCGTACCGTGCGCAGCGCGACACCGGCGCGATCGCCCGCGCCGAGAGCGCGCTCGCCGCCGATCCGCGGAACGTCGATCGCATCATCGCCCTGGGCGTGGCCCAATCGGGCGTCCGGCAGTACCGCGAGGCGATCGCCACGTTCACGCGCGGGCTCCAGATCGCGCCGAACAACGCGCTGCTGTATCGCTGGCGCGGGCATCGCTATCTCTCCACGCGGCAGTTCGATCGCGCGTTGGATGACCTGACGCGCGGCGCGAGACTCGACAGCACGATCTACGGCATCTGGTATCATCTCGGCGTCGTGCGGTTTGTGCGCCGCGACTTCGCGCGCGCCGCGGACGCCTTTACCCGCGCCCTCCCGATCGCGCCCGACTCGGCCGAGCGTTCCGGCGCCACGGATTGGCTCTGGATGTCGCTCGCCCGCGCCGGTCGTCCGGCCGAGGCGCAGGCCCTGCTCGATCGCCATCCGGATACGCCGCCTGGCGGCAACGCATACACGCAGCGGTTGCGACTGTACCGCGGCGAGGTGTCGCCCGACTCCGTCTTCACCCCGGCGGATACCAGCGACATTCAAGTCGCCACGCTGAGCTATGGCATCGGCAACTGGTACCTGGTGCGAGGAGATACGGCCAAAGCGCGGAGCTGGTTCGAGCGCTCGGTGGCGTCCGGCGGGTGGCCCGCCTTCGGGTTCATCGTTTCGGAAGCGGAGCTGCGGACCGGCCGAGCGCGCTGAGGGTAATGAGCTAACCTATGCGAAACGTTCTCGTCCTGCTGGCCGTTCTCGCTGCCGCGTGCTCGCCCACCGTCGGCCCGCCGCCGCCGCCGCCCCCCCCGTCGCGATTTTATGTCGCCAACTTTGGCAGCAGCACGATCAGCGCCTTCACGATCGCAGACACCGGAAACGCGACGCCGGCGCTGACGATCAGTGGAGGCAACACGACGCTGGACTCGCCCGAGGGAGTCGTCGTGGATCCAGCGGGCGTGCTCATCACGACGAGCGCGAACCCGTGGCGTATCGTGGTGTTTGGGACCAATGCCGTCGGCGACGTCGCCCCCGTCGCGACGATCGCGGGCGGCAACACGCGGCTCTCACACCCGACGGGGCTCGCGCTGGATCAGGCGGCTCGCCTGTACGTCGCCAATGCCGGGAGCGACAGCATCCTGATCTTTGCGACCGGCTCGAACGGGAATGCCGCCCCATTTCGCATGCTCGGAGGCAGCAACACGTTGCTGAGCACGCCGGCAGGCATGGCACTGGATTTCCGGGGCCGTCTGTACGTCGCCAACAAGGCGAACAACGTCATCACGGTCTTCGCGGCCGGAGCAACCGGCAATGCCAGACCCGTTGATACCATCGCCGGTCCCAATACCGGACTGAATGCGCCGCTCGGGATCGTGATCGACCCCGGTGGTCGGCTCTACGTGGCGAACTCCGGGACCAGTGCCGCCACCTCCAGCATCACGGTCTACGAGGCCGGTGCGAGCGGGAACGTCACGCCGATCCGGACGATCGCGGGCGCCACGACAGGCCTCGATCAGCCGCAAGGCATCGGGCTCGACGGCGGCCAGCGGATCTACGCCGCGAGCAGCGCGTTCACCAGCCATCTCTACAGAATCACCGTGTATCCTGGAAATGCGGACGGCGACGTCGCCCCGGTCATAACGCTTGCTGGCAACAACACAGGGCTGAGCGTACCATCGCAACTCTCGTTCTGAGGAGCATCTTCTTCGCGGTGCTCCTTCCTGGTTCGGCCACGGTGTTGATTCCGTATTTCATCCTGTCCCGTCGCGCCATCCTGCATTGGGATGCCAGCGGGCTGCCGGGCCTCGTTGCGATTGCGCTCGGAGCGTCGATTCTGATCCGCTGCATTGTGGATTTCGCGCGCGTGGGGCGGGGAACCCTCGCGCCGGTGGATCCGCCGCTGACGCTCGTGATTCGCGGGCTGTACCGGTACGTCAGAAACCCGATGTATGTCGGCGTGGTTTTTGTGCTGTTGGGCGAGTCGGCGGTGTTCGGCTCGACGAGCCTGCTGCTCTATACCGCGGTATTCTTTCTGCTCGCCAATCTGTTCGTGGTGGTATATGAGGAACCCAGTTTGCGCGCTCGCTTCGGCGAGTCGTACGAGCAATACCGCCGGTCGGTCGGGCGGTGGATCCCAAGGAGAATGCAATGAAGCGCGCTGGTCTGATCACGTTGCTCGTTCTGTATGCCCCACTGCATGCCCAGGCTCCGCGGACACTGTCGCCGAACGACCAGCGGGCGCGCGATGTCTTCGAGCAGCTGATCAATATCAACACCACCGGATCGAGCGGTAGCACGACCGTCGCGGCCAATGCCATGGCGAAGCGGCTCACGGACGCGGGCTTCCCCGCCGCCGACGTTCAGGTGATCGGACGGGAGGGGTCGCGAAACTTCAACCTGGTCGCGCGCCTTCGGGGGCCGGGGGGGCCGGGATCACAAAGACCAATTCTCCTCCTCTCGCATATCGATGTCGTCGAAGCGAAGCGAGAGGACTGGTCCGTGGACCCATTCACGTTTCTCGAGCGCGACGGGTTCTTCTATGGCCGGGGCACGCTGGACGTCAAAGATGGCTCGGCGATTCTCGTCGCCACGCTGGCCCGGCTGAAACAGGAAGGCTATCGCCCCAACCGTGACCTGATTCTCGCGCTGACAACCGGCGAGGAAGGCGGCAGCGACTACAACGGCGTTGAGTGGCTGCTCGCCAACCACCGCGATCTGATCGACGCGGCGTTCGTGATCAACATGGACGCCGGGGACCCGGTGGTCCTGAACGGCAAGCGACTGATGCGCACCGTGCAGGCAAGCGAAAAGGTGTACGTCACCTTCAAACTCGAGGTGCACAATGCCGGCGGTCACAGCTCGCTGCCCACCAAGGACAACGCGATCTACCGGCTGGCGGCGGCGCTGGGCCGGCTGAGCGCATACCAATTTCCGGCACAGTTGAACGAGATCACCCGCACGTCGTTCGCGCGGTGGGGGCAGCTGCAGCAGGGCCAGCTGGCGACGGACATGGCCGCGGTCGCCCAGACCCCGCCCGACAGCGCCGCGATCCGCCGGCTTTCCGATGCGAGTCCGCTGTATAATGCCCAGCTGCGCACCACCTGCGTCGCGACCGAGCTGGCCGGAGGGCATGCGGAAAATGCGTTGCCGCAGTCGGCGAGCGCCACGGTGAATTGCCGGATGCTGCCCGGCACGCCGTCGGAAGAGGTCCAGCGGACGCTGAACAGAGTCGTGGACGACACGGCGGTCGTCGTCAGCGTTGTGACCGCAGCGACCCCGAGTCCGCCGTCGCCGCTCAAGCCGGAGATCATGGATCCGGTTGAGCGCGTCACCAAGCGGCTTTGGAACATTCCGGTCGTCCCGGTGATGGAGACCGGCTCCACCGACGGCCTCTCCTTCCGCAATGCGGGGATTCCGGTGTACGGGGTGTCGGGCGTGTTCGTCGATATCAACGACATCCGGGCCCACGGCCGCGATGAGCGCATCGGTGTGCAGGATTATTACGACGGCGCGGAGTACATCTATCAGCTCGTCAAGGCGGTCACATCCAGATAAGGCGGCGGCGCAGGACGGCGAAGGGCGGCGACGGGCGGCAAGAGCCGTTACCCCAGGGATTTCTTGAGCTTCCAAGTGAGGAAACGCGCCCGTTGTTGTTGCGATTCTAAGCTCGCGTACATTTCAGGCTTGACGTATTGCAGCGCGAGTGCGACCTCAAGTGCGTATTCCACTTCAGCGAGCGATCCGAGGGAAATGTCGAGAAAACGCCGGAACTCGTTCGATCCCTTGCGGGATACACCCTCGACGATATTGGCTGCAGCAGAAAATGCAGCACGACGGACTTGCGATGTGAGCCCGTATAGTTCGTGCTTTGGGAAGGACTCGGTCACTTTGTACACGGCTTATGACATTCCTGCCACGCCACCAGTCGTTTGTGTGGTGCCATGCGTCTGAATAACGGCTCTGTTCGTAGCCATCCCATCAATTCATCGCGACGGTCATCCTTTTGCCGCCCTACGCCGCCCCCCGCCGCCCTTCGCCGCCCTCTTACGTGAGCTCTAATACCAAGCCGCGGGGTCTCGATGGCGTCGTCGCGGCCCAGACCCGCCTGAGCCATGTCGACGGCCAGGCCGGCGAGCTGATCATCGGCGGCTACCAGCTCAGGGAGCTGGCCGGTCGCGTCAGCTTTGAGGAAGCCGCGCATCTGCTGTGGCGCGGCGCGTTGCCGTCCCGGGACGAGTTGGCGACACTGCGGCGCGAGATCGCCGCGCAACGGGCGTTGCCAGCCGAGGCGATGCATGTCGTACGGGCCGCTGCGAAGTCACCGCCCATCGATGCGCTCCGGATGGCGTGCGCCACGTTGTCGCTCGATCTGCCCCATCCTGACGACATCTCGCCCACGGCCGACATCCAGGCGGCGAAGCTCCTGACCGCCCGGTTTCCGACGATCGTCGCGGCGCACGCGCGGCTGAGTGCCGGCAGGGAGCCCATCGCGCCGCGGACCGACTTACCGCTCGCCGCGAACTTCCTCTATATGGTCCACGGCAAGGAGCCCGATCCGGTCGCGGCGCGGGCGATCGATGCCTATTGGGTGACGGTCATCGACCATGGGATGAACGCCTCGACGTTCACCGCGCGCGTCATTGCGAGCACCCGCTCCGACATGGTCAGCGCGGTGACGGGAGCGATCGGGGCGTTGAAGGGCCCGTTGCACGGCGGCGCGCCGGGACCCGTGCTCGACATGCTGAAGGAGATCAAGTCGGCCGATCGCGCCGAGCCGTGGGTCCGCAATGAGCTGGCGGCCGGGCGGCGCATCATGGGGTTCGGCCACCGCGTCTACAAAGTGCGCGACCCGCGCGCGGATGTGCTGAGCACCGTCGCCAACGAGATGGGCTCGGCGGGCAGGGCGCTCGAGAACCGCAAGCTGTTCGATCTGGCGCGCGCCGCGGAGCAAACGATCCTGAAAGTGCTCGACGAGGTGAAGCCGGGGCGGAACCTGCGTACCAATGTCGAGTTTTTCACGGCGCTCGTCTTGCAAGCGCTGGGTCTCGAGCCGCGCTCGTTTGTGGCGACGTTTGCGTGCGGACGCGTGGCCGGCTGGTGCGCGCACGTCATCGAACAGCACGGTGAGGACCATCTGATTCGGCCCCAGTCTGAGTACATTGGGCCTCGAGGATTGAAAATCGGCGACGAATGAAGCGGCGGCGAGGTGAGGCGGCGGCGAGGGGCGGCAAAGGCTAGCGCATTGATTGTTTCAACTTCCACGTGAAGAATCGTGCTCGACTCTGTTGCGCCAACAACGTCGCCGCTGTTTCCGGTTTCAGATACTCGAGTGCTTCGGCGACCTCGAGCGCATATTCGAGCTCGCACAACGATCCCAATGCAATATCCAGGAAGTGACGAAACTCGTTACGTCCCTTCCGCGACGCGCCCTCGACGATGTTCGCGGCGGCGGAGAACGCCGCGCGCCGCGATTGTGACGTAAGGCCGTAGAGTTTGTGCTTCGGGAACGATTCCGTTGCTTTGTAGACCGCGAGCACGAGTTTATGACACTCCTGCCATGCGATAAAACGCTTGTGAGGTGCCATGCGCGTAAATAGGTCTTCCGGGGCAAGTCATGTAATCGTTTTGTCGCGTTCGTCATTGTTTTGCCGCCCCTCGCCGCCCCTCGCCGCCGCCTCACCTCGCCGCCCGTGAATCACCGTATCCTTGTGGCGGTCGAGCTACGCAATCTCATCGAGCCAACTCAGCTCGAGGGACTTGACGTTACCTGGATTGCCACCAACGAACCGACGCCCAAAGGCGACTGGGTGGCGATCGTTCCGCTTCTCTCCCGGTGGGTAGGCGGAACAGAGCTCAAGAACCTCCCCGATCTCCGGATCGTCGCGAACTGCGCCGTCGGCTACAACAACGTCGACGTGGTCGCCGCCGAGATGCGCAAAGTAATTGTCACGAATACGCCCGGCGTGCTCACCGAAGCAACGGCCGATCTGACGTGGGCACTGATCCTGGCGACCGCGCGGCGACTGATCGAAGGCGTCGACCTCGTGCGCAGCGGCAAGTGGAGCGGCTGGCACCCCGAGCAATTGCTCGGGCTCGAGCTGCGCGGCCGGACGCTGGGGCTGTTCGGGGCAGGGCGCATCGGTCAGGCGGTGGGGCGGCGGGCGCCGGCGTTCGGGGTGCGCATCCTCTATACGGCGCGCACACCAAAGCCCGAGTTCGAACGTGAGACGGCGGCGGTGCGCGTCCACGCGAGCCAGCTGCTCGGCGAAAGCGACATCCTCAGTCTGCATGTGCCGTCGAGTCCCGAGACGAAAGGCTTGATCAACGGCGAGACGCTCTCCCGCATGAAACGCGGCGCGATCTTGATCAACACCTCGCGCGGCGACCTCGTCCGTGAAGAAGCGCTCGCCAGAGCCCTGGAGCGGGGACACCTCGGCGCGGCCGGGCTCGACGTCTACACCGACGAGCCCACCATCCATCCGCGGCTGCTGGCGGCGCCGCGGACCGTGTTGCTGCCCCACATCGGCAGCGCGACCGAAGACACTCGCCGTAAGATGGCCGCCATCGCGGTCGCCAACGTGCAAAGCGTCCTGAGCGGCAAAACGCCGCTGACTCCGGTCTATTAAATCGGCGGTGTGATGGGGCGGCGGCGAGGTGAAACGGCGGCGAAGGGGCGGCAAAAATCAGAGCATGGAACGCTTCAGCTTCCACGTAAAAAAACGCGCCCGTTGTTGTTGTGCCTGTAAGGCCTCGTAAGCCTCTGGCTTTAGATACTCGAGGGCCGCGGCCACTTCGAGAATGTATTCCAGCTCTCCCAACGAACCCAACGCGATGTCAAGAAAATGGCGAAATTCGTTGCGGCCCTTGCGGGATGCGCCTTCGACGATGTTTGCCGGAGCGGAGAACGCCGCGCGACGGGCCCGCGAGGTCAGACCATATAGCTCGTATTTAGGGAAGCCCTCTGTGGCTTTGTAGACGACGAGCACGAGCTTATGACATTCCTGCCAGGCGATGAATCGTTTGTGAGGTGCCATTCGTTCTCTGTAACACAGCCGCGCCTGAACCAACGCATCGATTCCCCGCATGCCCGATTGTTTTGCAGCCACAGTACCACGCCGCCCCTTTGCCGCTCCTCGCCGCCGTAGTACCTTTTAGCTTCGAGATGCCCCGGCCCCCAAAAGCAGAAGAACGCACGATTCTCCTTGACGCCCGCGCGATGTCGCGGGCGTTGCAGCGTATGGCCGTGGAAATCGTCGAGCAGGCGCACGGGACGGACGACCTGGTCCTGATCGGCATCCAGCGCCGCGGCGTCGAGCTGGCCGCACGCATCGCCACATTTATCGAAAAAGAAGAAGGGGCCGCCGCCGCGCTCCCCTGCGGCGCGCTCGACATCACGCTGTACCGCGATGATCTCGAGACCGTCGGGCCCAAACCCGTGATCGGTGAGACGCACATTCCCGGCGATCTCACCGACAAACACGTGGTGATCGTGGACGACGTGCTCTACACCGGCCGCACCATCCGCGCCGCGCTCGATGAGCTGGCCGACTTCGGCCGCCCCAAACGGATCTCGCTCTGCGTGCTGGTGGACCGCGGCGGGCGCGAGCTGCCGATTCAAGCCGATATCGTCGGAAAGGCCGTCAAGACGGCGTCCGGCGAGCGCGTGGATGTGCTGGTGGAGGAGCTGGACGGCCGCGATCAGGTGGATGTCATCCGATGACGGCCGCGCCCACGCTCGGTAAGGATCTGACGGGTCTCGAGCACATGACGCCCGAGCAGATCCGGCTCATTCTCGACACGGCCGAGCCGTTCAAGGAAGTCTCGGAACGTCCAATCAAGAAAGTGCCGGCGCTGCGCGGCAAGACCATCGTCAACCTCTTCTTCGAAGCCTCGACCCGCACGCGCATCTCGTTCGAATTCGCCGAGAAACGGCTGTCGGCGGATACGGTGAACGTCGCCGCGAGCGGGTCGTCCGTCTCCAAGGGCGAGACGCTGGTCGATACCGCGCGCAACCTCGAGGCGATGCGGATCGACATGGTCGTGATCCGCCATCCGTCGTCGGGTGCAGCCGAGTTTCTGGGCGATCGCATCGCCTCCAACGTCATCAACGCCGGCGACGGCAAGCACGAGCACCCCACGCAGGCGTTGCTCGACCTGCTGACGATCCGCGACAAGCACGGCAAGATCGAGGGCCTCAAGGTCTGCCTCGTCGGCGACGTGCTGCACTCGCGCGTCGCGCGGTCGAATCTCTGGGGCCTCACCAAGCTCGGCGCCGAGGTGGCGGTGTGCGGACCGTGGACGTTGCTGCCGCGCGGCATTGAGGAGCTGGGCGTGAAGGTGTTCGGACGCATCGAAGAGGCGATCGAGTGGGCCGACGTGCTGAACGTCCTGCGGCTGCAGCTCGAGCGGATGGAGAAGGGCTTCATCCCCAGCCTGCGCGAGTACTACCGCGTGTTCGGCGTGACGCCGGAGCGGCTCGAGCGCGCGGGCCGGGACATCACGATCATGCATCCCGGACCGATGAATCGGGGCGTCGAAATCGATTCGCGGGTGGCGGACGGACCCCACAGCATCATTCTCGATCAGGTGACCAACGGCGTCGCGGTCCGCATGGCGGTGCTGTATCTGCTCGCCGGCGGCCGGGCCGAGCTGGCCGACGCCGCGAAACGGGGAGGCGGCGAGTGACGCAGCCGATCCTGCTCCAGGGTGGGCACGTGATCGACCCGAGCCGCGACTTGGATCAGGCCGCTGACGTGCTGATACAGGACGGCAAGATCGCGGGCGTGGGCCGCGGCCTCGGGACGCCGGACGGCGCCATCGTGCGCAACGTGAAAGGCAAAGTCGTGACGCCTGGCCTCGTGGACCTGCACGTGCATCTCCGCGAGCCCGGCAACGAAGACGAGGAGACCGTGGCGAGCGGCGCGCGCGCGGCCGCGGCGGGCGGATTCACGGCGATCTGTGCCATGCCGAATACCGATCCCGTGACCGACAACCAGGCGGCCGTCGGGTTCATCGTACGGCAGTCGGGCCGGGCCGGGCTCGCGCGCGTGCATCCGATCGGCGCGGTGTCGATCGGCCAAAAGGGCGAGCGGCTCGCCGAGTTCGGCGAGATGGTGAGCGCCGGCGCCGTGGCCGTGTCCGACGACGGCCGGCCGGTCGTCTCCAGCCACTTGATGCGGACGGCGCTCGAGTATGCGCGGACGTTCAACATCCCCGTGGCCGATCACTGTGAGGATCCGACGCTCGCCGCGAGCGGCGTCATGCACGAAGGTCTGGTCTCCACCCGGCTCGGTTTGAAGGGCATTCCGGCGGCCGCCGAAGCGATCATGGTGGCGCGCAATGTGTTGCTGGCTGAGCTGACGGGTGGGCACGTGCATCTCTGCCATATGTCGGCGCGCGAATCGGTCGCCATCATCCGCGAGGCGAAGGAGCGCGGCATTCGCGTGACGGCGGAAGTGACGCCGCATCATCTCACGCTGACCGACTACGCCTGCGAGGAGTACGACACGCACGCCAAAATGAATCCGCCGCTGCGCGAGGCGGCCGATGTCGCGGCGCTGCGCGGCGCGCTGAAAGACGGTGTAATCGACTGCATCGCCTCCGACCACGCGCCGCACGCCTACGATGAAAAGGAAGCGGCGTTCGACGACGCGCCGTTCGGCGTCGTCGGACTCGAGACCGCGTTCGCCGTGGCGCACACGGAGCTGGTGGAAGGCGGCGTCTTCGTACTGCCCGAGCTCGTCCGGCGGATGAGTACCGAGCCGGCCCGCGTCTTTCACTTGGCGGGAGGGACGCTCGCGCCGGGAGCCGTCGCCGACGTTGCCGTGTTCGATACCACGGCGAAGTGGTCCGTCGATCCCACGACCTTTCACTCCAAGAGCCGCAACACGCCGTTCGCCGGCCGCGCGCTCACGGGGCGCGCGGTGCTCACCATCGTCGCGGGCGCGATCGTCCACGAGCTGTGAGCCGAGCAACGGTGGCTCCGCGCATGGCGCTGTGCTGCCGGCAACTCGCAGCCCACGGATTGATCGCCGGGCGCGACGGCAATCTCTCGGTGCGCCTCGGCGCGGACCGCGTGCTCGTGACGCCCAGTGGATTCATCAAGTCGCTCGTGACGGCGGCCGACATGGTTGAAGTCGATCTCGCGGGAAAGCCGCGCCGGAAGAGCGCTCGCAAGCCTACCAGCGAGTTGGACTTACACTTGCGCATCCTGCGCCATCGCCCCGACGTTCAGGCCGTGGTGCACGCGCATCCTCCTGCCGCTACAGGCTTTGCCGTTGCGGGCCAAGAGATTCCGGGCAATTTGTTGCCGGAGCTTATCTTCGTGGTAGGACCGGTACCGCTCGTCCCCTTCGGCATGCCAGGGACGCCGGAGCTGGGCGACCGGGTCGTGCCCTACCTCGTCGGGAAACACCATCGGGCGCTGCTGCTCGCGAATCACGGTGCCGTGACGATGGGGAAGACGCTCGACGAGGCCTGGATCCGCATGGAGAGCCTCGAGCACTCGGCGCGGATCATTACGGCGGCGCGCGCGGTGGGTGAGCCGAAGCCGCTGACCGCTCAGGCTGTCGAACGACTACAGTGGGAGAGAGATGGCTAAAGGATCGTCCAAGAGCGCGGCCGCGATCGAGCGGCTGCTGGAAGAGCGTCGTCAGTACGAGGCATGGCTTGCGCGCATCAAGGCGACGGCCGACTCGGTGTCGGACGACGTGCGCACGCGCGTGAAGGCCGACTACGAGGCGCGGCTCAAGGCCGTCATGGAAGAGCTCAGGTCGCACGCCGACGCCGCGCGCCAGCTCGTCGCGCAGCGGAAGGAGACGCTGCGCGAGCTCCAGAAGAAAGAAAAGGCGGCGGCAGAGCGTCTCGCGGAGACCGAGCTGCGGCACGAGGTCGGCGAATACGACGAAGCGCAGTGGGCGCAGGTGCACAAGGACGCCCTCGCCGACCTCGGCGCCGTGCGTGACGAGCTGATGGGAATCGAGCGCGACATCACGCGGCTCGTGGAGCTGGATGCGCTCGTGAAGGTGAAGCCGGCACCGCCCGCGCCGCCGCCCTCGCGTAATGTGGCCGAGGAGCTGACGCTGACGCCATCGCCGGCCCCCAAAGGGCCTGAGAAGCGCAAGACGCCGTTCGACGAGCTGGCGTTCCTCAAATCGGTAACGGAAGACGATAAGAACGCGCCCTCACCGCGGCGTGCGAGCGGTGGGCAGTACCAGCCCGACGACCTCCAGGACGCCGCACATCTCGCGCCGGTCGACGAGGACGCCCCCGTCGAGAAGACGCTCAGATGCAAAGAATGCGGAACGATGAATCTGGCGACGGAGTGGTACTGCGAAAAATGTGGCGGGGAATTGGCGGCGATGTAATTACGCCGTCGCTTTTGCGCGCAACCGTTTCACCAGAGCCGCGAGGCGTGACTTCTGCCGCGCGGCGTTGTTTTTGTGGATCAGCCCCTTGCGGGCGGCGCGGTCGAGCACGCTGGCGGCGAGCATGTACGCTGCCGCGGCGGCATCGGCGGTAGCAGCGGCGCGCACGTGCTTCAGCGCGGTGCGCAGGGACGAACGTTGAGCTTTGTTGCGAATGGCGCGCGAGCGCGCCTGGCGCATCGCTTTCTTGGCGGATTTGATCTTCGGCATAGGTGCGGAAAGTAGGCGGTAAGTTGCATCGGGTCAAGACTATACATATCTTTTGCCGTCACCTACCCGAGCACGCGCTATCTCCTTCGAGTTTCTGCTTTGGGCCCCTGTCCTGCTGTTTTCGATGGTGGCCCACGAGTATGCCCACGCGGAAGCGGCCTACCGCCAGGGTGACTCCACCGCCTACATGCTCGGGCGGCTGACGTTCAACCCCCTCAAACACATCGATCCCTTCATGACCGTGATTCTACCGCTCATGACGTGGTTCATGTGGGGCTATGCGTTTGGGGGCGCAAAGCCGGTGCCCGTCAACCCCCGCAATTATCGCAACTATGTACGAGGCGATATCATCGTCTCGCTGGCCGGCATAGCGGTGAACCTCGCACTGTTCCTGATTTTCACAGCCCTGTTTGCCGCCGTCGGGACCATCGCCGGAGCGCTTCCATCGCTTTCCCCAACGCTGGAGATTCTGCAGCGGATGATGGCGTGGGGCGTGTGGCTGAATCTGGTGCTGGCGTTCTTCAATCTGATACCGATCCCGCCGCTCGACGGCAGCCACGTCTTCTACCACCTGCTGCCCCCTAGCGCGGGCCTGCAGTATCGTCAATTGCAGCGCTTCGGCTTCTTGCCAATCGTGTTGGTCAGTTATCTCATGCCCGGGATCATTCGCTTCTTCTTGTGGCCGGCCTTCCAGTTACTCGATGTTGCCAAGCAAGTGATCGTTCCGATCGCGTTGCCCAACTCACTGCCAAGCGTGTTCGGGTTCCAATGATGACGGGGCCGATCATGCGGGACCAGTCAGCGTTCGTCGTCGAGCTGGAGAAGTTTTCCGGTCCGCTCGATCTGCTGCTGCATCTCATCCGCGAGGACGAGGTCGACATCACCGACCTCCCGATCGCCAAGATCGCCGATCAGTTCCTCGCGGTCATCCAGGACTTGGGGCTCAATCAGGCGGCGGACTATCTCGAAATGGCGGCGCGGCTGCTGCGGATCAAGGCGCAGATGCTGCTGCCGCGCCGGCTGGGAGACGACGAGTGGGAGGATCCCCGCGCGGAGCTGGTCCGCCGGCTGCTCGAGTACCAGCAGATCCGCGAGCTGGTCGACTGGCTCGGGCACGCCGCCGACGTGCGCGCCGAGCGGTTCGGGCGGGGCTACGAGGCGCCGCCGCCGGATGCGCCTCCCGCGCCCCTGCAGATCGATTTGAACGACCTGCTCGCCGCGGCCGAGCGCGTGATCTCGCTGATCCCGGAGCCGATGCTGCATCGCGTCGTCCCTCGGCCGCTCGACGTCGAGGGCGCGACGGCGAAGATCAACGCCCTCCTCGCCGAGCGCGAGCAGTTTGGCTGGTCGGACATCGTGGGCCGCGGCGCCACGATCGTCGATGTGCTGTCGGCGTTCATCGCCCTGCTCGAGTTCGCCAAGCGCGGTCTGGTGACGCTGTCCCAGCCTGAGCCCTTCGGCCCTATGGTGATTACGCGTGCAACCCCTCGCGAAGCTGCTTGAAGCGGCGCTGTTCGCCGCCTCGCGCCCCCTCACGCTCGAGGAGCTCGCGTCATTGGATCCAACCGCCGGCGAACATGCCGTCCGTGCCGCTCTTGCCGCCCTGCGGTCGGTGTACGCCGAGGACCACGGGGTCGAGCTGACCGAGATCGCCGAGGGATGGCAATTCCTGACGCGCCGCGAGTACGCCGAAACGATCGAGCGCGCGCAATTCGCCCTGCGGCCCCGGCGGCTGTCGCCGGCGGCGCTCGAAACGCTCGCGATCATCGCCTATCGCCAGCCGGTGGGCCGGCTCGAAGTCGACGAAATCCGCGGCGTCGACTCGGGCGCCGTGATGGACAAGCTGGTGGAGCGGGGCCTCATCGAGGTCGTGACCCGCGGCGAAGGTCTCGGTCGCCCGCTGCTGTATGGCACCACGCCGCCGTTTTTGGAGATTCTCGGTTTGAAGGACCTGGAAGATCTGCCGCGGCTCGAGGAGCTGTCGGTGGCGCTCCGGCGTCCCACGCCCGTCGACGACCCCGAATGACTCTCATGCGCCTGCAGCGCGCCCTGGCGCGCGCGGGCGTTACGTCACGCCGCAAAGCGGAAGACTTGATCCGCGCGGGCCGCGTGCGCGTGGACGGCGACACGGCCACGATCGGGATGAGCGTCGATCCCGATGCCCAGAAGATCACCGTCGACGGCCGGGCCGTCCGCAGCGCGACCCACACCACCTGGCTCGCACTCAACAAGCCCATCGGCTACGTGGTGAGCCGCTCCGATCCGGAAGGACGCCGCACGGTCTTCGGACTGCTCCCGAAGGTGCCCGGTCTCACGTACGTTGGTCGGCTGGACGTGATGACCTCCGGGCTGCTGCTGCTGACCACCGACGGCGCGGCGGCCCACCGGCTCATGCACCCGCGCTACGAGGTGCCGCGCACCTATTGGCTCGGCGTGCATGGCGCGGACGCTGCCGCGATCCGGGCGGCGCTCGCGCAACGCATCGTAATCGACGGCCGCGCGGTGCGTGTCGTCGAGTCGCGCGTGCGGCCGCAGGGGAAGTCGGTGGAAATCGAGCTGACGCTGGCTGAAGGGCGGCAGCGGATCGTGCGCCGCGTCGCCGAAGCGCTGGGTCTCAAGGTCGAATGGCTGCACCGCGTGTCCTACGGCCCTGTCCGGCTCGGCAAGCTGGCGGAGGGCCACTGGCGCGAGCTCACCCGGCAGGAGATCGGAGCGATCGAGCGACTGCATGGAGCTGGCTGACCGGACGGTAATGCTGCTCGGCGGGAGTGGCCTCGTCGGCCATGCCGTCGCGCGCCGAGTGCTGGCGGCCACGCCGCCGCCGCGCCGCCTCGTGCTCGTCGCACTGTACGAGGATGAAGTGCGGGCCGCCGCGCGCGCGCTCGAGCCCTACCGCAGCGGCGTGACCATCGATGTCGAATGGGGCAACATCTTCGCGCCGGCGTCGGTCGCGCGGCTGGATCTCGCGGTGATCCTGGCCAGCGACGAACACCGCGCGCTGGTGCTGGGCGATTTGCTGGGCGATCTCACCGATGGGGTCCTCGAGCGCAGCCTCGTGTTGCAGCTGCTGGTGCGCTACAAACCTGAAGCGGTCGTGGATAGCATCAATACGGCGACTGCGTTTGCGTATCTGGACATTTTTCACAGCGCGCGGGCGTTGCTGGAACGTGCGCAGGATGGCGGTGTCGATCGCGCGACGATCGAGCGGCATCTGATGCGGCTGCCCATGCCGCAGCTGATCCGTCACGCGCAAATCATGACGGAGGCGCTGCGGCGGGCCGGCACGCAGGCCTACGTGAAAATCGGCACGAGCGGCACCGGCGGCATGGGATTCAACATCCCATACACGCATTCGGAAGAGCGGCCGAGCGCGACGCTGCTGACGAAATCGGCGGTCGCCGGCGCGCATACGATGCTCCTGTTTTTGTTGGGTCGTACGCCCGACGCGCCGATCACGGTGGAGATCAAGCCGACGGCGACCATCGCGTGGCGCGAAGTCGCACACGGGCCGGTGCGGCGCAAGGGCAAACACATCCCGCTCGTGGACTGCGAGCAGCCCGTGGCGCTGCACGAAGCATTTCGGCCGGGCGCTGCGCCGTGGCGCGACCTCGGCCGGCCACTCGACGGCGTGTATATCGACGTCGGCGAGAACGGGTTGTTCGCGCGCGATGAGTTCGAGACGGTCACTGCACTGGGCCAGATGGAGTTCATCACGCCGGAAGAAGTCGCGGACTACGTGATGTTGGAGCTGCAGGGACGGCCGACGGGGAAGGACATCGTCGCGGCGCTCGACGCCTCGACCGCGGGCCCCACCTACCGGGCCGGCCTGTTGCGTCGGAACGCGGTCGGGCGGCTGCGGGCGCTCGAAGCGCGTCATGGCGACCGCGGCGTCGCCTATGAAATGCTGGGTCCGCCCCGGCTTACCAAGCTGTTGTACGAGGCCTATTTGTGCCGCCGGCTGCGGACCAGCGTGCGGGCCCTCGCGGACAGCCGCCCGGCAGAGCTGGCCGCCGCCGCCGAGCTGCTCCTGGCAGACGACACGGCGTTACGGCAGCACATTATCTCGGTGGGATTGCCCGTCGTGCTGCCCGACGGCAAGCGGGTGTATCGCGGCAGCACGGTGGTCGTGCCGCCGGGTTCCGGGGACCCGCTGCAGGTTGCGCCGCGCGGCTGGGTGGACTTGAGGCCGGACCATTTTGGGATCTGGGTCAAGCGCGCGCGGGAGATGGTGCGCCAAGCCGATGCACGCGCTGCGGGACCTCAGGGGTCGGGCAGCGATATGGACTGGAACGCGATCGATCCTGACGAGCCGATCGAGCCGTCGCGGTTCGCCACCTGGGTCTTCACGGTCGAGGAAAAAGGAACGCGGATCAAGCGCTGATGGCGATAGACACTGGAGCTGTGGACCGTGCGCTCGGCGCGATCGGCACGACATTCCGGCTGACGCGCCTCTACCCGCCGTCGCATCCGGCGGTGCTCGAAGCAATGCGCCATATCGCCGCCTCGCTGCCGGCACTCGCCGGGCTCGGGTCGGTCGAGTGGAAGATCGGCGCGACCGGCTTGCACTGGCATGGCCAGCATCTGCTGCCGCGCAACACCCAAGTCGCCGAGCTCTCCGGATTGCTGTTCGCGCGCGGCATCCGCGCGATCCAGGTCAATCCCGGCGTCACGCCGGAGCATTGGCTTGGCCTGTTCGGTGTCGCCGTGGGCAATGTCGCGCCCGATGACGCGGTGCTCGGCCGAATTACCGTGCTGCTGGGCCGCCGCGCAAGCCAGCGGCTGTCGGCGTCCCGCGCCCTTGGCGAAGTGCCGCCGGCAGCGGAGCCTCCTCCGGTTGAAGCGCCCCCGCCCCCCCCGCCTCAGCCTCCGTCTGCGTCTCCGGCGCCGCCGCCGCCGCCCCCGCCTCCCGGACCGGGACCAGTAGCGTGGAGCCCAACCGCAACGGTGAATCCCAATCGCGCGAGTGGCGTGTTCCGGCCCGATGTGCTGCCGCCCGACGTCGAAGCACGCCGGGCCGTGACCGCGTTGCAGGCAGCGTCGCGACCAGAAGATCAGCGCGTGATCATCGAAAAGGTGCGGCAGCTCACGCCGAGCGTCATCGCGTTGCGCGACATTGGCGCGGTCGCCGAAGTCGTCGCCGGGCTCGACCGATCACTCGGCAAGATTCAGGATCCCGAGATCCAGGAGGCTATCGGTGAGGTGGCGGGGGCGCTTGCGGATGAGACTATAGTGGAGCGTATGGTGGCACGGCTGGGTGAGCCCCGCGTGCCGCCGGCAGAGCGCGCGCATCTGGTTCACGCGGTCGGCGCTCTGGGGGCGGTATCCGCGGGGTACGTGGTCGATGCGTACCTGCATGCGCTGCCGGAGTTACGGGAGGCATATCGCGCCGCCATGCGGGCGGCGGGTGAGCGCACGGTGGAGTTGCTCCAGGCCCGGATCGAGAGCAAAGTCCCCGAAGTGGTCGCCGCGGCCGCCGAGTTTCTCGGCCTGAGCGGGAGTCCTGAGGTTGCGGAGTCGTTGATTCGCTTGACGCGTCATGTCGACGAGCGCGTGCGCGAGGCGGCGCTGCTCGGTCTGGCGGAGCTGGGTGGCCGGGAGATCTCGCGGCCGGCGATCCCCTCGCTGAAGGATGAATCGGTGCTGGTGCGGACCGCGGCGGCACGCGCGGTCGCGGCGGCGGGGGACGTGGCGGCGACGACCGTGCTGGTGCGGCGTCTGGAGCAGGAGAAGGACGAAGGGGTATTGGCTGCGTTGCTCAAAGCCATCGGTCAACTCGGTGCCCCGGAAGCATTGGAAGTGCTGGCGAAATTCGCCGAGCCGGGCGGCAAACCACGGCGCACACCCTTCGTGCGAGCTGCCGCCATCGAGGGGCTCGCCCGACTGGATCGATTGGAGGCAAAAGCCTTGCTGGAACTCTACGCGCGGGACAAGGAGCCGACCGTGAAGCGGGCAGCTGAGGCGTCGCTGCGATGACGACGCGCGCAGGATCGGGGGCCGAGAAAGCGGGCGCCAAGACGCAGGACGCGGTGCTGGCGCAG
>WNFY01005773.1_pt1 | contig 27680 bp, 22 predicted proteins | sample 5400091 | NCBI WGS metagenome assembly WNFY01 (sample SAMN13153364, study PRJNA577476) | soil metagenome | isolation source: 60 cm soil or saprolite under grassland replicate 1 | place: USA:California | collected 2016-06-15 | reverse complement strand
GACTGCCTCGATTATGCCGAAGCGCACGGGATTGCGGTTGCCGCGAGTCGCGAAAAGATCCACAGCCGTGATCGCAATCTGTGGCACATCAGTCACGAAGGTGGGGAACTCGAAGATGCCGGCAATGCGCCGCTCGCGAGCACGTGGCAGATTTCGAAATCGCCGCAAGAAGCTCCGGACCGCGAGGAGCAGGTGCAGATCGAGTTTGAGCAGGGAATTCCGGTCGGGGTCAACGGTATGCGTTTGGGGCCGGTGTCGCTAGTCGAATTGCTGAATGAAATCGGCGGACGCAATGCCATTGGCCGTGTGGATATTGTTGAGAACCGCTTCGTTGGAATCAAGTCGCGCGGATGCTATGAGACTCCCGGAGGAACGCTGCTGACTGCTGCTCATCGTGAACTCGAAGCTTTGTGCTGCGAACGGGACGTCATGCACTTTAAGGAACATATTGGGTTGAAGTATGCGGAGCTGGTGTATTACGGCCTGTGGTTCACGCCATTGCGCGAAGCGCTCGATGCGTTTGTCGAGAGCACACAGAAGGAAGTTACAGGCACAGTTACTCTCTCGCTGTACAAGGGGAATGTGTCTGTTGTCAACAGGCAATCGGAGCACTCGCTCTATCGTACTGATCTTTCCTCTTTCACCATGGGCGAAAGCTACGATCAGAAAGATGCGGCAGGCTTCATTCGCATCTTGGGATTGCCTTCACGGTCGCGGGCTCTCCAGGCGAAAGAAAAGCCTTTAACCGCAAAGGACGCAAAGAACGCAAAGGCTTCGCAAAGAAAACCAGAAGAGGTTGCGAGATGAAGATGTGGTCCGGGCGATTCCGGCAGGCACTTGATCCGGCTTTCGAACACTGGCAGCGATCATTTGAGTTTGACTGCCGCCTGCTCGAATGTGAGCTGGACGCCAGCTCCGCGCACGCTCGTGCCCTCGCGAAAGCAGGCGTGCTCTCTGCCGACGAATTGTCGTCAGTTCTCCAAGGTCTGGAGCAAATCGGCGAAACGGCTGTCGCATCCCCGGATTTTCTGGACGACCAGGAAGCCGAAGATATCCACCACTTCGTTGAGAAGCAGCTGGTAAGTTTGATTGGTGACACTGGCTACAAACTCCACAGCGGTCGCAGCCGCAATGAGCAGATCGCTACCGATTTGCGTTTGTATGTCCGTGCAGGCTGCGACGAGATTGCCGAAGAGCTTTACATGCTGATTTCTGCAGTCCTTGATCGCGCTGAGCGAGTTGGCCAGGCTGCAATGCCTGCGTACACTCACATGCAGCGGGCGGAACCGGTACTGGTTGCGCATTGGTTGCTGGCCTACGTCGAAGTGTTCTTTCGCGACGCCGACCGCCTAAGCGATTGGCGCAAACGCGCGAATGTTTGTCCGCTCGGATCGGGCGCAGTCACCGGATCAACTCTTCCCCTGGATCGCGAGTTGATGGCAAATGAACTCGGCTTCTCGACTCCAACGTCGAACAGCGTTGACGCGACCAGCGATCGCGACTTCGTAATCGAATTCGTTAACGTGCTGTCTCAACTGGCGCTACACCTGAGCCGCTGGGCCGAAGAGATGCTGTTGTTCTCCACGCAGGAGTATGGATTCGTGCATCTGCCAGAAGCGTATTCCACGGGCAGCAGCGCCATGCCGCAAAAAATGAATGGAGACCTTCTCGAGCTTGTGCGCGGCAAATCAGGCCGCGTAATCGGAGATGCGACCTCGCTACACATTACAAGCAAGGGCCTTCCGCTCGCATACAACAAAGACTTGCAGGAAACGCAGGAGCCACTGTTTCACGCCGCCGAGACCGTGCTCTCATTGCTGCCGTTAGTGACCGGATGGATGAAGTCCGCCGAGTTTGACCTCGAACGCATGCAAAAAGCCGCGGAAACCGGCTATATGAACGCATTCGCCGCCGCGACATATCTTGTACGCAAGAGCGTTCCATTTCGCATCGCGCACGAGCAGGTCGGAAAGGCTGTCCGATTGGCCCTCGACAAATCCTGCGAACTGCAAGATCTATCGCTGAACGATCTCCGAGACATTGACTCCCACTTTGAGGCGGACTTCTTCGATTTCGTGAAGCTCGAAAACGTGCTCGCTATCCACGATGTTCCCGGCGGCACTGCTCCGGCCCGCGTACGCGAGGCGATTGCTGCGGCCCGGAAAAGACTCGCGCCGGCCTGTGAGGAGGCCCATGCACACGCGTGACGCCTTACTCCCCGACGCCGAACGCATTCACGAGTTGATCTGTTCCTACTCTGGCGACGGAACTCTGCTGCCGCGTACTATCGCCGAAATCTGCGAGAACGTCCGCGATTTCACGGTCCTCGAAGAGGCTGGCAAAATTATCGGTTGCGGCGCGCTGCACCTGTACGGCCCTCACCTCGCCGAAATTCGTTCCATCACCGTGGATAAGGATTACCAGAAGCGCGGCGGCGGGGAACTGCTTGTCCAATCGCTGATGTCAGAAGCCCGCAAGCACCAGGTAAGCTGCATTTGCTTGTTCACGCGCAGTCCACAATTTTTCGCCAAATTAGGATTCGACGCCGCTCTTCGCGAGGAACTGCCTGACAAGATCAATAAGGATTGCTGCGTCTGCCCCCGTTATCACTGTTGCGATGAAGTTGCCATGGTGAAGGGAGAGTTGCCAAGGTTTGCAATTCTGCCCGAGCCCGCGAATTTTCTGGTGAAACTCCAGATATGACCGGCTCTGGTCCGATTTTTGTTCCCAAAGGCTTCAAGTTTTCTTCGGCGACGGCGGGAATCAAGCCCAGCGGCAAACCTGATCTCGCGCTGATTCTCGCAGACCGCAACGCTGCCGCCGCTGCATTGTTTACAAAAAATCTGATCGTAGCTGCTCCCGTTGAGGTCGGGCGCCGTTCGCTTGCCAAGAGTAGGGGACAGGTACGTACGGTCGTTGTTAATTCCGGCAATGCCAATTGCGCAACCGGGCACGCGGGAGTGGCCGCTTGCAAAAGAGTGTGCGCCGAACTTGCGCATCTGCTGAGAATAAAGCCTTCCGAAGTCTTTCCTTCTTCTACCGGCATCATTGGTGCCCAGCTCCCATCCGGCAAAATTTGCGCGCAGCTGGAACCCCTGCTGCAAAGTGCGAATAGCTCCCCAGATCATTTTCGTCAATTCGCCAATGCGATTCTGACCACTGACACTCGCCTTAAGCTTGCGAGCATTCCCTTGCGCAATGGGAAGGCGGCAGTCACCGGAGTAGCTAAAGGCTCTGGCATGATTCACCCGCAATTGGCGACCATGCTCGTTTATATTTTGACCGACGTTGCTGCCACCCCCGCAGATCTACGGCGCTCGCTGCGCAATGCCTGCGCAGACAGTTTCAATGCCATATCCATCGATGGCGATACATCTACCAACGACACGGTGCTACTCCTCGCCTCAGGGGTCAGTGGCGTTCAGCTTGGCGGTGTCCAAAGGGAGTTTGAGGCTGCATTGCTCGAAGTTTGCCAGTCTCTCGCCGAACAGATTGTTGCTGATGGTGAAGGCGTACACCATGTCGTACGCCTTCGCATTGAACAGGCCAAGGACCGGGCAGAAGCCCTTCAGGTGGCCAGGACCATCTCGACTTCACTGCTGGTGAAAACCGCCTGGGCGGGCGCAGACCCGAACTGGGGAAGAATCCTCGCCGCGGTCGGGCGCAGCGGCATTCGAATCAATCCGAGGAAAGTAACTGTTCTCATCGGAGATCGGAAGGTCTGTTCCGGCTCGGTCGCATGTCCCTTCGATAAAAACATCGCACACCAAGAACTGGCCAAACCGGAATCGCGCATAACCGTACGGTTAGGCAGGGGCAGGGCATTATTGAACTTCCTTACTACTGATCTGACCGCCGAATACGTGAAAATCAATGCCGATTATTCAACGTGAACTTCCGACATCGGGTCATCGCGGTGGATAGCCTGTGGAGGAAAACCCTGCGAGTTGTGGGTAATTCGCTGCAAACAAAGAGCAAATCCAGATTGAGTGCGCGCGTTTCGAAAAATCGTCGCAAAGCTCAAAAATACAGTATTCTCCCGATAGATCAACCCTCACTCTCTCATTTACACATAATTCAGCCCCAACGCGAAGGAGACGGAAGGCAGGCGTCGGTCGTACCTCCCCTTTATTTCCGGTGCCTGCCACCTCCCTAAAGTCAGCGCAATCTCTGGAACTTCATCCAAATCCTAAGTCAGCTATGTGGCATTACTCGCTTCTAGTGGGTGTAATTGGAGCTGTAAGAAGTGACGCGAATCAAGGTAGGAATTTCAGAACCGAAGTTTGGGCCCAGACAGCCTAGCTCGGGGCAGGAGATGACTTTGTTGGAAAGAAGGTCCCTCCTCCAAGCACCGATCTCACCGCATCCAGCAGATCGCGGGCGGCCTCGCTCTTGGCTACCGCGCCTCGAATAGCTCCAGTCTTGAACCGTCCCATCACGTCCTCCGAAAGGTGAAGCGAGAACATAATCACCGGGATCTCTGGGCAATTTTCCGCGATTTTTGCCGCCGCTTCGAAACCATTCATTTCCGGCATGGTGATGTCCATGATAATGATATCGGGGGGCGAATGCAGCGCTAGCTCGACGGCTTCGCGTCCCGTACTGGCCTCGGCAGCCACACTCCAGTTTGGTACCGACTCAATTAAGTTGCGTATTCCCATACGCATAACTTCATGGTCATCAGCAACTAAGATACGTACTTGCCGGTCACCCAACGTTGGGCCCGGAGTATCAGGGGAGTGTGTCATGGAAAAGTTTGGGGTTGGTGTCATCTCGCGTCAAGTATCTTCCAGGCACCGCTGGTTACACTCCACCCAGTCGGCTGCTAAACGCGCAAAACGGGAAGTTTAACTTTTCATGCCCTTAGCAGGCAATCCAGATAATCCTGTAGGCAGGCTTGAAATTCCCAAAAAGTTCCGTCCCTGGATTTACCAGCGACAGATTCGGGCACTGTCGCAAAATCCAGGGACGGTTCCACCGCACCTAGTGAGGCTTTAGATGGCGCTTGGTCAAGGCAGGTTGGTGAGCACATGGGGAGTTTCCAGCTCGGCAGCCCGCAAAAGTGCGGCTTTTTCACCCCGGCAGCAGAAGAAAAGCCGGTACAGCGACGAGAGCTCTGAATTACAGACTTAGCCTGATCGCAGGCAGCCATCCGGCAGTCCTATGCTTCAAAGTGGACTGTTCGCAGTAGAACATTTTAGGAGGAGGCCAACATGCTTTACTGGGCGCTGGTTTTTCTGATTGTGGCCATTATTGCCGCAATCTTTGGCTTCGGCGGCGTAGCAGTGGCTGCCGCCGGGGTCGCGAAGTTGTTGTTCTTTCTTTTTCTGGTGGTCTTCGTGATTACCCTGATCACCGGACTTACGCGGCGGGGCCGCACCGGCGTCTAAACGCATGGTTCGGCAACTTAGCCCTTTAAGTTAAGCAAAAAAAGGTCCCGAAACCGGGACCTTTTTCTTGCGCGTTGGGGAAACGCCACTGGAAAATTACTGCGGAGGCTGTGTGCTGGGGCCGTTACTCTGGCCAGTTCCGCTGGGACTGCTAGTACCCATGTTTCCCGAGCTGCCCTTCTTGCCGCCGCAAGAGTCCGAAATCATGTCAACACTTGAGACGTTGAAGGTCTTTCCAGACTTTCCACTGGATGCGGCCGAGCTGTTTGATCCGCCGCCGCTCTCCCACATGCCTTTCACCGCGACTTCATGACCGGCATGAGCAGAAACATCTTGCCCAGTTAGTCCGACGTTACCTTTCTTGGTCTGAAGAACATATTGCCCGCCCTCCGATTGGACGCATCCCTTCAGCTTCTTCTCGCTCTTCGTTGGAGTTTGGCTATTGGCATTTGGGTCGCTCTGGCCCGTCGTGGGGCTGGCTCCGGGCTGTTGACTGCCGCTAGGGTAGCCCGGCTGCTGCTGTCCTGCAGATCCGGGCTGACTCATTCCTGGCGAGGATCCTTGCGTTCCTTGTGGGGATCCGCCTGCCTGAGCCATTGCCGCCGAGGACACTAGCAGCGCCCAGGCGACGAGCGTACACAACGATAGTTTTTTCATTCGGTTCCTCCTGCTTTCGAATTTGCTGGTTGCGAATTCGAACGATCGGCTCGTTGCCCAGCACTCTGGCTTCTAAGCGACCGTCCTTCGTTCGTGGTGAGACGCCTCTACCGGAGGAAGGGGTTGCAGCATGCTGATGCGTTTCCTCTGCAGCAAACGCTGTATGGTATTTAAGAGTTGGTCTCTGCTTCCGGCTTTGTCGCAGAAGGCGTCCGCGTACCTGGGGGGACGGTGCGAAATCAGCGTACTTCCAGAGAATATGATCACTGGAATCGCCGGGTTCATTGACTTGATCATTGCCGCCACACCCTGACCGTTCATGCCGGGCATTTCGTAGTCAGTAATGACCAGGTCTATCCGCTTCATTGCTGCGAGTTTCACCCCTGCTTCGCCGCTCGCCGCGGTGAAAATTTTGAAGCCAAAGGTTTCCATGCTTGCTTTGTACAGCTCGAGGGCCGGCGCAAAATCGTCAATCCACAGCAATGTTGTTCCATTGCTTGTAGTTGATAGATTGGGCTTGCGGACAGCACTTCGTCTCGAAGATGGGCGCGTCCACCTCAGAGAATCTTGCGCAGAAACACTGTGTTTGGCAATCCGAGCCATTTTGGTACCGTACGCACACTTTTAGCTTTAAACAATGGGTGGAAATCTGTAATCAAGCTACGGTGAACACCGTATATTTCTGAAAGTTTTCAACCGCGCTTGGACGGAATAACGTTACCGTGCTGTCCAACTTGGCTAAGTCTTGCGATGCCACCGAGAGCGGAATCGCCAAAATTAGTCGTCCACATTCTAGACGTCGAAGACTCGGTAAACTGCGGGAGGATTCTGCGCTTGCAGGAGGGTAATAGCAACGTTGTGGACCGGGACCCCGCCGCTGGTCTGGCCATCGCACTTTCCGTTGTGGGCATGGCCGTGGACAATAAGGTCAGCTCCATGCCGATCCACGATTTCCCCCAGCCGTGATGTCCCAAGGAACGGATAAATTTCGCGCGCCTCGCCCTCGACTGTCGCTGAAACGGGAGCATAGTGCAGGACCACGACTCGCTTTTTCGCGCGCAGTTGCGATAGGGCACGTTCGAGCTTTAACGTTTCCTCGATACCGGCGTGTACAAAAGTCTTGACTTCTGGCTCCCCAAACGCAGTGAGCACTCCCCGTCCGAATCCACCTAGGAATCCTTTGGTTCCGGCGAAGCCCACGCCGTCCCGCTCATACGCGGTTCCGTCGAGCACCTTGATGCCCTCCTGCGTCATCATGCGAATAAGATCACCTTCACGCCCGCTCTCGTAGTCGTGGTTGCCGAGGACCACGATGGTTGGCAAACGCAGGCGCACCAGCACGTTGAGCAGCGGCTCCATCTCTTCCGGCCGCCCATAGTTAGTCAGATCGCCGGCGACCACAAAAACGTCCGCTTCGTCGCGGACCCGGTTCAGCTGATCATGGAGCGGGCTCAACCGCTGCGGAGTGAAATGCAAATCGGCTGTGGCTGCAATTCTCATGAGCTCTGTCCGCGCCTCCTTCGCCGCGGATCTTCGCGGGTCTCTGGTGCCTCCTTCCGCAACCTTCGCTCTCGGAATCCACTCTGCAGGTCCTCCAATCCCCAATCTCTTATGTCAATCGAGAACATGTTTTCGTCCACCAGACTGCCGCGAAAGGGCGCGTTAGATTCGTTATGCTGCACCAGTTGCATGTAGCGCGACAGCAAATCGTGCCACAACGTAGACGGCACGTAATCGGTATGCGCGGGATATACGTACCGATACAAAACCAACGCCCAGAGCAGCATTTCCCAGTGCTCGCCTGCCAATTCCAGCAAACGTTCCCACTCCAGCCTGCCTCGAGTGCGGTAGATGATATGCGCAATGTCAGCCCCGTCGAAGCGTTCTCTACGCGTCACGAATAGCTTGGAAGCAATAAGGTCTTCCGGCGAGATGATTCTTGACTCAACCCCGACGATGAGCGCCGGCTGCGTGCGCTTCATCCAGCTCTCATCCACCATGATCACGCCATTGCTCATTCCAGAAATCAAGTCAACAAAGTACTCGCCACGGTGTGCCTTTGCCAGCCAAACCGGATCGAGTATCTCGCAGCGGAATCCCTGTCGCCGCAAATGGTCCAGGGCTTTTGGAACATTGTGAGACTCCATGAACAGATCAAGGTCCTTCGTAGCCCGCCAAATGCCCGTATATTTTTCGAGGGCGACCGCGCCAGCGACCGCATAGGGCATTCCGTGTTCATTGAGCTCAGCGAGAACTTCACGATATAGCCTTTCTGCCTCCGGCTGCAGGAAGACAGGCAGAGCCGTAGTTAGAGATGAACTTACGGGCGACTTGGGGTGCAGCTCCGCCATGAGCCGCTTGGATGGTACAAGAGTTGCGACGGTTGCAGTACCAGGGCGTCAATCCCAGGAACTTACAGATAAAAAGAGAGCCAGAGCTTGCCTGGCTCTCAAATATCGCGATCCCGCGTCAGTGAGAATCTTGATTCGTTGGCGCAGGAGGCGTAGCTGCGCTTCCTTGCTCCCGAGTCACCGTCGTGTATTTCTTGACGGCTGCGAGAAACGGCTGGCTGCCGCTGGGCGCTTCAACCTTGCCGCCGAGTACATCCGAAAAGGGAACCATCTTCCCGAAGAGGATTCGAGTCTCGTCTTGATCTTGCGCAATACGTGATCCGCTCAAGTCAATGCCCGCAAAAACTCCTCGCGCACGTGAGTAGGTCAAAACCTCGGCTTTCATTTTCCAGTCGGTACCTGCTGCCGCTTCTCGACCGACCGGGCCTGCAGCCGCCGAAGCGTCAGCTCCCACCTTGAATTTGCTCGATAGCAACGCATCCATGCCCTTTTGATTCATGACCAGCATGACCAGGTCAATCGCCTGTCCGCCGATCTGCAATCCCCAGCTTCCTCCTGTAATACTGAATGGTGCCGGTGCGCTCCAGCCATTTGCAGTCTTGCACGTGGCCACGCCTTTGCCGTGATTCCCGCCAAATCCCACGGCGATCTTCACCATGGAGGGGACCACCGCGATGCACTCCGCTTCTCCCAGCACCTTGTCTGGAATCGCTTTCTCTTTTACGGACATAATTTCGTCGAGGACGTTGGCCGCGTTTTGAATGCGCTTTTCAATGTCGGACTGGTCCTTGTCTGCGGCCCAGCTGATGCTCCCGAAAAGGAGCAACCCAGCGCTAAGGGCCAGAAGAAATCTCGTGACTGCCCCATATTTTCGTGTCATCACTTCACCTCTCTCTGCTTCAGCTCTAGATCAACACACAATTTCTTAAAAAGCCTATCCTTACGGCCAGTGTGTGGCAAATCCAGTGAAGACTGTAAAGGAACGCAAAACGAGCTTTAGTTACGTGGATGTTACAGTGTGGCCACCACATCTACGTCGCCTTGCTTTTCGAGCACTTGTACCCGTGCCGTGTCCCCCTGGCGCTCGAACATCAAATCCACGGAAGCATCCCCCACTCGAAGGCCGTGAATGGAAAGATGCGGTATGCCTTCAGGCAAGCAGGGCCGCTCGAATACGACTTGCTTTTCAGATCCCCGCAGATTCAATCCCAAGCAGGCTTGTATCAGCAGAAAAGGGGCGGCTGCCGCCCAGGCTTGGGGAGAGCATGCAACTGGATACTGCGTAGGTGCTTCGCCAGGCCCCTCCCGCTCGAGTCCGCAAAACAGTTCAGGAAGGCGGTGCAGCTCCATTGCACTGCTAGCGTCCAGCAAGGCATTGTGATAGGAGAGGGGATTGTATCGGGCCTCGGTGGAAGCCAAAGTTCGAATTCCCCATCCGCTGAAGAAACATGGTTCGAATAGAGTACTGGCCATCTTCCGGGCACGGTCAGCGTTCACAATTCCAGCAAGAAGACAGTGTCCCGCGTTCGACGCGCGTACCTGGCATGGGCGCTTCTTTCCATCGAGAGCAAGCGCGTAAATGCCGAGATCCTCGCACCAAAACGCGCGTTCAAATTTCGCGCGAAGGTCCGCCGCTTCTGCTTCGAGCTTCAGCGATGTGGCCTCGTTTCCAACGGAGCGACTTAACCGGGCGGCGGCAATCTTCGCCGCGTACGCATAACTCTGCACCTCGCAGAGCGCAATCGGCGGTTCAGCGATCTCTCCATCCGCGTGAAAAACTGAATCGTTGGAATCTTTCCATCCCTGCTGAATCAGGCCCCTGCTTCCATGCGCCGAATATTCCACAAACCCGTCGCCGTCCACGTCGCCGTACTTATCTATCCACTGGAGCGCAGCCTGAATGTTGGGCCATAAACTTTCGATCAGAGCGCGATCCCCTGTGCGTTCGAAGTACGCGCCCGCCAGCATGACAAACAGCGGAGTTGCATCCACCGTTCCGTAGTATCGTCCGAAGGGAATCTCTCGGAGATTTGCCATTTCTCCGTGTCGCAATTCATGCAAGATCTTCCCCGGCTCGGCTTCGTTCTCAGGATCAACCTCCGTTGCCTGCGTCTGCGCCAGAAACTGAAGTACGCCACGGGACAGGGTCGGCTCGATCCATAGCGTCTCAAGCGCTGTGATGATTCCATCTCTGCCAAAGACCGTGCTAAACCACGGCACTCCCCCGTAGGGATAATGCTTCTCGCGATTTCCGATCGTCATCATCTGGACGTCGTCGCGTGATCGCCTGATCCAGTCGTTGAAGCGGGAATTCGAGCTGACAAGTTTTGGAAAGGAGGCTGCCGCGACGTTCATTTCACCATTCGCGCTCCGCATTGCCTGAGAGTAAGGAGCGCTTCGGCTTCTCTCCCTCCCGTTCTCACAAGATGTCTGAAAATTGAAGACAATGGCGGCCTTCGGTTTCAATTCCGCCGAGAAACTCATTTTCTTTGGGCCGATCGCTATCGGCGCCGGGGCGCAATGGATTCGCGTGCGCCGCGTTATTCCGTCCAACCCCTCATACCCCAGCACTACGCAGTCAGGCCCAGTTTCTGGTTCTAGGTACCGCCCTCGACGCCGGCGCTGCATGCCTCGGACCTCGAAAATGTCGGCGAAATCGGCCTCGAAGAAAATGCTCAACGGCACAACCAGAGCTTGCATTCCGTAATTGACCAGCTTCAGTTCCTCATACGCGACCTGTCGCCAGAGAAACTTCGAGCGCAGCAAGTGCAACGTGCCTCTGTGAATGGCCACAGAATGGCCGTGAGAAACGTCTAGGTTCGCCAGATCGGCGGTAAAAAGGAAATTGTTCGGTTCAATGGTCGAGCTTAGTAACAGTGGCTGCGCATTCCACAAGTTCACGACAAGCTCTGAGAGGTGGCGTGTTCCGTCGCAGAACAGTCCGTGTTCGCCCAGGCCACTCGATTGAATGTTCCCCAATCGATCGAACACCGCGAATGTGTCCCCATACTTCAGAACACGAAAGCGATCGTCGCGAGGCGGCGATTTGGTCGCTATGTAGTATTGCTGGGAGACGTTAACTTCATCCAATTGAGAACTCCGCTGGCGGTCGGCGTCTTTTTTCGATTCGTCAACCAATCGTAAACGGTGAGATATTCTTTTGCCATTCGATCTGCCGTGAAGTGTTGTTCGAAGTGTTTTCTGACCTTCTTGCGGTCCAAACGGTCTATCTTTCTCACTGCCTCCGTTGCGCCATCCAGGTCCGAGACGATGTACCCAGTGACCTCATTCGCCACCACCTCAGGGACCGAGCCGAATCGGTATGCAATCACCGGCGTTCCGCACGCCATAGCCTCGATCATGACTAGTCCGAACGGCTCCGGCCAGCAAATTGGAAATAACAGTGCAGCGGCGTTGCCAAGGAAATCGTTCTTTTGCGGAAATCCTACTTCACCTACGAATTCAACTTCTGAACTGTCAAGCATTGGACGGATGCAGCTGTCGAAGTATTCCTGATCTACCCGGTCAATCTTCGCCGCAATCTTCAGCGGCACGCCTGCGCCCCGCGCGATTTCGATCGCCCGATCCAACCCCTTCTCAGGAGAGGTTCTCCCCAAAAATGCCAGGTACTTCCCCCGGCCACGATGAAATTTGTAGTTGTCTTTCGGAATGCCATGATGAACTGTCCGCTGCCAGTTCAGTTGCGGCAGTGGATCACGCTGCGCATGAGAAATCGAAACCACTGGCATGTCGCCATAGATTTCATATAGCGGTACCAGGTCTGGAATGTCTAATCTTCCGTGCAGGGTGGAGACATGTGTGTAACGCTCGCGCTTGCTGACTGGGAAGTGCAGGTAGTCGATATGGAAATGGATTAGGTCGAACTCCTCTTTCAGCCGGAGCACTTGTTCTATCAGAATCAGGTGGTGCGCTAAATGATCTACCGACACTGGAGATAAGCGCAACGATTCTGAACACACGGGAATCAATCGCGCCTTTGTCATAGAATCGCCGCTGGCAAACAGCGTTACCTCATGCCCTAAACGGACCAGTTCCTCCGTGAGCCAGGAAACAACTCTTTCCGTTCCACCATAAAGTTTGGGGGGAACACTCTCGTACAATGGCGCGACTTGGGCAATTCTCATGACGGCGGACCACTCCTGATTTTCGCGCAGAGAGTTCCACCTGAGCGCTTGCTGGTTGCTAAGCAAGCAAAGGCGGGCCATCGAATACGAAGCGGCTCCGTGGCGCGAATACAACTACCTATAATTCAATAGGTTACAGGTTATCTTGTGGATGGGCCATCCGGTAGTTACTGTAACTGCCTTACGTGTTTTCCCCAGCCTCTCACCAGACACCCTTGTCGCTCCCCGTCAGGCGGTATGCGACCAACGCGGATACCGCTAACGGCGGAAGCAGGGGCAATCGGGTGATGGCGCGCATGTCGCGGTGCCGGCCGGCTGCAAACAATTGCGAGCTGTATAAGGCTGCTGCGGGGCCAACAGGTACCCGCAGGAAAGTGTTTCGAAATTGAACGCGCAATTCGCGTGAGTATGCCGCTGCTATGACCTCGCTGGGGAGATCTACGCGACCGCCATATCTTTCTACATATTCACGTACGAGCACAAGGAAGCTGGCTGCGCCCGGCCAAATGCTGCCGAGTTCTGCACCGCGGCGAAGTTCTGCGAAATTTACCATTCCACTGTTAATAAGGGCGGCCATATCCGCCATGTCGCAAAGGCGGAAGTAGAAATGACGATACATCCGCTGCAGCGTGGAAATAAGGATCCGTTCTTCTGCAGCCGGGACCGGAAACGTGTGCTCGTTGACGACCCTAGTAACGCTGCGCTCTATCACGCGCCGCGCCATTAATTCTTGCTCCCCCGTCTGCCCAAGGTAACGCACGTGGATCTCTACCAGCTCCGGCAGTCCGGGCACGCGAAAGTTCCACTTATTCGCGAGCCGGTCACCCCAACTGCGTGGCTCTTCCTGTGCTTGCAGCTTTTGTCGCATTATCCGGCCGACCTGATCGGGCGACCCACTTGTGTAGAGATCAAGGTCCGATCCCAGGTCAGGCCAATGGTCCAGGGACTTGATTACGCACGCCGGGCAGCCCGAGTCCTCAAGGCACCGCAGAATCGCGTAAAGCCACTCTACCGCGTTTGCGATTCGCTTCTGCTCGGCTGCGAGCGCCGCCTCGCACCACTCTTCCAGCTGCGCCTGGCCGCCTTGGTGCGCAATCTTGGAAAGCACCCGAAGTCCACGGACGCTGACGTGGTGAGTATCGGCCAGCTGCAACAGTTCTTGGAATTCCTCTCCATTCAACGGCAGTTGTTCAGTCCGCATTCCCCGCGGATTAGCTACAGGCGAGGAAAAATCTTTGTCGTAACCATGGAATATCAGCTCTGAAAGTAAATCGATGTGGCGGCTGTTGGAAGTATGATTTTTCACGGTTCAGCGGAACGCATGATTTCGATGTTAACTGGAGCAACCAAGTTGGTCACTGCGGTTGTTGCTGTGCAACTTGGCTCTTGCAGTCCGAGATACCGGTTTCTATCTGTGTGCCTTCTTCGTAGTCGTTCCACGTCGCGAGCATCACAAAAGGCATCGGGCGTTCAGGATCGTTATGTTGATGAAAGACCTTGAGAGTGTCTTCGAAAGTCTGGCCGCAGCGCCGGTCCATGCGACGGTTTAAACTCCACGATGCCTTGCGGTCATCAAAGCCGGGCCAGATACCGCCCACAATGATTTTTCCCGGTCGTTGTCCCATCCTGCGATAGAACGTCTCTAAATATTCTTTACCCCAGTCGTGCGGGTCCGGAGGCGTGCGATGGCTCACGTGTACCCAGGCGTAAAAGCCGTCGAAATCGTGAGCGTATTGCGCAGGTGGCTCGTCTTTGTAAATGAGAATCGGCGGGTTCTCCCATTGATTCACAGCCTCGCGCACCCGGTCCCAATTCGTACGTCCGCGCTTTGGGAAGATGAATATGACTGGTCGCCCTTGATAGGTGACGTAAGCTTCACGCGCTGGCGCCTCCGGACCGATGTAGTTGCGATATGCCTTCTCGAATGACTGCAGGGCATCGTCTGTCGCTTGCCCATTGTCCTCCGACACCTCGTCATACATCAGGCAAACTTTGAAATTGTTTTCCGCGGCGACACGCTGCAGCACGGCATAGCTGCGGTCTTCGAACGGCCGACGGTCTCCGTACCAATCCACCGCAAAGCCGTAGATCCCCATGTTTCTGGCTTTTTGAATCTGACTTCGAAGCACATTCGGGTCCATCGTGGAATAGCCAACGTTGATGTGCTTGCGGTCCCCAAACCAAGGCTGGTAGTCGGCGAGAATCCGTGAAGGCTCCTGCAGCGTCGGCAAAGGCCCATTGACACCCTGCCGCACTCCATGAGAGCAGCCGATAGTTTCGGCGATCAAAAGTGCGGCGCCGATCGCCAGTAGAACAGACCAAGGACGTCTCATACGCAAAGAAACACTCCTCCATTCGGTTTGATGTTCCGGATGGCCTCCGATAGATGCTGTAGTTGGACTAAGGCTTCACTCCGTTGGAAGCTTGCAAGTCGCGCACCAGCCACCGGTCCGCTCCCGGAGTCATGATGACCATGTACTCGAGACTCACCGGCCCCTGATATATAACTTTGCCGCCATCACGCACCTCGATGTCGAGTTTCGCGTGGTCACGCAGTTCCATTACGTCGCCACCCGGCGAATAAAAAATTGCTTCGAGTTTGTGGCCGCCGTCTTGATATCGGGTGTGCAGTCCAGACTTGATTTGCGAACGCACACGCTGATTTAGATCCTGCTTGGCAAGCCCTGTGAAGTAGCCGTCCAGCAGGCCCGAACGGTTCTGTTCCAGCGCCTGTTCCATGGTCTGCCAAGCCAGCGCATAGTCACGAGGAATGCTCTTGCTGGTCAGGTCTTCAATCTGGCGCGGGCCGAGCTCTTCGGCGTGCAGTTGCACTCTCGGAACAGCTTCCTTGGCTGACACTCGCAGGTCACGGACCAGAACCACGCACGCGAATACCAGGCACAGAAGAACAATCGAACTATACCGAAGAGCTTTTCTCTCCGATTCCATCCGTTTTCGTGAAGCTAACAACCGTGCCGTCGGGAACAGAATTGCCGGAGCAGTCCCTTACCGGATCGGTTTCAATTACGAAGTTCTTCTTGCCGCGGCTGGCCTTAATGCGCAAATTGCATGCGTCCGCCGCAACCTGTTGTACTATGCGGACTTCATTGGCGCGTCCGATCGAGGCGCCCAAGCGCGCCGGGCCCTCTTTCTTCGCGGAACTGAGCCGCACCCAAGCCACACCATTTTCAGAATTTCGAGTAGCCGAGATCTCTTTGCCGTCTTTCGGAAGCACGCTGAACTTTACGGGTTCGGGCTTGAGCACGAAGTTATGGAAATTGTCTTGAACAAATGCTACCGCGCTGATTCGGTTCGGGCTGTCAACCGGAACTCGCGATGGATGTACAAGAAAGCTCAACCGGTTGGGCGCCGCCGGATTCACGACAAACTTAGCAGACGTGCACCCGTCAGATGCGCAGAGGACGGCGGTGTAAACGCCGGCGTGTTCCAATTGCTCTGAGTCAACCGTGATATCCCCGCCGGCGTGAACTTGCCGCTTGCTGGCGATCGCGGGCCCTATCAAGTAGAACGTCGCCTCTCCCGAACCGCTGCTAGGTATCGTGATCGAGTTGCCAGCCGTGACCTGAGCAGGCGGATGAATCTCCGCAGCGCCGGCCAGCGCGGCAAACAGGACGATAAAAGTTGGAAACGCGTTTCGCATGATTACGTGGTCAGCTCGAAATGGTTCACAATCACGCGATAGGTTTGTACATTCTTCGCAACGTCCGGCGGCAGATCTACGGCAAACGGCACCGGTGTCTGCGGCAGTAGGGCCTGCGCCACATACCCATCTGATACCCAGATGACCTTGCCATTATTGTCGTAGTACGCGGCAATCACGTGCGGGATGCTCACGATCTGCCCACTCTGGTTTGTCAGTTTCCCGCTCAAAACCTTCTTGCCCAGCCGGTCGGTCTCAATTCTTTGTTGGTCTATCGCGATCACCGGATCGGCGCTGGCTGCGATCAGAAGTGCCTTCGCATCCATGCGCACGTTCTTGATTTGGTCGAGCCGCATGTTGGGGAAGTCAATGCGGTAGGGAGACACTTGCCGAGGCAGCAATGTATGCGCAATCTTGTCAAAGCTGCTCTCCTGCGCGAGTTCCTCATCGTTTGAGCCTAGAAGCGTGGCGCCGACGTTTACATAGGCCGGCACCGAATCTTCATTCACCACTTCTCCAACTAGCACAACACTATCGGGTCGCTGAATTGCATTCATAGAAACAATTCGGACTTGAGGGCTATCAACGTTCTGCACGCCCCAGTCATCGCCCGAACCACGGCTGATCACGTCCCAACGCAGGTAGTTCACCGGAATCACCTGCGGCGGCAGCTTGGCGCTAGCGTCAACTGGCCACACCACTCTCCACGTATCGCCTGTTCGTTCCACAGTCAAGTCACGCGTGTCATCGAGCGGGCCTACGCCAGTCGAGTAGTGCAGTCTGGCGCGCACTGTCGCTTGCTCTTCCGAGGCATGCAACACTCCAATGTCGAAACCCTCGAGCGCGGAAATGGTGAGCAGGCTGCCATAGGTGCCGGTGAACTCATGAATGAAGCTGTTCTTATCGACGTCATTGCGGTTTGCAAGCCGGTTGTAGGCGCCTTCGAAGTTGTGTGACTGGATTTGCGACAGCATCAGCCTCGCCGCTTGTTCGGGCGTGCCGGCTGACTGGAGCGCACGTCGTTCCACACCGCCGGATTGAAACCACGCCATGATTGCCAGAACTACCGTGATCACTGCAAGGAACAATGGCAGGACGCGTTTCATGAGCGGGCCTCGCGGACGTACGCGCCTTGCAGTTCACGCTCGGGGAATGGAAGCAGTATTTCCGAGTGCACGCGGGCGCGATCAGGAATCAGAAATGCGAAAAGAATCGCCAGAATGCTGCTTGCGAGTGGAAGTGTGCCCCAAAGCAGTCCTTCGAGTGCCGTAGGCATCGCGTCAGAAGGAATCGGCCGTGCAGGAGGCACATCTTCCTTCGACCAGACTGTGATCGTCCCGGAATCGTAACTTTCGACCTTCCGCCAGCCGGCGAAGCTGATCAGCGGCTCGTAATATGGATCGCGAATGAAAATGTATTTCAACCCATAGTGGCTGGCATGACGCAACATCATTCGCAGCGCCTCCATTCCAGCAGTGCCAAAATATTTGGCACTGGTCAACTGCGCCGTTCCGTAATGTGTAAATTCCGGCAGCAGGCGAGCGGAGTTGTACTCGCCGTCAACGCTGTTGGCATCGGTGTAAGTAGACACCTTCGGCAGGGCGTTGCCGAAACCTAACGTGAGATATCGGTAGCGGTCGTGCCCGTCCCGACTCAGGAACGCGTCAACGGCGTCCACGTTGATGTTGGCATTAGGCGAGAACGGCGTCACCGCCATCCAGCCCATCGGCAACAGCAGCGTGATCAATGCAGCGCTGGCGAATCCGATTACCGCCCTGCGGCCATGGCGTTCAATGACTTGTTCGGCAAGTGCGCCCACGAGCGGCAACACCATAAACGCGGCCCAAAGAGTGAATCGTTCAAACGTCAAAATGTCAAAATAACGTCCCAACAGGAACTTCGGAAGCGGAGTCGTCCCGCCCAGCCCAAAAATGAACGTGATCCAAAATCCCAGCAGCAATGGACGAAGCCTTCGCCGGGCCGCCGCAAATGACGCCACAAACGGAAGCGCGACAATCAGCATTCCATAGGGAACGAAGAAATAGTTCGTCAGGTAGGTCAGATTGAGCAGCAGATTCGACCGGCTGGCGTGCGGAATCGGCATCTGCTCAATCGGATGCCGAATAATCGAAATCCAATAGGGAAGCAGAACAATGGCCAGGCCGGCACCGCATAATCCACCAAAGATCAGCGCACGTATAGTCACCGCGCCCGCATTTCGTTCTTCTCCTCGATCAACTACCGCCAGCCAGAGCACAGGTATCGCAAAGAGCAGCGAACCAAAAATCAGGGTTACGTGGTGAACTGCGCCTGCGGCCAGTACCAGTACCACGCCTTTCACTAGTCCACGAAAATCCGCCGTCCGTGACCAGTCGTAGAAATACGGCAGTGCGAGCAAATAGAGCGGAGCGGACAAGGTTGTTGGCAACTGCCCGGCAAAATAAACCAGGAAGACCATAGCTCCGACAAAAACGCTGAATAATGCCGCATAGCTGGCGGCCCGCTCGCTCACCCAGAGCTGTGCAAATCTGTACACGCCAACTGGCGTCAGCAGCACCCCGGTCAACTGTACGAGCAGATACGCCATGTGCAGTCCAAAGATGTACGAGAGCAGGGCGATCCACTGGTGTGCTAGAGGCGGATAGGTCGTCTGCGAAAAGCCCGCGAACCATTTCGGATTCCACGGATCAAACCAATGGTGTGCATAGTGCGACGCAAAGAATACGTGGAAGTTGGCGTCGTAGGAGTTCGTTATTGGCAGTTGCATAGCCAGCAACGGACCATGAACCGCTAAAGTCAGCAAGAGAATCAGCCGCAGTGGAATGGGCCGGGAAAAATAGCTGCTGTTCACGAGTGTGTCTTCCCTCCCCATGAGCATTTGAGTGGCGTTTGGATTCACTTAGCCGCCCTAAGGTTTGCTGCCAGACTGCCAGTTACTTTGCAGAAGGTTCTGCCAAGCTACTGTTGCCAGCGGATTTGCACGACATGTGGATCGTTTGGAATCCAACCATGACACCTTAGATCGCATCAGAAGCGATGACAGCGCGGCATCAGAATTCGGGAGTAATGCTGGAGACGCCGCCGGTTCATCGCACCCATGCGCGGAACGAAGCATTTCATTGCAACGACGGCTCTGTTTTGTTTGCTGGCAGCCCCTTGTCTGATGGGGCAGACGTTCGAAGTGAACCAGCCAGCCGCGAAAAAATCACAAAAAGCGAAACAGAAGTCGAGCGCGCCCACAAAGACCACAAAAAAAGGCGAGGGAAACGGCATTGGCTGGGGCTCCGGAATTGAAACCGCCCGCGAGGCCCGGGCCGTGCAGCAGGCCTTGTCTAAGGGAGACTATAAAGCCGCCATTATCTCAGCGAACCGCGCCGCGAACGCAGCGCCGCAGAACGCCGACTTATGGTTCTTGCTTGGATACGCCGCGCGCCTGGGCGGCGATTACAACCTATCACTCCAGGGCTATCAAAAGGGTTTGCAGCGGAAGCCCAATTCCATCCAGGGGTTGTCAGGCGAGGCGCAAACTTACGCTAAGATGGGCCGCAACAACGAGGCGCAGGATCTCCTTAAGCAAGTCTTGGCCGCCAATCCCAAGAGTGCCACTGATCTGCAGCTCTCGGGCGAACTGGCTCTCCAGACCGATCCAAACACGGCGCTCGGTCTTCTGAAGCGCGCGGATGCAGTTCAGGCCAGCGCACGCACTGATCTGTTAATTGCGCGTGCGTACCAGAAGACGAACCAGCCGGACGCTTCCAAGCAATATCTCGATCGCGCGCAGAACCGCGCGCCGAACGATCCAAACGTTTTGCGTGCCGTTGCTGCGTTTTATAGGGATGCCGGGAAATTTGACGAATCCATCGCGACTCTCCAGAAGGCAGTCAGCAAGAATCCACAAGCCCTACCCGAACTCGCTTACACCTACGGCCTTGCTGGCAAGAAAAAGGAGGCTGCAGATACTTACACGAAGGCAGCCAACCGGCTTCCGAAAGATACCGAATTGCAGATGAGCGCGGCCCAGGCGCTGGTAAACGTAGCCGCTTTCGATAAGGCAGAAAACTTTCTCAAACGCGCGGAAGGCGCGAATCCCAACAACTACCGCCTGCATGCGATTCGCGCACAGATGTACACGATGGAAGAACGCAACGAAGATGCGATCCACGAATATCAAAGCGCAATTCAGAACTTGCCTGAGACTGTCCGCGAAGGCCCGCTTTACCCGGTGGGTCTGCACCTGAGCCTGTCAGAGATTTATCGCAGGACCGAAAAGACAAACGAGGCCGAATCCGAACTCGCCGCCGCGAGGGCTTCGCTGAACAAAATTCCCAGCCCAGACCAGCAGACTCGTCCGGAATATCTTCGCCTCCGCGCTTTGATCGAAGCGGGCTTCAACGATCCGGCATCAGCCGAAAAAGATTTCAAAGAGGCAATGTCGCTGGCCCCCAAAAGCATCAACATCCGGCTGAACTACGCGAATTTATTGTGGAAGACTGGGCGTCAGCAGGAAGCTATGGAGCTCTACAAAGCCTCACTCCAGACCGATCCGAACAACCATGCAGCGTTGACGGCAATGGGCTACTTATCGCGCGATCTTCACGACCCAGCTTCCGCTGAAAAATATTTCCTGAAGCTGGCTAAACTCTATCCCAACGACTTCGTCCCGCATTTTGCTCTGGGCGACCTGTACACGGCAAACAAGCAATTCGATCGCGCCCAAGCCAGCTACGAAAAAGCATTTGAGCTTGCGCCGAAACATGCGTTGATCATTGCCGCAGCCATAAATTCTGCCATTGAAGCGCACAAGCTGGATACCGCCAAAACCTGGGTCGAGAGGGCCGCTGCGGATCCGGTGATCAACGACACGCCGCAGGTCATGCGTGAGCGCCAGCGCTATCTGACTTTCACCAAGGACTATCAGGCGGCCGCCGACCTCGGCTACAAGGTGATCGAGAAGCTGCCCAAGGATCCCGAAGCTCCCGTATATCTCGCGTACGACCTGCTGTATCTGAATCGGCACGACGACGCCATGAAAATCGTGCAGCGTTTCGAACCGTTGATGCCCAAGGACAAAGACCTGCCACTGGTCGCCGGGTACGTGCATGCGCATCAAGGCCAGTCCAAGCAGGCGGAAGCTGACTTCACCCGTTCGCTCGAGATTGAACCGAACGACGCCACCGCCTACATGAACCGCGGTTTTGTGAGGAACGACCTCCGTGAAGCCAGCAAAGCCGTAGCCGATTTTGAGGCGGCTTTAAAGATTCGTGGCAACTACGGCGAGGCCCATTTGGGTCTTGCGTTCGCCGACTTGCAACTACATCGCGCAAAGCCCGCCATCCACGAAGCCGATTTGGCGGCTGGCTTAATGCAGGAGTCAGCCGCCATTCATCTCGCGCGCGCTGAAGGCTATCGCCAGCAGATGATGTTCCATGACGCGGAACGCGAATATCGAGCGGCATTGAAGCTGGCGCCGAACGATCCACGGGTCTATCTGGCACTCGCCGAAGCCCTCTATCGTTTGCACCGCTATGCCGATTCTGTGGAAGTTCTCAAACAAGGCGTCGGCATTGCGCCGGAACCCTCATTGCTCTATGCCGCGATGGCCCGCGATTACGCGCAGCTCAAGGACAGAGACGACGCCTATAAGGCAATTGCCAGTGCAGAAAAGAATGGGAATGACGCGAGAATCCTGATGGCCACTGGAGAGGCGCTGCTGATTCTGGGCGACCAGAAGGCCGCAATGCAGCGTTATGCCCGCGCACTGGATGCTCCCGGTTCTGATCGCGTCGAAGTACGCCTTGCCTTGGCACGTTTGTTTGTCCAGTCAGGCCGGCGAACCGATGCCAAGGACCAGGTCGCCTTCGCGATGGCGGAATCGCGCGTAGGAGAAGCCAACGCAGTCACGCCTGAAAATTTGATCGATGCGGGTAGGATCTTCGTTTCCATCAACGAGTATGACCTCTCAAGGCGGTTCTTTGAGCGCGCACAAAGAGAGGGTGCAGATCAGGAAATGGTCAACCTCGGGCTTGCGAACACTGAAATAGCGCTCGGCAACACGCGGGCTGCCGCTTCGCTGCTCAAGACAGTGGGCAACAATCCCGACACCGCGCAGGACTACGACTATCTGCTTGCCATGGGAAACCTCTATCAGCAAGAGCACGAGAGCTCCCAGGCTTTGAGCATGTTCGCTCGCGCCAATCAGGTGATGGCTGGCAACGACTACGCGCGCGAAACCGAGATGCGTCTGGCAGAGCACGAAGGCCGCCAAATTACGGACAAGGTGAGCGCCGAACCGGAGTTCTCCCTCGCTCCGATACTTGAGGACATCAACATCTATCAGCTCGACTTTCGTCTTCGCGGCCTAGCGCCGGATTCCAAGCTTCTGCCGCCTCGCTCCTCGATCGAAACAATCGGCACTGCCCGGTACCGTTTGCATTTCAATGGTTGGCCTACAATTAGCGGCTTATTCCAGGAGAGAAACGCACGTGGCAGCATTTCGTTCCCGCAGGGCCCTGTCGGTCCTACAGCCACGCCACCACCCGGCTGCACCATAACGTCCCAACAGGGGTGCCCCGTGGTCGTGCAGTATCGCAACACTTATGACACGAGTTTCAACAGCGGAATAAATCCCGTATTCCACCTGTTTGGTACACCTATCAGCCTGAATCCCGGAGTCCAGTTCACGCTCCGGCGCGATGCCAGCTCGCCCATCCAGTTGAACCAGGACCTCTTCCGGCAATTTCTTTATCTTTACACCGGCTCTTTTGCAAATTGGGTATCCCTCAACGGCAGCCTGATTCACGAGACTGGGCCATTCACGGAAGAGCGCCTGCACTCGCGTGAGTTCTCTGGGACTCTCGAATTCGAGGTCGGCCGGCCGTGGAGCAAGACGTCGCTCCTGACGGGGTACCAAGGCCGCGACATTCTCTTTCGCCCGTTGATTCGCGAGTATTTCAACACCGATATGTATGTCGGAATCCAGCGAAAAATTGGGTCAGCCTGGACCGTCGCCGCCCTTGGCGAATACCTGCGGGCCTGGCGTGTGCAGGATGCTGACTTTGCCATGGCCCAGGCGCTACGTCCGGGATATCGCGTTGACTATCGTCCTCTAACGTCACATTGGGCTGTGCATGCGGCGGGTACTTGGTCACGGGGCGAGGGCCTGAACGTTTATGACAACGTCAATAATGAAGTCATGGTCTCTTACATCAAAGGTTTTCAAAGGCCGCTGAACGACGGAATTGGTGAGGTACCGGTAACTTATCCTCTTCGCATTTCATTTGGCATTCAGCAGCAGACCTTCTACAACTTTAGCGGTAACAACCGAAACACAATTCTCCCCATCATACGGATTAATCTTTACTGAACGATGGCGTAGGCATTGGTGTTGACCGAACTGCGCTTGGGAAATTGAGATCTCAATCAAAGCCATGGCCACGACCGTCACGGATCCACCAACCAAGGCATCCGCAGGGGAACACCTGAGGGCGCGCGTCGTCGGCGGTAGCGCCATCATGTTGCTGGGCTCGGTCTTCGTCGGCGGCATGAATCTTATCTACAACTTCGCCATTGCCCACAAGCTCGGTGCAGGACAATTCGGTCACGCGAGCGTGACGTACACGCTGCTGATGCTTCTCTCGTCTGTCACGCTTTCCTTTCAGCTGGTTTGCTCGAAGTTTGTCGCGCGCAGCAGTTCGGAAGTCGAACAGCTTGCGATTTATCATCATCTCCATCGGCGCGCCTGGATTTATGGCGCGACCGTCGGTTTGTTCCTCGCTGTCGCCAGCCCCGAAATCAGCCGTTACCTCAATCTTCCCACTACGGTGTTTTTGCGCCTACTGGCAGTTGGCACGGTGTTTTACATCCCATTGGGCGTGCGGCGGGGCCTACTGCAGGGAAGCTGTGCCTTTCGTGCATTGGCTCTCAATCTTGCTCTCGAAGTTGTGATCAAGTTGCTTGGGGCAATAGTGATGATGTCCGCCGGCTTCGGTGTGACTGGTGTGGTGGGCGCAATGACGGCGTCTCTCGTTGCGGCGTATGTTGTCGCGGCGCCAGCACGGCACCCACGCATTGTCCAGACTAAGGTTCAACCTGTCCTGCAGACCGGCTTCGATGAAGGCATTCAGGCCATAATTTTCTTCATTGGTCAGGTCATCATCAATAATCTCGATATTCTGCTGGTCAAGCACTTCTTCAATGCGACTCAGGCCGGCACCTACGCGGCGGTGGCTCTGATTGGGAGACTGGTGTACATACTGTCTTGGTCGGTGATCAGCAGTATGTTTCCGCTGTCCGCGCAGGTCAGGTCGGATGAAACCGGCCGCAAGGCAGTTTTGAGTACCGCCCTGACGCTCGTTTCTTTTGTTGGCGTCATCTTTGCACTGGGTGCGTGGCTGGCTCCAACTGCCATCTGGCATCTTCTCCTCGGCAGCGGATTTCCGGTGGGCGGACGCGGCTACTCCTCTCTGCTGGTGCTCTACGTCATCACCACCGGAATCTACTCTCTCGCAGTCGTATTGATGACGTATGAAATATCACGCAAGATCGGCAACGTTAGCTGGTTGCAGTTGGTTTTTAGCGTGGGCATCATTATCGGAATTTATTTGTTCCACGCAAACCTGCAGCAAGTGATCGTGGTCCAGCTTGTTCTCATGATGATTTTGCTGCTGGCCGTCGCGGTTCCTTTTTCGAGGGCATCTTCGTCTAGAGCCGGCGCCGGGACGGCGGAAGCGGGACTCAGGAAAATCAGAAAAATTGGGGAGGATGAAGTCATTGCCGAATTCCTCCGCGGCGAGTTTCATCAGCACCATGAATTTTTGACTTACCGCCAGCCCTTCGCCGCGGTAGTCGCTCATCCCAATTTGGAGGACCAGCGCGAGAACGAGTTCCGGCGCGCCTTGCTGTATCGACGCCGTGGACGCCTATGGCGTGAGCTTCCTCGCGACACAGAGTGGTGGGAAGTGGAGCTTTCCGTCCACGACATCGAAAGGACACGTGTCTTTGCCCGTAACCAGTGGCTACGCTATGGGAGCAGGGGATTTTTGCTGCTCGATGTGGCAGCTCGCATCCGCTCCCGCATTCTCTCCCAATCGCAGGATAGCTTTATCACCAAGCTGCGTTCTCTTAGTATTGAGGTCGCTGAGAACGTGCAATTCAGCTCGGTCATACTGATCGCAATAGATGACAAGTCGCCGCTGACCATTATTGAGGGCAACCACCGCATGACTGCAGCCGCGCTGGTTTCGGCGGAAACGGTGCATCAACGCTTTCGTTTTCTGTGCGGATTCTCTCCTCGAATGGAGCAGTGTTGCTGGTACCAAACGAATGCTTCCACCTTGTTCCGCTACGCCAGGAATGGCTTTTCCTACCACTTCAAGCATCGCAAGATGATGTCGGCAATTCTGGAGCGAGTGAAGAGTATCAGTGCGCCCTCGCAAGAAAATGCAGGTTGATGCGCTGACGCTCAGCGATTATTTCGAAGTATTAGCCGATTGAAAATCCACCGACCTCGCCGCGTACTGCGTCCCATCGAACACGGCTGACACGTTCACATTGACGCCATCGCGAAGCTGCCGCAAAACGTTGGGAGCAATTGCGTCCATATAGATGTCATAGGTCTTGCTGTCGCTGCGGTTGGCGATAGCTATCAACTTGCGCGAAAGGTCCAGGTACGTGACTTGCCCGGCAAACGTAAACACGCTGCCCGGCGTGGCCAGCAAGCTGATCTCACGAACCTCTCGTTGAGCTCCAAAACTGAGGGACACTAACGCGCCAATCGCGACGTCATTCAGTGAAACCTGCTGATTTCCGCGTCGAACCACGGTCGAAGGAGAAATTTGCATCTTAACGGCCTGGTCCGAGAGTTCGTCACGGACTGTCAATTCGCGGCGGTCGGGGTCAACGCGCAACACCTGTCCCCGGCTGTTGCCTTCCTCGACGGCGCTCCGGATCCAGATCGTCTTTGCGAAGACCCGATCTCCGTTGAGCATGGTGTCGAGATAAACACGCTGTCCCTGGCGGATCTCCCGTTCTGAAATCGGAGCGCCATCCCGGAAGAAACGGGTCCGAGTATCGAAGTGCACTCGCATCTGTTTCTTCGTACCGAACGGCAAAAACGCCATTTGGTTCATGACTTCATCCAGGCTAGTGACTGTCCCGCCGATGAGCGTCACTTGTGCCGGAGGCAGAGGAGGCAGATCGAGGAGAGGGTCGTGTCCTTGCGGGCGCACCGGGGCTGCCGGTGCTGCTGGTGCGTTGGGAGTAATTCCCGGAAACACGTGTTAGATGCCTAAAGGAGCCGCCGGGGTCGCCCGTAGTTTCTTAGGATCCCCATCAACGCGGACACCATAGTTAGCATCCAAGATCAGCAATTACAAAGCTTTAACTTATGAACGTGCGCCTGGCGATCCTGTACCTAATCACCTCGTTGCTTGCCACCCCCTGGGCGCACGCTCAGGCTTTGCGAATTACTCTTCCCAAGCACAGCGAACCAACGCCAGTTCAAAAACTCAACCAGGATGGCGTTAAGGCGTTGAAGCAACATCGTCTTGAAAGAGCAGAAAGGCTCTTTTATCGCGCTTACCTGGTCGATCCCGACGATCCGTTCACTCTGAATAACCTAGGCTACGTTTCTGAGTTGCAAGGGAAGGTGGACCGGGCGCAGCGTTACTACGAATTGGCAGCGAAAGAGAACAATTCGGAAACCACAATCGTCGCTGCCACATCGCGCCACCTCGAAGGGCAAAAGTTGAGCCAGGTGACCAGCGCCTACGGCAATCTGGAGTTGCGGGTCAATCGCGGCAACCTGCAGGCCATGACACTTCTCGGCCAAGGGCGGAACCAAGAAGCCGAAGACGTGCTGCGCGAGACCCTAAAACTTGCGCCGCGAAATCCATTCACATTGAACAACCTCGGTTTTGCCATGGAAGGCCAGGGAGATTTGGAGTCGGCGCTTCGGTACTACGGTGACGCGTCTTCCGCCCATTCCTCGGATCCAGTCGTGGTTGCACTCGATCCGCACTGGCGAGGCAAGCCGATCAGCGAAATCGCTAGCAACAACGCGGCGTTAGTGCGAGCTCGCCTCTCTGCAGAGTTGACGCCGCAAGAACATGCCGCCCGTCTGAATGCAGAGGGCGTCGCCGCACTGAATCACAATCAGCCAGACAAAGGCCTTGACTACTTTGCGCAGGCCTACAAGCTCGATCCCTACAGCGCGTTTTCGTTGAACAACATGGGCTATCTAGCCGAGGCCCGCAAAGATCAGGAAACGGCCAACGAGTTCTACAATGCGGCGCGCCATGGGAACGATTCCGGTTCTCCGGTCAGTATGGCCAGCCATCACGAGATGGTTGGAGAGGCCGTGAGTTCGGTTGCCGGTAGCAATGCCGAGGCCACAGACGCCAATCTGCAGGCCGTGGCAGACGCAAAGCGTCGCCGCCAAGAGCCGATCACGTTGAGGCGCCGTGACAATACGCCTGTT
>WNFY01002884.1_pt1 | contig 27699 bp, 29 predicted proteins | sample 5400091 | NCBI WGS metagenome assembly WNFY01 (sample SAMN13153364, study PRJNA577476) | soil metagenome | isolation source: 60 cm soil or saprolite under grassland replicate 1 | place: USA:California | collected 2016-06-15 | reverse complement strand
TGAGCTGTTCGGACCACGCCAGGGATGGGTTGAGGTTGCAGTTGACCTCGGCGAGCACGCCGTCGAGGACCAGGTCTTGGAGTTGCTCCTTGTTGCGCACATGGCGGTAGAGCGCGCCGGGGACCACCCCAAGACGCGCGGCCAGGGTGCGCATGGTCAGCGCCCCGACGCCATACTGCGCGATGGCGGTGAGTGCCTGGCCGACCACGTGCTCGCGGGTGAGTGGGGGCGGCGGTCCTCGTCGAGCGTGGGCGGGTTGAACCACAGGTGTGCGATTCCCGCTGGTGGTCAGTGCGCTCGTCGAGGGGCGCTTTCACCCCCTGCTTCATGTTCACACTCCTGAACAGTGGCCTTTAGAGTAAACAACGATCTTGACAGTGAACTATGTTTACCATACGATGTGCTCGCTCGGCGAGGTTTCCCGCTGTACACCTGGACTGCGTCGTCCCCGAGCCGGCGGCCGCCGATGGCCCATGCACGAGGGAGAACCGATGATGGGGACCCAGACTGGAACACTCCCCCAGGTGATCCCCACGTCGCCGTTTCCCGTGCCCCGCCTGGCCGCGCTCGCCCGGCATGCCACCCCACACCTGCTCGAGACCACGCTCATCCCGCTGGGCCTGTTCTACGGCGGGTTGCAGCTGTTCGGCCTGTGGGGCGCGCTGCTGGCCGCGCTGGTCTGGTCCTACACCTCGCTGCTGCGCCGGCTACTCACCCGCCGCCGGGTGCCGGGCATGCTCATGCTCGCAATCGTCGGCCTGACGGCCAGGACCGCGCTGGCACTGGCCACCGGCAGCGCGTTCCTGTACTTCCTGCAGCCGACTATGGGGACCGGGCTGGTGGCCACACTGTTCCTGGGATCGGTGCTGCTGGGGCGGCCACTCGCGCAACGCCTGGCCGCCGACTTCCTGCCCCTGCCCGAGGCGCTGCTCGCCCGCCCCGGCGTGCGCCACTTCTTCCAGCGCGTGTCCCTGCTGTGGGCTGGGGTGTTCCTGGCCAACGCGGGCATCAGCCTGTGGCTGCTGGTCAGCCAGTCACTGGCCACCTTCCTCTGGACCCGCACGGTCGCCTCGCTGGCCCTCACCGGTCTGGCCATCGCCGCCTCGACGCGGTGGTTCCGCCACTGCGTACGCGCCACCCCAGCAGCGTAGCGGTGGATCGAGGCTGCGTTCTCGGGCGAGCGGACCAGCGCCCGGGCAGGCACGCCCGCCTCGGCGAGCAGCCGCACCAGCTTCGAGCCGGGTTGCCGGTGGCACCGGTGACCAGGATCACGGGCTCCTCCATAGCGTGTGGCGATCGTCGGGGGTACCCACCCCCCATCCTGCCGCGGACGCCAGTGCATGCCGGGGGGGGAGCCGGCCACCTCCCCGGTCAGGGCCGGACGGAGGCCACCTCAGTGGGGCCTGGCTCGGCTGGCTACGGGTGCTCGGTATGGGTGTATCCGTTCAGGTCAGTGGCACCGGCTCCTCGTTGGGATGATCGGCCGGCTTGAAGGATGGCGACGGCCGCGTCGATGAGCGTCTGCTGGTGCGAGGAATTGGTGAGGTCGACGGCCGTATGGATGGTCGCTGACAACCTCGACCTGGGGCGCCCGCCAACGTGAAGATCATCTTCGGCGGGGTCGGGTGTGTCGGCACTGGCCAGCCGCGAAGCCCAGCAGGCACACCGCTCTGCGCCGTACACCTTGGTAGCAAGCAAGCCCCACAACGGCCTCGCGTAGCACGGCGGCGATGGCCCCACGTACCGAGTCCCAGATCCCGCAGCTGAGCCGGCTTCGAAGCAGGTCGGGCTCAGCCGGCCCTGACAAGCAGCCAGATCAGGATGTAGTGACACAGGCCGGCGGCGACGGTGAAGGCGTGCCAGACCTCGTGGTAGCCGAAGACCGCCGGGCTGGGATCGGGACGCTGGCGGTCGAGGACGACCGCGCCCACCGTATACAGCACGCCGCCGACGATCAGCAGCGCCAGCTTGGCGATCCCCAGGCGGCCCGCCAGCCACCGCAGGGTCACCACCGCGAGCCAGCCGAGCGTCAGGTACAGCGTGATCCCCACCACTCGGATCCGGTGCCGCAGGATCACCACGGCGATCCCACCGAAGGCGACCGCCCACGCCACCCCGAGGATCGTGACCCCCCAAGTGCGGTCCAGGGCGATCCCAGCCGGGATCGACACCACGAACGCGACTTGGTGCAGGCGGCCCCGCAGCCTCGGCTTCGCCGGCGCTCCCTACTTCAGCGGCGGTTCGGTCTCACCGCGCCTGAGGCCGCTCATGCCGTCAGCACGCGGGCGCGCGGGGGACGGCCGGGAACCCGCACGCTCGCGGCACGCCTGCTTAGACACCGCATCGCCTCCCCTCCACAAACTCTGGCTGCGACATCGGCGCCATGCGGGGATCCTACCCCGCGGCGCCGGGAGATAGATTGGACGGCGGCGATTCTATGGACCCGTCCGCCACACGGCGTGGCTGGCGTGCTGGCGACCTATGGGGGACTGTGATCCTGTGGCTCGCGCTCTGCGGTGGCTGGCGGTTCGGTGAAGTCGACGTGGATGGACTCCCCCGGGCGGCGCTCCTCTTGCTTGGCAAGGTCGGCCAGAGCCTGTCTGTCCGACCGGGTGAGGGGCGGTTGCAGGATGCTGCGTGGCCACAGGCACCGGGCGCGGACGACGTTGACCTCGGCGGCGTACAGCGTGGCCTCGGCGGCCAGGTACAGCCACGACAGCAGCCCAGGACGATGGCGAAGAACCCGTAGATCTGGCTGGCGTGCTTGAGGTTGTGGCCGACCAGGTAGCCCCCGGCGCTTTGCAGCAGCACCACAGCACGCCGGCCACGGCGGCGCCGAGCGGGAGCTGACGGGTGGGGATCTGGCGGGGGGTGAGCGCGCGGAAGGCGAGCAGGAACAGCCCGGTGTTGACCGCGGCCGAGGCGGCCAGGTTGGCCAGGGTGAAGGCGAGGCTGTGGCCGACCAGGACGGCCAGCGAGGCGAGCGCGGTGGTGGTGATCACGCCCAGGGCGAAGACCAGCAGCAGCAGCAGCAGCAGCAACCCGCGCACCTGGCGGGTTGCGAAGCTGGGCCGGTGCTTGCCTGGAACGTTCCAGATCTCGGCCATGGCATGCTGGCCGCCTGGGTCACGCCGCGGGCGCCCCACAGAAATCCGACCAGGCCGACGACCAGCCCGACGGCGTTGGCGCGCAGCACGTGGATGTTGTCCTGGAGCTGGTCGCCGATGATCGGGAATTGAGCCAGGGTGGAGTGCAGCACTCCACCCCTCCCCACCCACGAACTCAGCAGAGACACACTTCTCGGTTCCGCAAGCGGAACCGAGGCGACGGCGGCCCGGAGTAATTCCGGGAGTAGTCCGCAGGCGTCGTCGGCCAGCCGAATCCGCCCCGGCCGGGACAGCGGCCGCCGCGTACTCCTCGCGATGGCGCACGTTGTCCTGCCGGCAGTCGCGCCCCGAAGAGGCTCATCACACACAGGGTGGAATGCCGGTCGAGGGTCGGCCCATCGACGGGATGGGAGAGCCTTACCGACAGCGAGCGGCGGATCGCCGAGCTGGTGGCGGAAGGAGCGACGAACCGAGCGGTCGCCGCGGCTCTGGTCATCTCCACGCACACGGTCGACTCGCACCTGCGACACGTGTTTGCGAAGCTCGGGATTTCTTCGCGGGTACAGCTCGCGACGATCGTTGCCCCGTCGAGATCCAGGTACCACGCAACGGCTTCCCGATGCCCGGAGCGGCTTCCTGGATTGCTGCTTCACCGAGTCCCTTGATGACCGCCTGCTGGTCGTCATCGCGGGCGCAGGAGATGAACAACTCGAACGTGCTAGTACGTGGGCGTGGCTGATTTGGGGCTATGTTCACTCTGTCAGCGTGGCTAGCTGGATCTCGAAGATCTGGTCGGAGTCGATGCCCATTGAGGTGAAGTTCCCGGCGATTTCGAGGCTCACGAAGCCGTGCAGGCGGCTCCAGATAAGGACGGCGTCCAGGGCGGTCGCTGGGTCGATACCGGGGCTGTGTAGTTGCGCCCAGGCTGAGAGCTGGGATGCGAGTGGCTGGCTGGGCGGGGCGGCGGTGTGGTCCCCGAGTTCGCGGAGGACGCCGAGCAGCAGGTTCATCGCAGCTTGCGCTGCCTCGACGAGCCGGTGCGCGTGGGCGTCGTAGCCGGGCAGCGGTGGGCCGAACAGCAGCCGGTACCGGTGTGGCTGGGCCAGAGCCCAGGACCGGTAGGCGCGGGCGAGGGCCTCGAACCGGGCGCGCGGTTCCTGGCCCGCTGCGCTGCCGGCCGCGGCGCTCAGCGTGTCTGCCAGGTCGTGGTAAGCGTCGATGACCAGCTCGGTGAGCAGCTCGTCGCGGCTGGCGAAGTAGCGGTACAGGGCTGGCCCGGAGACCCCGAGTTCCTTGCCGATCGCCGAGACCGACACTCCCGCGGGCCCTGAGTCCGCGAGCTGGCGCAGCGCCGCCTGCTTGACCTCGCGGCGCACCTGCGCCCGGTAACGCTCACGCAGGGTTGACAGTTCGGGCGCGGGCTCGACTGGCACAGATCCTCCCGTCCGGGTTGACAGACATAGAGTAACAGGTACATTCTCTTGTTAGAGACTGTAACAATCGTATTGGGCTGTATCGCCAGACGTGACCGGAAGCACGGCAGCCGCCGAGAAAGCCGGCACGCCGATTCGCAGGGAAGGGACCAGCTATGTCCAACGCAGCCAACGCCGCCCTCGCCAGCCCGTGGAAAGACCTGTGGAACGGTGACCTCCGCGTCGCCGACCAGATCATCGCCAGTGACTTCGTCGCCCACGCGGCGCCGCTAACCGGAACTGGACCAGACGAGATCCGCGGCCGCGAGGCGCTGAAGGGATGGATCAGCGGCATTCACGCCATCGTCCCTGATGTGACCTTCGTCATCGAGGTTGGGCCGATCACCGACGACGAGTACCTGGTCGTGCGGTGGAAGGCGCGCGGCACCTACGCCGGCGGCTTCCCCGGCGCGCCGCCCGAGGCGGCCGGCCGGGACCTCACCTTCACCGGCACCGACATCCTGCGCATCGCCGACGGCAAGCTCGCCGAGTACTGGGCCAACGCTGACAGCCTCCTGTTCTTCCAGCAACTCGGCGTGCGCGAGGTACCCGCCACCGGCTGACTACCTACCCGGGCGGCCGGCGGTCTCGGTGGTCGCCAGCGCGGGCGGGTCCTCGGTGATGGGCCCGTGCACCGGCTCATAGGTGTAGAGGTTGTCCGCGTAGACGGCCTGGCCCCGGCGCCGGTGGCCACTTCGGCGATGCTTTGGGTCAGCGTGGGGAACTCCGCCGCCCACCGCTCATACGGCGGCTGCACGCAGTGGTAGACGACCGTGCTGGGCAACCCAGCCGCCGTCGGGGTTGGCGGTCAACCCGGCCAGATGGACTCGCCGGGTGTCCAGTTCGATGAAGAACAGCACCTGCAGGCGCCGCAGCGTGACGGTCTGGACAGTGGAGAAGTCACCCGCCAGGATTCCCGCAGCCTGCTCGCGGAGGAACTCCCGCCAGGTGGTGGCGGTCCGCCGTGGTGCCGAATGGCGCTTCATGCCGTCGCAAGCAGTTCGGCCTCACGCGCTGGGTCCAGTCCCACCTGGGCCCGTTGCGGGCGGCCGGCGCGCGGTGGCACCCCGCCGACGGTGCGCAGCCACTGCCAAGTGTCGGCGACCGTCCGCGCCACCGGGCGGCAGCGCAGCCCTGCCGCGTACGCCCGGCTCGGCTGACCACATTGAACGTGCCGCCAACACGCTCCCGGCCCCGGTCCAGCAGCCAGGTCACCAGGTCCCGGACGTCAATGTACTGCAGCGGAAGGTCGGCCGGAGCGGGGGCCAGCACCTGGCCACCACGGGCCACTCGCTGCAGCCACCAGGGAAGCCGGCCGATGTCCTCCCCTGGACCGAGGATCAGACCCACACGAGCGATCAGGGCGCGCTCACCGAAGAGCTCTTGCGCCGCTTGTTCGCCACCGGCCTTCAGCCCAGCGTAGCTGCCGTCAAGCGCGTTGGAGGCGGCGTCGACGACCGGTGCGTGCTCGTCGGCACCTAGCGCCACCGGCTCCCGGTAGACCGACCTGCTGGACACGTAGACGTAGTGCCCCGTCGAGCCAACCAGCGCTCGTGCGGCGTTCAGCACGGCACGCGGCGCCCCATCCCAGGTGTCGATGGTTACGTCCCACTCGCCGCCTGCCAGCGCCGAGAGCCCGTCGGGAGCCGAGCGGTCACCCCGCAGTCGCCGCACCCCGTCCGGTACCGCGCCGTGCAGTCCCCGGTTGAACACCGTCACCGACCAGCCTCGCCGCAGCGCCTCTGCGACCGTCGCTCCGCCAACAAAGCCCGTACCGCCCAGTACCAGCAATCTCATGGCGCTACTGTCCAACACCTCGACACCACGCGGTTCAATGTTCGCGGTTAGCCGATTGCGCCTGAAGCGGAATCTGCGCTTGGCCCGATCCGGTGGACAGGTCGGAACCTCATTGCTCGGGCCACGACCCTCGCCGCCATCGCCACCATCGGACCTACGATCTTCGACACGATCAGGTCGCCGCCGGCCGACAGGAAGTCGATCGCCCGTTCGGCCGGCGGGACGTTGGACACGGCCACCGCAGCCCCAGGTCGTCGGAGGCGATCACGCCGCCGAACCCCATCCCAGCCTGTAGCAGCCGCATCACGGTCGGCGAGAACACCGCCAGGTGGTGGGGTCGATGCGCGTGTACGTTGCGAGCGCAACCATGACGACGGGCACGCCCGCGACGACGGCCGCCCGGAACGGCGCGAGGGACGAGTCGTTCCGCGTCGTCACCGTGTCGACCACGCCCGCCACGTTGTCCGTGTTGCCGCGCACCCGCCCCAGTCCCGGGAAGCGCTTCGCCGTCGTGGCGACCCCCGCCCCCGTCATCCCCCGGATGAACGCAGTGCCGTGGCTGGCTGCCGTGGCCGGAATAGACACAGTTGGAACACTGCGAAATGCCACGCCCATCGTCACGGTTTGACGTGCGGCTGCGCTACCGCTCGGCGGCTGTCGTCAACGGCGCGGCTTGACGTTGCGTCCGGGAGGAGATGGTCACGTGTAGCGCGAGCCCGGCTGCGGCGGCGGATGCGATCGCCAGGATGAGGGCGACGGCCGACATGGCGTGGTCGGATGTCATCGGGCGTCCTGTGTGGGCGATGGCGAGGTAGAGGCCGCCGAGAGTAGCGATCCCCGCAGCTATGCCGAGCTGGGTGATCGTGGTGATCAGGCCGCTGAGGGTGGGGATGTGGGCGGCCCGGATGCGGGCGGTGAGCAGGGGCACCAGAGCGCCGAATCCGGCGCCGTGGCCCGCCCCGGCTGCCAGCAGCAACGGCCCCGCGATGGCATAGGTCCAGCCGGTGCGGACGGCGATGGCCAGGACGGCTTCTGCGGCGGCGAGGATGGTCAGGCCGCATACCGGCACGATGGGGTGGAGTCGTTGCGGTAGCCGGGACCAGGTGAGGTTGACGCCGGCGAACCCGGCGGCGTAGGTGGCGAAGGTGAGCCCGGAGCGCAGCGGGGTGTATCCGTAGCCTTCCTGGACGTGCAGCGCGATCGTGAACAGCAGTGCGCCATAGCCGGCCATCACGAGGAATACCACAACTAGCCCGCTCTTGACGCCAGCGGGGACGACCGCGCGGACGTCGAGCAGCGGGTGGCCGCCGCGGGCGGCGGCGGCACGTTGCAGCCCGATGAAGGCGGCTAGCCCCGCGAGGCCCACGACCAGGGTGATCATTGTCCAGGCTGGCCAGTGCTCGGAGTTGCCGAAGGTCAGCGGCACCACGGTGGCCAGCAGGGCGACAGAGAGAATAAGGACGCCGGGAAGGTCGAGTGGCCTGCGGACCGGTGCTCTGGTGGCGGACAGGGTGAGGCGGGCGGCGATCAAGGCCGCGACTCCAGCAGGAACCTGGATCAAAAACATCAGCCGCCAGGTCAGGCCGAACAGGTTCGTGGTGATGAGCAGGCCACCAAGTAGTTGCCCAGCGGCTACCCCGGCGGCCAGCACTATCGAGTAGAGGGCGAGCGCGCGGGACCGGGCCAGCCCGCTGAAGCGGAGCTGGATCAAAGAGAGCACCTGGGGCACCATCAGGGCGGCTCCGAACCCCTGCAGGACCTGGCCTGCGACGAGCGCCCAGCCAGCCGGCGCGGCCCCTGAGAGCGCGGCCGCGGCCGTGAAGAGAGCGAGCCCGGAAAGGAACAAGCGGCGGTGGCCATAGTCGCCAAGCCGGGCGCCAGTCATGAGCACGACTGCGTATGCCAGAACGAAGCCGGAGGCGATGAGCTGCAGTGCCGCGCCGGAGACGTGCAGGCTGGACTGGATCGCCGGTGCACTGACGGTGACGAGGGCATCCGCCATCGACGCCATGGCCTGCACGGACAGCAGGACGATCAGCTCAGGCCCCCGTCCGGCGCCAGACGGCCCAGAGGGGGTGACGGTTTGTGGTGACGCCTTCACCATCCGAGACACCGCCCGTCTCTCAGTAGTAAACTAAAGTTAACTACTGATAACCCTACGACCGGTGTGGCGTGGCGTCAACACCGGGAGGTTCACGGCAGGTACGGCAGGCATGAATGATCTTGATCTGGTAGTCGAGCTGATCAACACGGTGTGGGTGCTCGCCGATCCGCCCGACTCGCTCACCGATACCAGCGTCTACCGCGACATCCTGATCGGCGCAGGCGAGCGCCAGCTCGCCGATGACCTCGCCGCGTCAGACCTGGGACGCGTGCGCGCCCTGCGGGAGCGGCTCCGCGCCGTGTTCCACGCCCAGACGGCTCAGGAGGCCGCCGCCCTGGTCAACACGCTTCTCCAGGAGAATGCCGTGACTCCACAGCTCGTCGCAGGCCAGGAAGGGGACATCTCGCTCGCCTGGGATGCAGGCCGCCGCGGCTATGACGCGCTCGCCGCCCGGTTGCCCGCCGCACTCGCCACCCACCTCGCCACGCACGGGCTCGGCCGGATCGGCATCTGCGGAGCCGCGCCCTGCACCTGTGTCTTCGTCGACCGGACCCGGCCGGGAACCCGCAAGTACTGCTGTGACCAGTGCAACGACCGCGCCGCGGCCGCCGCGTACTACCAGCGCAAGCGTCCGTCCAAGCGAGACTGAGTCCCAGTCAGGCTCTGCCTCTGACTGCCGAGGTGAGCGGTTCCGCAGGCGTGCCCGTGCGGCTTGGTCTACCCTCGCGACATCGTCCCCATGCTGGCCCGCCGCGCCAAAGCGATGCGCGCCTTCCTCGCCGAACAGGCCGCACGCGGGCCGCAATCCTGGGCTCGCCTCTGGCAGGAAGGCGACGCCGACTCGTCGGCATGTTGCTTGGAAGCTTGGGAAGCAGCACGCGAAGGACATCGAGATCGTGGTGCTCCGCCAGCAAGCCAATGACTGCCAGATCGCGGGCGGGCGCCGGAGAAGCTCAAGCGACCATGAAGCCGAGAAAGGAAATCGAATTGATTGTGCGGATCTGGAGGACGCGTGTGCTGCCTCAGCATGAGGCGGCCTACGAGGACTTCGCACGCGAGCGCTCGCTACCGATGTTCCGCGAGCAGGTCGGTTTCCTCGGAGTTTTTTTCGCGAAGTCCGCGCCCGAGCGCGCGGTGATCACGTTGTGGCGCGATCAGGATGACGTGCGCCGACTTGAGGAGTCGCCGACCTACCGGCAGACGGTCGAGCAGATCATCCAGGCCGGAATACTCGATGGAGCGTCCGACGTCGAAGTCTTGGTCACGCACGGGTACGAGCTTGCTACGGTGATGCTGAACTCAGACGAAATGCGTTGATTCAGGCTGTGGCGATGGAGGCTTCGGACTGCTCCTTCTCGAGCCGGCCGGCACGCCCAACACCGGCGACCAGCCCGACAGCAAGCGGAGCTCCGGCGCCCGGTCTGTGGGGTGGCGTCTTGGTTCGCTAGCTAGGAAGCGCGCGGCTTGCTGCGGCGAGCAGCACACGGTCGAGTGCGGTGAACCTGGGCCGGCGAGCCTGGCGGCGGAGTACACGTAGCTGTTGCCGCAGGACCAGGATCTCCAGATCCTTGGTCGCCTCGTCAGCGCCTGAGAGGACGAGCAGGCGGGCAGGCACGCGGACGACCAACGAGAGTAGGAACAGCATCGGCGGATGGTACGGAGTCCCTGGTCAGGACGCGAATCCCAGTTTCCGCGCCCCACAGGCCCAGGTCGACCAACGGCTCACGCGGGACCGGCGGCGTCTGGGTTGCCGAGCATGCCTGGCGGCAGGATGACGGAGGTGGCGTGCGTGTCGACGCAGGCGAAATCCAGCCATGGGGAGCCCTCCCAACCACCCGGGCAGCGCAGGACATGGGGGGACACCGCCGGGAAGCAGGCTTGGCGTCAGTTCTGGGGGAAACCGACTGTATGACAGTTTCTATCACGGACGCTCAGCCACAGCAAACCGGCCGCTGAGCGCTCGCCGGTGCCAGACCGACCCCGCGCCTGAATCGCCGGAGGCTCCCCGCCTACGGCTCATCCGCCCTTGCGCTTCGCCTGGGCCTCTGGAAGGCCCACTCCCAGGTGCGCGCCAACTCCTCGGCCAGACTGGTGCGCGGCCGCCAGCCGAGGAGACGCGTGGCCAGGCTCGGGTCGAGCGCGGCCCGTGCCAGCTCGCCGGCACGGCCGGCGCGAGCTCGGGCTCCGGCCTGAAGCCGGTCACTCTCTTGAGCGCCGCGTACAGCTCGAGCACGCTGGTCTCCACCGCGGTGCTGATGTTCAACCGCGCACCCACCGCCTCAGCGCGGTCGGCCGTGGCCACGAACGCCTCGACCACGTCGCCGACGTAGACGTAGTCGCGCGGGGACGTTGCATCTGTGCGGAAGGCATCACCGACGAGTACCAAAGTGGAGGCTGGTTCCACTCCGAGGGCCACGAGAACGCCTCAAAGAGGCCGATCCTGAATGCCCGTGTGAGCCGTTGGCCTCCAAGTGGAGGGCACCGAGGGTGCTGATCGCCAGATGCAACAGTGCCGGTCAAGGGACCAAAGACCGAGGCCGGCTACCGCACGGTCATGCTCGGCCCGCCACCCTGACGGCGCTCCGGCGGCTGCACACCGAACAGGCGCTGCGCCGGCTGGCGCTGGGCGTCCGCTACCATGCCGACGCCGAGCGGCACCGCGCCCGCCAGGCGCTCGGCACCGATAGCCCGCAGGACGAGTACCTGGTGATCTGCAAGCCCGACGGCCGTCCCTACCGGCCCGACAGCACCTCCACCCAGTTCCGCAGCTTCGTCGACGCCCACGGCCTGCGCAGGAGCATCCACGTCCACACCCTGCGGCACTCGGCCGCCAGCTTCCCTGGCCGCCGCCGGCGTGCCCGCCTCCGACATCGCCGCGCAACCCGGCCACGCCGACGGTGGCGCGCTGGCGCTCAAGGTCTACATCCACCCCGCGCCGAGGGCCTGACCCGCGCCGGGACCCACCTCGACAACATCATCGGCGGTCAGGCGTGACCCAGCCCGCGATCCGGCGCCATCTCTGCTGGTCCGGGGCCGGCCGGCGGTGCGGCAAGGATGGGATTCGAACCCATGGAAGCCTTGCGACTTCAACGGTTTTCGAGACCGCCCCATTCGTCCGCTCTGGCACCTTGCCGTAGGGGAGTATAGCGAACGCCGCGGGCCGCCTGCCGGGTCAGCGCTGGCCTCGCCGCTGGCGGAAGAAGGTACGCAGCAGCTCCGCGCACTCGTCGGCGAGGACGCCACGATGGACCTCGACCCGATGGGGGAGGCGGGGGTCGCGCACGAGGTCCCAGAGGGAGACGACGGCGCCGGCCTTGGGGTCGTCGGCTCCGTAGACGAGCCGGGCGACCCGCGCCTGGGCGAGCGCGCCGGCGCACATCGCGCACGGCTCCAGGGTCACCACGACGGTGCACCCGTCCAGCCGCCAGCGTCCGAGCTTGGCGGCGGCGGCGCGCATGGCGACGAGCTCGGCGTGGGCCGTGGGGTCCGCGGATTCCTCCCTGCGATTGCGCCCGCGGCCCAGCACGGTTCCGTCCTCGTCGAGGACCACGCATCCGACCGGGACGTCCTGGTGGCCGAGCGCGGCTCTGGCCTCCTCCAACGCGAGCCGCATCGAGGCCTCGTCGGCGCCTGGGCCGGCTGTCGCGGCGCTCAACGGCCGGCGTCGTGGTCAGCGGTCATCGAGACCTGGCTCGTTGCCATCCCGGCACGAGCCTAGCTCACGACGCCGCCGCGTGCCCTCAGGAGTCGTCGGGCTCGTCCCGCTTCCGCGCCTGGCGCATTTCCTCCGGAGCGTTGTCCGGCTTGACCAGGGCGTACAGAACGGGCACGAGCCTGCCGAGCGCGATCTGCAGGCGCCACAGGTCGAACGCCAGGGCGCGCCGGTACCAGAGTGCACCGAGGTCGGCCTCCAGCCGGTCCTGGTCGCGAGTCAGCCGGGCGATCTCCAGGAGATCCTTGGTGAGGTAGACGGGATCCCGCTCGAGCCGGTGCTCGGTCCATTCGGTGCCGATGCGCTCACGCCGAGCGATCTCGAACCCCGCGGCTGCGATCGCCGACTCCACCGTGGCCTGGTGCATGCTGGCGGCCGAGTTCCCCAGCGCATCGACCACCCCAGCGCGACCCGCTCGGCCGTCCCCTCGCTGGCGTCGAAGGCCCCGCCCTTGGGCAGCCCGCTCAGGACGAGGTCGACCCCGACCACCCGGCAGCCGTAGCGCTGCGAGAGCGCGATCGCGTAGCGGCCGTCGCGGCAGCCGGCGTCGAGGACGAGCTGACCGGCCCCGAGCCCGAGCCAGCCCGGCGCGTCCAGCAGCATGTCGGGTGAGCGCGGCCGCAGGCTGCGCCCCAGCAGCTCGTCGCCGTCGGCGGGCCAGCTCTGGCCCGCGTACAGGTCGGCCATGGCCTGGCGGGAGGTCGGATCGGTCATGCCGCAGAGGTTGGCAGAGCGGCCATCGGGGGTCGAGCGAGGGTTTTCGAGCGCGCGCCGGCTGCCCCGAGCGCGGCCGGCCGGATCAAGGGTTCAATGGAATCATCATGAAGGGCGTCTCGACCACCGTGATCACGCTCGTCGGCGAGCGCGCCCCGGCGTGCCTGGAGGCGCTCGCGCGAGCGGCGAACGTCCGGGTGTCGCGGCCGGACCCTGAGCAACCGTTGTTCGAGCGGGCGGCGGCGGCCTACCGGGTGGCGAAGGGCACGCATGCCCCGTACCTGGTCCACGACGCGGACGCGTTGGGTGTGGTCGCCGAGGCGTGGATACGACGGTTCGACGAGCAGGGCCCGGTTGGCGAGCTGGAGGTGGCGGTCAGCGAGACGCTGGCGCGCTGGCGGGCGGACACCATCGATCTGCCCGACTACTATCTGGTGCTCGACTCGGATTCCTGGGACGCGACGCGGCGGCACTGGTATCTGGGCGTGCTGCACCGCTCCGCCCCCAGCCGGGTGGTGCCGTCCAGCGGCGAGCCCGCCGCGGTCGAGGCACGGCTCGCCCAGCTCTCCAGCGGCCGCTGGTGGCCACCCCTGGACCAGCTCCTCGACGGCGTCGACCGCCTGGTCCCGGACCAGGTCTGACCGAAGGACCCGAGGGGCCGGGCCCGGCGCCGCCACCCGGGGCCGGCCTGATCCGGGCCTCAATACCACCCGTGGCTCTGCCAGAAGGCCTGGGCTGCCTCGGCGGTGCCGTAGCGCTCGCGGACGTAGGTCCTGAACGCCGCGAGCTGCTTGCCGCAGTCGGTGGTGGCGTAGTCCTTGCCCAGGTAGAGGATGCGGTTGCCGAGCAGGAGCTGGCCCAGCCCGAAGGCGGTCGAGGTCGGGTTGTCGGCGGTCGGGTAACCGCTCGACTCGTGCATGATGATCCACTGCTCGGCCGCCGACGTCCCGGAGAGGTCGCAGCGGCCATCGCGCAGCGGCACCGACGGCGCGGGACCCGAAGGCGCCGGCGGGGCCGGGGCGGCCGGGGCGGCCGGGGCGGTCGCCGCGCTGGCCCGGCGCGCGGCGGCCTCGCGAGCTCGCGCTGCCTCTTCCTGCTGGATGAGCTTGCGCAGCTCGGTGGAGCGCGTCCGCAGGCTGGCGGCCTGACCGGCCAGCCGCGAGATCTTGGCGTCCAGGGCCTGCTTGGCCTGGCGGCGCACCGACTGCACCTTGCGCAGGTCGGTGACCTGGCTGCTGACGGCCTCGGTCGCCACCGCCCGCTCCTGCTCGACCTGGACCATCTGGTGGCGCAGCATGTCGGCGCGCCGACGTCCAAGGTCGAGCTGGCTCAGCGTGTCGGCGCCGTCGGCGGCCACGTAATTCAAGGTGATCGCCCGGTCGGCCAGGACGGCGAGGTCCTGGGAGTCGACCAGCGCGGCCAGGTCGGCCATGCCGCCGGTCATGTAGGCGTCGCGTGCCTGCTGGGCGAGCCGGCCCTGGGTCCGCTTGATGTCGGTCTGGACCTCCGCCAGCGACACTTCGGCCTGACGGCGGTGCAGCCGGGCCGAGGCCTCGCGGGCGCGGGCCTGCTCGAGACGCGCCTCGGCCAGCGTGACCTCCTCGTCGGCGTGGGTCACCGCCGTGGCCAGGGCGCTGGCGTCGGCGCGAGCGTCCCGGAGCACGCTCTCGATGCTGCTGAGCTGGTCCTGGGTGCGGGACAGCTCGTCGTGCTGGTCAGCGGCGACGGCGTGCAGCGGGACCAGCGAGGTCGCCGCCACCAGGGTCGCGAGCACGGCGAGCAGGATGCGGGCGCGCAGAGACAAAGGAGCCTCCCTGGGGGGTGGGAGCCAATTGCTGTCGATTCGCGCACGAGCGTCGAGCGGTCATGGGGGACCATGACCCTCCCACATGCCTCCGGCGGAATCAACAGCACACAATCTGGGCGTCTCGGAAAGGCGGCGCCCACCGGTCCAGGGTTGGACCTCCGAGCGCGCCGGCAGCGGTGGCGTCCGCCCCGGATCTCGACAGCGACTCCTGAGCGTGGGCATCTGACCACGTGAAGCGGTCAAGGCGCCGCGGCGCCTGGCCGACTCCATGGTGGTGGACACCACCCGGGAGCCGTCGGAGTTCTTCGTGCTCGCCTACGACACCGCGACCATGGACGTGCGTTCGTTCATGGGCCACGGCCACGACGTCGTGGGCGCCGTGCTCGCGCTCACGGCCAGGATCAACCAGTTCCGCGCGGAGCCCCGCGTGGTCGTCCGCATCTACGAGGCCAACTCGTTCGGAGAGCTACCCGACCGCTACCCCAGCCCCTTCCGCGAGCTCCACTTCCCCACCACCTCGTAGCCGGCCCCCGGGATCACCTTCGGGTGGACGAGCCGCGGGGGACGATGGCGTCAAGAGCGGCGAGGTCGTCGGGGGTGGGATGCCAGTCGGCGGCCTTGACGTTGGCGAGGACCTGCTCGGGGCGGGTGGCGCCGGCGATGACGGAGGCGACCGCCGGCTGGGCGGCGAGCCCGCCGACGGCAACGTCGAGCAGGCCGAGGTCGCGCTCGGCCGCGTACTTCTCCAGGGCCTCCACCCTGTCGAAGGCCTCGGCGGTCAGCCAGTCGGCTCGGCCGACCAGGCGGCTGCCCTGGGGCGCCGCTTCGTCGCGCTTGTACTTGCCGGTGAGCAGCCCGCTGGCGAGCGGGAAGAACGGCAGCATGCCGACGCCGTGCTCGAGGCAGGCGGGGATGACCTCGTGCTCGACGCCGCGCTCCAGCAGGCTGTAGTGGTTCTGCGCCGAGATCATGCGGCTGCGGCGCTCGACCTGGGCGATCCAGTCGGCGTCGGCGATCCGGAAGCCGGCGTAGTTGGAGGAGCCCGCGTAACGGACCTTGCCCTCGACGACCAGCTCGTCCAGGGCGGCGACCGTCTCCTCCAGCGGGGTCCTGGGATCGGGGCGATGGTGCTGGTAGAGGTCGATGTAGTCGGTCTGGAGCCGGCGCAGGCTGGCCTCGACCGCGTGCCGGATGTAACGGCGGGAGCCGCGAGCCTCCTCCTCGAGGCCGCCGACGCGTGAGCCGAACTTGGTGGCGAGCACGACCTGGTCGCGGCGGCCGCCGAGGATCTGTCCGAGGAAGGTCTCGGAGTCGCCGCCGCCGTAGGTGTCGGCCGTGTCGAGCAGCGTGATGCCCTGCTCCAGGGCCGCCTCGACCACCGCGCGGGTCCGCTCCAGGTCACAGCGGTGGCCGAAATTGTTGCAGCCGAGGCCGACCACCGAGACGGTCAGACCGGACTTGCCGAGCTGGCGGTAGCGCATGCTGACGTCCCTTCCGCGGAGAGGTGTCGCCAGCATCAGTAGCAGTCCCGGGCCGCTTCTGGCCACCCGGACTTGACCTTCGGGGCGGACCGCGCCTTCATGGGACGCGGGTCCCGGACAGGAGGAAAGGTCATGCGGGTCGCGATCGCGCAGTTCACCGCCAACCTCGACCCCGGCGTGAACCGTGAAGAGATCCGCAAGCTCAGCGCGGACGCGGCCAGCGGACGCGCCGAGCTGGTGGTCTTCCCGGAGGCGGCCGCGCGCGACTTCGGCGCGCCGGGCGAGCCGCTCGCGCCGTTCGCCGAGCCATTGGACGGGCCCTTCGCGAGTACGCTCGCCCAGCTCGGGCGCAAGCACCGCATGGCGATCGTCGCCGGCATGCTGGAGTCCATCGAAGGCAGCTCGACCCACGTCTACAACACCGTTATCGCGGTCGGGCCCGACGGCGACCTGCTCGGCGCCTACCGTAAACTGCACCTGTTCGATGCCTTCGGGCGCCGTGAGTCCTCCACGATCCGGCCTGGCGACGGCCGGACGCTGGTGTTCCCGCACGGCGGTTTCACCTTCGGCGTGCTCACCTGCTACGACCTGCGGTTCCCGGAGCTCGCGCGAGCGCTGGTCGAGCAGGGCGCCGCGGTCCTGGTCGTGCCGGCCGCCTGGGTCCAGGGCCCGCTCAAGGAGGACCACTGGGTCACGCTGGCGCGCGCGAGGGCGATCGAGAACACCTCCTATCTCGTGGGCTCCGGCCAGGTCGGCAACGTCTACTGCGGTCGCAGCCTGGTCGTCGACCCCCTCGGGGTGGTGGTCGCCGCTCTCGGCGACCGCCCGGGCGTGGCCGTCGCTGAGATCGACCCCGAGCGCATCGCCGAGGTCCGCGCCAGGGTCCCGTCTCTCCAGCACCGCCGCTTCACCGTCCACCTCGACCAACCGCCGGGAGAGCCGCCGGTCTGACGGCTCGGGCCGTCACGGCCGGGGGAGCAGGGTGGTGACGGTGCCGTCGTCGTTGCCGAGGAGGGCTTCGTTGGCGGCGCCGAGGAAGAGGCCGTGATCGACCACGCCGAGGGTGGCTTTGAGGGCCGCGGCCAGCGCCGCGAGGTCGCCGGCGGGGATGGGGCAGTCGAGCAGGTAGTGGCCCTCGTCGGTGACGACCGGCTCGCCCCCTGGCTGGCGGCGGAGGGTGGCGTCGGGGACCAGGTCCAGCAGCCGGAGCCGGGTGGTGACCCAGCCGAAGCGCACGACCTCGACCGGCAGCGGGTGCAGCGTCCCGAGCCGCTCCACGTACTTGCGCCGCTCCGCCACGATCAGCACGCGGTCGGCGCAGGCCATCACCAGCTTCTCGCGCAGGAGCGCGGCACCGCCGCCCTTCAGCAGGTTGAGCTGTGGATCGAGCTCGTCGGCTCCGTCGATGGACAGGTCGAGCCGCACGACGTCGTCGAGCCCGATGACCTCCAGGCCGGCCGCCCGCGCCCTGGCCTTGGTGACCTGCGATGCCACCACCACCCGCACGGGAGGCTTGCCGGCCCCGGCGTCGGCGAGCGCGTCCGCCAGGGCGAACACCGCCCGGCCGGAGCCGAGCCCGATGGTCATCCCTGGCTCGACGTGGTGGCGCGCCGCGGCCACCGCCGCGGCTCTGGCCTGGATGTCCTCGGTCACCGACTGACCTGGTTCCAGTGGAGCACCGCCCGCCAGTCGTGCTCCGAGCCGAGCAGCGACAGGCTGGCGGTGTCCAGGACGAGGTGCCGAGCGTTCGCCGGCTCGAGGCCGAGGTAGGTGGTCGCCAGGATCCGCAGGCCGTGGCCGTGCCCGAACAGGACCACGGTCTGGTCCCCCCTGCCGATCTCAGCCAGCAGCGGCCGCACGCGCTCCGCCACGTCGGCGACGGTCTCGCCGCCGGGGCAGCCGTCGCGGAACAGGTCCCAGCCGGGCCGGTGCTCGCGGATCTCCCTGGTCGTGAGGCCCTCGTACTCGCCGTAGTCGAGCTCCCGGAGCGCGTCGACCAGCTCGACCCGGTCGCCGAAGCCGGCCAGCCGCGCGGTGTCGAGCGCCCGCGCCATCGGGCTCGACAGGACGCGGTCGACCTGGACGCCGGCCAGCAGCCACCCGAGCGCGCGGGCCTGCTCCTCACCCTTTGGGGTCAGCGCCACGTCCGTGCGGCCCGTGTGGCGGCGCGTCACCGTCCATTCCGTCTCACCGTGCCTGGCGAGGTACAGCAGCGGTGACGAGCTCAACGCGGCCCTCCCTGTGGTGTGAGCGGGTAGTCGTACGCCAGGAGCCGGCCGGCCAGGCTGCGCTCCAGCAGTGCGAGGTTAGCCTGGTCGAGGTCCCGCCGGAAGGCGACGCGTGGTCGAGCCAAGGGTGCAGGCGCGCCGACCGGCGCCAGACCAGCCGGGGGCGGCAGGCTTCCCGAAACCTCGTCGCGCCTCGTAGCATCGGCGTGAACCGTCGGTAACGGCGCGGCAGCGCTTGGCATGGGAGGCCCTCGCGATGATGGACTACCCGCTCACCATCCGGAACATCTACGAGCGCGCCAGGCTGCTGTTCGGGGACCGGCAGCTCGCCACCCGCCGCGCCGACGGGGCGGTGGCGCGGACGACCTACGCGGACTGGGCGGAGCGGGTGGCGCGGCTGGCCACCGCCCTGCGTGAGCTGGGCGTCCGCCAGGGCGACCGGGTGGCCACCTTCTGCTGGAACCACGACCGGCACATGGAGGCCTACTTCGCCAGCGCGCTGATGGGCGCCAGCTACCACACGCTCAACATCCGCCTCAGCCCTGACCAGCTCACCTATATCGTCAACCACGCGCACGACAAGGTCCTGGTGGTCGACGCGGACCTGGCGCCGGCGCTCGCCAAGGTGCTGCCGCAGGCCCCGGGCGTGGAGCACGTGCTGGTGATCGGGGAGGGCGCTCCCGCCCTGGACCACCGCTCGGTGCGGGACTACGAGGCGCTGGTGGCCGGGGCGGCTCCGCTGTCCGAGTGGCCGGAGCTGGACGAGCAGCAGACCGCTGGCATCTGCTACACCTCGGCGACCACCGGCAACCCCAAGGGCGTCAGCTACTCGCACCGGGCGCTGTTCATCCACTCGATGGCCACGGGCCTGGTGGACACCCTGGGCCTGTCCGAGCGGGACGTGGTGCTGCCGATCGTGCCGATGTTCCACGTCAACGCCTGGGGACTGCCGTTCGGGTCGGCCTGGTTCGGCGCCGGTCTGGTGTTCGGCGGCCCACACCCCACGCCCGCCGACTACCTGCGCCTGATCCGCGAGGAGGGCGTGACCATGGCCGCCGGCGTGCCGACCGTCTGGCTCGGCGTGGCGCAGCTTCTGGAGCGGGACGGCGGCGACCTCGGCTCGCTGCAGCGGATCGTGTGCGGCGGGTCGGCGGCGCCGGTGTCGATGATCCGCTCCTACGAGCAGCGCTACGGGGTCGAGTTCATCCACGCCTACGGCATGACCGAGGCGACACCGCTGACCCACCTCTCGCGGCTGAAGTCCAGCCTGGCGCATCTGCCGGACGCCGAGCGCTACAGCTTCAAGGCCAAGCAGGGCCTGCTGGCGCCCGGCCTTGAGCAGCGGCTGGTCGACGAGCAGGGCAGGCCGGTGCCCTCGGACGGCAAGGCCATGGGCGAGGTGCTGCTGCGCGGTCCCTGGATCGCGGACCAGTACCTCGACGACCCGCGCTCGGCCGCCACCTTCGTCGACGGCTGGTACCACAGCGGCGACGTGGCCACCCTGGACCCCGAGGGCTACCTCCACCTGGTCGACCGCACCAAGGACCTGGTGAAGTCCGGCGGCGAGTGGATCTCATCGGTCGAGCTGGAGAACGCGCTGATGGGCCATCCGGCGGTGGCGGAGGCCGCGGTGATCGCGATCCCCGACGCCAAGTGGGGCGAGCGCCCGCTGGCGGTGGTGGTCCGCAAGCCGGGCGCGGACGCCGGCTCTGAGGAGCTGATCGCATCGATCGGCGACCAGTTCCCCAAGTGGTGGCTGCCCGACCGGGTCGAGTTCATCGACGAGATCCCCAAGACCGCCACGGGCAAGTTCTCCAAGCGCACCCTGCGCGAGCGCTTCGTCGGCGCTTCTGGCGCCACCGACAGCGACGAACGCTAGGGGAGGGGCCGCGCGGGCGGCCGGCTACGTCCTGGCCTCGGCCAGCCAGTCGTCGAGGGGGCGGCCGGACAGGCGCTCGTAGGCCTCGCGGTAGCGGGCTGCTGTCCCATGGACTACGTCGGCGGGCAGGCTCGGCGCCGGAGGGGTCTTGTCCCAGTCGGTGGTCTCGAGCCAGTCCCGCACGAACTGCTTGTCGAACGAGGGCGGCGACGACCCCGGCTGCCACGAGCCGGCCGGCCAGAACCTGGAGGAGTCGGGGGTCAGCACCTCGTCGGCGAGCACCACCTCGCCGTCGGAGAGCCCGAACTCGAACTTGGTGTCGGCCACCAGGATGCCCCTGGCCGCCGCGTACTCGGCGCCCCGCCGGTAGACCCCGACCGTCAGGTCGTGGAGCCGGCCGGCCAGCTCGGCACCGAGCCGCTGCGCCACGACCTGCTCGGAGACATTCTCGTCGTGGCCGCTGAGCGCCTTGGTCGAGGGCGTGAACAGCGGCTCAGGCAGCTTGTCGGCCTCGCGCAGCCCCTCTGGCAGGGGGATCCCGCAGACGGTGCCGCCGGAGCGGTACTCTTTCCAGCCGGAGCCGACCAGGTAGCCGCGGGCGATGCACTCGAAGGGGATCATCTCGAGCCGGCGCACCAGCATGGCCCTGCCGGCCAGGTGCCTGGCCCCGGACGGCAGCTCGGACGCGCGCCAGCCCACCAGGTGGTTGGGCACCAGGTCGGCGGTGCGCTCCAGCCAGAACTGGGTCAGGGCGGTCAGCACCGTCCCCCTGCCGGGGATCGGCTCCCGCAGGACCACGTCGAAGGCCGAGATCCGGTCGGTGGCGACCAGGAGCAGGTGGGCTTCGTCCACCTCGTAGATGTCACGGACCTTGCCAGAGGCTTGGTGGCGCAGGCCCTCCAGGACGGGTGCGGTGGTCATCGCGGGATCTCCAGACGTTCGAGACGCTCGTAGATCGGGCCGGCGTTGGCGACGAAGCGTGCGGGGTCGATGGCGGCGTCGAGCCCGGCGGGGCCGCCGACCGCCTCGGCGACGCCCGGGGAAGCCAGCAGCAGGTCGCGGAAGCCGCCCTTGCCCTCCCAGGCTGCCATGGCGGCGCGCTGCACGGCGGCGTAGGCGTCGTCCCGGCTCCAGCCGCCGTCGACCAGGGCCAGCAGCGCGGACGACGACCCGGCCAGGCCGCCGGAGGCCTCCAGGTTGGCTCGCATCCGCTCCGGGAAGACCCGCAGACCGGCGACCAGCCAGGCCGCGCGCTCCAGCCCGTAGTCCAGCACGCAGCAGGCGTCCGGCAGGATGACCCGCTCCGCTGAGGAATGGGAGATGTCCCGTTCGTGCCAGAGTGCCACGTCCTCCAGCGCGGGCACCGCGTAGCCGCGCAGCAACCTCGCGATACCGGTGAGCCGCTCGGCCACGATCGGGTTGCGCTTGTGCGGCATGGCCGACGAGCCCTTCTGCCCAGGCGCGAACGGCTCCTCGGCCTCCCGAACCTCGGTGCGCTGGAGGTGGCGGACCTCCACCGCGAGCCGTTCGAGGTTGGCGCCCACCACGGCCAGCGTCGCCAGGAACTGGGCGTGCCGGTCGCGCGCCACCACCTGCGTGGCCGCGTCCTCTGGCGCCAGGTCCAGCTCGGCGAGCACCTCGGCCTCCACGTCGGCGGGCAGGTTGGAGTAGGTCCCGACCGCACCGGACAGCTTGCCGACGGCGACGGCCTCGCGCGCCGCGGCGAGCCGCCGCCGGTCGCGGTCGAAGGCGAAGGCGTGGCCGGCCAGCTTGAGCCCGAAGGTGGTCGGCTCGGCCGCGACCCCGTGGGTGCGGCCGAGGCAGAGCGTGTCCCGGTGCTCCAGGGCACGGTCGCGCAGCGCCCCCATCAGCCGGTCGAGCCTCGCCGACAGCAGGTCAGCGGCGCGTGCGAGCTGGAGCGCCAGGGCGGTGTCCAGCAGGTCGGACGAGGTCATGCCGTAGTGGACGTGCCGCGCCGCGGGTCCGATGCCCTCGCCGTAGGCGGTGAGGAACGCGATCACGTCGTGGTGGAGCTGGGCGTCCAGCTCGTGGACGCGCTCGGGCGGCGGGGGAAGGGCCGCCTCGATCGCCGCCAGGTCCTCTGGCGGGACCAGGCCGCGGCGGGCCCTGGCGCGGACCACCGCGACCTCGACCTGCGCGAACAGTTCGAAGCGGCGCCGCTCGCTCCAGACGGCGCCCATCTCGGGCAGGGTGTACCTGGGGATCATGGCAGCTCAGAGCCGCAGACCCTCGTCGAGCTGCTGCTTGAACTCGCGAAGCTGCTTGCGGAGCTGGGCGTCGGCGATCGCGAGGATCTGCACGGCCAGGATGCCGGCGTTGGCCGCGGCGTCCAGCCCCACGGTGGCCACCGGGACCCCGGCGGGCATCTGCACGACCGAGTAGAGCGCGTCCTGGCCCCCGAGCTGCGGTGTGAAGATCGGCAGGCCGATCACCGGCAGCACCGTGTGGGCGGCCAGCACGCCGGGCAGCGCCGCCGCCTTGCCCGCCGCCGCGATCAGCACCTGGAGCCCGCGGTCCTCGGCGCTGGCCGCGTAGGCGGCCACGCGGCGCGGGCTGCGGTGGGCGCTCAGCACCTCCAGCTCGTGGTCCACGCCGAACTTCTCGAGGATCACCGCAGCCGCTTTGGCCCGCTCCTCGTCGGAGCTGGAGCCAAGGACGATCCCAACCCGTGGCTGCTGCATGCGTTGTTCCTCGTTCCTCTCGGCGGTCCGGTGGCCCAGCGGCTCGGCGGCTGGGCGGTCCAGCGGCTCGGCGGCATTCTATTCGCGCCGGACGGCCGCGCCCACTGCGCCGCTGTCGCCTCCACACCCACCGCCGAGGCCGCGGGCGGCGCCCGGACCGCGGCCACCGCGCCGGGCCCGCGGGTACCGCGCCCGACCCGCGGCTACCGGAGGCCGAGGCGCCTCAGGGCCGCGACGATGAAGTCATGCTTGGCCTGGGTGAACTCGCTCGCGTTGGTGAGGCCGCGCGCGACGATGGAGCGCTTCAGCTCCTCGTAATCGCGGCGCAGCGACCCGTCGGAGCGCAGGGCGTCGCGGAAACCGCGGAGCTCCCGGACCTCAGGGCTGGCATCCGGGACGATGTGCACGTGGACCCGGTACGGCCGCTGGCGGTGGCGGACGACCCCTTGGAGCATCGGGCGCGTCTCCGGAAACGTCCGCGGGACGCTCTGCGGCTGGAACCCCATCCCCTGCAGCGTCCCGGCCACCTCGAAGACGCGCTCGGCCGGCGTCGGCAGCAGCAGGTCGATGGTCCCCTTGCCGGCCAGGTCCGGGACGGCGGAGCTGCCGATGTGCTCGGCCCAGAGCCCCGGCAGCGCGCTGGAGATCATCTCGGCCAGGGACGCCGCCACTGCCGGTGAATGCGGGTCCGGGTCGCGCACCTTGACAGGCACCCGGTGATACGGCTCGATCACCACCCTCGCGAGCCAGTGACGGCGCCCACTCCCAGCGGCGCCTCCCAGGCCCACTCCCACTCCCGCAGCACTCATCTCACCCGAACTATGACAAAGTATGTCCTCTTCGTCCAGTACCCTCCAGATGAGGGCCGCTCCGGGTCGCGCCGCGGCCGCGCGCGGGACGGGGCCGCCTCCCTTGGCTCGGCGGGGCAGCGGTCAGGGGCCGGCCGCCAACCCCGCGCTCGGCGGGGTGGTGGTTACAGGGCGGCGATGTCGCGGCGGTAGTGGGCGGCGTCGAAGTGGATGAGGTCGGCGGCGGCATAGGTTCGGGCGCGGGCCTCGGGAAGGTCGTCGCCGAGGGCGGTGACGGCCAGCACGCGGCCGCCGGCTGTTCGGACCACGCCGGCGGCGTCGCGGGTGGTGCCGGCATGGTAGACGTACACGTCGGGCTCGGCCTCCGCGTCCTCGAGGCCGGTGATCGGCAAGTCACGCCGGTACGACCCTGGGTAGCCACCCGAGGCCAGCACCACGGTCACACAGGCGCGCGGGTCCCAGGCGACCTTCTCACCCGCGAGCACTCCCTCGGCGGTGGCCCACAGTAGCCCGGTGAGGTCCGTGGCCAGCCGCGGCACGACCACCTGCGCCTCCGGGTCGCCGAAGCGGCAGTTGAACTCGATCACCTTGGGCCCGGCGGCGGTCAGCGCCAGGCCGGCGTAGAGCAGGCCCTGGTAGCGGATGCCGCGGGCGCCCAGCTCCGCCACGGTGGGTTCGAGGATGGTGCGGCGCACCTCCTCGACCAGGGACTCCGGGAAGTCCGGCAGCGGCGAGAACGCACCCATCCCGCCGGTGTTGGGCCCCTGGTCGCCGTCGGCAACCCGCTTGTAGTCCCGGGCGGGCGCCAGCGGCACCACCGTCCGCCCGTCGCTCAGAGCGAACAGGCTCGCCTCCGGGCCGTCCAGGTACTCCTCGAGCAGGATGCGACCACCGGAGTCGCCGTGGACCCTGCGGATCAGCGCCGCCTCGATGGCGGCCTTGGCGGCGACCAGGTCGGAGGTCACCGCCACGCCCTTTCCAGCGGCGAGCCCGTCAGCCTTGATCACCCACGGCGGCCCGAACCGGTCCAGCGCGCGGACGGCCGCGGCCGCGTCCTCGAACACCTCGGCGCGAGCGGTCGGCACGCCGGCGGCGGCCATCACCTCTTTGGCGAACGCCTTGGAGCCCTCGATACGCGCGGCGGCCGCGGTCGGCCCGAACACCGCCAGCCCCCGGTCCAGGAAATAGTCGGCCACGCCGGCGACCAGCGGCAGCTCCGGCCCGATCACCGTCAGGTCGACCTGCTCCGACTCGACGAAGGCGGCCAGTGCGGCGGCGTCGGTGACCCCGATCCCGTGGACATTGGTGGCGCGTGCGGCGGTGCCAGCGTTGCCGGGCACCGCGTACAGACGCTCCGCGTCGGGGTTCAACGCCAGCGCCTCGATCAGCGCGTGCTCGCGCGCGCCACTGCCGATCACCGCGATGCGCATGGCTACCCCTTCCCGCTCTTGCCGACGGCCGTGGCGCCGCCAGCGGCCGCCGCGCCGCCGACGGCCGTGCCCCGGCCGTCGCCCGCCGGCTCCCGGAGCAGCGTCTGCTCCCGCCCGGGGCCGACGAACACCGCCGTCACCGGCACCCCGCTGAGCTTCTCGACCGCCTCGACATAGGTGCGCGCCGCTCGCGGGAGGTCCTCGAAGCGGGTGACGCCGGTGATGTCGTCTCGCCAGCCGTCGAAGTACTCGTAGACCGGCTCGGCGTGGTGGACCTCTGTCTGGGTCATCGGCCAGTCCTCGGTCACCTCGCCGTCGATCCGGTATGCGGTCGCCACCGGGATGCGGTCGAAGCTGGAGAGCACGTCCAGCTTGGACAGGAACAGCTCGGTGAGGCCGTTGAGCCGGGCCGCGTAGCGCAGCACCACGGTGTCGAGCCAGCCGCAGCGGCGCGGCCGCCCGGTGGTGGTGCCGAACTCGGCGCCCTGGCGGCCGAGGATCGCGGCCTCGGGACCGGCTGCCTCGGTGGGCAGCGGTCCGGAGCCGACCCTTGTGGTATAGGCCTTGGCGAGGCCGATGACCCCCTGGATCTCGCCAGGCCCGACGCCCGCGCCGGCCAGCGCGCCGCCGGAGACCGGCGAGGACGAGGTCACGAACGGGTACGTGCCGTGGTCGACGTCCAGCATGGTCGCCTGGGCGCCCTCGAACAGCACCTGCCTGCCGTCGCGCAGCGCCTTCCACAGGTAGAGCGAGGTGTCGGCGATGCGCGGCCGCAGCGCCTCGGCGTAGGTCATGTACTCCTCGACCACCGCCTCGGCGTCGAACGGCAGGCGGTTGTAGACCTTGGCGAGCATCGGGTTGCGCTCGCGCAGGACCACCTCGACCTTCTGGCCCAGGATCTTGGGATCGAGCAGGTCCTGCACGCGGATGCCGAGCCTGGCGACCTTGTCGCCGTAGGCCGGCCCGATGCCGCGCCCGGTGGTGCCGATCTTGTTGCTGCCGAGGTAGCGCTCGGCGAGCTTGTCGCGCTCCTTGTGCCACGGCATGATCAGGTGCGCGTTGGCCGAGACCTTGAGGTTGGCGGTGGAGATTCCCTGCGCCTCCAGGGCGGCCAGCTCGACCAGGAGCACGCCAGGGTCGACCACCACGCCGTCGCCGATCAGCGTGGTGATGTGCGGGTGGAGGATGCCGCTGGGCACCAGGTGGAGCCGGAACGTGCGGCCGCCCACCACCACCGTGTGGCCCGCGTTGTTGCCGCCCTGGTAGCGGACGACCACGTCCATCCTGTCGGCGAGCAGGTCGGTGGCCTTGCCCTTGCCCTCGTCACCCCACTGGGCGCCGATGAGGATCGTTCCCGGCATCGTGGCTCGCTTTCTTGCTTGGATGAAGGTGCCCGGGAGGGCCAAGTCTACCGCTCGTCAAGGCCCTCTTTCGGGTTGTCCACAGGGCGATTCGCGGTGCCGCGGACCCCGAGCCAGACGCCCGCCAGGACCAGCACGGCGCCGGGCCAGAACCAGCGCGTCGGCAGCTCCTGGAAGACCAGCCAGGCCAGCAAGGTGGCGCCGACGGGCTCGGTCAGGCCGATCACCGCCACGGCGTCGGCGGTCAGCGTCGCCAGCAGCGCGTTGAAGACCGTGTGGCCGAGGAGCTGCGGGCCGGCCACCACCCCGCCGATCGCCAGCCACGAGCGGCCGGTGTAGCCGGCCAGGGATGCCCCGCTGAGCAGGCTCGCGGGCAGCAGCACCGCCGCGGCGACCCCGTAGACCGAGGCCGCGTAGGTGCTCGCGGGCAGGCGCCGGCGCAGCGAGCGGCCGACGAGAAAGTACGCGCCGATCGCGGCAGCGCCGCCGAAGGCCATGGCGTCGCCGATCAGGGCGCCCGCACCGAGGTCGACCGCCTCCGCGTCGCCCAGCGCGATCAGCGCCGCGCCCGAGATGGTCAGGCCGATGCCCGCCCAGCCAAGGCGCGAGGGCGGCTCGCCGAGCAGCGGACCGGCCAGCACGCCGACGAACAGCGGCGAGCACGCGACCAGCACGGTCGACGAGGCGATCGTGGTGCGGGCCAGCGAGGCGTTCCACAGTGAGAAGTGCAGCGCCAGGCACGCCCCCGCCAGCGCCAGCAGGCCGAGGTCCCGGGCCGTGGGCCGGACCCGCGTGCCGCGGCGCAGCGCGAAGGGGGCCAGCAGCAGCGCACCGGCCAGGCAGCGCCAGAAGGCCAGCGCAAGCGCTGGGACGTGGGCTTCCCGGACCAGGATGGGCGAGGTGGAGATGGCCAGGATGCCGACGGCGATGCCGGCCGGAACCAGCGGCCCTCGGGGGCGCCCCCAGGCGTGAGAGGGGGCCACACCGCCCGCCGCGACGGCGTGGCCCCGTGGTCTCATCGGCCTATGACGGGTATTTCTCAAGCAGTTCCCGCAAGCGGGCGACGAAACGTAGGGATTCGTCGTGTTCGCGTTGC
>WNFY01002127.1_pt1 | contig 27719 bp, 21 predicted proteins | sample 5400091 | NCBI WGS metagenome assembly WNFY01 (sample SAMN13153364, study PRJNA577476) | soil metagenome | isolation source: 60 cm soil or saprolite under grassland replicate 1 | place: USA:California | collected 2016-06-15 | reverse complement strand
CGACTTTGCCTGCGGCGGCGCAGATGAGCGCTCCTTCCGCGCCGCGTTGGGTGGAGAGGCGCTGGACCTCGCGTTCAACGCCGATTCGCGGATTCAAACGCTCATTGCGGGAGAGGCGCGCGGCCCAATCACGGGAGGCTGCCTCTCCGTGGTCGTCACCTCACTCGGGACGCCGTGGGAAATTGAGACCGAGGGCAAGGTCCTCTTCCTCGAAGACGTGAACGAGAAGCCCTACCGCGTCGACCGCATGCTGCGGCACCTGCTGCTGGCCGGCAAGCTCGATGGGGTGCGCGGAATCATCTTCGGCGCGATGCGCGCCTGCGCTCCGGAGTCGCCTGACGAGGAGCCGCTGGCGAAGACGATTCTTCGCGTGCTGGACGGGCTGCATGTTCCCATCGTGCTCGGCTTGCCATCCGGCCATGTGGCCCAGGACAACATCACATTGCCGTTCGGCGTTCCAGCGGTGCTATTTGCCGGCGAGACCAGCATACGGCTGCAGGTGGAGCCGGCGACATTCGTGGCCAGCCACCCGAGCGTGCCAACAACTGGCGCGCCGGAGCCCCACAGTTAGCGAATTCATAAGGACAGCGATGAAGGCCCGAAGCATCCATCTGATCGGAATCTGCGGCACGGCGATGGCCTCGCTGGCCGGAATGCTGAAGCTGCGCGGGCTGGACGTGCGCGGCTCCGACAGCGCCGCCTACCCGCCGATGTCCACCTTTCTCGAGTCGCTCGGCATTCGCGTGATGCAGCCGTTCAGCGAGCAGAACCTCGAACCTGCGCCCGACCTGGTTGTGGTGGGCAATGCGATCTCGCGCGGCAATCCCGAGCTCGAATACCTGCTCGACCGGCGCATTCCGTTCGTCTCCATGCCCCAAGTGATCCATGACGAGTTCATCCGCGGCCGCAACTCGCTGGTCATCGCCGGCACGCACGGCAAGACCACCACGACCAGCATGGCGGCGTGGATCTTCGAATACGCCGGACGCAAGCCTTCGTTTCTCGTCGGCGGCATCGCGGAAAATTTCGGCTCCAGCTTCGCCGTAACCGATGGCGCGGAGTTCATCATCGAAGGCGACGAGTACGACACGGCGTTCTTCGACAAGGGACCAAAGTTTCTGCACTACTTTCCCGACGCGGTCATCCTCACCTCGGTCGAGTTCGACCACGCGGACATCTATCGCGACCTGGAGGCGGTGAAGTTTGCCTTCAAGCGGCTGGTGAACCTGGTGCCGCGGCGCGGAAAGATCATCGCCTGGGACGGGGTCCCCGGCGAGCCTGCCTCTGGCTTGCCGGGGCGAGACGGCAGCGTGAACGTCGCGGAATGCGTGGAGCGCGCCTTCTGCCCCGTCGAGCGCTACGGCTTCGGCGCCGAATCGTTCTGGCGCATCGAGAACGTGCGCTACGAACCGGACGCCACGCGGTGGACGGTGCTGCGCGAGGGCAAGCATTTTGCCGACTTCGAATTTGCATTGGCCGGCGAGTACAACGTGCTCAATGCCACGGCCGCCGCCGCGCTGGCCCACGCGTACGGAATCCCTGCCGAGACGACCGCCGGTGCGCTGCGCGGCTTCCTCTCCGTCAAGCGCCGCCTGGAGATACGCGCCGAGGTGGACGGCATCACGGTGATCGACGACTTCGCCCACCACCCCACGGCGATTGGAGCCACGCTGCAGGCGCTGCGCGGCCGCTATGCGGGACGCCGGCTGTGGGCCATTCTGGAACCGCGCTCCAACACGCTTCGCCGCAATGTTTTTCAGCGCGAGCTGGTAGAGAGCCTGTCGCGGGCAGACCAGGTGATCGTGGCCAGTGTCTTCTTCAAGAGCAACGATGTGCTTGGCCCGAGCGAGCGGCTCGATGTGGAGCGCGTGGTGAGCGAGCTGAACGCGCGCGGAACGGCCGCGCAGCAGCTTGCGGACGTGGACGCAATCGTCAGCGAAGTTGCCGCGCGGGCCGCCTCCGGCGACGTGCTGGCGATCCTGTCCAACGGCGGATTCGGCGGGATCTATGAGAAGCTTCCGGCAGCGCTGGAGGCAAGCCGCCCCGGTAAGTCCAACCGCAGCTTTGCCCGGGACCCCGGGCAATCATGAGCGGGATGGGGCGGCGGATGGCCATTGGCTGCGTGCCGCTTCTGGCGGGGACGTTGCTTCTGGCTTGCGGGGGGCTTGCCCAAACAAGCGCGGCCCACCCCAGCACGCCAAAAACAGGCGCACCTGGGATCCCGCAGGCATTCGACTCCTGGTGCCCTGCGCAAGGCATCTCCTATGGCGTCTCGCTGCGGCCCTCCGAGCACCTGGTGCACGTAGACGCCGTGGCGCAGCAGCCGGCAGGCGAATTCCAGCTTCCGGTCTGGAACGCCCTCTACCAGGTCCGCAACTTTGCCGTGAATGTGAATCACGTAATTGCCTACGAAGGCGTGCCGCAGTGGATGTGCGACCACTGCGTGACCCGCGAGGCCGCTGCCACAAAGCGCGACAAGACCACCTGGGTGGTTTCCACCTCAGGCAAGCATCCCTGCATCACCTTCAGCTACGACGTGACGGCAAATGATCCGGGGCCGTACGGCGCGAGCCTCGACGCGCAACACGGCTTTTTCAACTGGGCGCAGCTCCTGGTCTATCGCCCAGGCCAGCAGCAGGCGCCCGTCTCGCTGCGCATCTTGAATACGCCCTTGGGGTGGAAGCGGCGCGGCGGCGGTGTCTTCGCGGTGCGCGCCGAGGATGTAGCAGCCAACGCGTCGTCACCCCAGCACGTCAACAGCGGGCGCGTCGGGGACCTCGATGCGCCGGTGAAGGCCGAGAGCTACGGCCGCCTGGCGGACTCGCCGGTGATGCTTGGCAAGCTCTACGAGCGCAGCTTCCAGCAGGACGGCACAACCTATCGCATTGTGGTGGACTCGCCGGAGGTCGATTTGCAGGCGCTGGAGGCAATGCTGCGCAAGATCACTGCTGCCGCGGTGGATTGGATGCAGGAAGCCCCGGGCGGCCAGTACACGTTTCTTTTTCCCGCCGCTTATGGCTCGGGCGGCGGAGGCATGGAGCACGCCGACTCCAGCGTGATCGACGTAGGCTACGAGCGGCTCAAAAGAGACGTGCTGAACGCGGCCGATTACGCCGCCCACGAATTTTTTCATCTCTGGAACGTGAAGCGTATTCGTCCAAGGTCGCTTGAGCCGGTGGATTACACCCGCGAGCAGTACTCGCGCGCGCTATGGTTCAGCGAAGGCGTGACCAGCACGGTCGCCGATGTGATCGAGATGCGCGCCGGCCTCTCCGATGAGCAGCACTGGCTGGCGCACCTGGCGTCGGTGATCACCACGGTGCAGTTGCGCGGCGCTCGCCGCTCGCAGTCGGCGGAGGAGGCCAGCCTGGACACATGGTTCGACGGCTATCCGGCATATCGCCGCACGGAACGCAGCATCTCCTACTACGTCAAAGGCGAGCTGCTCGGATTTCTCATCGATCTCGAGATGCGCCGCCTGACCAGGGGACGCCGCTGCCTGCGCGATCTTTTTCAGTACCTTGATCAGCACTACGGGAAAACGGGAATCTACTTCGATGACTCCGAAGGCGTGCGCCTGGCCCTAGAGGAGCTGACCGGAAACGATTTCCGCGATTTCTTCGCGCGCTATGTGTCGGGCGTGGAGGAGGTCCCTTACGACCAGTTCTTCGCCTATGTCGGCCGTGATTCTGAGCGTCAACGGACAATCGGTCTCCGGAGAGTGGAACCAGTTCCTGCAGAAGCAGAATTCCCGCGCGCGCCTGCGTCTCAAAATAAGATCGGCCAGGGGAGAGGGCCTGTCGGTGGAACTGCCGTTGAGCACCCAGAAGATCGACGAATATCAATTTATCGAGAGGCCGGGGGTCACTGCGCTGGAGAGGGAGCGCCGCACGGCCTTCATGCGCGGCGAAGCCGAGCGCGGAGAACCGGAGCCCCGAAAACCGGAGAAAGCAGGGCCGTGATCCGTCTCATCTTTTGCGTCATTCTCTGGACCTTCTTCGCCCTAATCACGGCGATCATCGGCCTTCCTGCGTTGTATCTGACCGGACGCATCGATGTGCTGTGGGACCTCTCGCTTTGGGCGGCCCGCACCGGATATCGCCTGGCTGGAATCCGCGTGCGCGCCATCGGACGCGAGCAACTGGAGCCGGGCCGCGCCTATCTTTTCATGGCGAACCACAGCTCCAACCTCGATCCGCCGGTCATCACGCCGCTGCTCGGCCGGCGCATCGCCATCATCGCCAAGCAGGAGCTGTTCAAGATCCCGCTCTTCGGCTACGCCATGCGCAAGGCCAGCTTTGTCTCGGTGAACCGCGCGGACCGGCGCTCGGCGGTAGAGAGCGTCAGCAATGCGGCCCATGTGCTGCAGTCGGGGCTGGGCATGATGGTCTTTCCCGAGGGCACACGCTCCCGCAACGGCCGCCTGCTGCCGTTCAAAAAAGGCCCGTTCCATCTGGCCATCGAGGCCGGCGTTCCGGTGGTGCCGATCACGGTGGTGGGCAGCCACGAGGCTTGGCCAAAGGGCAGCACGAAGCTGCGCGCCGGTGAGATCGTGGTGCACTTTCACCCGCCGATCGATCCGCGGCAGTTTGCCAGCAGGGAAGAGCTGATGGCCGCCGTGCGCGCGGCGATCAACAGCGCGCTGCCGGAGAAATATCGCGAATAGCTGAGCGCCGGGGGGCTGGTTTTCCCAGGTTAGCGCCGCAAAATGCGCGGCGCGGAACCTGGGGCACCGTGTCGATGGCGATTCGGCGGGGCCCCCAATCTGCCTGTTGTTGGCAGATTGGGGCTGGGCTACGGCCTCGCCGTCCGCTGGCTGACGCTCATTCCCGGGCCCACCTCGAAGACGATCTCCGTCGGGCAGTTCGCGCCGAGGTCGTGGTTGCTGAGGTAATGCTTGCCCGCCTGATCGTCAAAGGCGAGGGTGAATTTGCAGGGAGAGCCGATGGGCGCCATGTGCTGGTGCGTCTGCTCATTGCGCAACTTGGGAACCCCGAAAGTTCCGGTGGGATGCTTGACCTCAAGGTTCTCCAGCACATGTCCGGAGTGGTTCGCGATGTCGATGTACATCACCGGCTTGGTGTAGTTGCACGCGACGGAACCTAGCAGCAGAGAGACACAGAACAGTACGAAGCGAGGCGATGATTTCATCCTGCGATTCTACTCTGCATCTCCCGAGGCGGAAATGTGTCGGAATCGCGGGTAGTGGGTCAGTTTCCGGATTGCCCGTGATACGGGAGTAATCCGGCAATTGAGCTTGCCCGCTCTCTACGTTCTGCAAATCGAATGCCTGGGATCGATCTGGCGGCTTTTCCGCGGGCTGCAAACGTGGGGCACCATCCCGATTCGGAATAGTGAGCGGGAAGCCCTGTTCTCGACAGTTAACGTGAACGGTTGGCTATACTCGGAATTCGATGACCGCGACGCCACAAATCGGATCGCCAGCCACTCACAAGTCCGGCTCACGCCGCCTGCAGGAATGCACATTGATTGCGCTGCTGATAGCGGGGGCGTTCGTATTGCGAGTATGGCCGCTGTCGAAGGTGCACTTCTGGGATGAGGCCGTTTACCTCCAGAACGCAGAAGTCATTTGCTGCGCCAAGACCAACTACTCCGAACTGGGCAGCCGACCTCCCTTGCTCTCGATCATCTTTGCCGGGGTGTTCCTGCTGTGGCATCACATCTATGCCGCGGATATTGCCACGGCATTGCTGAACTCGCTCGGCCCGGCGTTGCTGTATGTGAGCGGCCGCATGGTTGTCGGGCGACTCGCCGCTGGCATTGCCTCGCTGTTACTTGCCTTTTCTCCATTTTTCGTTGGCGCGTTTCCAAGCTGGTTTCCCAGCGACAATACCGGCAATAGCCTGCTCTCTGATAGTCCTGCCCTTACTATAATTCTGCTCGCATGGTGGCTGCTTCTTCGGGCGCTTCGCCGTCAGAGCGACCTCCGGTTTGCATGCGCCGGCCTTGTGTTCGCGCTGGCCGTGCTGATGCGTTTTGCATCTCTGTCGAGTGTCTTCGTGCTCTCTCTTTTGATCCTTGCCGCAGATCGGTGGTGGAGGGCTGCGTTCGCCTGCGCTGCCGGATTTTTCCTCGGGATCGGACCGTACTTGTGCTGGTCACGTTTGTGCTACGACGGTTTTTTCGAAACCTTCCGTAGAGGCTGGCAGTATTACCAGGGCGATCGGGAATCGCCCCTCTTCTATGCGAGAAATTTCGGCAACATGTTCTGTTGGATCACACTCGCAGGACTGGTGCTGTGGATGGGCCGATGGGCTTGGTACAAGTGGAACCCAGTACGGTTACGTGAGGTCAACCGGACTGAGGACGGCTTGGCGGGACTGCCGCGCGACTTCGAATGGTTCCTGTGGCTGTGGGCGGTGGTCGTGCTTGTGTTCTTCTTCGCATTGCGCCATCAGGAACCGCGCTATGCAATGCCCGCTGCGCCACCGTTGTTTTTACTGGCAGGTAGCGGATTAAGTGTGCTGCTTACCTTCCGCCAAACCGCCGCCAAGGTTTTAGGAACTGTTCTCGTTGCAGGCGCGCTTGTCTACAGCTTTCTTCCAGATGCCGAGCGTTTTGAGTCGCCCTTGATTGACAACGGCGTCTCCGAAGAGTTGCAAGTGTCGGAATTCCTAAATCATAACGTTCCGCGCGGCACCGTCCTGTATTCCAATTTCAACTACCCGCTGTTTGGGTACTACACGAGCCTGCCGGTATACGAGCTGCCGGAAACCGGCCCGCGCTTGTACGACGCGCTCGGTCATCTCCCCGGTGACGGAATTTTGATTGCTTACACGAACAAAGAAATCGTTCCAGACCCGCGGCCGGAATGGCTCCATTCAAATCCACACTTCCGGACGATCCGAGAATTCCCCTCGCTAGCGCTGTACCAGTACCGTGCGAGCGCCGAGAAATGAAAGTGTGATTTGTAGGGTGCCCTTCGCTGACAAATTCTCGCGGTGGCGAGATATCGCCGAGTCGCTCACTAGCGGGCTTTGGGCAGCTCGGTCAAGACGGCCAGATGACGCTATCGAGGTGGCCAGCAATCCTTCCGGGCGGTGATTGTCGGCCAACCGGAAACTGACCCGCTACTGAATCGCGAGGGTGCCCAGTCTGCTTTCGGCAGAGGGGTGGTGGTTAGTCGCATTTCTTTTGGATTATGCAGGCATTTTTATAAGGCGACTAAAGCCCACTCAGGCGGAATAAAGCTTGCGTGGGGGCCAGCCTGTGACTCGATCTACTTCCGCTCGATCAGCCGCGCGCTCAGCACCACGCCGTCCGTGCCGTCGTGCAGCTTGATGGGGAAGACCAGTACATTCCACTGCCAGTGCGGCGACTCCGACGGAAGGTGCGGCATGGTGCGATAGTTTCGCCGGTCTATGTAGGTCTCGCGCGTGTCGGCCACGGTACGGATGATCTCACTCCACTCGCCGCGCATCTCGGGAAAGTCATCAAAGATGTTGCGGCCCTGGTAATAGGCCCGGCGTTTGTGGCTGAGTGCGGCGAAGTAGTCGTTCACGTACTGCCAGTTGCCGTCGCGATCGAGGATTTCGATCACCATGTCGTCGCTCATGGCCATGACGATGCGCGAGTAGTAGAAGTCGCGCGAGTCGACCACCACCGGGCGGCCCCGCTGCTTGGCCTCGAAGCTGCGCAGCGCCTGCACCAGGTCGTCCACCGAGCTGCTGCCCTTCAGGAGATGCATGTCGGCGATGCCGCCGAATTTGCGCTCCAATGTGGCGGAGAGAATGATGACGGGGACCTCGGGGCGCTTTTGACGCAGGGTCTGCGCCACATCGGTGCCAAACTTGCCCGCGCCCAGGTGATAGTCAAGGACGGCGATATCGATGTCGTTCAACTTCTGCTCCGCCTCCTCGATGGAAGCCGAGGAGACGCAGCGGTAGCCCTTCTGGCGCAGGATTGCCGAACGTAGAAGCAGGTTTTCTTCGCGGTCATCCAGCAGCAGGACAGTGATCGGCTTGGGCTCTCCGCTCTTGCCGCCTACCAGTTCCAACTCTCTGATCTCTTTTTTGGATTTCTTGTCCTCGTCCATTTGCCTTGGGTACCTGTGGATTCGATGCAGGATACCAGCTTGGCGCAACTAAATCTGCCCGTTGCGCTCCCGCGCAATTAGCTCTGCCGGTCGCGCTCCCGGCTGAGACTGCGGATTGTGCGGGCCAACTCCGGCATCTTGCTGAAAACAGCAACGGCGCGCAGCCATTGACGATTGTCGATGGCCGGAGTTCCGCTGACGGTGGTTCCGGCGGCAACATCGCTGGGGATGCCGGTCTGCGCGGTAGCAATGGCGCCGTCGCCGATGGAAAGGTGTCCAGCCACGCCGACCTGTCCGGCCAGGATCACATTCTTGCCCACCTGTGAGGAGCCGCCCACGCCGACCTGCGAGCAGAGCATGGTGTGCTCGCCGATGGTGCAGCCGTGGCCCACCTGGACGAGGTTGTCGATCTTCGTATCGTCCCCGACGCGCGTCTCGCCGATGCTGGCGCGGTCCACGCAGGAGTTGGCCTGCACCTCCACCTTGTCTCCGAGGCGTGCGATGCCGGACTGCACGATCTTGTGCCAGCCGCGTGCGCCATCGCGCGCAAAGCCGAAGCCGTCGGCGCCGATTACCACCCCGTTCTGCAGGATCACGTCGTTGCCGAGAACGCAGTATTCGCGCACCTGCGCGTGGGCGTGGGCGAAGAACCTGTGGCCGATTCGCGCACCGCGATAGATCACCGCATGCGCCAGGAGCACGGCGTCGTCGCCAATCACGGCACCGGCGTCAATCACCACATACGGGCCGACATGGGCGCGGGCTCCCACGCTGGCGGAGGGATCGATGACCGCAGTGGCATGGATCCCGGGCTCATACTTCGGCGGCCTGTAAAACAGCTCGAGCGCCTGGGCAAAGGCCAGATAGGGATCGGGATGACGGAGCACAGGGAACTCGCCGGCCGCGAAGTCCGGGCTCACCAGGATGGCCGCCGCGCGGGTGGTCCTGGCCATGGCGGCATATTTGGAGTTCGAGATGAAGGTAAGCTGTTGCGGGCCCGCGTCCTCGATGCCCGCAACTCCGGCGATCTCCGTCTCCGGAGAAGCGTTGTGCAGCGAGGCGCCCAGAATCCGGGCGATCTCAGAGAGTTTCATCTTGCGCTCAAGGGTACAGGAGCAGTACCTGACACGCCAATGAAGACTTGGAAATTTCTCTAGAACTGTGGTGCCCCACATCTGCCGCTGTTAGCAGATGTAGGATCTGCAGGAGTTTCGCTGCCTCACTCGGCCGGCAGCTCGGTGAACAGCATCGGCGTCTGGCTGGCCACATCGGCCTGGCGGCGGCGCTTCACGGCCGCTCCAATTACCGCCAGCACAGTCATCTCGGCGAGCGCCGAGCGCGGGACAAAGATCCGCTGGACGTTTCCGCGCATGTCTGGCGGGTTGAGGAAGAAGCCTTCGGGGCGGAGCTGCGTCAGATCGTTCGGCATCAGCGCCTCGAGTATCTCGGCGTCACGGAAGCGAAGACGTACCCAGAGTCCTTCCACCCGCGGACGGCTGGCAAAGGTCTTGCGCGAGAGGGAGCTGGAGTCGGCAAAATCGCGGACGAAGTACACGCCCTTGATCTGCGAGAGGTCGATCTGCACCACGCTGCCGGCGGTGTTGAGGATCTCAACCTTCCCTTCGGCCAAAAACTCACCGGAGCCCACGTAGCCCTGGACGGTGTCGCGGTCCATCTTGCGGACGATCACTTTTTTGTGCGTGGATGCCATGCTCTCAATCCCAATCGGCCAAATCAGGCAGATTGGGTGCCCGTCCCATTACGCGCGGCCCCATCGCGAGGGCCACAATATGCAGCGTTTACTCCGCCGCTGCCCATTGTCGCACCTTCGCGGATGGCTGACCACTCCAGCGAACCAAATCGGGCATACTGGGGAGCCCGGCATGCTGGAGACCCGCCGAGCGAATTTCAACCTGCCGCCCGAGCGTCAGAAAACGACTGCGCGGCGCCCAACATCCCAACAAGCCGAAAACGGCCCATGGGGATTCCATGGTTTCGGACCGGCAATTCAGCTTCCCGGACAGCCGGAGGCAGGTAGTCTGGATTTACCAGCAAAATCAACAGGTTCGCCGTTTTTGGGAGTAGCCAAGAGCGCAGCTCTGTGGTATTGTCTGGAGTTTGTACCGGAAATGAGGCAGTTTTCTGTAAGTATCTGTATGCCAGAGAGTTACTGACTTCCCTTGGGGGGTTCCCGGAAGGGCACTGCCCGCCAAAGGCCGCTGCTTGCGGGTAAGTGATTGAAGCGTTTGCCTTAAACCATGGCTGATTACATATACACGATGGAGAGCCGGCTGTCGCCCGAGCAGATGCGGACGCTAGCCACAATCCAGAAGATCACTCGCGCCCACGGCATGAACCTCTACCTGACCGGCGGCGCCATCCGCGACATTCTGAGCGGCTATCCGATTCGCGATCTAGACTTTACCGTCCAGGGGGACCCCCTCAAGCTGCAGCACGAACTGGAGAAGGCAGGCGGAATCGTGGACATGACCGACGCGGCCTTTTCTGTGCTCCACGTGGTCTTCCAGGGCACAGGGGTCGAGATCGGCATGGCCCGCTCGGAGACCTACGACAAGCCCGGCAAGCCACCCGTGGTGATTCCCGCCACCATTACCGAGGACCTTCGCCGGCGCGACTTCACCTGCAACGCCATGTCGCTCTCGCTGAACGAGGGCTCGCGCGGACTGCTGCTCGACCCGTTCAACGGCGCAGCCGACATTGAGGCGCGCCTGCTGCGCATCCTGCACAGCTACGCTTTCCTGGAGGACCCCTCGCGGCTCATCCGCGCCACGCGCTTTGTCACGCGCTTTGGCTGGGAGCTGGAGGAGCGCACCCGCGCCCGTTACGAGTCTGCGCGCGACGGAGAATACATTCAGTTCATCAGCAGCCGTTCCATTGGCTATGAGATCGAGCGGCTTGCCTATGAGGAGAACCCCATCGCGGTGATGCGCGCTCTGGAGGAGCAGGGATGGCTCAAGGTCCTGGATCCGAAGTGGACGGTGGCGAAGGCGGACACTCCGGAGCTGGCCCATCTGCTCCAGGCCCGCGCCACCATGGCGGAGCTGAACATCAGCGTCAACTCCGCTCCGGCTGCGATGGAATTCATGACCAGGAAGCTGGGCGGCGCCGAGGCCGCGGCAATTCAGAGGCTGCTCCCGCATCGCGAGTTCGTAGCGGAGTGGAAGAGGCTGGACGAAGACGCGAAGGAGCTTTCCAAGAAGCTCTTGTCCAAGGAAGCCGCGTCGAACTCCGGCGCATGGAAGTTGCTCTCTTCGGCCAAACCCGAGGCGATGCTGTACCTGGAGGTCACCGGGCGCAACAAGACCGCCGTCGAAAAGATCAAGAACTTCCTTGGACCTTGGCGGCAACTGCAGGAGAAGATTCCGGTTGCGCAGATGGCGGAGCTGCGCATCACGCCCCAGCTTCCGGAGTATTCGCGCATCTGCCAGGAGGCCTTCCTGCTCCTGCTGGACGGCAAGCTGCGCACGGAGACCGAGATCGCCAAGTTTCTGGCCCCCTATGAGCCGCCTCCCCCACCGCCTCCGCCGATGCCGGTGCGCCGGGCAAGGGCCGCAAAGAAGGCCGCGGTGCCCGCAAAGGCGGCCGCAGAGCCGGTGGCAGCGGCTGCTGGCGCAGCAGCGGCCGGTGCGCCCAACGCAGGCGCGAAGTCGACGGCCTCGGGCAAGGCTTTGGCGCGCGAGCAGGAGCTCTCCCGTGAGAAGAAGCCGGAGAAGCCTGCCGCGAAAAAAGCCGGGGCCGCAGCCAAAAAGCCGGTAGCGAACGCAGCCGCAAAGCCGGCCCAAAAAGGCAAACTCGCGAAGCCGGCCTTGAAAAAATCCGTTAAGCCACAGCCGAAGGCGGCGAAGGGCAAGGCCCCCAAGAGCGCAAAGTCGGGCAGTCGTTCCTCCGCGAAGAAGCAGACAAAGCCGGCCCCAAAACCCAAGCAGAAGAAACCCGTCAAAAAACAGGCAAAGCGCCGCTAGTCCCGACTGAAGTCTTAACTACAAGTCAGATCGAAACTGGACACGTCCGCTCGTTTATTCTCTTCGTGAAATTCTTCTTAGACCTGCGGTCAGGAGGAAAGTTTCTCGGACTTGCCGGGCCTTGCTCCGGGGCCAGCTGCATCCAGACTATTTTTGTGGCAATTGCATTTGGAGATGATGGCGGAGCGGAGGCGGCTGCGAAGGTCATCCGGGAGCTCGTAGAGCTGAGAGCCGCGGTAGATTTCAATGGTGCTCTTGGTGGTGTTGCAGACGACGTAACAGTTGTGGCACCACTGCAGATGTTCCTCGAGCTCGGCCCTGGTGCGTTGGTCCATGGTGTTGTCGAGGTAATCGGTCAGCTCTTTCAGGAAATCAGAGCATTTCACTGTTTGGCGTCTCCATCGCGTCGTTTGAAATACTTGTTGAGCCGTTCGCGCAATTGAAGTCTCGCGCGAAGCAATCTCGATTTCACTGCCGGAACGCTCAAATCCAGGGCCGCTGCGGTCTCCTCGGTGGAAAGCCCCTCGACATCGCGCAGGACGAACACCGTGCGGAAGCTTGGCGGCAGGCCCTGTATGGTCTTGCCGAGAATCTCCTTCAGTTCCGCCTGCGAATACCGCTGTTCAGGGTTCGGAGACCAGTCCGCGATCTCCCGCGGGATGGAATCCTCTTCCGTCTTGACGTCCTCATCGATGGAAACCATGCGATCAGGACGGCGCCGCCGCAGGCGCATCAGCGCTTCGTTTACCGCGATCCGGACCAGCCAAGTGTAGAACTTGGACTGCCCTTGGAACTGCCCCAGGTTCTGGTACGCCTTTAAGAACGCATCCTGAACCACGTCTTCTGCATCCTCGCGATTTTGCGTAATGTGCTGAGCGATACGGAAGACGTTTCGATCGTAGCGCCTCACCAGGGCCTCGAATGCACCTATGTCGCCTGAACGTGCGGCTTCGACCAGGGTGCTTTCTTCGCTCGGTGCGTCGGTTACTTTCTTTTCGATGGCGTCCATTCGTCCGTCGATTCAGAAATACGAGTGAAAATGACTCGATTCGTATTGTAACGGGTACCTTGTAAGATCACAAAAAAGAGCTAAATGTGGATGCGATTTCAATCCTGCAAGGTAACAGAACCAAAGTGGTTCGCGGGCGTTGACACACGGCTAAAGCGAGCACCATAATCCGGAGTGTAGTAGCTGTTCTCGCCGGCCAAGGCGATATTGGCTTGGGTGCACGGCGAAGCTGGGCCGGCCAAAGACAAAAAATGTCCAACGAAGAGCTATTTCGCGAACTAGCCACCCGGGCCTGCTGCGAGGCCCTGCAGGAGGTGCTGCAGGAGAAATCGCGCGAGCTCGCCGAAGGTGTTGCCCACCGAATGGGAACGGCGCTGACCACGGAATCTTCCGATTTTCCCAAGAAGCCGCGTAGCGCCCGCAGCCGGCTGTTGCGCGATGGAGCCCTGCTGATCTCAAATTCAAGGACCCAGACCGAGACCCTGGAATCGCTGCTTGCTGCGGGTTCCTCGATCACCTCGGCTTGCGGGCTGATGATCCTGCGCGGTGCCCAGGCAAGCGGCTGGAGCTCAGTGGGCCTGGCATCGCCGGAGAACTTCAAAGGGGCGACCATCGACACCTCGCGCGGAGCCGCAGCTGCGGTGCTCAGCTCCTGTGCTGCGCGAGTGGCCAAGGCATCCGAATTCGACCAGGCCTTCACGGCGCAGCTGGGGCTGGACAGCTCCGTAGAAGTCCTGCTCGTGCCGGTGATGCTCAAGGAGCGTGTCGCCGCCCTGCTGCTCGCCTTGTCCGGTGACTCGGAGGACTTGGCGGCCCTGGAAGTTCTGGTGCAGGTGGCGCAGCTCTCTCTGGAACTGCAAGGGTATCGCAAGGTCGCCACGCAGGTGCCGGCGCCGCCCTCGGTGCAAAGCTCTGCGCAACCCGCGGCGTTAGCGTCAGCGGCAACGAGTTCAGCGGCAGCAGCTCCAGTGGAAACTCCGCCGCGTACGGAGCCACCGCGTGCACCTGCCTCTCAGGTCGCCCTGTCACCGCGTGCACCTGCCTCTCAGGTCGCGTCACCGGAGGTAACGTACGAGGCGGAGAGTGCGCGCATGCACGCCGCGCAGCCTCCGCCGAAGCCGCCGTCTGCGTACTCTCCGGCTTCGGCCGTCGGCTCGGCCAGCGGCATCCAGGCTGCGGAGAGCTCTTCGGTTTCCGGCCTGAGCCAGCCGTCTCCGGTGCTCGATGAAGCGCACGAGCGCGGACGCCGTTTTGCCAAGCTGCTGGTTGAGGAGATTAAGCTTTACAACCAAGCCAAGGTCTCCGAGGGCCGCGCCCAGCGCGATCTTTACAGCCGCTTGCGCGAGGACATTGAAAAGAGCCGGGCGGCATACCAGAAGCGCTACGGCGAAACCGTGAAGGACGTCGACTATTTCAGTCAGGAGCTCATGCGAATTCTTGCGGATAACGACCGGTCGCTCATGGGAGCAGGCTTTCCGGGTTAAACTGCAAGCTCCGGGCAAGCCGATGATTTGGATTGCCCGGCAACAAGGCGATGCTCATAAAAATTCGCATTCTTCTGCTCCTGCTTCTGGTCCTCAGCGCTTTTTCGCCGGCGCGCAATCGCGCGCGGCCGGAGTCCGCTCCAAAACATAAACCACGTCTAGTCAAGACGGTCGCGAAGGAGTCTGCCCTGCGGGAGAAGGCAGGCATTCGTCGCGTCAGCAAGCATAGTTCTGAAAGCAAGCATCGCTCAGCGCGCCATTCTGCGCGTAGGGCGAGGAAGTTGACGAAAGCCGAGCGAAAGAAAGCCCGCAGGATGGCGAAAGCCTTTGTGGCCTCGGCCGACCTGAAGCCGATGACTCGGCAGTTGTTGGCTGACCGTACCCCTGTCGCCTACAACGCGGTAGAGGACTACGCGCGCCGGCACACGGGCAGCGATGCCGGAGCGCTGGCGTGGCTGGCACTCGGATACGCACATGTGCTGGACCAGCAGTATGACCCGGCGATCGCCGCACTGGAGAAAGCCAGGCCGCGCGCGGGCGACCTCTACGACTACGTTCAGTATCTGGAGGCGGTCTCGTATGCGGGCAAGGGAGACGATGCCCGCGTCGTTGAGCTGCTGCGTGAATTCGACCTTCGCATGCCGGAGTCGATCTTCCAAAAAGATGTGGTGCCGATCTACGGCAATGCGCTTGCCAGGCAGGGCCGGACGCAGGAAGCCATCGCTTATCTCGAGGCGCATCGCCAGCCGGTTCGCGCCTCGATCGAGCTGGCGCTGGGCAAGAGCTATCTGAAATCAGAGCATCCCGAGAAGGGGATGGAGTTGCTGAAGCACCTCTACTTCACGATGCCGTTGAGCCCGGAGGCCGACGAGGCCGCGGCGCAGTTGACCGCCGCCGGATCGTCGCTTGAGGGCAGCTATTCCGATCAGAAGGCAAGGGCCGACCTGCTGGCTGGCGCTGGACGTTGGGCAGAGGCGGAGCGCGCTTATCGCGAGTTGGCCGCCAGGGCCCCGGCCTCAGAGCAGGACGACGTTGAGATTGCGCTGGCCTCCGCGATGCGGCGCTACAACCCGAGCGGCGCGCGGTCGATCCTGGAGCGCTCCGAGGCCAGGGGCGAAGCCAACGCGCAGCGGCTCTACCTGTTATGCGAGATCGCGCGCAGCGACGACAACGAGAGTGCTCTGAATGAAAACCTCGAGCGCATGAGGCAGGAGTCGCCGTCCAGCCAGTGGCTGGCGCAGGCTCTGCTTTCGTCCGGCAACTTCTTTCTGCTGCGCAGGGACTATGACCGCGCGCAGTCGCTCTTCGGCGAGTTGAGCCGGCGCTTCCCAACCAGCGCGCGCGCCAGCTATGCCAACTGGAAATCCGCCTGGCTTATCTACCGGCAGGGGCGCAAGCAGGAAGCAAAGGAGGCCTTCGAGAACCACGTTGCGCTCTATGCGGACCGCCCGGAGGCCCCGGCCGCGCTCTACTGGCGGGCGCGCATTGCAGAGGACGAGCGCGATTACGCCACTGCGCGCGCCTGGTACACGGTCGTCGCCAACCGCTTCCGCAATTACTACTACGGATGCCTGGCACGCGAGCGGCTGGTTGCATTGCCGGCTGACGGCAGCACACGCGCGGCCGGCTCGGTAACCGGTGCATCGGCAACCGCGGCGGACGTCACGCTGGGCCGGACAGCAGCTGCCAGGAATCCCGTGCTCGCCCTGGTTCCCGAGGTGAAGGTTCCTGGGCCCGAAGCGTTGGAGGTGGAACCGCCGCCCAATCAGTTGCAGGCCGAAAAGAGCCAGCTTCTGGTGAACGCCGGACTCTACGACTTTGCCATTCGCGAACTTCAGGCCGAGCAGGGCGGGCCGGGCGCCGGCTGGGCGACGCTGCAGATTGCGCGCATCTATCGCGACTCCGGACAGGAGCATCGCGCGCTGCAGTTCCTGAAGCGGTCGCTGCCCGGCTACTACTCGGTGGAGCTCTCCGCGCTGCCGCGTGAATATTGGCAGATCCTCTTCCCCCGTCCGTATTGGGATGAACTGGTGCGGCAGGCGCGGGCCAATGCGTTGGATCCCTACCTGGTTGCCTCACTGATCCGGCAGGAGAGCGAGTTCAACCCAGGAGCGCTCTCCCGCGCCAATGCTTATGGACTCATGCAACTACTTCCGCAGGTGGGCCGCAGCGAAGCGCGGGCGGCGCGGATCCGCGGCTTCAGCACCTCCTCATTGCTGGTGCCCAGCATCAATATTCAGCTCGGCACGCACTACTTCAAGGCGATGGTGACGCAGTACAACGGGCAGGTCGAGTACGCCCTGGCCGCCTACAATGCGGGATCCAACCGCGTCGACGACTGGCTTCAAATCGGAAAATACGGCGACATCGCCGAATTCGTGGAGTCGATTCCGTTCACCGAGACGCGGGAGTACGTGCAGGCCATCATGCGAAACGCGAAGGTTTATCGGCAACTTTATGTGCAGCCGGAGCCATGCGGCCCGGGCAAGGCCGTGATCCAGGCGCAGCTCTGCGAGACGGCAGCCAACTAGAGACGGCAACCGAAGGGAACCACTATGCCGGGCGCCGGAACAAAAGCTGGAAGCAGAACGGCGAAAACTAAGGCGCCAAGGGCACGCTACTCGCCGCTTGCGCCTGAGCGAATCGCGGCGATCCTGAAGATACTCGACCGAACTTATCCCGAGGCGCGCTGCGCGCTCCATCACGAGAATGCCTGGCAGCTCCTGGTGGCGACGATCCTCTCGGCGCAGTGCACCGACGTGCGCGTGAACATGGTCACACCGGAGCTGTTCAAGAAGTATCCAACTCCTGCGGCGCTGGCGCGGATTGAGCCTGAGGAGCTGGAGCCGTTGATCCGCAGCACGGGGTTCTTTCGCAGCAAGGCAAAAAGCCTCGTAGGCGCCGCGCGCAAGATCGTGGAGCAGTTCGGCGGCCAGGTCCCGCAGACCATTCAGGAGCTGCTCACGCTTCCCGGAGTGGCGCGCAAAACGGCCAACGTGGTGCTGGGCACCTGGTACGGGCATGGCGTGGGCATTGTGGTGGACACCCACGTGCATCGCATTGCTCGGCGGCTGGAGCTGACGCGTGCGGACGACCCCAAGCACATCGAGCAGGATTTGATGAAAGTCATCCCGCAGAAGAAGTGGATCGACTTCGCGCACCAGATCATCCACCACGGCCGGGCGCTGTGCACGGCGCGCGCCCCCAAGTGCGCCCAGTGCCCGCTGGAGACGCTCTGCCACGCCGCAGACAAGACCTGGTCCACGGTGCCCCAAAACAAGGCGGCAAAAGCCAACAAGGGCTAGGACGATCTGGGTCCAGGATCGATCTTGGTGCCCCACTTCTGCCTGCTTTTGGCAGAAGTGGGTCTGTTGCTGTTGCTTTTGACTTTGAAACCTAAAATTGCTGCCACGGACTGCACTAGCGGCATGCGCCCCGCAGCATTTATAATTCCCGACGGGAAGTCACCATGCGCCTTCTACAGAACATTGCCGCTATCGCCAAGGGTATGAGCATCACCTTCATGGAGATGTTCCAGCCGACCACGGTGGAGAATTATCCGGACGGGAAGGGCCCGCTGCGCGGCGCCGTCTTCCAGGAGCGCTACCGCGGCCTGCACGTGCTGCAGCGCGACGAGGACGGCCTGGAGAAGTGCGTGGCCTGCTTCCTGTGCGCGGCGGCCTGCCCCTCGAACTGCATCTACATCGAGGCGGCGGAGAACACGGCCGAGAAGCGGATCTCCAGCGCCGAGCGCTACGCCAAGGTCTACAACATCGACTACAACCGCTGCATCTTCTGCGGCTACTGCGTGGAGGCCTGCCCGGTCGATGCGATCACCCATGGCCACGGCTTCGAACTGGCCAGCTACAACGTCACCGGCCTGGTCTATCGCAAGGAGCAGTTGCTGGCCATCACGCCCGCGCACGAGGGCGACAACGCCCGCTTCAACGTCATGGACGAGAGAAAAATGCGGATGATCGCCCGTTAAGCCTGCGCGCCGTTCTATCCCCTGGGCCGCCCGTGGGCGGTCCAGAGTCGTCTTGGCGAAAAAGTTACAATTGAAATTTCGAGGGTGCCCCATTCAAGCTTCTGTTGCTTGCGTGGGGTAGTGAATGCCTCAAAACAGAAAGGCTTCTCACTCCTGCATGAGCGAATTCCTCAAGGCCGTCAACGAGCGCGTCGTGACCTACGACGGCGCCATGGGCACCAACATCCAGTTCCGCAACCTCACTGCCGATGACTATTGGGGGAAGGAAGGTTGCAACGAGCTGCTGGTGCTCTCGCGCCCGGACGTGATCCGCGACATTCACGCAGCGTTCTTCGATGTCGGCTGCGACGTGGTGGAGAGCAACACCTTCGGCTCCACGCGGATCGTGCTGGCCGAATATGGCCTGGAGGACCGCGTTCGCGAGCTGAACCTGGCCGCCTGCAAGCTGGCGCGCGAGGTCGCTTCGCAGTTCTCCACGCCGGAGCGCCCGCGCTTTGTCGCCGGATCGATCGGTCCAACCACCAAACTGCCCTCGCTGGGCCACATCTCATGGGACGCGATGCTGGCGACCTACGTAGAACAGGCCGAGGCGCTGATTGAAGGCGGCGCGGACCTGCTGCTCATCGAGACCTGCCAGGACATTCTGCAGGCCAAGTGCGCCGTTGCGGCCTGCTTCGACGCGATGCACAAGGCCGGCAAGCGGCTTCCGCTGCAGGTGCAGGTGACGCTGGAAGCCACGGGGACGATGCTGCTGGGCACCGAGATCGGCGCCGCGCTCACGGCACTCGAGGTCTTCGACGTCGATGCCATCGGGCTCAACTGCGCCACTGGGCCGCTGGAGATGAACGACGCGGTCCGCTACCTCGGGCTCAATTCGACCAAGCACGTCTCCGTACTGCCCAACGCCGGACTGCCGCAGAATGTGAGCGGCCGCGCCGTCTATCTGCTCAAGCCGGAGGAGCTCGCCGGATATCACAAGCACTTCGTCGAGGACTATGGAGTGCGCATTGTTGGCGGCTGCTGCGGCACCACGCCGGAGCATCTCAAGGCCGTTGTCGATGCAGTGAGCGGCCTCACTCCAGCGCCGCGCAATGTGCGCGCCGCGTCGGCGGCATCAAGCGCCTACACCACCGTGCCGCTCGACCTGGAACCCAAGCCGCTGGTTGTCGCCGAGGAGATGAACACGACCACGCGGCTGGAGAGCTTCCGCAATCTGGTGCGTGCGGGCGATTACGACGGCATTCTCACGCTGGCCAAGAAGCTGGTGGGCGAAGGCTCGCACATGCTCGACCTCTGCTGCGCCATCGTTGGCGAAGACGAAAAGGCCTACATGAGCAATGTGCTGGAGAAGATTGCCACGCGCGTGCCCGCGCCGATCCTGATCGACACCACCGAGGCCGACGTGCTGGAGGAGGCGCTGAAGCGCACGCCGGGCAAGGCAATCATCAACTCGATCAACCTGGAGGACGGCGAAAAGCGCAGTTCGCGCGTGCTGCCCATGGCCAAGCGCTATGGCGCGGCGGTCATCGCGCTCACCATCGACGAAGAGGGCATGGCGCTGACGGCGGAGAAGAAGATCGCCATTGCGCGGCGCATCTGCGACCTCGCGGTCAACAAGTACGGCCTGCGCCCGCAGGACCTGATCTTCGACGCGCTGACGCTGCCGATTTCCACCGGTCAGGAAGATTACCGCACGGCGGGCATGGAGACCTTGCAGGCGGTGGCGGGGATCAAGCGCGCGCTGCCGGAGTGCAAGACCATCCTCGGCGTCTCTAACATTTCATTCGGCCTGAACGCCTATGCGCGGCGCGTGCTGAACTCGGTCTTCATGCACGAGGCGGTGGACCGCGGCCTCGACTTGGCCATCGTCAACTACTCGAAAATTTATCCGCTCTATAAAATTCCCGAGGCCGAGCTGCAACTGGCCCGCAAGCTGATTCACGCCGACCGCGCCGACGGCGACCCGCTCCAGAATTACATGGCGCACTTCGCGGCGATGAAGGGCAAAAAGGACGCCTCGCCCGTGGCCCACGCCGAGTCGCTTTCGGTGGAGGACAAGCTGAAGTACTGCATTATCCAGGGCGAAAAAGGCGTGGGAGACGGAAGTGCGCGACAGCCGCTGGAGCAGATCCTTGAGACGGCGCTCGAAACGTACTCACCGCTCGAAGTCATCAACACCATTCTGCTCGACGCCATGCGCACCGTGGGCGAACTGTTCGGCGCGCGCAAGATGCAGCTCCCCTCGGTGCTCGATTCGGCGGGTGTGATGAAGGCCGCCGTGGCCTACCTCGAGCCGAAGATGGAGAAGCTCGAGGGCTCGCAGAAGGGAACCATGGTGCTGGCCACGGTGAAAGGCGATGTGCACGACATCGGCAAGAACCTGGTCGACATCATTCTCACCAACAACGGCTTCAAGGTGGTGAACCTCGGCATCAAGCAGCCGGCGGAAAACATCATTCACGCAGCCACAGAGCACCGGGCCGACGCCATCGGCCTTAGCGGCCTGCTCGTGAAGTCGACGCTGGAGATGAAGTATGTCATTCAGGACCTGGAGCTGCGCGGGCTCGTGTTTCCCGTGATCTGCGGCGGCGCGGCGCTGACGCGCAAGTTCGTCGAGGACGACCTGCGGCGCGAATACTCCTCTGCGGTCTTCTACGCCGAGGACGCCTTCGCGGGGCTGCATGCGATGGAAAAGCTGAGCGGCGACGAACGCGAGTCGACGGTGGAGGCTGGGCGCGTGGTGCGTCAGGCGCTGGCGCAACGAGCAGTGGCGGATGCGGGGCTGCCTGATGAGCCGCGGGACCCGATTCCGACGGCAGATGTTCCGCAGCCGCCCTTCTGGGGTGTGCGCACCGAAGGTCCCGGGCAGTTCGAGCTTGCGGAGTTGTTCAAATACATCAATCCCACGGCGCTCTTCAAGAACCAGTGGCAGCTCAAGACCGCCTCGCAGGCGGACTACGCGCGGCTGGTGGAGGAGAAGTATAAGCCGGTGCTGGCGGGGCTCGAGCAGGAGGCCATCGAGGCGGGATGGTTTGAGCCACAGGTGGTCTATGGCTACTTTCCGTGCCAGTCGCGCGGCAACGACCTCATCGTCTACGCGCCTATGCCTGGGCTGACGCTCAAGGATTTCGCCTCGGCGAGCCCCAGCTTCGACGCGGCTGCCGTGCAGGCAGGAGGACCGCTGCCAAAGGAGCTCCCAGAGCTGCTGCGCTTCACCTTTCCGCGGCAGGCCGAGGGGCGCAGACTCAGCATATCGGACTTCTTCCTCGCGCAATCGAGCGGCCGCGCCGACGTGTTGGCGCTTTCGGTGGTAACCATCGGCTCGCGGGCCAGCGCCGAGACGCAGCGCCTCTTCGAATCCGGCGAGTACACGCGCTACCTGTACCTGCACGGGCTCTCGGTGGAGACAGCCGAGGCGCTGGCCGAGTTTCTGCATCGGCGCATCCGCCGGCAGCTCAACATTGCGGGAGAGGACTCACAGCGCATCGGCGACCTCTTCCACCAGAAGTACCGCGGCTCGCGCTACAGCTTCGGCTACCCGGCCTGCCCCCATATGGAGGACCAGACCAAGCTCTTTGCGCTGCTGCGCCCCGAGGAGAACATCGGCGTGCGCCTCACCTCCACGTATTTGCTGGAGCCTGAGCAGAGCACTTCTGCGATTGTGGCGCACCACCCCTCGGCAAAGTACTTCGTGGTGTAGCTGCGCGCCGAAACTCGCGCGGTGGCCCACTCAACCTTCTTTGGCTTGAGTGGGGAAGTCGCAGTCCGATGGTGCCCCACTTCTCCACCCGGCAATTTGTTACACTCGCCTTGCGGGCGCCTGCCCGTGCTCGGCCGCGGAGAGGTGGCAGAGTGGCTGAATGCACCTGACTCGAAATCAGACGTGGGGGTAACTCCACCGGGGGTTCAAATCCCTCCCTCTCCGCCATAACTCATTTAGAATAAGTTATCTACGAAGCACGAGCGGCTACCGGGCCGCTTTCATCTTTTGCGAGCAATTCCGGACTGTGCCCAATTTTGTGCCCACCTAAGGTTGAACCATCGCAATCATCACGCGAACTTTTGCAGCCGTGATATCTTTTCTCAAAGCATCTCGGCGCTGCAACGCAGCACATCAAAGGTAATTATGCCTCTACGATTCGACGAAGCGAAGGCGACACAAGCGGCTGCGAAGTTCCTAGCCCTTCGCGGCGGGCGCATGCACTATCTCAAGCTGATTAAGCTTCTCTATTTGCTTGATCGCGCGGCATTGCTGCGTTGGGGCATACCTGTCACAACGGACAGGTATGTTTCTATGGATCATGGTCCCGTCGTGAGTCGAATTTACAGTCTGATTACTGAGGAAATTCCAAAGCCAGTTTGGGCAGAATACATTTCGGCGCCGATGGGAGAGTATGAAGTTCAGTTGCAAAGGGGTGCGCCAACGGACCGGCTTTCGCGTGCCGAAGAACGCCTGATCGAAGAAATACATAGAGAATATGGGCACAGAAGCCGTTGGGATTTGGTCAATTACCTACACACATTGCCTGAATGGAAAAGCCCAAATGGTAGTTCAATCCCAATTCATCTGCGCGATATCCTGGAAGCAGGTGGAGAGGATGAGACTGAAATCAGGGCAACTATCCGGGAACTCGAAAGCTTGAGTGCGGCTGAAGAAACGCTCTCGAACATTGTCTAATGCTCGCCTGTGGCGACACATTCTATGCCGATGATGAGCTTACAGACGATGGCGAACCTCACCTTTGGATTATCGTGACACCTCCTACGGACGGTGAAGTGGTCACTGTCAGTATCACTACAAGGCGCAAACGATCCGAAACAACCGTTGTGCTTCAATCTGGCGAGCATCCGTTCATCCGCCACGAATCAGTGATTGCTTACAGCTACTCTCGTATTCGGCTTGTCGAAGAGATTGAGCGTGCAATTGCAAATGGCACTGCCAGGAAACGGGAACCCGTTTCCGAAAAGCTGCTTCAGAGAGCAAAGAATGGCTTAGCGGACTCCGATTTTACCCCGAACGGGGTTCGCCACTATTACAAATCCATTGTGGACGCAGGCTGATCGAGAAAGGCAAAACAAGCCTCAAACAGCCTCCGAGTGTGGAGCCGGAAGTGCGGCGCACTGAGCAGAGCCCGCGAGATTTCCGAAGGCTCTTTCGATGGCATCGGCTTGCGGGTGGCAGTACCGTTGGGTGATCGTGATGGAACTGTGCCCGGCGATGCGCGCCAGCGTAAAGGCATCGCAGCCGCTCTCGGCAAGCATGGTCAGGGCAGAGTGGCGAAGGCAGTAAATCTCGAATCGCTTGTAGCCCGTCTGGATCGTTGCGCTGTGCTTCTTGAGGTATTCAGGTTCCAGCTTGGTCGCTTCCGTTGCCGCGTTCAACCAATCGCACTTGCACCCGCCTTTATCCCATGCTTCGTAGGCCGCCGATGCCGCCGTGAGTTTCTGCAAGGCTTCATTGTGGTAGAGCCGCGCGCTGCATTCTTCGATGTGGCCTGAGGCGGAGCCAGAAGGGAACACCCAATCCGTTGCCGGATCGCTCTGCTCGGCGCGGCGGCGCTTGAGGGCCGCGTACACCTCGGGAACCATCGGCAGGAATCGCCGCGCGGCTTTCGTCTTGCCATCGGCAACCTGAATCAGTCCGCCCTTGCCGTTCAATAGAACGTGCTCCCAGCGGAGCTTGTATGCCTCTCCAGGGCGCATCCCTGTGCCATAGAGCACCGTTGCCACATCGCGCCAGGGCTGACGGCACAATTCCCGGTAGGCGAGAAACTCGGCTTGGGTGACAACCCGCTCCCGCTGGCGCTCGCCTTTAGCAAGGGCAAACTTCGGGGCGCGGTCGATCTTGCCCCATTCATCGGCAAGGTTCAGGGCGCGGCGGAGGGTACGCAGCCCGCAATTGACTGTAGAGGGCGAACGCTTCGATTGCTTGGCGATGTAGCCCGCCGCGTGCTGCGAACTGATTTCGTTAATAAGTAAGTCACCCATGCCGGCCTCAAGCAGCAGAGCGACCCCGTAAGCATAATACTCAGCGGTCTTAGGCTTGGCGGCAAAGTGCGCCTCAACATAGGGCTTAAAGTCCTGCTCCAAGAACCGTGCCAGCGTCGGAATCCGGGTGTGCCGCTTGGTCCATGCCGCAGAGCATGAGCCGCTACAAAAAACGTGCGCCTCTTCCCTGTGAGCCTCTTCCGCGTTGAACCACCTCTCGCATTCATCACAGAGCAGCACTTCGGAGCACTTCAACCGCGCACGCGCTTCCTCGCGCGCGTCCTGCTGCTTGGCAAGCCGCGTCTTGTGCGCCGCTTCGATCTGGCGGGCCTTGCGGTCGTTTCCTTGCTTGGTGGATTCGCGGATCATTTCGCCATTCCACATGAATTTGTACCAGTAGACTTTGCCGCGCTTGAAGATCGACATTGCTATTTCACCTTAGCTTTCAACTTACGACCCTTCCGGACAGACTCGATGTGGCCGCAATACCAAGAACAGTATTTGCGCTTGTGGCGAGTTTCGAGACTAAATGTTGTTTCGCAATCCTTTCGTTTACAGACTGCGAACTTAACTTTCCGCAACAAATCAAATGTGATTGTCGTCTGAATGGCGTGCGCGCAGTCATTGGCAGTGAGGAGCAGGTGGGGATACTCACGGCGGGGAATAGCCGAAGACAACATGCCGTGTGAACTGCCCAACCAAATGTGAGGAGGGCCCATCAGTGCCTGACCGCACAGTTTCTGATACTCCCAAACGTCAGATGGAATAACGCAGGCTCTGTCCATTCTTTGAGGAGACATTTCGAAAATCTCTTCGACTTCACCTAGAAACTCCGTGTGGAGAATCGCGTTGGGGCCCCACGAACCCCACTTATTCAAAAAGGTTGCTAGAGCGTCGTTCTCTTGGGGCAGTTTGAGGAACTCGCTACGCATTACCCAAGGATCAGATCTTCGCTTGGAGACTTCAGAAGAAGAACCGATAAGTAAATTGATCGTGTGGCCCTGACAAAGCTTCCTCAGGTCCGGCAAGTCCGGTGCCTGTTCAAATTCCGAGTCTCGCACGAAGCCGGGAAGGCATTTGCTGTTCAGTGCAAATCGAAAGTCATCATCTCCGGGGACGCGAACCATAACGCACTGAGTATCCCTTCCATAGAATCGGTCGGAGTGATCACCGTGCTGGCCCCAGCCTGTAACCTCTGCTTGGACGCTTATCCACGAAAACCTCCGCGGCTTGAACTCAAAGGCCATCGGAACCTGAATTGTACCCTGTGCCATGAAGTGTGCTCTTTTCATGGCCATTATGCTGTGTCAGTATTCCTTTGTCAATCGTGGCATACACGTTTAGCAGTTTGGAGGGTTTCATAGTGGAACAGTTGTTTTCAGTTGAGGAAGCGGCCCGCCGTCTAGGTGGCATCAGCAAATGGACGGTTCACTCTTGGTTGTCGAGTGGCAAACTACAGCGCACCAAAGTAGGCGCGCGGACCATGATCCGCGAATCAGAGTTGCTCAAGGTGATTGATGAGGGCGGCAAGTCTCCCGCGCCGCACAAGGCCGAATCTCGCACTACCGGAAGCGAGGCCCGCTGATGCTGGGCCTCTCCCCGGTTTCTCGTTCACGCGGGGCCATTCGCTTGCTTCGATATGCGCGGAGGCTCTGCGGAGCCGCTTGCATTCCCCCCTCTGAGAACTAGCGGAGATGGGCCTTAACCTCAGCGGTAAGTGCTCATATTTCCAGGCCCCACACCGTCCATACGATACCGGCTCCATGTCCGGTGTCTCTCCTGCGGCGCAAGCACTTTGGCATTTCTATTTCCACGCCGCACATCGGGTTTCCTCGTTTCGCTTTGTAGTTTCGGAGCGCGTGGTAGAGGCTGGAATCGGGTTGAGCCCGAACACAGCGCGCAAAGCTCGGGCGGAGCTGATGGCCGCTAACCTCATTCGCTGCGAGCGGGGCTCCGGGGGTGGGGCTCCGTGCATCGTGAATTTAATCAATCCGGAATCTGGGGGGCTGTTCGCGGACGCCAACGGGAAGGCCGCCGTGTATGCCGGACCCCGAGCGAACAAGCCAACCGCCTCCGCCTCACCCAAAATTGCACTTGCTCCAATGGCCGCATCGCCAACGGCGCGGACACCGCAGATGAGCCGGAGGAATATATTCGATGTCTTCGAGGAGCCAGCGCCGCCGGAGCCCCCCAGGCGTGCAGCGGAACTGACGCGAACTCACGCCGCTCCCGCGCCTGTAGTGCCGCCTAGGGCGGTGACTCAAGATCAGTCATGGCGGTGTTATTCATGCAAGGGCTCCGCGTCGTGGCAACGTGCAGATGGTTCCAGAGTTTGCGCGGCGTGCCACCCAAATCCCGAGGCTGTTCGAGCTGGCGGGGTGAGCACTGTCAAGGATGCCGCATCACCCGTAGTCGATTCGGAGATGAACGAGCACGGATTGCCGGAGGTGTTCTGATGTGCGGTGCGTGCGCAGAACTTGCGTGTGCTGATGACAGTACGTACGCAAACTTTGCGCAAGCCTCAGAAGGCGGGCGTACGCAGAATTTGCGTGAGCGTGCTCACAATTTGCGCAAGCGTACGCAGAAGTTGCGTAAGCTCTGTTTGCAAGTTTGATTGTTTCAATGACTTGCACGGATTTTCCCGTCTTAAAAACCTCTTAGAAGGAGGTTTAGAAGGTTTGGGGTTGATCTTGGTTTTGCCTTTGCCGTTGGTTCTGCCTTTGCTCTTGCTTCAAAAGGGTTGGCTCCCTGCAAGGGCTCACCCCTTTGTGTCGCTGTTGCTCTCAGTCAAGACGGAATCAGCAGGAACGGAGGGCAAGAACGCAAAGATAGAGACAAGGGACTATATTTTCGTCGGCAACAGAGCTGCCGAAGGGGAGGGATCTATGAGCACTCAACGAAGCGATCCAAAGAAACCCGCGCGCAAGAAACCCGAGTCGCTTGCGGTGAAGGCACCAGCGCCCGCTCGACCGGCGCTAATCTCGCTGGATAAAGGGGAACTCCATGTTTCTGCGGCGGTTTTCTGGAAGATCGCAAATACCTTCCTAGGCCCAGACAAAGCCCGCAGCCTAGGGAAGCTCTGAACAGGTAACTGGGACGAAGCGCTGGTCGGCGGTTTTCGGTGTTTGCGAGCAGGTTTTCAGGTTACCGGGGGCGAATGTTCGGTGACGAGGTTTCGGTCGCGTTTCCGGGGCGGTGTCCGGAGACACTA
>WNFY01000891.1_pt1 | contig 27729 bp, 27 predicted proteins | sample 5400091 | NCBI WGS metagenome assembly WNFY01 (sample SAMN13153364, study PRJNA577476) | soil metagenome | isolation source: 60 cm soil or saprolite under grassland replicate 1 | place: USA:California | collected 2016-06-15 | reverse complement strand
ATCGCCGAGCAGCATTCCGAGCATCCGCTCGGCGAGGCCATCGTGCGTCGCGCCCGTGAGCGCAATTTGCCGTTGCGCGAGTATTCGCAACTGCGTTACTCGCCGGGCAAAGGAATCCTCGTTGAGGAATCCGGGACACGCATCCTCGTCGGCACGCGCGCGCTGTTCGAAGAACATGGCGTCGCGGTTCCGGCGAATGCAATTTCCGAAGTTGCCGGTCGTAACGGCGCCGGAAAAACCGTCGTGCTCGTCGGTCGCGACCGCCGCGTTCTCGGCGCGATTACCCTCGCCGATCAGCTCCGCGCCGAAGCGAGGCAAGCAGTGGAGGATCTCAAAGCGCAAAATTATCGCGTCATCCTGCTCACCGGTGACAGCTCCGACACGGCAAAAACTATCGGTCGTGAGCTCGGCGTCGATGAATCAATTGGCGATCTCTTGCCCGAGCATAAAGTGGAAAAAATTCGCGAGCTGCTGCGCGGCGGTCGCAAAGTGGCGATGGTCGGCGACGGGGTGAACGACGCCCCCGCGCTGGCCGAGGCCACGGTCGGCGTCGCAATGGGCCAGGGCACAGATGTGGCGCTGGAAACCGCCGATGTTACGCTCATGACGAGCGACCTCTCGCGCCTGGTGGAAGTGCTCGCGATCAGCAAACGCTGCTATCGGGTGATCATGTTTAACTTCTGGGGCACGATCGGCGTGGACACGGCCGGGATCGTGCTCGCCTTTTTCGGAATGCTCGCCCCAATCTTCGCGGCGCTCATTCACGTCGGCTCGGAGTTGGCTTTCATTCTCAATTCTGCCCGGCTATTTCGCCAGCAACCACCCGGACCTTCTTGACGGCTGGGCTACGTTCTACTGCGAGTAGCAAAGTCTAGCCTGCGCCGGACGTTCATTTGCGATGGTGTCCGAAGCCTTCGGCGAGAGCAAAATAATGAATGGTCAAATCACTCTGTGGCAGATCGTTGCGGCATACGTTTTCGCTCTTGCCGGCGGATCGATCAGCACATCGCTGCGAATGGCCCACAAACCGCTCTGCGCGTTGATCAGTCTGGCGGCCGGCACACTCCTGGGAGTAACGCTCTTTGCGATTGCACCGGAAAGCCTGGACGCCACTTATTGGTGGGCGGCAATGCTCGCGGCGGCTACCGGATACGCGCTTTTTTTCTTTATCAGCAAATACGTTCATCACGTTTGTCCTGCCTGCGCAGCCAGCCATTTCGACGCAGACGCGACGCGACATTTTAGCGAAATCGCCAGCGCGCTAATTATCGCATTGGCGATTCACAGCACGACCGACGGTTTGGCCTTGGGAATTCAACAGGAAGCTCCGGCGGTGGAAGCGACAAAATGGTCGCTCTTCTTGGCGCTCTGCATTCATAAAGTTCCGGAAGGCCTCGCGCTGGGCGCCCTTTTGATTGGCGCTGGATTACGACGCGCGGTCGCGCTCAGCTGGGTTGCGGCAGTTGAAGCAACCACCCTCCTCGGTGGTGTGATCGGCTTTTTCTTCCTGGCGAACGTTTCCACATTTTGGCTCGGGTTAATCATGGCGCACGTAGGCGGCGGATTTCTCTATCTGGCTGCGCATGCCGTGCTCGGAGAAATGTTGAAGCATGGAAAGAAACTTGTTCTGACAAGTTTCCTGGTCGGAGTGGCGCTGATCGCGGTTCTGAATATCGGCTTGAGGATGTTGGCCTAGAAGTCGCGCCAAGCGCCTGATATTTTAACTTCGGCGTTCGCGGCGGCGAACGCCGCTACAACATGCATTTCTTTCATTATCGCGACGGGCGCCTCTACTGTGAAGATGTCGATCTTGCGCGCATGGCCGACAAATTTGGCACGCCACTTTACGTCTACAGCGCGGGGACAATTCTCGATCATTACACACGGCTCGATGCCGCGCTCGCCCCGCTGGATCATCTGATTTGTTACGCTGTCAAAGCGAACTCGAATCGGGCGATCCTCAAGTTGCTCAGTGACGCGGGAGCCGGCTTCGACATCGTGTCCGGCGGCGAACTTTATCGCGTGCTCGCCGCGGGCGGCGATCCCGCCAGGTGCACGTTCGCCGGCGTAGGCAAATCGCGTAAGGAAATCGAATACGCGCTCGATCAGCGCGTTTATAGTTTCAACGTCGAGAGTGAAGCGGAGCTGGAATACATCGATCGCATCGCCGGCACGAAACATTTGCGGGCGCCGGTTGCCATGCGCGTGAATCCCGACATCGACCCGCGCACGCACGAATACATTTCGACCGGTTCACGCGAGAATAAATTCGGGATGGCGCTGGATCGAATTCCGGCGGTTTACGAGCGGGCCGCGACAATGCGCCACATCGACATCATCGGCGTGCAGATGCACATCGGCTCGCAAATCACCGACGCCGCGCCATTCGCCGACGCAATCAAGAAAGTCGCACCGATCGTGCGCGATTTGAAATCACGATACCCGATCAAGTTTTTCAGCATTGGCGGCGGGATCGGAATCATTTACGAATCCTCGTTTGAAAGCGGCGCCAGAGAATGGTGGGACGCCGCTGCGATTACGAGCAAGAGAAAGAGTAAGGGTAAGAAGGAGAAGGAGAGTGCTCTCTCGATCCATGAATATGTCGATGCAATTTTGACGCCGCTGCGCGAACTGGGGCTGCGAATCCTGCTCGAGCCGGGGCGCTTGTTGGTAGGCAACGCCGGTGTGTTGCTCACGCGAGTTCGTTACATCAAGCAGACCGGTGAGAAGAAATTCGCCATTGTCGATGCGGGCATGAATGACCTGATTCGGCCTGCGCTTTATCACAGCTTTCATGAAATTGTGCCACTGAAACAAAGAATTTGGCACTCACCTCAATCCTCTCCCTCAGGGAGAGGAGGACGCGAAGCGCCAGGTGAGGGTAAGACAGAGAAGATGGACATTGTCGGTCCGGTTTGCGAGAGCGGCGATTTTTTTGCGCTTGATCGCGAGATGCCTGAAGTGCGCGCAGGGGATCTGCTCGCGATCATGAGTGCGGGCGCCTATGGATTTGTGATGGCTTCAAATTACAATTCGCGTCCGTTGCCAGCAGAGGCGCTGGTGCGGGGCGACAGGTTCGCGCTAATTCGGAAACGACAGACGTGGCAAGATCTGGTGCGCGGAGAAGTTTAACCTCTGTAGCCGCCGCCCTGTGGGCGGCGGGCCGCGCGCGTGTTTAGGACTGTCAGGGTCGCGCTTCGCACAGCGAAGCGGCTACAGCTCCGCTTGCGCATTTTCGCGCCCCGCATAAATAATGAGTCTTCTCGTTTATCGATGAAACGCTTTTTGCTCATTTGCTCGTTGTCCATCTTTGCTCTGGGGTCGCAGGCGGCGTCGCCGGGTTCAGGCGAATACATCATGCTCGTTGGCGGGCCCTCGATGTATCAATGGGAAAAATACAAAGCTTATCCGCACGATCATTGGTGGGCGAACTTTGTTCGCGCCGCCCGATTGCGCACGGAGCAGTTGCGTACCGAACTAGGACCGGACGCGAAGATCACCTGGCTGATTTACAAGCAGGGATATGTTGATCGCGCGAAGCAGGAGAACCAGGACCTGGTTGGCTTGATCGATTCGGTTCGCGAAAAATTTAATCTCAATCTCGTTTGGTTTCACGCGGGCTCCGAGGTGATCTATTATCTGAACCACGGCCAGCCGCGCGATCAGGTAAAAATCGCCGACTTTGAATATTTTGGACATTCGAACCGGGCCTGTTTCATGTTCGATTACAGCAACAACATCGACAGCGCCTGTAAATCGTGGCTGCACGAGGACGAGTTGACCCAGATCAATCGGCGTGATTTCGCGCGGGGCGCCTATGTCAAGAGCTGGGGCTGCCATACTGGCGAGAGCATGTCAAAAAAATGGCACGCTGCGACCGGCACGCGCATGATTGGTGCCATAGGGAAAACGCAGTTTATGATGGAGGAACTGCCCATTCTCACTTCCGCAGACGGCAAGTGGGTCAATTAATTTTCGATTTTCGATTCTCGATTTTCGATTTAACATCGCGACCACGAGATGACATTTGATCAGCTCTCGGCGCACTATCATCAGCCTCTCTTCGATTTGATTTCGCAAAGCCGGGCCGTGCATCTCGCGCATTGGCGCGGCGAACAAGTGCAGCGCTGCAGTTTGCTCAGCATCAAGACAGGTGGATGCAGCGAAGATTGCGCCTATTGCGCGCAGTCCTCTCATTATTCCACCGGGGTCGAGCGCGAAGAGTTGTTGTCACTCGAAAATGTCCTCACCGCAGCCAGGCGAGCGCGTTCCCAAGGCGCGACCCGTTTTTGCATGGGCGCGGCCTGGCGCGGCGTGCGCGATGGCTCTGAAAAATTTGAGCATGTGCTCGAGATCGTACGGGAAGTGAGCCAGCTCGACATGGAAGTCTGTGTCACGCTTGGTGAAATCGGTCCGGTGGAAGCGCGCAAACTGAAAAGCGCCGGCGTTACGGCTTACAATCATAACATCGACACGTCGCCAGAATTTTACCCCGAGATTGTGAGTACACACACGTTCCAGAATCGGCTCAACACGATTGCCGCCGTGCAGGAGAGCGGGATGTCGGTTTGTTGCGGCGGCATCATTGGCATGGGCGAATCGGAGGCCGATCGCCTGCGAATGCTGGAAGTATTGAGCAATTTCGACCCACCTCCGGAAAGTGTGCCGATCAATTGTCTGATGGCGATGCCGGGGACCCCGCTGGCCGATCAGCCGCCAGTCGATATTTTTGAGCTCGTCCGGCTGATTGCGGTCACGCGGATCGCCCTCCCAAAAGCGCGCGTTCGTCTGGCGGCTGGCCGCACCCGGATCTCGCGCGAAGGTCAGGGCCTTTGCTTCTTTGCCGGCGCGAATTCCATTTTTTACGGCGACAAACTTCTCACGGCAAGAAATCCCGCCGCTGATGTCGATGTCGCCCTTTTGCGCGAGCTTGGGTTGTACATCGAATCCATCGCGCGCGAACCGGTTGCAACGATCCCGGTGTAGCAAGCATCGCTTTTGGGAGCGCACGCGCCTCGTGTGCCAATTTCGGCGCCCTCGCCGAAATTCTCGGGATCGCAGCCAGCGATTGACGAGCGCATGCGCTCCGCATTAACCGACCAGCGCGGCTAAAAATTTAGATCGACAGCGGCACGCCGTTTTGCGATCAAGGCTTCAGGGTTACCGGGACTCAACAACAACCTTAACAGAAAGACATTATGAACTGGAAAAAATTCTTCTTCGCATTCATCGCAGCCTTCATCTTCATCTTCGTGTTTGGATTCCTTTGGTACGGGAAACTTATGCACAACATCCACAATGAAGTGCCAACGCTTTGGCGGACCGAAGCAGAGTTTGGCACCCACTTCCATTGGCTGATTTTGGGTCACGTCGTGATGGCATTTTTTCTGACTCTGCTTTACGCCCGCTTTGTTCCAATGGGCGGTGCAGGTGCCGGCGCAATGTTGGGAATCTTGGTGGCGCTGGTGTATGCAGGTGCCGACCTGATCACGTTTGCGGTACAGCCGCTGACGAGCAAGATCCTCTGCGGCTGGATTGTTGGTGACCTGATCCAATTCGCGATTGCTGGCGCAATCATTGGCGCGATTTACAAGCCTGCCCAGGCGAAAACGATGCCTTAGGGCTGAATCGCGTTCCGTTGCCCGAGCTCAGTTTGACTTGCAAGGCGCGCTGTTCCGGGGAGCGCACGCGCCCTCGCGTGCCGCGATTGGCGCCCTCGCCGAAGCCCAAATGCGATTTGCCTTCAAAAAGCAGACCTCGCCAACGTAGTCTTTTGTCTTTAACTCGGAGCTGTTAGGCGCATTGGTGTGTCGTGGGTTGCAATTTTCAGCGTGACCACCGCGCGATCACAAAGCGAGTGGCGGATGCTACGGAAAGTCTGTTGCGAGGTCATACGTTCCGGGTGTTACATCATGAGACTCCAAAAAGATTTTGAGCATTTTGTCCGACTCCTGTTTAAGTCGGCTCGTTTGGAGATCGCATAGCTGCCTTACGTCGCTGAAGTGCTTTTCAGGGAACGTGGGCCGCTGAACTTCCCACTCTGTTTCGCCATCGCTGAATATTGTTACAAAAACTTTTGAAACAAAATTCGGTTTGCCGAGTTTTGCCGTAACCTGCTCTTCCCAAGAACGATCTTTGTGTGCGTGCAGGTGATGGCGCATTTCTATCAACCGATCATGAAGCGACTGATCGCGTTTTGAGCCGAAGCGCCTGAACTTCGCCTCAATCGCTGAAACGCCCTTATTTTGCGTGAAGGATCGCGCGTAAGCTACCACGATCCCAGTCCATAATCCGAAAAGCACATCGACGTTACGATGCTCTTTCGGAAGAGATGCCGCGAGGTCGCAGAGTGCGCGAGCCTCTCTCAGGTGTATTTGCGCCCAGTAAAGCGCTGAGAGTGTTTTTAAGTGTTTCATTGCAATATCTCAAGTTGCGACCCTCACGGGTGGTGAACGCGGCGTCGGCGGATACTTAACCGTCCGCCCGCTGGGCTCAGACTGCTAGAAGCCTCGCAAATCGCGGTAGGGCTTACCGATTTTTCCAGTCTTAATCGCTTCAGGCTTGTACAGCGCGAAAAAACCGCACTGGCCGGCAAATACCCCCAATACGGGACTGATTTGCGTTCGCAAAATATTCAACGTCATGAGTGAGAGCAAACTTTCGCGCCAATCTCGGTGGGACGGCATTCAAACGTAGGGTAAGGTCATTCAGTTGGATGCAGTCCTCGATTTTCATGTTTCGTCAGCTCAGTTTCCAGCCGGTTTCCAATTCCGATAATCGTTCACATCACTTGGGTTCTCTCCGGTGTAGACCCACCTGTCTCCCAAAATATCTGTGAAGGACGTTTTTCCCACGACAAAGCCTTTAGTACTCGTAGAGATACATTTGGAAGCTGGAATTGGAACGGCGGTCGATGGGTCAAAGTCCACTGAGACGTTAACCTCATTGCGTTTGACCGGACCAGATACCGACCTCCAGCTTTTATCTTTATCGTCACGTTGTAACCATTTTATCACCTCCTGCGCTTCTTCGTAGGTCAGAAATCGATTAACGAAACGGTCGCGTACGCGCGGCGAGTGATCCGGGATTAAAGCGTAAGACAAGCCGGTCTTTTCTGCGACTCGGTAAAAATAGCCGTTGCTCTCGATTTTGTATCTGGGACTTAGGGCGTGCACCGCCAAATACAATATTGCCGCCAAGATCACGAAGGCCGCAACGCCCGTGAGAATCTTATATGCAATTTTCATCGTTTGTGATGTTTTAACATACGCTTGAAAGCAATCAATCTGTTCGAGGCTAGCAGGTCTTTCTTTCTTGCTATCGTCGGGCCTGTGTCGAGTGTTAATAGTGGCGGAAATCACACAGATTTCGAACGATTCCAAGCTTCGCGTTGACGAATCGGCTTCTCTTTGGCGCTACGTCAAATTGAGCACTTTGCTCCTCAACCTTTCAGGAACCGTTTATGTGCCGACGGTCGCGCAGCTTCAAAAATCTGATCCAAAAGAAGGACTGGCCGCTGTCTCCGCTGAATGGAGATTTGGATATCTGCTCGATCGCGAGCATGGCACGATTAAGAAGGTATTGGAAGCGTTGCCAGCAGAGAAACAAAAGCTTATCGGAGCTGGCGACCCTTCGAATTTGGCGGACATGATGCAGAACTCGCGAATCATCGCCGATTTTTACGACGAGCAGCAATCACAGTTAAAGTGTGCATGGTGTTGGCATTCGTCGTCGCACGAGTCTGCGGCAATGTGGAAGCTTTACGCCAACTCAGGCGCAGCAATCCAAACCACGCTGGCCAGAATTGCTTCTGCCTTACCAAATGCTGTCCGTTTTGAAGCTGCACGAATTCAGTACGGCAATAGAGAGGCTGGCGAGATAGACTCTTTCAATCCCGAAGCGGCGGGAATCAGGGACATTCTCGCACGCGCCTATCTTTTCAAAAACAACGACTACGAGTTTGAAAAAGAGGTCCGACTTGTCATTGGTGCAGAAATTCCCGGCGCCGGACGCGTCCTCAACAATGTGTCAGCAAATAAGCTGATTCAGAGAATTGTGTTTTCTCCATGGATCGAGCTCGATGAATTCGAGGCAATGCAAAAGAAGATCCAACCGCTCTGTCCCGATGCGGAAATTAGCCGTTCTCCGTTAATCAGAAATCCCGATGACGAGAAAACAATCCGCGCTATGAATCGGCTGATGTCGGGATTAGGCGAGCAGCAAAGTGATTAGCTTCGGCACCGCGAGGGCAACTGCAGCGCCGTACAGAACGTTGAGCCAGAAGACCGAACCGAACGCGCCAAGATATATCAACGCCACAACCGGAATCGCGATTAGCTTGCCAAGCAACGGCACTTCGCGGCTACTAACCCCTCGCCAAATACTTTTCGCATCCCCAGTGCTCGGGAAAGCGTGCATTGCTATTGAGATGCCGAGCCAAATGAAAAGAAAGTCTAGTGGGCGGCCCGCGTCGAACTTCAGCACTGGAATTGCGCCTGGAAATGCAACCAACGCTCCAAGAACGGTGTTGACGAGGAATGGGCCAACGCCAATCCAAATTTGCTGTGACGCTCTTCGAGGATTTTCATGGATGACGTAACCCGATGGATTACCTACACGAAAATAACAGACATCAAAGATTGGCACGCGAAACCATCTACAAAATAATTGATGCGCCATTTCGTGGACAATTACCCCGGGAAAAGTGACCAGTGCGATTAAAAAGCCGGGTATGATCATATGGCGTCGAAGGAGATCGATTTTTTCCCGCTCAAAAGAACCAAATTAGAATACTAGTTATTACTGATCTGCGACCCGAAATGAGTCGAGGAATCTAGAAGCGTCAGCATCCATGTTCGGATTTGACGCAGAAACAACTGCAGTGATCGAGTAAAAGCGGCCATGAAAAAGATATGCTCGATGCACAATTTCGCCTCCCGATGCTGAAATTCGAATCTCTCTGCCCTCTCCAACAGAGCGCTCTTTTACTTGTTGCCCAACCAAGGGGATTTGTGATTCTTTTACCTGAGAGAAGAAGATCTCTCTATCAGCGCCGAATGCTCTTGAAGAGAAATCCGGCAATAAAGCTTGCTGCTCTTTTGAGAAGTCACTTCGTTTGACCACAAATGAACCAACTGGGCTCTTACATTCATAGGAATATTCTGGCGCAGAGGGTGTTCCTGATAATTTCTCCGAGAACCTGCCGGGTGCTAGAACCGTAAAGTCGCCTGATGGAGAGCGGTATTGCTGCCATGTGGACACAGCCTTCGGATCGGTATTGGACGTATCGGAATCCAACGGAAGTGCATTAGTCGGACCAAAGTTGCCGGAACTTGTATAGTTGGATCTCGCCGGTGCCGCCCCTGGATCACGACGTTGCATTTCCGCAAGTACCACATTGATTTCATTCGTGAGCTTTTTTGGCGCTTGGCGGCCGGCCAGCGAACGTAGCGTTCGGACCGCAGCATCACGATTTCCAGCGCGGTATTGGGCTATCCCCAGACGCGCGACCGCCGATGTTGAACCGGGGAATTTTTCGACAGCCTTTGCGTACTCACTTGCGGCTGTTTCAAAATTTCCTCCCGCTTCGGCTCGTTGGCCGCGCTCGAATGCAATTGATGCAACTAAGAATGCCGGCATTTCAGCTAGTGCGTAAAGAAAACCAATTCCGACCAAGATGATCGCAATTTTTATCCAGAGCGGAAACGGTCGTTTGGATAATGTCGTGCGACAGACAAAACAGAGCTGAGCGGCATAGCCAACCTCCGCGGGTTTATTGCAGACTTGGCACGCCAGTGGAGGCGGCTGCATCAATACCTGCGTATTCGAAAGCGATCATTGCGACAAGGAAAATCCGGGACTGAGGTTTGATTGGGAATTCCGCGAATCCGCGTCGCATTCGCCAGCAGGCGCGGGCGAGTGCGCTCCCCGGAACAGCGGCGACTATTTCGAAGTTGACCGTTGGACGTTAAGCGTTTGGCGTTGGACGTTTGCCCAATGAGTTTGCAGACGCCCGCGGCGCTGGGCTATCGCATGCCGGCGGAATGGGAACCGCACGCGGCCACGTGGCTTTCTTGGCCGCGGCGGGAAGGAATCAGTTTTCCCGATTCGTTCGATCGCGTTCTGCCGGGTGTGCGAGCGATGGTGGAAGCGCTGATCGAATCGGAGCGGGTTTGCGTCAACGTTTGCAACGACGCGCACGAAGCCGAGGCGCGTCAGGTTCTCCACGGATTATCGATGGAACGCATCACGTTTTATCCGATTCCAACAAATGAGCCGTGGTGCCGGGATCACGGGCCGATTTTTTTGACGCGCGATGTCGATCCAAAACTCGCGATTGTCGATTGGGATTACAACGCCTGGGGCAACAAATATCCGCCTTTTAATCTCGATGAAGTCGTTCCTACTGGTGTCGCTGACATCCTCAAACTACCGATTTTTTATCCGCGCATGATCTTGGAAGGCGGCTCGATAGAGGTAAACGGCACGGGCGCTCTTCTTACCACCGAATCGTGTCTTTTAAATCCAAATCGCAATCCGCACCTAAGTCGCGGTGAAATCGAACAGCGCTTGCGGGATTATTTGAGTGTTCGCGAGATTTTCTGGCTGGGCGACGGCATCGCCGGCGACGACACCGATGGCCACATCGACGATCTCGCGCGTTTCGTGTCCGAACATACGGTTGTTACAGTCGTCGAAGAAGATCGCTGGGATGAAAACTACAAGCCGCTCCAGGAAAATCTCGCGCGTTTGCGCCAGATGAAGATCAATAATCACAAGATCGACATCATTACCGTGCCGATGCCCAAGAAGATTGTGCGCGAAGGACTGCGTTTGCCCGCAAGTTACGCCAACTTCTACATCGCAAATTCTTGCGTGCTCGTCCCAACGTTTGCCGATCCCGCCGACGAGTCCGCATTATCGGTCTTGCGCAACCTTTTTCCAGATCGCCGCGTTATCGGGATCGATTGCCGGGAATTGATCTGGGGACTGGGCACATTTCACTGCCTCACGCAACAGCAGCCGGTTTTGTCATCCTGAGCGAAGCGGATCTCGCCCAGTATGCAAGGACGTTCTTGGTCCGGTAGTATATCCAGACCTCGAGTGTGGGCTCCCTCACTTCGTTCGGGATGACACGCGAACTTACTAATCCGCCGTTGTTCCCGGCTTATAGCCGCTTTTCAAGATTGCGTCGTGAAGATCGGGAGCATGCGTTTTGCGCGCATCAAATGTGACGATGACGCGCTCATGCGCGAGATCGACCATCACATCCTGCACACCATTGATTTTCATCAAGGTGGGGCGCAGCTTGCGCACGCATTCATCGCAATCTTCCCCTTCGGTTGCGATCTCGATCGTTTCCAGGATCGCGTGATCGGCTCGTTCCGGATTAAACGGATCGCTCGGTTCAGGATCGTTTGGTCGTGCAGGATCCATTGTCTCTTTATCTAACGTGCGCGGCCGCCTCTGCGGCTGTCTTGCGCGCAACCGGCTCGAGAACGCGCCAGACGTTTTCGGCCAAAATTTTTTGCCCAGCGGCGTTTGGATGAATGCCGTCGGGCAAATTCAGTGATGGATCGCCGGCCACGCTCTCCAGGAGATACGGCACGAGCAGAGCGCCGTTTTTGTTCGCGAGTTCAGCGAACATTTTGCCGAACGCAAACACGTAGTCATCGGTTGCATAATTGGGTAGTTGCATCCCTGCGATCACGACGCGCACATCTGGATGTCGAGCTTTCACTTTATCAATGACCCGCCGAAGATTATTTTGGATTTGATCGACCGGCACGCCCCGAAAGGCATCATTGATTCCCAGCTCGAGGATAAAGATGTCGATCTTGCGCTTCAAATGGCCCGGGAGCCGTTCCAGGCCACCATCGCTGGTGCCGCCAGTTTGGCTGGCATTAGTTACTTGAAAGTTCAGGCCGGCAGCGCGCAGCTTGTTTGCCAATAAGGCCGGATAAGCTTCGCTCGGTTTGAGGCCAAATCCGTCTGAAAGGCTATCGCCCAGCACGAGGATCCTTTTGATCTCTCCTGCATTGGTCGAGGCGAACTGCACAAACAAGGCCGATACTGCGAGGCAAACCAGAATGAGACGGCTTTTCATCACGGCAAGTCTGAGTTTGATGTTCGACGTTTAACGGTTTAACGATTCAACTCTTCAACTATTCAATTTTTCTATGGCAAATTACACTATCAACGGATTCGGTCGCATCGGGCGCAACGTTCTTCGCGCGATGACGCAAAAACAAGTGGAGCGCGTTCGCGCGATAAACGATCTCACTGACACCCACACACTGGCCCATCTCCTCAAATGGGATTCCGTGCACGGCAAATTCGACGGCGAGATCGGTTACGATGAAGAGAACATCATTGTCCGGGGCCACAAAATTAAGATTTTGAAGGAGCGCGACCCGGCTAATCTGCCGTGGAAAAAATTAGGTGTGGACGTTGTGCTCGAATCGACCGGCTTTTTCACCAGCCGCGATAAAGCCGAGTCGCACGTAACCAAGGCCGGCGCAAAACGAGTCCTGATCAGCGCGCCGGCGACGGATCCGGACGTGACGATTTGCATGGGCGTGAACGACAATCTCTTTGATTCGGCCAAGCACGTAATTGTTTCAAACGCGAGCTGCACAACCAATTGCCTCGCACCGATGGCGAAAGTCTTGAACGACAAATTCGGGATCGCGCATGGATTCATGAGCACCATCCACAGCTACACCAATGACCAGCGCATTCTCGATTTCCCGCATAAAGATTTGAGGCGGGCACGGGCAGCGGCGATCAACATCATCCCATCCACCACCGGCGCGGCCAAAGCAATCGGCGAAGTCATTCCAGAGTTGAAAGGGAAATTGAATGGCGGCGCCTTCCGGGTGCCAACTCCGGATGGTTCAGTCACCGATTTCACTGCCGTGCTGGAAAAGGATGCGACGGTCGACACCGTCAATGCCGCTTTCAAAGAAGCTGCGTCCGACAAAAGCTACAAAGGCGTACTCGAATACAGCGATGAGCCGCTCGTTTCGCAGGACGTCGTCGGAAATCCGCATTCCTGCATTTTTGACAGCCTGCTGACGCTTACGCTTGGCAACCGCTTCGTGAAAATCGTCGGTTGGTACGACAACGAATGGGGCTACAGCAATCGTTGCGTGGAGTTGTTGGAACTCTTGGGAAAATAGGTCACATGCCGAAGCTCTCTGTTCGCGACCTGCATGTACGCGGGAAACGCGTTCTGGTGCGGGTGGACTTCAACGTGCCGACCGAAATGCGCGGTGGAAAGGTCCGCATTACTGATGATACCCGGATTCGCGAAAGCTTGCCGACGATCAACTACCTGCGTAAACAGGGCGCGAAAACAATATTGATAGCGCATTTTGGCCGGCCCAACGGAAAGCATGTGCCAAAATATTCCCTTCGTCCGATCGGCGAACATTTGCATTCGCTCATCCGTCAGCCTGTCATTTTTAGTCACGACACAATTGGGGAGGTGCCGGAGAAGATCATTGAGCATATGGAGAACGGCGATGTCGCTTTGCTCGAGAACGTCCGCTTCCAGCCGGAGGAAGAAGCGAACGATCCGAAATTCGCGGAAGCGTTGGCGAAACTCGGCGATCTCTACGTCAACGATGCATTCGGCGCGGCCCATCGCGCGCATGCATCGACAGGGGGCATCACAAAATTCGTGACGAAATCGGCAATGGGTCTTCTGATGGAGAAAGAGCTAAAGCATTTGCGCGAAGGACTCGATAAACCAGCCAGGCCGTTCGGGGTCATTTTGGGTGGGGCGAAGGTTTCCGATAAGATCGGCGTTTTGAAAGCGCTGATGGAAAAGGCCGACACCATCCTGATCGGCGGCGCGATGGCGAACACCTTTCTCAAGGCGCAGGGAATCCCGGTCGGCGCGAGCCGCGTGGAATCGGATAAGATCGATCTTGCGCGCGAAATTCTCGACCTGGCTAAGAAACGCGGAGTGAAATTTTTGCTTCCGATTGACGCGGTGGAAGCAGAGGAGATTCGTGCGGGCACGCCGATTCGAAACACGAGCCGGCTCTCGCCTCAGCATGGGATCAGCGACGGTTGGCAGGCGGTAGATATCGGCGCTGCGACGATTGCTCTTTACCAGGACGAAATCGCAAAAGGGGAGACGATTTTGTGGAACGGGCCGGTTGGCATTTTTGAGATTCCCGATTTCGCGGAGGGAACCATCGCGATCGCTGAAGCGCTGGCGCAATCGGGCGCGACGACGATCATCGGCGGCGGCGATTCGGTGACAGCGGTGAAACAGGCCGGACTGGCCGACAAAATGACATTCATCTCCACCGGTGGCGGCGCTTCATTGGAATTGCTCGAAGGCAAGGAACTGCCGGGCGTCGCGGCGCTGAGCGACAAAACTTAGACAGAATTAACAAAATGGGCAGAATTGCTTTCTCCTGAAATCACTTTTGTAAATTCTGTTCATTCTGTCAGAAAGTTTATGCGCAAGAAGATCCTCGCTGCCAATTGGAAGATGAACATGACCCAGGCCGAGTCGGCACGATTTGTCGAGTCGCTGCTGCTCGATCTGGGAGATATCACCGATGTCGAAGTGGTAATCGTGCCGCCGTTCACCGCGATTGCGAAAGTGATGGAGGCTCTCGACAAAGCGCAAAACATCAAGGTTGGCGCGCAAAACATGCATTGGGAGCGGGGCGGCGCTTTCACGGGCGAGATCAGCACTGCGCTGTTGCGCGATTTATTTGTGCATTACGTTGTGCTTGGGCACAGCGAGCGTCGCATACTTTTTGGTGAGACAGATGAGATCGTGAACCGCAAAGTGCGCGCCGCGCACGAAGCGACGTTGCGCCCGATCGTTTGCATCGGGGAAACGCTCAAGCAGCGCGACAGGGGTAATGTCGAAAAAATATTGTCGATCCAACTTCGCGGCAGTCTCAAGGATCTGAGCGAAAAGGAACTTCAGGAAACGGTGATCGCCTACGAACCGGTATGGGCAATCGGCACCGGTCGCAACGCCACGCCCGAGCAAGCGCAGGAAGCGCACACGTTTATTCGTCACACCTTGCGCGAAATGGCCAACGACACGACGGCCGAGCGCGTCCGTATCCAGTACGGCGGCAGTGTTAAACCGGAGAACGCGCGCGAGCTCATGAGCCAGACAGACATTGACGGCGCACTCGTGGGCGGCGCCAGCCTCGATCCGCGCAGCTTCGCCCAGATCGTGAAGGCTGCGCGAGACGAGTACCACGGTACCATGCCGATCCTTATTTCTTAATCTCCAGGTAGGTGCGCGATTGCACGTGATTCGTGCCGGGCTGGAGCTCTTCGATGCGCATTTGTTTTAAGAACCAGCGGTTATCGATCTTTTGCGCGGAAACCACTTCGAAGCGTTTCGCAAGTTGGGCGTTCCAGTCGTAGCCCTCCATCCGCATGAGCGCCCCGCTCACCTTATCGACCCACAGGAGAATGTTAGAATACTGTGACTCGCGTGAAGGGGCGCGCAGTTGCAGCTTCCAGCAATTGCGAGTGCGAACATTCTCTTCGCCCAGGACGCGCGCCGTCGGCCAGTAAAGAAATTTGAACGCGAGGTCCTCGTAGCTAAGGCTGGTGCCGCGGATCTTTTGGTTGAGTTTCGAAACCGTAAATTTCTCCGTTCCCGAGCCAGTCACAAGGTCAAGGCGCGAGCTTTTTTCCCCAAGGCGCAATTGCAAAACCTCGCCCGGATTAGTGAATGAATAGCGAATCAGCGGGCCGTTTTGCGTCAGGCGAAACGGAACAATGACATCATTTTGGCGAAGCTGACCCTGCAGATCGATTTGCTGTTGCGTCTCCATCATGCGCACTGAGGCGAGAATCTCGCTGGCTGATGGCGTGGGCTGAGCGAAGATCGACATCGCCCCGAACGCCAACCAAATGACGAATGTCGAATGTCTAATGACGAAGGAATGACAAACCCTGAATGACGAAGAAAACGCCATTTGCTTCTTCGTCATTTCAGCATTCGGGCTTCTTTCGTCATTCGTCATTCGTGCTTCGTCATTTGTTTATCAAAACTTAGCGAGTAAAACTACGGTGTCGCTGCACATTCGAGCATGGACCAGACGCTCTTTCATCTCATCAACGAACGATGGACGAGCCCGACGCTCGACTTGTTCATGGCCGCGCTCAGCAGCAGCGAGATTTGGAAGCCATTGCTCATTGCGATCGGGCTGAGCGCGCTCTTTTTTGGCGGATTTAAGGGTCGAGCGTTGGTTGTGTGCCTGATCTTGTCTTTGCTGATTGCGGAGCTGTTCACAGGTATATTGAAGTCGGCCGTCGATCGGCGTCGCCCCAAGCAAGTAGAAAGTGTGCGGATGGTCGCAATGCAAAGGACGCACCCGAAGTTCATGACTTTGTTCAAAAAAACTACTATCCGTTTTTCCGATCAATCTGATCGGAACCAATCGGGGCCATCATTTCCATCGGGCCATATGACGAACAACACGATAATTGCTGTATTTTGCACGCTGTTTTATCGTCGGCGCGGCTGGCTCTACTGGATCGTCGCCGCAGCTGTCGGGTACTCGCGAATTTATCTCGGTGCGCATTGGCCGAGCGATATCCTGGCGACGCTGTTTCTGGCCACGGGGGAAGCATTACTCATGCTGGGATTGTTCGAGTGGATTTGGAGAACACTGGGGCGGAAATGGGCATCGAACGTCTACGCGCGGCACCCGAGTTTGATTGCGGGGCATGCTTCCGGTTTGCCATCTCCAAACTCGCAAGGCACAGACGCGCGCCACCTTCTATGACAATCACGCGCGCGGTCTGGTTTTTCGTTCTCGCGCTGACGGCGATTCGATTGTCGATGCTGGCGACGACCGATCTCGAATTCGACGAAGCGCATTACTGGATGTGGTCGGAGCGTCTTGCACCGGCATATTTCAGCAAGGGGCCCGGCGTCGCTTTTGCCATGCGCGCCAGCACCGCCGTTTTTGGCGCAAATGAGTTCGGGGTACGCTTTTTCAGCCCGGTGCTCGCCGCAGCCACGAGCCTGCTCTTGTTTTACTTTGCGCGGCGACTATTCAGCGCGACGGCCGGTTTTTGGGCGGTCATCGCATTGAATGTCACACCCATCTTCAACATCGGCGCGTTCCTGATGACGATCGATGCGTTGTCCATTTTTTTCTGGTTGGCGGCGATGTTCACATTCTGGCTGGCGCTGGAAAGGAGTCCGCGTTTCTCGTTGTATTGGCCGCTGACTGGATTGCTGATCGGCTTTGGATTTCTCTCCAAATACACGAATGCGTTCGAGCTTGTTTCGATTTTGCTCGTGCTCGCCCTAGCGCCCAGACTTAGACAAGAGTTTGCGCGGCCCGGCTTGTATTCGTCGTTCGTCATTTTCGCTCTCTGCACCGTTCCGCCGATTATCTGGAACGCGCAGCATGCCTGGATTACGCTGGCGCATCTGCGCTCTCGCGGGGGCGTCGAGCAGGGCTTCGGATTCCATCCGGGCGAGATTCTTGAGTTCCTCAGCGCCCATTTTCTGGCCTATTCGCCATTGCTGTTCCTCGCGTTGGCGTGGGGCGTGATTGCAAGCTGGCGACGCGTAAATCAGCAATTCAAGGTGTTGTTCTTGATGTGGTTTGGATTGCCGGTGTTCGTTTTTTATCTTCTCTTGTCGATTAACAAAAGCGCTGCGCCAAACTGGGACGGACTCGCCTTCTTCGGGTTCGGTTTGCTGGCAATTTATTTCTGGTGGAAACGCGTCGAAGCGAGCGTGCTGTTACAACTCTGCGCGGGCGTAGCGTTATTGGTCGGATTAATCATGAGCGTGCTCGCGCTAAACACAGACTTATTGCGCACCGCAGGTTACGAATTATCGCGAAAGGACCCGACCGATCGCATGCGTGGATGGAAAACCGCAACCGGCGCGGTCGAAAAACTCCGTTACGATCTCGAAGCAAAACTGGGAGAGAAACTATTTCTCATCGCCGACGCGCGCGATCGCGCGTCGGAAATTTCGTTTTATCTGCGCGACAAACGACTTGAGGGTCCGGGGCATCCGCCCGTTTACATCGTCGAATCGCAGGACCTCATAAACCAGTTTTCCTTTTGGCCGCGCTACGATGAATTTGTCGAATTAACGCCGGGCACACCGCGCCCGGAGGACGAAGTTTACACCGAGGAGAGCGGCGTCAATCCTTTCGTCGGGCGCAGCGCGCTCTTCATTCGCCAGGGGGAAAAAGGACACGCGCCTCATAATATCCGAGCCGCCTTTCAATCAACTGAACCGGTGGCGACCATTGAAGTGCAGCGCTATGGAAGGCGAATACGCACGTGGCAGGTGTTTCTTTGCAGGGGCTATCGCACGCTCCCGTTATGAGAACCCATTCCGCAAATTCCTGTAGCCGCTTCGTTGTGTGCCCCGCGCGCCGGCGGGACAGCCTGAGACGCCTATGACGCAGACGCCAAGCTCTCCAGAAATCTCTGTGGTCGTGCCTCTTTTTAACGAGCAGGAGAACGTGCCGATCTTGCAGTCCGAGCTGCGCGCAGCGCTGAGCGGACTCGATCACGAAATCGTCTTTGTTGATGACGGATCAGTCGATCGCACCGTCGAGCAAATCGAAACTGCGCCGAATATTCGCGTGATCCGTTTCGAAAAGAATACCGGACAAAGCGCCGCCATTTACGCCGGCCTCCAGGCTGCACGCGGCGCGACCGCAGTTCTCATCGATGGCGATTTGCAAAATGATCCCGCGGACATTCCCAGACTTCTTGCGGAGATCGCACGTGGCGCCGATGTCGTTTGTGGTTATCGCGTGAAACGCAAGGACACAGGGCTGAAGCGGCTAACAAGCCGGATCGCCAACGCCGTTCGCAGCCGTTTCACGAAAGACGGCGTGCGCGACACGGGTTGCACGCTGAAGGCGATGCGGCGCGAATGCGTGAGCGCACTGGTTCCATTTAAAGGTATGCACCGCTTTATCCCCGCGCTCATCAAAGGCGCAGGTTACCGGCTGGTTGAAATCCCCGTGAATCATCGTCCACGCCGCTTCGGTCAAAGCAAGTATGGCCTGGGCAATCGCGCCTTGCGCGCAACCATCGACATGTTTGGCGTCCGCTGGTTGCTTGCGCGGCGACTGGATTACAAGATCCGTAAGACGTGACCAAATCAGGCGGACGGGACATGTGGCCCGCGTGCCAAATCGCGCTTGTCAACCAAAGCGGCCCCGCTAAGCTTGCGCTCCCGTACCAGGGGAAATCTGCATGTCGCTGGCCAGCTTACTTTCTGCCGAGCAAATCATCCCCGAGATGAAGGCGACTGACCGTTGGCCGGCCATCGTCGAGCTGATCGATCTCCTGGTTAGCCTGGGCAAAATAAAACCCGAGGATCGCGACAGCATTCTGGCTTCGCTCAAACAGCGCGAGGAAACCATGAGCACCGGCATCGGATTCGGGATCGCCATTCCCCATTGCTCCTCGGACCGCCTTGACGAAGTCGTGGCCGCATTTGGACGATCGTCTGGCGGGATTGAGTTCGATGCGCTGGACAACGCGCCGGTGAAGTTCGTCGTTCTTTTCATTGTGCCGAAAAATCAATTTCAGACACACCTGCGTACGCTTGCATCGATTGCCAAATTTTTGAACGATCGCAGCGTCCGGGAGAGTCTGGCCGAAGCGAAATCGGCCGACGCGATCTTGTCGGTCTTTCGCGACCGCTCGTAAGCCTGTAGCGCCGGTCTATGACCCTCGGCGAATTTAATGCGACGCTCATAGAGCGCCGCTACAGTTCGGGGAAAATCTGTCAGCGATGGAAACTTTCCAAACCATTCTTGCCAAAAGACTGTCTGACGCGCTCACCGCCGCGGGCCTTTCGAATGCTGGCGACCTGACGCCGGCGACCGATCCGCGTTTCGGCGATTATCAGACCAATGCCGCTCTGGTCCTCGGAAAAGAGCGCAGTGAAAATCCGAAAATTCTAGCAGCGAAGATCCTCGCCCAACTTGATGTTGGCGATCTTTGTGACCCGCCCACCGTCGCTGGCGCGGGCTTCATCAACTTCACATTGCGTGCCGATGCCATTGCCAGAAAAGCGGTCGAGGTTTTGCGGAACGAACGCCTCGGCGTCCCGAAAGCAAAATCGACGAAAAGGATCGTGATCGATTTCGGATCGCCAAACGTAGCCAAACCGATGCACGCCGGTCACATCCGCAGCACGGTGCTCGGCGACGCGCTGGCGCGGATCGCGCAGTTTCTTGGGCATGAAGTCATCCGTGACAATCACGTTGGCGATTGGGGGACGCAGTTTGGCATGGTCATTTACGGCTGGAAAAACCTCCTGGATCGAGAAGCTCTTCAGCGCGATCCGCTCGCCGAGATCGTTCGCATTTACAAGGAGACCAATGAAAGATCGACAAAGGATCCGGAAGTTCGCGAAGCCTGTCGGCGGATGTTGGTGAAGCTGCAGGCCGGCGACAGCGAAAACGTCGATATCTGGAACGAATGCGTGGCGTTCTCAATGCAGGAATTCGACCACGTTTACGAACTGCTCGATATCCATTACGACATCCAGTGCGGCGAAAGTTTTTACAACGATCGCCTGCCCGGCGTAGTCGAGCGTTTGCTCAAGTCCGGCATTGCTGAAATCAGCGAAGGGGCAGTGGTCGTTTTCTTTCGCGATATTCCCGACCTGGCCGACAAACCCTGCATCATCCGCAAGCGCGATGGCGGCTTCAATTACGCAACGACGGATCTCGCGACAGTTGATTATCGGATCAATCATTTGAAAACCGATGGGATTTGGTACGTGGTCGGTGCGCCGCAGATTTTGCATTTTAAACAGATTTTCGAGATCGCCCGGCGCGAAGGTTACAAGGCAGATCTTCGCCATATCACGTTTGGCAGCATCCTCGGTGAGGACCGCAAACTAATGAAAACGCGCTCGGGAGAGAACGTCCCATTGCGCGATCTTCTCGAGGAAGCATGCAAGCGCGCTCGGAAGATTATCGAGGAGAAGAATCCCGATTTGAGCGAGACGGATAAGATCGACATCGCGCAGAAGATCGGGATCGGCGCGGTCAAGTACTTCGATCTCTCGCAATATCGGATGACCGATTATGTTTTTTCCTGGGGGAAGATGCTCTCGCTCCAAGGAAACACGGCGCCGTATTTGCAGAATGCTTACGTGCGGATTCGCTCCATTTTTCGGAAAGCAGGCGAATCGGCGCCTTCGATCGGCAATTTGATGCTCGAGTCTCCCGTCGAAATTAATCTCGCAAAACGCCTCTGTCAGTTCGCGGAAGTCGTCCCGCAAGTGCTGAACGATTTTCGCCCGAACATTCTGGCAAATTATCTATTCGAGCTCGCGAACAGCTTCCACGCATTTTATGAGGCCTGTCCGGTCTTGCAATCGGAAGAACCCGCGCGCAGTTCGCGTCTGGCACTGTGCGATCTCGCCGGGCGAGTTTTGCAGCACGGTCTCGATCTTCTTGGAATCAAGGTGCCGGAAAAAATGTAGCGGCAAAATGACGAATGACGAAGTCCCAATGACGAAAGACTCGGCAGCGTTGCAAGCGCCATTTCGGATCTTGTCATTCGGATTTCCTTCGTCATTCGTCATTCGGATTTCGTCATTTGAATGATCCCTCGACTCCGCTCGGAATGACAAACGACATGACAATGGAAAAACATCCGCGCATTCCGAGTTCGACCTACCGACTGCAGTTCAACCGCTGGTTCACCTTCGCTCAGGCGCGCGAGATCGTGCCATATCTGCACGCGCTGGGCGTGACGGATGCTTATGCATCGCCCTATTTCCAGGCAGGCGCAGAAAGCCTGCATGGCTACGACATCACCGACCACAACAAGCTCAACCCGGTAGTCGGCTCGCGGGAGGATTACGACTCGTGGGCTGCGGAACTCCACGCGCACTCGATGGGCCAGATGCTCGATTTTGTCTCGAACCACGTCGGGATCGCGGAGCCGTTAAATGAATGGTGGATGGATGTGCTCGAAAACGGGCCTAGCTCCAGGTTTGCGCCCTATTTCGATATTGATTGGCATCCGTTGAAATCGGATCTGCGCGACAAAGTTTTGTTGCCAATCCTGAGCGACCAATATGGGCGCGTCCTCGAGCGCGGTGAGCTGCAGGTGCTTTATGAGGAGGGCACCTTTTATTTGCTCTACGGCCAGCGCAGGCTGCCGATCGCGCCAGGCACATATCGCTATGTTTTGGACATTGCGTTGCAAAATCTTGCTGACCACAAGGAAGAGGATTTCTACGCGGAATTGCAAAGCATTCTGACCGCGCTCGAATATTTGCCAAAGCGCACCGAAACCGACCCAAAGCGTGTCGCGGAGCGCGTTCGAGAAAAGGAAATCATCAAGCGACGTCTCGAACGCCGTTGCGCGGAAGCGCCGCAGGTGCAGCATGCAATCGAAAAGGCATTGGCCCAGATCAATGGCGAGCCGGACGACCCGCGCAGCTTCGACGCGCTGGATGAATTGCTCAACGCACAGTCTTACCGGTTGGCCTATTGGCGGGTCGCAGCTGAAGAGATTAATTATCGCCGCTTTTTCGACGTTAACGATCTGGCAGCGATCCGGGTTGAATTGCCAAAGGTTTTCGACGCCGTTCACCGGCTGGTTCTTGATCTCGTGCGTACCGGCGCCGTGACCGGTCTGCGTATTGATCACCCGGATGGTCTTTATCTGCCGCGCGAGTATTTCGAAAAACTCCAGCAGCGCTGCGCAAAGGCGCTGGCGATCCCGCTTCCCAAAGATGGGCGCGCCATTTACATGGTCGCAGAGAAAATTCTAACCGGCACGGAAACGTTGCAAAAGGATTGGCTGGTGCATGGCACCACCGGCTACGATTTTGCGAATCAAGTCGCGCAGTTGCTGGTCGATTCCTCAGCCGAAACGGCGATCACGAAAACATTCCATCGTTTCATCGGCCATTCCCTGCCATTTGGACATCTGCTCTACGCGAAAAAGCTACAAGTGATGAAATTGTCACTCGCCAACGATGTCGATGTTCTGGGCAACATGGTCGATCGGCTTTCCGAGCAAAATCGATGGTATCGCGATTTTACGCTCGAAGCGCTGGCCCGTGCCGTGCGCGAGACGATCGCCTGTTTTCCGGTGTACCGGACTTATCTCGCTCCTGGGCGGCCGGTGAGCGAAGAAGATCGACAAGTGGTCGAGCGCGCCGTCGCTGCGGCCAAACGCCGGAACCCGGCAATTGAAGAATCGATCTTCAATTTTCTCCGCGACATCCTGGTCTTTCGGTTTCCGGAAAATCTTGATGCCGAAGCGCGCGCTGCCCACACCCATTTCGTGCTGAAGTTTCAGCAAACCACCGGGCCGATCATGGCCAAGGGTTTGGAGGACACGGTATTTTACATTTACAACCGGTTGGCGGCGCTAAATGAAGTGGGCGGCGACCCGCAGCAGTTCGGATTGAGCGTTGACGCCTTTCACGAACGTAATCTCGATCGACAACGCAATTGGCCAGCCGCCCTGCTTGCCACCTCGACGCACGACACTAAACGCAGCGAAGATATGCGCGCGCGCATGCTTGCGATTTCCGAAATCCCCGAGCTTTGGCGACGCTCGCTGCAACGGTGGCGCCTCGCCAATCGCCGCTGGAAGCGGACAATCAATGATACCGAAGCGCCGGATGCAAATGAGGAATACTTGCTCTACCAGACCTTACTTGGAACCTGGCCAATCCAAGATTCGGGCGAACCCGAAGGAGCGGCAACAGCCCAGTACGTCGAGCGGATTCAAGCTTACATGGCCAAGGCGCTTCACGAGGCAAAGATCAATACGAGCTGGATCCAGCCGAACAAAGAGTGGGACGCGGCCATGCACGATTTCGTCGCGACAATCCTCGATTCATCGCCACGAAACCAATTTCTTCCAGCTTTCCTCCCCGTTGCACAGGAAATCGCGCGTCTCGGAGCGATCAATTCACTCACGCAAACGGCGCTAAAACTGACGTCGCCGGGAGTTCCCGACATTTATCAAGGCAACGAGATTTGGGATTACAGTCTGGTCGATCCTGACAATCGGCGCCCGGTCGATTACCAACAGCGTCGCGAAATGCTCGCCGCATTGCCGGCTGCGCCTCCCGATGAGCTAATGCGCCACTGGCCGGATGGCCGGATCAAAATGTTTTTGACCCAGCGAGTGCTGCAATTTCGCCGCGAACATCCCGATATTTTCCAGCACGGCGAATATTTGCCGGTGGCGGCGAACGGCACGTTTGCGGAATGCTGTGTCAGTTTCGGCCGCGAATTGGCAGGCAAATGGATCGTTGTGATCGCGCCGCGGCTTACTTCCCGTATTGGCCTTCCGCCCGTGGGCGAACGGTGGAAAGACACGTCAATCGAATTGCCCGAACCGCTTTCGCTGAAGAACGCGCACGATCTCTTTACCTGCTACGCGACTTCTTACCAGGGCCGAAAAGTTTCGATAAGCGGCACCATGTCCATTTTGCCCTTTGCTGTGATCACCAATCTGTAGCCGCTTCGCTGCGCGAAGCGCGGCGCTGACTGGATGGCTCGGGCGGATCGCGTCGCCCACAAGGCGACGGCTACAAGTCACGTGCCGCGCTCGAATGACCCGATCATCCACTGCGCGAAGTTGCTAAGATTCGTTAGCAAGTCCGCGCCGAAATCCGCAAACGTAATTTCCGGCGATGCAAGCACGAGCATCACGCTGAGCAGGAGCAGATTCATGAGATAGATCACGACGAGCGAAAAAAATGTGCCTTGATCGGTGAGGTCGGTCTGATTTTTTGGAATCATCCAGCAGGTAAACGTGAAATGGAACGCCCAGGTCGCGCCAATCACGGCATAAAGCAATCGCCCATACGGCTGCACATTCACAAAGAGGCCAAGCACGCCATAGGTGGCGATCGCCAGGATGCTGTAGAGTGGAAAAAAATAAGGCGCCAGCGCGATCCAGAAATTATTTTTGTTCGTCACCACGTGGCCGCCATCCCGGCCAACACGAAACCGGCTGACGCGTCCGCCCATCATCAAAACCCAGAGCGCGTGGGTGAGCTCGTGTCCAAAGACATAGAGGAGAATCGGGCGGGGCAATCCGAGGAACGCAATCAGCCAGAGGACTGCGCCCAATGAAAAGAACCAAAATTCTTCGCCCGCCCAAAGCCGTTGGGTCACGGTCGCGCGCGCAAAGACAGTGAAAAATGTCTGGCTAAGAATTGCGCAGGCTGGCAGCAAAAACATTGCGAAGACAAACTTCACCCAACGCGTCGGGACTACGAGCGGATAAGATGCCGGAACCCCGAAAGCATTCGGAGCCCGCGCAATGTTTCGGACAATCTTCCGGTCGCGTTTGGGGTTACGCCTTCCGCGAGTGTTTGTCGATCTTCGCTTCGTCGCAGCCAAAGTTATCCGAAGATTACGCAGATTTCCCCGGATTTGGGAAAGACAATTAATTTCTAACCGCGAATTATGCGAATAACACAGATACGAAATCGCATCACCAGCGCCGGGAAGGTGGATCGTGCGTTGTGCCGCGCGAGGTTGAAAATAAATGCGGCTTCGCCGCGAAGTTTAGCATGGAGCACGGGACTGCTCGATCCACCTATCGAGCGCTGGACGTTCTCCTATGCAGACTTGTTCACGCCCGGCCCATGTAAGCGCCAGTGCGGGTGTCGATCTTGATCGTTTCGCCTTCTTTGATGAACAACGGCACGTTGATTGTCTTTCCCGTCTCAAGGACTGCCGGCTTGGTCACATTGCTGGCGGTATCACCGCGCAGACCTTCCGGCGATTCAACCACCTTGAGACCGACCGACGCAGGCAGCTCAACCTCCACCGGTTTGCCCTCTGCGTAGAGCACCTGCACGGAAAGATTTTCCACCAGATAATCTCTCGCGTCTCCGATCAGGTTTTCATGCAGCGTGATCGTGTCGTACGTCTCCGAGTCCATGAAATGATACCCGTCACGGTCCTTGTAACTGAACTCAAGCGCCTTTCGCTCGATCTCAACCAGCTCGACCTTGTCAGTCGAGCCGAAGCGAACATCCGCGCTCTTCCCCGTGTTGATATAGCGGATGATCGCCTGGACGAATGCACGCAAATTTCCCGGCGTGCGATGATGAACTTCCAACACGATGGCAGGATTGCCGTTGTATTTGATCGCCATTCCTCTGCGAAGATCGTTTGCGGCGGCCATGTTGAAGAGGTGATTTGTTAAAAGCGTTACAACGTTAAAACGTCGAAGCGTTAAAGCGGAGCGCGGAGTTTACACGGGCTCGGCGCGTGCGCAACTGGCCTTCCAGCACTCCGTCATAATAGCTTGAGCCGCGTTAAATCTTGCGAATCGACGATCCCAACCGGCACGTTATTGTCATCGATTACGACCAGGTCGTCGATGCGATGGCGTTCGAGCAGGTTCAGGACTTCGACCGCGAGTTTGTCTTTGTGCACAGTGACCGGATTTAAGGTCATCAGATCTGCCACGAGCCGTTCCCCGATCTTTGAATCGGATTGAAAATGCCGCACGAAATCGCCGTGCGTGAAAATGCCAAGCAATTGTCGATCTTCGCCCGCCACGACCGCAGCGCCGGCACGTACACTGGTCATGGCTTTGAGCACGTCACGCACCGGCATTTCGCTTGAGACAATCGCCATCCCTTCTGCAGGTCGCATGATTTGATGCACCCGCATGAGGAGGCTGCGGCCGATCACTCCGGCGGGATGAAATTTTGCGAAATCTTCTTTGTTAAACCCGCGCGCTTCGAGAAGCACCATCGCCAGCGCGTCGCCCAGCGCTAGCATCACCGTCGTGCTCGAAGTGGGCGCGAGATTCAACGGACATGCTTCCTGTTCGATATTTACATCGAGAAGAAGATGCGCGTTTTGGGCGAGAGTAGATCTCGGATTGCCGCACATGGCGATGATCCTGACCTGGAACCGGGCGATCGCGGGCAGGATCCGGAGCAATTCCTCCGTCTCCCCGCTCGCGCTTAGTGCGAGCACGACGTCGCCATCGGCGATCATGCCAAGATCGCCATGCAACGCATTTGAGGAATCGAGCACGACGGCCGGCGACCCTGTGCTGGTCATGGTGGCGGCGATTTTTGCGCCGACGTGTTCGGATTTGCCCACGCCGAGCACGACCACCTTTCCGCGCGCATCGACGGTTTCCTTAATCAGTTCAACTGCTCGGGAGAAATTTTCGCCCAGGCGCTCCCGGAGTCGCTTGAGCTCAAAAATTTCTATATCCAAAACACGTGCGGCCTTTTCAAGGTAGTCCATCGAACTATATAATGTGGGCAGGCGTTGTGGTGGGCAAGAACTTGCACGCCCGCGCACGAAAGGAAAAACATGAAAACATTAATGATCGCGTTCCTGGCCGGGCTGGTTACAACCGCTTCGGCACAAACACTCACCGCGCCGATTGGACCGCAAAAGCCGGTGAGAGCAATGCCTACACCGCCACCGATCTCACTACGGCCCGAGGTCCAGGGAGTCGTTCCGCGAGCGTTCCGCGGCGGGAATCCGCTCCAGATGCTTAATCCGTGGGCGCCTCCCCAATACGGCACGGCCGAGCAAAGTGTCGCTTATAATCCATTCACGGGCAGGTACGACCAAATCAAGCTCTTCGAGATCGTCTTTTAGGAAGTTTAAGGGTTGATGTTTGAGGTTTGAAGTCGTCGGCTGAAACGCGAATTGATCGCTTTTTGGCCAAGGCGAATGAATTGACGGCGAG